>Ga0209911_100088_pt1 | contig 89777 bp, 69 predicted proteins | sample FECB21metaG_FD_188301 | JGI IMG/M metagenome (GOLD analysis project Ga0209911, IMG submission 188301) | Cyanobacterial communities from the Joint Genome Institute, California, USA - FECB-21 (SPAdes) (version 2) | ecosystem: Environmental > Aquatic > Thermal springs > Hot (42-90C) > Microbial mats...
ATTCGTTTTGTACAGCGATCGCAGTTTAATAAAGTAAAAAAATAGTTGTTTGTATTATTTGATTCTTTTTAGTTTAATGTATTGTCCGTGATAACCGAGTACTACAGATTAGGGTGCGGAATGTGGGATATAATTCATAAAAAACAACAAGTAAGTTCCATTGTTTTATGCAAACGGACTTACGCAAAGCCCGTTAATCTCAAAGATGCATAATACTATTGACTACACATAGTTAAAGTATTATTACGCAACATTACCATTAATGATGCCGCTACGTTGTGATTTGAATCAACTTATATCTACCTAATAATAGTTCATGCGTTCTAATAATCTTGTGAAGTTACCCTGTAACTCAGGTTTATACGATGCCTACGGCGGAGTGAAAGCTTATCACCGGAGTCACGATTAGCATCAAATCAACACTAATAGTTAAAGCCTTAAAAACGGGGCTAATAGAATAACCCAGCCATGCAATATACCCCATATCATTATATGGCGCTTATCCCGGCGAAAATGAGCGGCTTTAACTCCATTAGTTTTAGGACTAAAAACGAAAAATAAGGATGACAAGGATAAAGAATAGATAAGGTTGGAAGTGCGATACGCCGATCAAGTCGTCATGCACCAACCAGTCTCAAATTTAGTGCTTGATAATTGAGGTAATATCATTGGATATGACCAACCCAGACTGAGCCTAGCCAGACTGAGTACACAGTATCACCGTCAGATGTTTGAGTTATGTGGTAGGCTGTTTTTTGAAGATTTTCTACTTCTTGGGGTGTCAATTCATCCATTTTTTCATAATGCTCAACATCATGTATACGTAATTCCCACTTTATATCATGCAGATTGTAGTGATTTGAAGCATACTCGGAATAGGGAAATGGTTCATATTGATTTTCTGGGATAGGAAAAACATTTTCGTACCAATCAATTCTTTCAGCTATTCCTGCAACGACTTGTGAATGGGAAAAATGTGGATGAAACAACCAAATTTTTAAATAAAAAGGCTCTCCTCTTTCAATAAGTTGTTTTTTCCAATTGTGGTAAATTTCCAACAGTGCTGACAAGATTAACCGTCTGTACCACAATGGCGGTGATGGTTTTCCAATACTTGACCAAGGGTGAATCCAGATTTTGACATAATCATAGTTAAAATCATTTAAACCCAGGTTGAAATTTTGCTGTTTCCATTTTTGAATGTGTTTAATCCGTCTTTTCCAACCTCTAATCTTCTTTTTATTTTTAAACCTGCACCTATTTGCCATAATTTCCTCCGTTATCGATTGATATTCTTACACTAATTACATTGATTAATCAAATGCGGGGTGCTATTCCAGACACCAAACAATAGTACAGATTTCTTGTTTTATTCTGCTAAGTATTGGGAGTTTTCAGAGCCGGACAGCAGGTTTTTGGCTGTATCGTTGCCTTAATACCTAAACGTGTTTGTAGAAGTTTTACCCTAGAATAAACTATTACCCGGTTTTAGTAATTGGTGCATTGGCTACTTAAAAATTCCATTGCTCGTTTCTCAGTTTTCTCAGATAACTCTTATCATTACCTCAGTTGTGAATCATTAGTTCCTCAGCATCATCCTCGATATTAGTAATTAAGGAAACGAACACAACGAATTTAAACGAGAGGTAACTAAAATGAAACTCAACAAATTAGCTGGACTCGGAATCGCATCAATCGTATTATTTGGTAGTGTTGGACTATCTTCAATCAACGCACAACCAACACAAGCGCAAACAGTAGGACAAAGTATTAGAGTTGCTTCCGTATCCCAATCGCTAATTTCATCCGGTAGTTTCGTTACCACAGAACAAAATCACCCCACCAACGGTAAAGCCAAAATTGTTAAAGTTAACGGTAAACGTTATCTAGAATTTGACAAAGCTTTCACCACAGCACGCGGACCAAAGGTAAGAGTAGTTCTCCACCGCAATTCAACCGTACCCGTTAATTTAAAACAAAAAGATTATGTAACGCTCGCTGCACTACAACGCTTCGATGGCGCTCAACGTTATGAAATCCCAGCAAGCGTTAATTTAAATAACTTTAAATCTGTAGCAATTTGGTGTGAACAATTTAACGTTACCTTTGGTTATGCTAATTTGCAAGGTGCTTAACGGTTTTTATATGTAAGTTTTATTTTCTTATTTTTTATTGCAGGTTCAACCACATACACCATTTTAATCGGTAGTCCTAGAAAACTTTGGTACTGCTGATTTTTGTCTTATTTAAAAAATGCAGTAATTACTCAATGCAGTAATGCAGTAAGTAATTAATGATTGGAACCTGTGCATTTATCTGGTACATAAACCATTTATTAAACCTTCAGCTTAGTTACGGTTCGGCAGTAATTAATGCAGTAATGCAGTATGGCAGTAATATCGTTAATTAATCAAAAGGGTGGCTGCTCTAAGTCCACAACCGCTGTACACCTGAGCTATTGGCTATTAAGTAAAGGTCATTCTGTACAGCTTATAGATGCCGATGCCCAAGGCAGTAGCTCCGTGTCTTGCCCTCAATTCCTTAGAGCGAGAATCATCTTTTCGCCGTAGTATTCGCCAAAAGTCACGACGAGCCGCGATGAATGATCGCTACATGGTTTCTGTATTGGCTGCGGCTCTCCCAAACTCAGAACCTTTACCATAATCCTCTTGTCAATTGGGTTTGAGACGCGCTAACCCTGCGGTGGTAGGGTGTTAGAGGATAGGGTATCTTTAGAAAGATACGCCGTCAAATTGGGATATTTATGATAAATAAAACGGAGAGGGAGGGATTCGAACCCTCGTTACCCTTTCGGGTAAACAGCATTTCCAGTGCTGCGCCTTCAACCACTCGGCCACCTCTCCAGGTGCCACAAGAAAACATTCTACATTGAAATCAAATAAACTGCAAATATTGAGCTATTTCCGACAGCAGCCCCACCACAAGAGGCGACAAAGTAAGCGCTATTCCAGAACACTGACTTGCCCCAATAAACACGCCTAATTTCCATCAAAAATTCTTTGCGTGTTGACTTATGTAGGATTTTAAGGCGTTGACGAACTTTGATAATTGCATTTGGGGATAGTAAGTAGCTGGACAAAAATATTTGTGTCCGAAGCGTTCGCGTAAGCGTGCGCGTTGGCGAAGCCGCCCTGAAAGGGCTAGCGCTTACGACAGCGAAGCAATCGCAAAGTGCTGAGATGAACCGCACCAAAAAGGGTGAATACTTCGTTACGCTACGCTTCACTCGCAATGACAAATATACAATTAATTTTTTCTAAGTACTTAATAGAGAGGCGGTTCGTTTTCCAGACGTGACCGCTTTCTCTATTAATATTGAATCAAGTTAGCTTGTAGCTGTCAAGTTGACTTGTAGTAACAACTTATAGTAGTATTTTGTATAGATGACTTCAGGTGAAAGCTTTATGACGCTAAGAGAGTCTCTAGGACTCACTCAAAGACAAATAGCAGAGGCGGTAGGCGTTACCGATCAAACTGTTTCCAACTGGGAGCGCGGAGTTCATGCTCCGCGACTTACCTTAAGGCAAACCATCAAACTTTGCAAAATCACAAGATCCACGGTTGAAAATTTGGCTGATTTATTTGAACCAGAAAAAGATTAGACAAGAATGCGCCTAGCCTACCAGTACCGTCTACGTCCGACATTGCAACAAATAGCCACCTTTGAAAGCTGGCTAGAACTGTGTCGCCGTCAATATAACTACAGGTTGGCAGAACGGTTTAACTGGTGGGAGCTTTGGAGGTGTGACATTGACCGATGCTCTATTATTTCTTGCGGTGTTGCACCACTTAAAGACAAACCTGATTACTATAGTCAGAAGCGGGATTTAATCAATAGCAAAACTTTATTTCCGGAATACAAAGAACTTCCATCTCATACCTTGCAAGACGTAATTGCACGGGTTGAAAAGACGTTTGAACGTTGGTTAAAAGGGGATAGTAAAGGAAAGCGTTCTGGTCGTCCACGTTTCAAGGGCAAAGGGCGTTATCATTCATTGGCTTTTCCTGACCCCATAAAACCAGAACACCTTACGGGTAAATTCATCCAGTTACCTAAAATCGGTAAAGTGAAAATGATTTTGCACCGTCTTATACCAGACGAATTTAAAATCAAAACTGCCACGATTACCCGTAAAGTTGATGGCTATTACATTAGTCTTAGCTTAGAAGATGTGACAGTGCCTAGCACCAATTCCGATGTCATCCCCACATCTGACAACACTGTGGGCATTGATATGGGGTTAAAATCATTCCTAGTCACAAGCGACAACCAAGAAGTAGAAATTCCCCAATACTACCGTAAACGCGAGAAGAAACTGAAACAGCTACAGCGCCAATTGTCTCGCAAAAACAAAGGGTCAAATCGCCGCAAGAAAGCGATTAAACGTGTTGCCAAGACTCATTTAAAAGTTGCTAACCAACGCAAAGATTTTCACTACAAAACTGCAATATGGTTATTAAATCAATCCCAGGTCATCGCCCATGAAAACTTAAATATCAAAGGGCTGGCAAAGTCCATGCTTGCTAAGTCTGTAACCGACGCTGGATGGGGTCAATTTCTACAAATACTAAATACCAAGGCTGCAAGTGCTGGGTGTTTGGTAGTAGGGGTTAACCCTAATGGCACAAGCCAGGAATGTTCTGACTGTGGCGCGACAGTTCCAAAAATACTTGCTGACCGATGGCACAGTTGCCAGTGTGGTGCAAGCTACGACCGCGACCACAACGCAGCCAGAAATATAAAACATAGGGCGGTGGGGCATCCCGTCCTTTCAACAGCTAGGGAAATGTCTAACCCGTTGGGGGGAGTCACCTAGAAGTCCTCGCCGTCCCGGAGGGCGGCGCAGGGAGTATGTCACAGAATAATTCTATAATTTGTCATTCAAAACTTTAAATCCTGAAAATGTCTTCTACATATAAAGTTACAGTTCGCGATCGCGCAAAAGGTATTACCCACACTTTATCCGTTCCTGATAACCGTTACATTCTGCAAAGTTTTGAACGTCTGGGGGTAGAATTACCGTTTTCTTGTCGTAATGGTGCTTGTACTACTTGCGCTGTAAGAATTATTTCCGGAGAAATTTCTCAGCCGGAAGCCGTAGGATTATCCCCTAATTTGCAAAGAAAAGGCTATGCATTATTGTGCGTTAGTTATGCTTGTTCCGACTTGGAGGTAGAAACCCAAGACGAAGACGAAGTTTACGAGCTTCAATTTGGGCGTTATTTTGCCAAAGGTAGAGTTCGTGCTGGTTTACCCTTGGAGGAGGATTGAGGGATGGGGAGATGGGGGGACAAGGGGATGGGGGGACAAGGGGATGGGGAGACAAGGGGATGGGGAGATGGGGGGACAAGGGGACAAGGGGATGGGGGGACAAGGGGATGGGGGGACAAGGGGATGGGGGGATGGGGGGAAATTTAATAATTCAAAATAACCACTATCCATCATCTAATTCCCAACTCCTAACTCCCAACTCCCAACTCCTAACTCCTAACTCCTAACTCCTAACTCCTAACTCCCAACTCCTCACTCCGTCCTTTGGTGGTGGTAATCCAAAATCTAAAATCTAAAATCTAAAATTCTTATTTAATGGGTAAAACAATTATTTTTTTGTGTTGCTTGTTGCTGTTGCTGGGGTGTCAAGGGAAAAAAAGTGAATTACAAGAAGCTACTGTACCGATTCAGGTAGTAAAAGTGGTGAGTGGACAAACTTTACAGGTGATGGGTTTACGGGAACAACCTTCTTTGATTTCTGAAGTGCGTTTGACGGGTATTAGCGCTCCTTCCACACGTCAGCGTCCTTGGGGAGAAGCTTCAAGAGGGCGTTTGATGGAGTTGATTGATAGTAAGTCTTCACCTGTAAGATTAGAGTTTGACGTGGAAGCAAAAGATAAATATGGGAGAACTTTAGCTTATGTGTGGAAAGATAAAACCTTAATCAACGAACTACTTGTTAAAGAAGGTCATGCATTATTTGAAGCGCGATCGCCAAATCACAAATATGATTCACGTTTGGAACGCGCCCAACATTGGTCTAGACTAATGGGGGAAGGAATTTGGAATCCCAAAGACCCAATGCGTCTTTCCCCTGCTGAGTTTCGTCGTGTTTATCGGTAATTCTAGTTGACAGTTGGCAGCAACAACGAAAAATTGATACTCCTAACATACAGACCTTTAACCTTTTTTATGGCTAGTTTACAAATTTTTCTAGATATTGCTACAGAAGCAGCGCTGGCTGCTGGTGAGGTTTTAAAAGGTTATTTGGGTAAAGTGGAGTCGGAAACCATAGAAAAACGTCCTGGTGATTTGGTGACTGTTGCTGATAAAACTGCGGAAGCTGTGGTTTTAGAAACTTTAGGTCGTCATTTTCCCGAACACGCTATTCTTGCGGAAGAAGAGGGTTTGTTGGGAAATCAAAATCAAGAATATCTTTGGACGATTGACCCTTTGGATGGTACGACTAATTTTGCTCACCAATATCCGTTTTTTGCTGTTTCGATTGGGCTGTTAATTAATGGTGTTCCACAAGTTGGTGCAATTTACGACCCTTTCCATGATGAATTATACCGCGCTGCTCAAGGTTTGGGAGCAAGCTGTAACCGCGTTCCGATAAGTGTTTCTCAAACTTCTCAATTGAATAAAAGTTTATTAGTTACAGGTTTTGCTTATGACCGTCGTGAAACTACTGATAACAATTATGCAGAATTTTGTCATCTGACTCATTTAACTCAAGGAGTCAGACGCAGCGGTTCAGCTGCACTCGATTTAGCTCATGTTGCTTGCGGACGTTTGGATGGATATTGGGAAAGAGGTCTTTCTCCTTGGGATATTGCTGCGGGAATAATTATCTTACGGGAAGCTGGAGGAAAGGTTACTGCATATGATGGTAGCGATTTCCAGATGGAATCGGGACGAATTCTTGCTACTAATGGTCATATTCATCAAAATTTGAGTCGGGAATTGGGTGAAGCTCATCAAGTGTGGAAGGTGGAAAAGAAAGGTTAGAGTTGCGATTTTTTGACGCTAAATCCTACCACGACCAAGAAATCTCACAGTAGTGTTTTCTTGTTGGACATCTTTGCTAGTGTAGTGAACTCGATCAACCCGTCTACCTTGGGGTTGATTGGATTGAGATTTCTCGTAAAGACTAATTATCCCACCATTATTAGATAACATCATCGGACTTAAAGGCTGTATCCTCACTGCTTCTCCAGGTTGTATAATTCGCTGTTGTTCGGTCAAAATCGAATTTATTTGCAATGGCTCGTGCTTGGTATCTGATAATGTCCAGCCTTCCAAATTAACTGACTCCGAAGAAAGATTTATGATCGAAACCCATTCCGATTCTCGTTCATCCCCCGATGGATTCACCATTGCAGCAGCAATAAAAATGGGAACCTGATCATCCGCAATTGAATGTCTGGGTTCACCTTTGGCAATCATTTCAGTCGGTTGATCAACTTTAATACGTTCGGGAAATTGTTGGATATTGAGTTGCTTTTGCTTTTCGGGATTTTCATTGAATAATAGGGGATTTTTCTCGTAAATCTCATCATCAAATTCCAACCCGGTTAATTTTTCAATTTCAGTAATTGTTACCTGATACTTTTGAAAATTAAATAATTTATTACCTTCTTTGTCCGCTAAAGCTTCTTCATCTTGAAACATCAGAAAAGCACGGACATCAAGTTCATTACTCTCTTTATTTACGAAGCAAACAACTTTAAAGAAAGCTGAAGGAATAAGCGCAGATTCTCTTCCTGGTGGGGTAATGGTGCGAGGAAAATCTCCATAAACTGGTCCAGCGAAAACAGTGATTTTACCATTACTATCTAAATCCAGGTCAAACACCCAAGTTTCTAACGCTAGCCATTCATCTTGATTAAAGTTTTCATGCTGTAGCGATGCATTGGAATAATAAAAGGTGTCATCTGAAGCCCGTTTGGCTTCCCGTTCGGTTTTTCCCCAAGCCATACTAGCTCTTCTGGCTAAATGTCCTCTATCCCAAGGATTATTTCGATAATAGTCGTTATCAAGTTGAAAATCCGCACCTATACGGGTATCAATGTTCCAATCCCGACTTCTTGCAACATCTTTGATCAAATTCTGGTCGATATTAAAGCAAGCGACAATCGCTGAACGTCGAACCCGATGCATGATAATCGAGTAGTTGATATAACTAGCAAAAATATCATCTTTTAATAGGGGGCTGCGGAGGACATCACCTGCTAAAGATGGAGCAAAGTTCGGTACGGGAAGGTTAATATCATTCCCTAGAAAGTCGGGATTGTAGCCTGTCATAATCTTGTTGAGTAATTTTTCAATCAACAGTATGAGCTATACTGATTAGCTTTTCAACTAAATAACTGAGAAATATCGGTTTTTTCTATATCTATAATCCATAAATATTAACAAAATTTACAGTTAATTTTTAGTATAAATAGTTGCGACATATTTTTAAAAATCAGTAATTAATCGTAAACACAATATCTTTGATTTGCGGAACATCGTGATATTCCCTGAAATTTGGGAAATTTGATCATGAATAATAGTTTAAAAACTGAAAATCAAGTTATTCTCTGACTATTATCCGATCGCTGATACTGAGAATTAATTAATAAATTTAGGGCTATCCACTACTGACAAATACCCAGGTAAGCGCAGTAAACTAGTAAGATTAATCCTCATTGATTGTATAAAATAACTCTATGTCTTTTCAAATAGAACGCGGTTTATTTAAATACGACTTGGTAGATCATCACGCAGTTTTGTGCGTTCGCTTGGATGCGGATGTTCAAGAAATCCGCAAACGCTATCTGCAAATTGCCCGTAGTTTACATCCCGATAGTTGTGGTGCAGCTAGTGATAAAGAAAAACAATTAGCCAGTCAATTGCTTTCAAAACTGGTAAATCCAGCTTACGAACATCTGTATCACGACAAAAGTCGTGCGGAATATAATGCTGTTTTAACGCAAATGGCGAAACATCTAGCAAAAGAATTTAGCTCTGGTGAGCTGACTACTGATAACGCCAAACAACTAGCAAATACACCTAATTTTGAAAGCGCTTATCGGAATGTCATATCCCAAATAGCTAAAGTTCAATATAATTCTTTACCACAAGTTTTAGACGCGATCGCGCAAATTAGTGAATTGAATTTGGTGTACTTGATGCGGAGTACAGATAAACCATCAAGCACTGCATCCTCAACAATTGCGGCTTCTCCAGCTAAGTCAACTACTAGTAATGGAAACAATGGAACACCACCACAGCCACCACAACCCAAAGAAGATCCAGTTTTTGCTGGGTATATGCGTCGCGCTCAAGAATTGATTGTTAAGAATCAATTGTCAAAAGCTCGGGTAGAGTTACAAGATGCTTTGAAATTGCAGCCAAATAATAGTCAGTGCCACAGCTTGATTGGAACCATCTATTTGAAGCAAAATCAAATTAAGATGGCAAAAATCCATTTTGACCGTGCTTTACAATTAGATCCTAAAGACCAAACTGCGTTGGAAGGAAAAATTAAAATTGACAAGGTTTTAGGGCATAAACCCGCAGCTAGCGTAAGCAAAAAAAATCCGGTAAGTGCTGCTGCTGGTAAATCTCCAAAACCTGATAGTGGCGGTTTATTTGGTGGTTTATTTGGTGGAAAGAAAAAATGATGGTGTATCAACCTCCTGCTGGAGCTAGGGATTTATTACCAATAGATGTAGTTCAAAAGCGCTGGATTGAAGACAGGTTAGAACAAGTGTTTCAGGGTTGGGGTTATCACAGGATTATTACCTCTACCTTAGAACGTATGGACACATTAATGGCGGGAGGTGCAATTGAACGTTCAACAGTAATTCAATTACAGAATATTCAAGAAGATGAATTGGGATTGCGCCCGGAATTAACGGCTTCTATCGCTCGTACTGCTGTGACGCGGATGGCTGATGTTCATTATCCCCAGCGCTTGTATTATAATGCCAATGTTTTTGGACGAACCCCGGAATTTAAACACAACTGTCAACAGGAGTTTTATCAAGCAGGAGTTGAATTATTAGGTGGTGGTGGTTTAGTTGCAGATGCCGAAGTTTTGCTGTTAGTAACCGCTTGTTTACAAGCACTTAATTTACAAAATTGGCATTTAATTGTCGGGGAAGCAGGAATTACCCAATCTTTACTCAAAGCTTTCCCTGCTAACAAGCAAAATCAAATCCGCAGCGCGATCGCAAATCTTGATAGAGTCGCCATAGATACCTTACCTCTAAGTGATGAACATCGCGATCGCGCCAAAATCATCTTGGATTTACGCGGTAAAAGTGGGGATGTTTTAGAAAAAATTAATACTTTAAATCTCGACTCCCAACAGCAAGCAGCGGTAAACAACCTTTCTGCTTTGGTAGAATTGCTCGAATCTCAAGGAAACTGTTGTGTAATTCTCGATCTGAGTTTAATTAAAACCTTTGATTACTACACAGGTATAATATTTGAAGTAGTTAGCAGTATAGATAACCAAGCGCGGGTTATCGGCAGCGGTGGACGTTACGATCAGCTTCTGGGTTTATATCATCCCCAAGGAAAAAACATTCCCGGTACAGGCTTCGCTTTATTTATTGAAGATTTATACCATGTTTTATTAACTTCTGGGCAATTACCGCAAACAACACCAGCCAGCAACTGGTTAGTAGTACCGGAAAATAATAGCGCGATCGCCAGCGCTTTCACCTATGCTGAAAAACTCCGTTCCTCGACTCATTTAGTCAGAGTTGAAATGGAATTAAGAGAATATGACGTTTCTTCTGTTCAAGAATACGCACGTCATAAAGGAATCGCTCAAATTGCTTGGATCAAAGCCGACGGTTCAAAAATCATTGAATCAGTAAATGGTAATGGGTAATTGGTAATTAAAATCCGTGTAATCCGTGTAAACATGAATGAATCCGTGATTAGGATTGGGGATGCAGTAGAAGATTTACAATTTACAAAAGGGTGATTATTTGATGATGCTACCGCGCCATAAAGTAATCACTGTTAACTGTTCACTGAAAAGAGAGGGGAAACATGGCACACACAATTATTACCGAGGTTTGTGAAGGTATTGCAGATTGCGTGGACGCTTGTCCAGTGGCTTGCATTCATCCGGGGCCAGGAAAAAATGTTAAAGGAACTGATTGGTTTTGGATTGACTTTGCTACCTGTATTGACTGTGGTATTTGCATCCAAGTTTGTCCTGTAGAAGGAGCGATCGTTCCAGAAGAACAACCCGAATTACAGAAAACACCGCAATCATTAATGTAACTTAAGGAAAAGAAGTCCGGTTTTGATCAAGGTTGTCTCAGATTACAGATATTTATCCTAAAAACCCGACTTCTGTAGTCAAAAATAATTATCCCCTCCACAGAAGCTTTGCGGAGGGGATTTACATTTACTTATATATTGATTCGACAACAACAAGTAATTTTGCTCGTTTAGTCATCCTTGGGGTATATCTTGTGGTGGAATTTTATCTGGTGATGTTTCTGCCGGGGGAGCAAGTTCAGCATCGGGAGCGATTTCTTCTACCGGGGGTATATTTTTTTGCTCAAAATTAGCATCTTGAGCAGCTGCTTCTACAAGTTCTTGGGGTGGAGGTTCTGGTGCAATAAGCTCTGGAATAGTTTCTGTTGTAGGAACGGAATCAGTATTATCAACAATAACAACAGATGCATTACTTACTGGAGTTTCTGTTTCAGTATCTTGATCGATCGCGTCAACTAAAGATTTGCCTATTGTTGCAGCATTCGTTTCCTCAGTTGTGGAAGTTGTAGATTGAGTTTGAGAAACCTGTTGTTTTTTCCCAGGTAAGATATTGCTTACAGTCCGAACCAATCCTCCGACACGTTGTTGCAGGGAAATATTACTTTTGAGTGCGTCAACAGTGGGTACCGGGGTTTGCTCGATTGCAGGAGTAACTTGACGACGTAAAGAAAAAGTTTGCAGCCCAAACCAAATTAATAAAGCAACCGCAGCCAATTGACCTAAGAAAAACCATCCGCCGATACGCGGTGCAAACACCCATAATACAAGAGCGTAAAATAATCCTACACCACTCCAGATAAAATCATTTTTGCGGTGAACTTCAGGAAAAAAGAAAGCCGTGAGGTAGATTGCTAAACTGCCAAAACCGACTATCAATGCCAGAATATGTGTCAGCATTTATGCTTACTCCTATAATTCTTACGACAACAGGTTAAAGGTTAAAGGTTAAAGGTTAAAGGTTAAAGGTAAATTAATAATTCCTAACTCCTAATTCTTAACTGTTAACTCTTAACTTTTTTCCATGCTCCATTACCTATGGTAAATATTTCAATTTAGCTAATTTTACAAAGAAATTGTTGATTGATATACAAATTAAAAATAATTATGTGTATCGACAATGCATTTTTACTCTTTAAATAAACTCTTAATGTCTTCTTTAGGAGTAAACCGAAAATCTCGGACTACCCTAAGAGATAAAAGAAAGGATTTGCAAGAGTTAGCCAGAAAAAATTTATGACACTACAAAGCTTTGGTGTGATTGGATTAGCTGTTATGGGAGAAAATATCGCTCTGAACGTAGAGCGTAACGGCTTCCCAATCGCAGTTTATAACCGCTCGCGTGAAAAAACTGATGCGTTTATGAAGGAACGCGCCCAAGGTAGAAATGTAAAAGCTGGGTATACCTTAGAAGAATTTGTGGGTTTATTAGAACGTCCCCGCAAAATTTTAGTGATGGTGAAAGCTGGGAAGCCAGTTGATGCGGTAATTGATCAACTCAAGCCATTGTTAGATGAAGGTGACATCATCATCGACGGTGGTAACTCCCTGTACGAAGATACCGAACGACGCACCCGCGAACTAGAACCCCAAGGTTTTCGCTTCATCGGTATGGGTGTTAGTGGTGGTGAAGAAGGAGCGCTCAATGGTCCTTCTTTGATGCCTGGAGGTACCGAAAGCTCTTATCAGTATCTATCCCCCATTTTTACCAAAATCGCGGCGCAGGTTGATGATGGTCCTTGTGTTGCCTATTGCGGTCCTGGTGGTGCCGGACATTATGTGAAAATGGTTCACAATGGTATTGAGTACGGCGATATGCAGTTAATTGCCGAAGCCTACGATTTATTGAAAAATGCCGCAGGTTTAGACCACAATCAGTTACACCAAGTTTTCGCTGAGTGGAATACCACTGACGAATTAAATTCATTCTTGATTGAAATTACTGCTGATATTTTTCCTTATATTGACGAAGAAACTGGTTTACCTTTGGTAGATTTAATTGTTGATGCCGCTGGACAAAAAGGAACCGGACGTTGGACAGCAGTAGATGCACTGAATTTAGGTGTACCAATTCCCACAATTGGAGCGGCAGTAAACGCCCGAATTATGTCATCCTACAAACAGGAACGGGTTGCAGCATCCAAGGAAATTGCAGGTCCTAGCGGCAAGTATGAAGGCGACACCAAGAAGTTTATCAACATGGTGCGCGATGCTCTATACTGTTCAAAAATCTGCTCCTACGCTCAAGGTATGGCGCTGTTATCCAAAGCTTCCCAAGAATTTAATTACAATTTGAATCTTGGTGAAATGGCACGGATTTGGAAAGGTGGTTGTATCATTCGGGCTGGATTCTTGAACAAAATCAAGAAAGCATTTGACCAAAATCCTTCACTTCCTAACTTATTGTTAGCCCCCGAATTCAAGCAGACTATTCTTGATAGACAAGCTGCTTGGCGCGAAGTTATCATTACCGCTGCTAAATTAGGAATCGCTGTTCCCGCATTCAGCGCTTCTTTGGATTACTTCGATAGCTACCGACGCGAAAAATTACCTCAAAACCTTACCCAAGCACAACGAGACTATTTCGGCGCTCATACATATGAGCGTACTGACAAGGAAGGAACCTTCCACACTGCATGGGTTCCCATTGATGAAGCTACCGTTAGCAATAAATAAAAACCATAAATTGATTATTTGTCAATAGTACTATAGTACTTTATTTATGGCTCTGAGTTTCAGAGCCTTTTTTTTGTATTAGAAATTGGGTATGGGGCAATACAGTTGAGTTATAGCGGTAGCCACAATATTTCCTGTTCCGTTAGCAACCCTATAGATCAATTTTTCTGGAGGGGGTTTGGGGGACGCAGCCGTCAGAAGTTTGGGGGGAAGAGCATCTTCACCCCCAACTTCACCCAATCGGGGGTTTGGGGGAGAATCCCCCAATTAAGTTGTTGGTTTTTAACCAATCAATAAAAAACAACCTTAACTGAACCATATTGGGGTAAGGAGCAAAATTAATAACTACCGTGGTACTAACTACGTCTTCTTATTTAAGATTAATAGTTATCCACGTATAATTTACTTTTATGACTGCTGTATTAAAAAATCAACAGGGTTCGATGGGAGTTGCTGTAATCGGGACGGGATTCGGTCAAAAGGTTCATATACCCGGATTGCAAGCACATTCACGCACTCAAGTGGTTGCGGTTTATAATCAAAATTTGGATAAAGCTTCACATATTGCTCAATCTCATAATATTCCCCACGCTGGCGATCGCCTTACAGATATTCTGCAATTACCCGAAGTGCAAGCAGTCACCATCTCAACACCACCATTTCTTCATTACGAAATGGCAAAACAAGTAATAAATGCCGGAAAACATTTATTATTGGAAAAACCAGTTACTTTAAATGCCACCGAAGCTAAGGAACTTTATTATTTAGCTCAAGAAAAAGGTGTAGTTGCCACTGTAGATTTTGAATTTCGCTTCGTACCCGGATGGTTGTTATTTTGCGAACTACTGGCTCAAGGATATGTCGGTAACAAGCGTTTGATTACAATTAACTGGTTCGGTTGTTCTCGTGCTAATCCAGAACGTCCTTGGAATTGGTATTCTCAGAAAGATCAAGGTGGTGGTGCTTTAGGTTCTTTGGGTTCCCACAGCTTTGATTATATTCACTGGTTATTCGGGGAAGTACGTCGAATTAACGCTCATTTTACAACCGCAATTCCTCAAAGACCAGATGCGACAACCGGCGAATTAAAATCGGTAAATACAGATGATACCTGTATGCTGATGTTGGAGTTAGCTGATGGAACTCCTTGTCAAGTTTCTATTAGTGCGGTAATTTATGCACCACGTACTCATGTAATCGAAGTTTATGGGGATGAAGGAACTTTAATATTAGCCAGTGAAAATCAAAAAGATTATGTACATGGATTTCGTGTTTGGGGTGCTAAAGCAGGTAAACCAATTGCAGAAATTGAAATTCCTAATAGATTGACATTTCCTAAAAATTATGCAGATGGACGTATTTCTGGATTTTTGCGAGTAGTAGATCAATGGGTTGAAGCAATCATCAGCGGAGAATCCATCATCCCATCTTTGCGTGAAGGAGTTTATTCTCAATTGTTAATGGATAAATCTCATCAATCTAATGAAACATCTAATTGGGTAAATGTACCAAGTTTGGATGAGTTTTTATCAAGGGAGTAGGGAGTAGGCTTGGGGGGAACTCTTAAGACTACTCCCTTCCCGGCAGAAGATTACCGAAAAAAAAACCGCAGAGACAAGACAGTGCGTTGCGGGGGAACACAGCCGTTGTAGCAACTGTTGCGCTGAGAGCGCAGAGGAAAGAGGCAAAAAGAGATACGTAATCTGTTTAGCGGAATAGGAGTAATCATTTGGAATTAGGATAAGTTCCTAGAAGTAGGGTAAATTTGAATTCATCCTAGTATTCCGCCACATTAATTATGAATGGTTAGTTTTTCCCAAAATTTTCTAGAGACTTTATGTATAACGTCTCTACAGCACGTCGGTGGATGAACAAACCTATCAAATTGGTTCTTCAGTACATAGTATGCTAAAAATAAAAATTAAAAACTTGAAACTCTGACTGTGATGAACCGAAATTAGCTTTATTAATCGGTTTTAAGAATAAATACTATTTTTTATTCCTTCTTCCCTCTTCCCTCTTCCCTCTTCCCTTTTTTGACTATTTTTTTAGCATACTAACTACTGATGAGCCATCAAATTTAATGAAATAGACTACTACTTATCGCTTGTGAGAGTTGATTGACGACGGTAAAATTCAACGATGTTTTCCCCGATTTTTACGTCATAATTACCAAAAAAATCGTGACCTAAAAGCCCGATTTCAGCTTTAGGAGCTATTGCTACTTGAATATTGTTAATCGATTCTCCACCAACACCAATTGATTGTACCTCACCTGTACTTAATTTGATAATTGAACCATCGGCAATCCTGGCTTGAAGGGTACCCGAAGGTTTGATTTGTAAGGCATTTGCCATTGATTGAGTAATTAAAGTCCCACTAGCACCCGTATCAACAATCATTTCAAAGGTTTTTTTACCGTTGAATGTCACATCTATAACGGGAGTTTTACCGCTACGACGTTTGATGGGAACTCGAAAAACTCCTGTATTTATAGGTTTGACGGGTGTAATACCGCAAAGGGTTCCTAAATCGAGAGTTCTACCGTCTGCGGTAGTCATAAAACAGGCTCCAGGGTCTTGAGCTTTTGCGGTATTATTAAAAACTAAAATTATAATAGTGGGAATGATTGTAATTTTGCTAATCCACCGGCTGAAAACAGTTTTCATATATTATTTTCCTAATTCTGTGTTACCTACTTATGATTAGGGTACCCATCCAAAAATAAAAATTTAGCCAGTATTATGTAAAAGTATATTGAAGCAAGAATATTTGGATATATTACAAGCAGTCTTGAAAAAAAATTCCATATTTGATGTTTATAACTTCTTGACTTGCTTAAAATTAATTAAGAGTATTGGTAAATTATCACTTAATCGAAACTTAAATATATATTAATCATATGAGTAATCCACAAAAGATATATACACCAGGTTGGTCTTTAGAAAAAAGAGATCCTAAATTTATTGAATTATTTATGCCGATTTGGGAGTGGTTTTACCGCTACTATTTTCGGGTTGAAACTGATGGTTGGGAAAATATTCCTCCAAATGAAAAAGTATTGATAGTTGGTTCTCATAATGGGGGAATGGCAACTCCCGATATGATTATGATGATGTACGATTGGTTCCGTCGTTTTGGAACCGAACGTTTAGCATATGGTTTGATGCATCCCTATACCTGGCAAGTTAGTCCTGCTCTGGGTGATTTAGGTCAAAAAGTAGGCGCGATCGCAGCTCATCCAAAAACCGCAAATGCTGCTTTTAATAAGGGTGCCAGTGTTTTGGTTTATCCTGGAGGACAATATGATATGTTTCGTCCTTACAATCAGCGTTACAATATTAATTTTGCCGGTAATAAAGGTTTTATTAAGTTAGCTTTAAGACAAGAAGTTCCGATAATTCCTGCTATTTCAGTCGGCGCACATGATACTTTAATTGTATTAGGTGATTTTTACGAATTAATGAAACAATTGAATAATTTGGGTTTACCTTGGTTATACCAATTAGACCCTGGAGTATTTCCGATATACTTAGGTTTCCCTTGGGGTTTAGCAATCGGACCTTTACCAAATATACCTTTTCCCGTACAAATTCATACTCGTATTTGCGAGCCGATTATATTTGATAAATATGGTAAAGATGCAGCAAAAAATCGTGATTATGTCGATGCTTGTTACGATTTAGTTGTGACGCAAATGCAGCAGGAATTGGATAATTTAGCCAGGGAAGTTAAGAAATAAAGGGAGTTATGTTATCCCGTATAATTAATGAGACGTTGCATTGCAACGTCTCTACATAATTTATTTGTAAGGATTAAAAGAATGTTCGATTTGACTCGATTAATTCACGCATTAATTTGAAAAACTTGAGAAATATGTTCTAATAATTCTTTTTCTTCTGAAGAAAAATCCGCGTCTGCTATTGCTAAATCATTACATAATTGCAAAACTTGACTTTTGACTGCTTCACTTTCTAGACGATTGTTGATATCTGTTAAAAAAGCACTCATTTTTTCTTTATCTTGCAAAGCTGTTCTAATTTTGGGTGTAACTTTACCAAAATAAAAATCTAAAGATAAAGGTGATTCCCATTTGATATTACTGACATATTTTTGAATTAATTCATCTTCTGCAAGTTTGAGATTTTTATCGCTATACATCGTCATCATCATTAATTCGATGATTGCTTCTCGTTCATTTTGAGTTAAATCTTGTTTAGCGATTTCACTTAAAGTTGAGCTTAATTGTTCCCGCATAATTTTTCTATGTAATATAAATATACCGTCATCATCATAAGTAATTTTGCATCAGAATTAAAGTAATTGAGAATACATCCAAGTTGAAGTTTAGCGATATATTTTTATTAACGAGCGGATAAATCAACACTCGCTTCTAAAGATAAAATATAAACGCTATTTTCGTTAATTTTTACTTGTCGTGATTTTGTTGGAGAATTTAAACCTGTAACTAATCCGAAAGTTTTTCCGAGCATTGAACCTCGTTCGGAATGTTCTGACTTACCTCCACCAGCGAAGCCAAATGCACTTTCGCCAATTTTACCCCAGACAGAACCATCCTCTTCGGCTTTTTCATGACCTGCTTTATGAGTAATAGTAGCACCGGGAATTGTTGGACTTGATGCTTGAATCGGTACAACTCGACCGTTGACTACTAAAGACTGAGCAACAATTTTTGCTCCCTTATCAGTAGGTTTAAGGATAATAGATACGGGACTATTTTCCGGTACTAGGACATTACCTTGACTATCGGTAATTGCTTTAGTGAGAAAAACTGTCAGGGGAAAGTCTTGTTTTTCACTGACATCAACTGTCATGGATGATGGGAAGGAAACAATAATTGCGGTATTTTTCGCAAGGGTAATATTAGTGTGATTAGTAGGCTGTACCGGATTCGGAATAGTTTCGGCTACAACTGGTAATGAAACGGAAGTCAATAAGGTAATGCAAGTAGCAATGCTAAATAATATTGGTGATTTCATGTTAATTTTTCTGACTTGTTTTAATCTATTAATCTATAGATTTGTTGCTACGATTTTATGCACTGCTCGGTTAACTTTTTTTCAAAGTTAAACTGCGGATAGATAGTAGAGGTGAATAGATGTGGGAAAGCTGGTAGTTTTTAAGTTCGGAAAAGGTAGCTTTGTAGAAGGTTTTCCGGTAATTTTTCAAATTGGGGAGGAAAATGCTCCACCTACAACTGAAATTATCGGGGAACTTCCTGCTAATCAAGATTTAGCCCAAAGTTATCAGCGATGGCAAGATATTTACCGTAATATGAATTGGTTAGGGAGACCGATTGGTATTCCCAAGGGACGCAAAAAAAGCTCTACTGATGAAGAATGTTATCAAGCTGCAAGAGAACTCGATAAACAACTTAATCATTGGTTAAAATCAATTTCTTTTATTCCTATCCGTGAGAAATGGTTAGAAAAGTTGTTACCATCGGATGATTTACAAGTATTGATTCAAACTCAAGATAATCAACTGCAAAAATTACCTTGGCATTTATGGGATATATTAGAGCGTTATCCCCAGGTAGAAATTGCTTTGAGTCCTCCGAATTATGACCGGATAATTCGGGATGTGAAACCGACAAATACGGTGAAAATTCTCGCTATTTTGGGTAATAGTACGGGGATTGATATTGAAACAGATAAACAATTATTAACTCGATTACCGAATGCAGATATTCAGTTCATGGTAGAACCATCTCGTAGTGAATTGACAGAGCAATTGTGGGAACAAAATTGGCAGATATTGTTTTTTGCTGGTCATAGTTCAAGTCAAGAAAATGGTGAAACTGGACGGATATATATTAATCAACATGATAGTTTAACGATTAGTCAGTTAAAATACGCTCTCAAAAAAGCTGTAGACAACGGTTTAAAGTTAGCAATTTTTAATTCCTGTGATGGTTTGGGATTAGCTACAGAATTTGCTGATTTACAAATTCCTTATTTGATTGTCATGCGGGAAATTGTCCCCGATAAGGTTGCTCAAGAGTTTTTAAAGTCATTTTTGAAAGCCTTTGTGAATGGCGATCGCCTTTACAAGGCTTTACGAGAAGCGAGGGAACGTTTACAAGGATTAGAAGATAAGTTTCCCTGTGCTAGTTGGCTACCAACGATATATCAGCATCAAGCAGAGGTACCTTTTACTTGGCAAAGTAGAATTGCAGTTAATACTAAGAGAAATAATCTTAAGAAACGGGGATTAATCACGATTGCATCCAGTTTGATAGTAACTAGTTTAGTTGTGGGAATGCGATTTTTGGGGTTATTGCAAGCACCAGAATTACAAGCATTTGACCAGATGATGAAATTGCGACCAAGTGAAGGAATCGATCAGAGATTGTTATTAATTACCATAGATGATAACGATGTTGAAGCACAACGACAAAGAGGGGAAGAACTCAAAGGTGTTTCTCTTTCTGATAAATCTTTGGAACGGTTATTGGGAATTTTACAACGATATAAACCGAGTGTTATTGGTTTGGATATTTATCGGGATTTTAATACTAATCCTCAACTTCAAGGGTTAATTAGTAAGCTAAAAAATACAGATAATTTGATAGGCATTTGTAAAGTTAGTAGTACAAAATTAGACCCTTTTGGTGTACGTCCTCCCCAAGAAATTCCTTTAGGAAGATTGGGATTTAGTGATTTTGTCGATGATGAGGATAATGTTTTACGACGACAATTGTTATCCATGAATCCGGAACCAAATGCTTATTGTCAAGCTTCATATTCTTTGAACTTACAGTTAGCTTCTCGCTATTTATTACAGCTTCATAATATTAGAACTGATTTAACTACTGATGGTGAAAATTGGCAAATAGGTAATATAGTATTTGATAAATTAAATTCTCGTAGTGGCGGTTATCAAGGTATTGATGCTAATAGCGAACAAATATTACTTAACTATCGTGCGGGTAATGATATTGCTCAAAAAATTACATTAAAACAACTTTTTGACGCTGCGGAAAATAATCCTGCTGCTTTACAAAAATTTATTGAAAATAAGATTGTATTGATTGGAATTACCAGAAGTGGTACTGAAGATAAATGGCAAACTCCTTATGGAAAACTTTTAAAACATCAAATGGTAGGGGTTGAAGTACAAGCTCATATGGTTAGTCAAATATTAAGTGCAGTATTGGATAAACGTCCATTATTAAGGGTATTATCTCCTTGGAATGATATTCTGTGGATTTGGGTTTGGTCTGGCGTTGGAGGAGTCTTAACGTGGATGTTATGCTGTCGTCGGGTATCAGTTAAGCGATTGCTTCCTCAAATAGGATTAGCGGTTATTGTTAGTTGTGGCATTCTTTATAGTGTTTCTTTTTATATTTTGATTCAAGGTGTTTGGATTGCTTTTGTTCCGTCGGTGATGGGTTTGTTAGGAACAGTTTGTGTTGGTGTTTTCGTCAATTAATTTTGGATTAAAAAAACCGCAGAGACGCAGAGGACGCAGAGGGAAGAGGGAAGAGGGAAGAGGGAAGCAGAGAGTTAGTAATAATAATTTATTTGTGAGGAATTAATTTATGAGGTTGATTTATTTATCGGTAAAATTGAGTTTGATATTGGGATTTTGTTCGACAATTTTGATTGGTAATCAAGGTTTTGCTCAAATTAATAAACAAGTAAAATTTAGTTTACCAGCACCACCACCAGGGAAACCTGTCGGTGGACGTACTCGTGGAGGTGGAAGAAGAGGTCCTTGCCCGGAAGTTCAAACTAATTTGACTGCTTTAATTCCTTTTACTCAAAAGACTTTAAATTTGGGAAAAACAGTATACGTGAAGGAAAATGTTTGGGGATTAACTAATAGTTTGCGTCCCACATTTTATTTTTATGTTCCTTTCAGCAATGAGTATTCTTTCCCTACAGAATTTCTACTTCAAGATGAAGAATCAAAGCAGTTAGTTTATCAATCAGTTGTTAAATTACCGAGTAAACCGGGGATTATCAGCGTTACTTTACCAGAAACTGTAAAACCATTGAAGGAAAATCGAAATTATCGTTTATTTTTTAATATCTACTGTGAAGTTCAAAAACCGATTCCTTCATTAAGGGTAGAAGGTGTTGTCCGACGGATAGAATTGAATGAGGAATTAACGAAAAAAATCAATGCAGCAATACCCAGTGAACGGGTAGAATTGTATGCAGCCAGAGGTATTTGGTTCGATTCTCTGGATACTTTGGCAAATTTACGCAAACAACAACCTAAAAATCAACAATTGGTAGAAAGTTGGAATAGCTTACTCAAAAGTATTGGGATGAGTGATATTGTTGAGCAACCGTTGGTGGAATAACAATAGACAGTTATCAGTTAACAGTGATAGCGCAGCGTGGCGCGGTAGCGTCATACAGTTATCAGTAAAAAATAATTAAGTTTTTTGAAAAGTTAACATAATTTCAACCTTCTGTACGTATATTACTACGGAGGGTTTTATATCATTTCGTAATATTGATTACATATGAGGTGAGAAGTCGGGTTTTTAGGATAAGTATCTGTTATCAAGGAGAAGGTTTATAAAAACCCGACTTCTGTCGTTATCATCGAATTCAAAGAAACTGATTAACAAAGAATCCAACAGCAGAAATTATGAAACTCAAAGTTAGTATATTTATTCTTTCGATTTTCACATCTATATCAATCGCATCAAAAGCACAAGCTGAAATTATATCTACACTTAATGATGCAAATACAATCGTTAATCAAACGGGGAATACTTTTACAATTACGGGGGGAACTCAAGTTGATGCAAACCTATTTCACAGCTTACAAAAATTTGGATTGAATGAAAATCAAATTGCCGATTTTGTCACCAATCCTGGTACTCGAAATGTGTTAGGAAGAATTAGCGGGGGAGATGCTTCAGTAATCAATGGATTGATTAAAATTACAGGTAGCGATGCGAATTTATATTTAATGAATCCAGCCGGAATTATATTTGGTTCCGGTGCAAGATTGGATGTTCCTGGTTCTTTTACTGCGACTACTGCAAACGGGATTGGCTTCGGGGATAAATGGTTTAATGCTTTTGGTGCGAATAATTACGCTGAATTAATTGGGGAACCGAATTCCTTTGCATTTACGATGAGTGAACCGGGGGCGATCGCCATTGATGGATTTGGTAATTTAGCTGTAAAACCAGGACAAAATTTAACTTTTATTGGTGGTACTGTTGTCAATACGAGGGGATTGATCGCTCCGGGTGGAGGAGTTACAGTTGCTACTGTTACTGGAGAAAGTATAGTAAAAATTACTCAGCCAGGGAATATTTTAAGCTTGGAAATTCAGCCAAGTTCAATATCACCTAATTTACCAAACAATTGGTCTTTGCCAATTTTAACTCTCCCCCAATTATTAACAGGTGGAGGAGTTACGAATGCAACGGGTTTAACAATTAGCGGGGATGAAGTTAAATTAACAGGTTCTGGTTTAAAAATAGAAAATGGAGATTTAGTAGTAGATGCGGTTTCTGCTAGAAATGCGACACTATTATCAAGTCGTAATTTAATTTCTGTAGGACAATCGGGACAGGGATTAACTACATCGGGTAACCTGAGTTTATTGGCTCAAGATACTATAAAATTATTTGATGGTGCGGGTATTGATGAATTGTTTGTTTTGCAAGCGGCAGGAGATTTAAAAGTTCAAGGTATTCAAAATATTGATATTCAGTTAAACAATGAAAAATCTATTTTTCAGACGGGTGGTAATCTTGATTTAGTTAGCGATGGTACAATTACTGGAAACGCTCGCTTTATTACAGGTGGAAATTTTAACGTTCAAAATTTATCCGGTGGAGCGGGTAATTTCACTTCCAGTTTTCTCAATCCAATTGGGACTAATTCGACAGGGATAATTAGTTCTAATGGTGATGTCAATTTTGGTAATTATCAAGGTTCTTCGTTGAAAGTAGAAGCAAAAGGTAGTATCTCTGGTGGTGATATTAAAATTACTCAGCCAAATGCTTCTTTAGTAGGAACAGACTCAGATATTGCAGGATTAAAAAATAGTTCATCGTTGATTTTGCGAGCCGGGTTGAGTGAATTACGTAATGCTGCTAGTAGCTCTCCAACTTCTGTTGATGGGATAACTTTTGAAAGTACTGATACTTCTACATCACCAGGAAATATTACAGTAGGAAATATTAGTATAGAACCATCAACTAACGATGAAATATTGGGTCCGGTGATTCTCTCTGCAAAAAATAATATTAATGTAAATGGCAATATTTCTGTTGGAAATTTTGGATTATATGATACTTTCAACGGTGCAAATAGTCCATTGACTTTGAATTCCTCAAAAGGTAGTGTTTTAGTTAAAAATGATATTAATGCTGGTAATACTATAGTTTCTGCGGCAAAAAATATTAATATAGAAAATTTAAACGTTATATCATCAGAGAATGGATTGGGTAGCGGAAAGGATTTTGCATTTATGTCATCAAAAAATGGCAAAATTACAGTTAACACGATTCGCGTTCCCTTTGGAAGTATAGATATTAATGCTGCTGATATTTTTCAAGCCAAAGGTACTTTTTTAGGTTCCTTTACCTTCTCAGGACCTAGTGATGTTCCTATAAGTATTCAAGCTCAACAAAATATTAACATTCAACATGGCGGAGTAAAATTAACCGATGGGGTTGCTGTTGAAAAAGATATAGAAGGAAATACGATATACCGAGTCAAAGCCGATGGAAGAAGAGTATTCTTTCAAGGAAGAGGTGATGATAGTCAAATTATTTTTGTCGATGAAAATGGTAATCCCGTCCCAGATAGACCTATAACTGTTAATAGTGTTGCTTTTGATATTAACAATATTTCACCCGATGAAAGTTTTACCGCTGGATTAATTGTTAAAAAAGGAGGAGTTGATGCAGGACTTTATGGTGCTTTTGGAGATACATTTTTATCTGGAAGTTCCGATATCAATGTAGTAGGAATTCCTAAACCAATTCAACCGACTCCTAATGAAGAAGTTGTCCAACGTCAATTAAATAAAGATGAGAAAAATAGTATCTGTCCTCCCCAAACCACTGTTGCTTTTAACCAAGGAGAAAACACCCGTGGGGGACAAATCACAACCATTTCTCAACCCCTAAAAAAAGACGCTTGTACAACAGTAAATAAAGATAATATTCTCAAAATCGCTCAATAATAATATCGTAACTCAGCGTTCCTCTGGGTTCAAAAACAGATTAAATGATAAATTATGTTCTCAAAACTATTTCCCATACCCTACTCACTCTACTGTTATTAAGTGGAGAACCTCAAGCGAAAAGAGAAATAACAGCCGAAACTTTATCCCAACAAGCTTTAGAACAATACCAAGTAAATCAATTACCAAAAGCGATAGAATTATGGCAACAATCTTTAAAGATATATCTTGAATTAGATGATAAACCGGCAACTATCACAACTTTAAAAAACCTAATTGCTGTTAATCAACAAATACGAAATTATCCCCAAGCAATTATTTATTTAGAACAATATCTGACTCTAACACGAGAAATTGAAGATAAATCGGGAGAAATTTCCGCTTTAACAAATCTTGCAAAAATTCATGCTCAACAAGGTAAATTTACTAAAACAGTTGAATATTATCAGCAAGCTTTAATTTTGGTAAATAAAACAAATAATCAATCAGAAAAAGCAGTAATTTTAGGTAATTTAGCCATTGCTTATAAAACATTGGGTAATTATGTTCAAGCAATTCAAACTAATCAACAATCATTACAAATTCTGCAAAAAATCGGAAATCGTCAAGATGAGGGGATAGTTTTTAAAAACCTGGGAAATGTTTATGAAGCGTTAGGAGATTATGATAATGCAATTACATCTTATGAAAAAAGTTTGCAAATTGCACGAGAAACTAAAAATCAAAGAGTTGAAGGGACAACCCTGAGTAACTTAGGACAAATTTACGCTAATCAAGGTGAATACCAAAAGGCGATCGCCATTTTCCAAGATAGTCTGAAAATCAGTTCTACTATCAATGATATATCAGGTCAAGCAAGTACGCTGATTAATTTGGGTTCCACCTATCATTTTTTGGGACAACGGGATAAAGCAATTGAAAATTATCAACAAAGTCTCAAACTTGCTCAAGATATCGGAGATAAGCAGCGAGAATTGGAAGCTTTGGGTAGTTTAGGATTAGCTCATGAAGACTTACAAGACTATCCGCAAGCGATTATATATCTAGAAAAAAGTTTTGCGATCGCAACAGAAATTGGTGATCCAAAAGTTCAAGCAATGGGGTTAAATAATTTAGGACACGTTTTATTTACAGCAGGAAAACTTGAGGAAGCAGAAAAAACCCTCCGGGATGCTGTTAAACTTTTAGATGGAATGAGACCAGGACTCAGTGATAGTTATCAGGTATCAATTTTCGATACTCAAGTTCATTCTTATAATTTATTACAACAAATTTTAATAGCTGCAAATAAACCAGAAGCTGCTCTAGAAGCCACAGAACAAGGACGCGCTCGTGCTTTTGTCGAATTACTTGCGGGTAGATTTGCGGAAGACAATCAATCAATCAACACTAAACATCCTTCAGTAGATAAAATCAGAGAAATTGCTCGTGAGCAAAATGCAACTTTAGTTGAATATTCTATTGTTCCCGATGATGATTTTAAATTCTTGGGTAAACAAAGAGGTAGAGGTGCAGAATTATTTATTTGGGTAGTAAAACCAACGGGTGAAATTGGATTTCGCAATGTTGATTTAAAACCATTGTGGAAACATAATTTAACTCTGGATGATTTAGTTAATTCTAGTAGGTGTTTAGTTAAAGGTATTATTTGTCAGCAACAAATGCAAAATATTTTGAAATTGGGAGAAGAAAAAAATTCTGAGTATATTGCACTTCGTAAACTGCATAAAATTTTAATTGAACCGATAGCTGATTTATTACCAAAAGAAGCTACAGAAAAAGTAATTTTTATTCCCCAAGAATCATTATTTTTAACTCCTTTCGCAGCATTACAAGATGAGGAAGGTAAATATTTAATTGAAAAACATACTATTTTGACTGCTCCTGCCATTCAAGTATTAGACTTAACTCGTAAACAAAAAAATCGTTTAAAACAACAAAATCTTACAGATTTAAAACCATTAATAGTTGGTAATCCGATAATGCCAAAAGTATCACTAAATGGGGAAACACCGCAACAATTAGCAGTACTACCGGAATCGGAAATAGAAGCGATAGAAATAGCCAAAATGTTACAGCAAGAAGCAATAATTGGTTCTCAAGCGACTAAAAGTAATGTAAAAAATCAATTATCGAAAGCGACATTAATACATTTAGCAACCCACGGATTATTAGAATATCGGAGTTCCGATAGTAGTTCTTCATTACAAGGTTTAGGAATACCCGGAGCAATTGCTTTAGCACCTTCAGAAAAAGATGATGGTTTACTAACTGCTGCGGAAATTTTTGATTTACGTTTAGTTGCTTCTTTAGTAGTATTAAGTGCTTGTGATACCGGAGTTGGAAGGATTACCGGAGATGGAGTAATTGGACTTTCACGAGCTTTTATTTCTGCGGGAACACCGAGTGTATTAGTATCTTTATGGACTGTTCCTGATGAAAAAACTAGATTATTAATGACTGCTTTTTATCAAGAATTACAGCAAAATCCTGATAAAGCCATAGCATTAAGAACAGCCATGTTACAACTGATGGAATTTGGTTTTGAACCATTAGATTGGGCTGGATTTATATTGGTAGGTGAAGCGGATTGATCAAGTATATAAAAAATTAGTAAAGGCTACATTTTTGAGCCTTAAGTCGAAGAATATCGGATATATTGGAAACTAAAGATTTAATGTATCAAATAATGTATTGCCAATTACTAAAATTTACTAATAAAATTTGTATCGTGACAACCGCGAGCATTTGTTTATTACTAGGACTTAATGTTGCGAATATTTCCCTAGCTAACAGTAATATTGCTCAAGCCCAAACCTCTGAAAAACAAGTTAATCCCACCCGTGTATCTACAGCAGAAATTAATCAACTTAGTCGTTTGTTTCCCAAAAACACTTTAATTCCCAATCAAACCTTTCGAGTCAATTTATTGGAATGTGGGACTTGTTTGTTTGTCCCCACCAAGAGCCAAGAAGGGAGATTAAATATACACTTAGTTAAGAATAATAAAATCATCTTGACTTTTCCCCAATCATCCAAAATAGTCCCTACAAGTTGGCGATTATTTGAATTAAAAGCTGTTTCCTTCGTGCAACTTAATTTTGCTAGTCCAAACGAGGATGGAATTATTATAATTAGTGATTACGTTACTGGTATTGGTAGACAAGGAGCTATACCCTTTCCCATTGCAACTGTTTATGGGCGTAAGCAAAATAGTAAAGGTTTTCAACTGTTAGAAAAGGAAAGCCGTGTCTTAATTGATAGAAGAGTATCAACTATTAATCAAGCAGAGAAAATTTTGCGTAATGAGTTTAAATATTTACCGTAGTTGGAAACACAAACTTGGATATTAATAAATTCAGATATAAGTATTATCTAGAGACGTTGTAATGCAACGTCTCTTTAAATTTATATAAGAAATCCGACTTCTAAAGCTGACAAAATGTATCCAACAAATTACCATTCTTAATATCCCACATTTTCATCGTATTATCACTGCTACTACTAACTAAACTTTTACCATCAGGGCTGATAGCTAGAGAAGAAATAGTGTAGAGATGTGCTTCTAATGTATGAATTAATTTCCCAGTTTGTATATCCCAGATTTGAATATTGTTATTATATCCGCTACTAACGAGAGTATTACCATCTGGACTCATAGCTAAATTAAAAACTGCACCAACTTGACTATTGAGTGTATGAATAATTTTTCCAGTATTAGTATCCTGCAAAACAATTTTATCATCGTTATATCCAATCGCAACAATACGACTATCCGGACTGATAGTAACAGCAGTCACTGATATAATATTTTGTAGGTCATCTTTATAATAATATTCATCGATATTTGTTTCCTGTAAAGTCCGAATCGACTTACCAGTTTGGATATCCCAAAGTATAACTTCGCTACCACTATTATTGGTAAGTAAATACTTTCCATCTTGACTCACAACAATAGATAAAACTGAAAAAGAATTATTTAGTTTATGCAGCAATTTACCCGTGCGAATATCGCGTAATTTAACTTCTTCACCATGAGAAGTAATTAAAGTATTACCATCTGGAGTCATCGCAACAGCATCAACCCCAATATCAGCAAATGTCTGAATTAACTTTCCTGTTTTTATATCCCATATTTTAACTGGTTTATCATCCCAACTACCACTGACTAAAGTATTTCCATCTGGACTAACTGCAATAGAATTAACCCATTTATCCTTAATTGACCGAATCTTTATACCAGTACTTTTATCCCATATATTAATAGTTTTATCTGAATTTATACTAATCAGAGTTTTATTATCTGGGCTGAGATTTACAAAACTAAAGCCATCATAGTGTCCTTGAATTTTATGAATTTCCTTTCCTGTTTTGACATCCCATATTTGAATGCTATCACTACCGCTAATTAAGGTATTTCCATCTGTACTAATAGCTGCTGTAGAAGGTAAACCACCAGAAGTAAATATGAAGGAGCCACTTGAAGTATTTTTTGGTAATGATTCTGATAATTTTAATTGTTTGATAGGTTTACCAAATGTACGAATGAACTTTCCTGTATTTACATCCCACAGTTTTATCGTATTGTCCGAAGCAGTACTAACTAAAGTACTTCCATCCGCACTCATCGTTAATGATTCTATATTTCCAAAATGTCCTTTCAGTGTACGAATTTCTTTTCCAGTTTCTGTATCCCAGACTTTAATATTACTATCGTAACTTCCACTAAAAAATGTTTTACCATCTGTACTCATGACTAACTGAGTAACTCCATCAAAATTACCCTTGATAGTACGAATTTCCCTAGCAGTTTTAATATCCCAAAACTTCATAGTTTTATCAGAACTTCCGCTAATTACAGTATTACCATCTGGAGTGATAATTGCCGCATTAACCCACTCAGAATGGCCCCTTAATCTCCTGGTTAATTTTCCCGTAGAAATGTCCCAAATTTTAATACTTTTATCCCAACTACCACTAATTAAGGTTTTAGCATCTGCACTAATAGTAAGGGAAGCAATTTGCTCTGAATGTCCTGTTAAAGAACGAATTAGTTTTCCCGTGATAATATCCCACAATTTGATAGTATTATTACTAGCGCTGATAAGAGTTTTACCATCAGGACTGATTAAACCATTACTTCCTACATCTTTAAATGTATGGAGTAACTTACTTGTAGAAATATCCCATAATTTGATATGATTGTCCCCGCTAGCAGTGATAAAACTTTTTCCATCGGGGCTAATATCTATGGATTCAATAGAACTAAAATGTCCTGTAAATTGGCATTTACTCCCAGAGTTTTTCATTTTTATTTTACCTATATCTTTTGATTTTTGATTTTGTGCAACCACAGGTAAAATCAATTGAATTAAAGAAAATAGTATAGTCCCAACAATGTTATAAGTAATTTGATATTTGTAGTTCATATTTTATTATTATTGATTTTTTAACGCAGAGTAACACAGAGGTAAGCGCAAAGTTTCGCTGAGTGTTTTTTCTAATTAAGTACTTGTGCAAAATTAATTAAACATTTCCTTAGCCCACGGAGGTGGGCTTTGTTCGTGTAGCTGCGACTTCTAGTCGCCAGAGCAAGACTTTCAAAACATCCTCTAAAACACTTTTAAATTCGCAAAATACTGATTTGGCTTTCCTTCAAAAGGTGGACTGTTCCTTAGCCCACGGAGGTGGGCTTTGTTCGTATAGCTGCGACTTCTAGTCGCCAGAGCAAGACTTTCAAAACATCCTCTAAAAAACTTTTAAATTCGCAAAATACTGATTTGGCTTTCCTTCAAATCGTGTAAAACTCATTAAACCCTGTCTACTTTTTCCTTTTTCATCCTTGAATGTCCAAGTACTCCAAGAATATGAATTACTTTCTCCACTATCAATCTTTTTCCAACCAGCTTTTACTAATTGTTGAGTGTAATGATTTGTCAATGTTTTACTATCAAGCTTTGTTTCTACAATAACTCCCGACTCATTCTCAGTAATGTAGTATTCTCCTTTTTTAGATACTTCAGTCTCTGATGGTGCAGTTAATATTGGAAGTAGAACTTTATCCATTTCATCATTTACAGTTTCACAAGGATTATAACTATTTTCATCTTTTTCGTTGACTGGATTTAAATCCAGACTTACTACTGATGGAGTTTCTTTCCCTTTTTTAATTCTCAAACCAAGATACAATAACTTATTAGTTTGATGACAAAAAGTTGTATAATCTGCAAATTCTGATGTTTGTTCAACAAAGCCACGATTATAATTATTAGTATAATTATTTTCAGGTTTATTCCAACCAATATTTTGCAGTTGATTTTTATAGAAATCAGTGACTTGTTCTACTGTTCCAGAAGCATCTAAAACAACCTGAATATTTCCTTTTTCACTGACAGTACTTCCTAATATTTGAGAATTTGATGGAATTGGCAATTCTACAGGCATTTTTTCTGGTAATTTACCGACAATTACTTGAGTATCATCACCATAAATGCTTAACATCCGTTCGACAAATTTACGTAATCCTGGTTCTTCGTTTGTTGTCTGAGCTATGGAAGGTGTAAGTACAAAAGTTCCAGCTAAAACGATTAGTAATGAAGGTAGAAGCTTTAAGTAGCGTGACATGATTTAATTCCTGATTATTGGGATGAAAAAGTAGAACTATCACCTATTACGTTTCTATCTGATAAATTATGCAGTTAAAAACAAAATAAATTAAGGATTATAACCAAAACTGAAAAAGAACCCTTCATCTTGAGCATTTGTACCTTTATCATCAAGTTTAATAAAAGGAACAGCATAATCAAGTCGAATAAAACTATTTGCTGTTGGTTGTAAAATCAAACCCAAACCAGCAGCACTCAGAAATGTTTGATTATTGAGTTGATTCGGATTATCAGGATGGTTCCATACAGCACCCATCTCAATAAAAGGTGCTATTTGTAAAGATGAGGTTTTATCTGTACCGTCAACAATCGTAATTCTGTCTTCCAAAGAAACACGAAAACCATTATCCCCCGAACGAGCATTTTGTCGATAACCCCGTAAAGATTGTCCCCCACCCAGATAAAACTGTTGATTACTCAGTAAACTATCTGGTGTGAGTTGTAATTCAGCTTGAGCAATTAATAAATTATTTTTACTTAACCTTTGTACCCTTTGAATTTGTCCCAACCAACTTAAAAAACGTCCATCCGGTTGAGAATCCGAATTCACCGTAGCATCGAAAATATCCACACCGAGATTAAATTGCGATCGCAATCCCCAAGCACCTTGTAAATCTCGTTTAATATAATCTTGTCCAAATTTTACTATTCGAGTCCGACTGTTACCTTGACTATCAGGTCCTTCTCCAAAGGGCGTGGGTGTCCCTCCGAGGAAGGTTTGACCGTTTTGTAAGGTAAACGCTAAAGACAAGGCAAATTCTTCATTGGGAGTCCGAGTCAACGGTTGACGATAACTAACTTCATATAATTGACTATCAGAAGTAATATCAAAATCAGCGAATTCAGCAGCAGTAATTTTACTATCGCTGGGAGCATATCTCAATCTAATTGTTCCATTTTTGGAGTTAATTGGAACCTGGTAATTAACATCAAAAACATTGGAACCACCAGTAGTAGAACGATAGTAAGAAGCGGTGAATTCATCACCAATTCCAGTTACATTCCGATAATTAAAACCACCACCAAACCTTTCCGAACCCACACTAGGAGATGAATAATTATCAACACCAAAAAATGGATTAAAAGATGGTGATTCTTCTACTTTGACAATCAGAATACTTTCACCTAAATTAGTCCCCGGTTGCAAAGTTGCTTCTACATTACTAAATAACGGGTCAATTCTTAATAACCTCAATTGATTTTCAATATTAACTTGATTTAATGGAGTTTTCGCACCCAATTTAATGCGATTTCTGATATAAGATGAATTTAAACGTTGATTACCTTCAACTTCAATTTTTGCTAAAGAACCTTCTACTACAATTATTTTCACTACACCATCTTTAATTTCTTGGTCTGCTAAAACAGCCCTAGATGTAATATAACCCTGTTGTAAATATAATTTAGTAATCGCATCTGCAATATTTCTCAGTTCCGTTAAAGTTAAGTTGCGATTTTCATTTAATTTAACAATATTTTCAATCTCCGAATTAAATAAAGTATTACCAGTTACTTCAATTTTAGTTACAGGAATAGTAATATTACTATCTAATTCCGGTATCGTTTCCATTTGTGGAGGAGAAATATTTGGTTCCTCCGTGGGAAGAGGTTGAGGATTGGGAATAGGTTGAGGAAAACGGTCTAAATTAGGATTTGGTTTATCTTGAAGTGTTTGAGCAATTGCAGGAGAAGAAAGTAAGAGCAAAGAACTAACAAGTATTGACTTAGTTATTAGTGTTTTGAAATACATTTTATTACGACCTTTGAAGTTTACAAATATTTCTGCAATATACGAGATTATTTATACCATTAAGGTTGTGTATTACAGAAGATTTTCGGGTAGTGAAGTATAAATGGCGGTTAGAAACCGCATCTACACAAGTAAAACCCACCTACGTGGGTTAATAGTCTTTATTACCTTTAACGTTTAAATTGTTATATTTATGCTGTGGGTTTGTGATTGAAGGTTGATTAGTCGTGAAATTTCAAGTAATTTTTAACTTCGATGGGGAATATCAAGGATATGTTGCTGAAGTTCCTGAGCTTCCCGGTTGTGTGAGTCAAGGTAAAACGCTGGATGAAGCGGTTGAGAATATTAAAGATGCGATTAAATTTTCCGTTAATTCCAAAGATTGTTGGTAAAGCGCGTTAGCGGAGCTTTCCGAAGGAATCCCATTATCCTTCAACCGATTGCTGTGACTTGAAGTAACCTAGTAGTTAGTTGGCAGAGGTAAAAAATCATGTTCCAAACAGATCCTCCTGTTTCCCCCCAAGAAATATTACCCACGATGTATGATCTTAAAAGCGAAGATCCGGAGGAACCAGGCTTGCCCGATCAATTTCATATTTGGCAACCTCGTATGTTAGAGGATACTTTTCAACCCCCTAGTATCCCCAAGGATAAGGTATTTATCGCCGCAGATTTGAATGTTTATTATGATGCTCAACATCCTCTGTGGTACAAGCGTCCCGATTGGTTTGCTGTTTTAGGGGTTTCTCGTCTGTATCAAGGTAAAGATTTACGCTTGAGTTATGTGATTTGGCAAGAGGGTGTAGCCCCAAGTGTGATGGTAGAATTAATTTCTCCTGGCACCGAAAAAGAAGATTTAGGACAAGGTTTACGGGAAGCGAATCAACCTCCAACCAAATGGGAAGTTTACGAACGGATTCTCAGGGTTCCCTATTATATTATTTTTGACCGCTACACAGATCAACTCAAAGTGTTTCAAAATGTTGCTGGACGTTATCAACCAATGATTGTGGAAGATAGTCGGGTTTGGTTGCCAGAATTAGGTTTGGGGATTGGATTGTGGCAAGGTTGTTATCAGGATGTTGAGCGGTTGTGGTTGCGCTGGTATGACGATGCTGGGAATTGGATATCTACACCAGGGGAAAAGGCAGAGCGTTTAGCTGCTAAGTTGAGGGAATTGGGGATTAATCCTGAAGATGTTTAATTTGTTCCTCAGACATCCTCAATTCCTTCCCAAATCTGAGAAGCAGGAATAGTTTGTCCAGTCATTGCTTCATGCCAAGCTTGACGAAAATCTTCTATAATTACTGATTTATTACCTTCAAGGTTTAAATTACTATATTTATGCAATATAGGATTATTATTTGAATATTAAACAGAAGGCAATATACTTTCTACTCCCTAGCCTTAACGGATTCACTCAAAAACCAACAAGAATTCTTATAGTAGGTTGGATCGAGCAACAGCGTAACCTAAACAATTAAAAATTATGTACGAAGGAGCAATTAAAGCTAACACTTTACGTGAAGCATGGGAACAAGGTTTACAACAAGGATTAATTCAAGTTGCAGTAAATATGTTACATGAAGGAATCGATTTAATTTTAGTAGCAAAACTAACTGGATTATCAGTTGAGAAAATCCATAGTTTGCAAGCTAACGATACAGATGATACTCAAACGGTAGTAGAAGATTTTCTCGAATTAAGTGAATCATCATTGAGCAAAATTTGGTTAACACCAGAGGAAGATGAAGCGTGGAAAGAACTGTAGATAATTTTACTAAAGGTGATATTATCTCAGTTCCTTTTCCATTCTCAGATGCATCTGCTACAAAGAGAAGACCTGCTTTAATAATCGCACAATCTGATAGTCAATTGGGCATTTTTTTATCTGGAGTACTCTTATGAATTTTAGATAATCGTAGGTTGGGTTGAACGTAGTGAAACCCAACAAAACATCGAAAATGTCAAGAGCCGAAGTTCGTAACTCACCGAAATCAATACCCAATTCCTAACTTCTTATTTTATTCATTAATTTTCGCCAAAGAGAGATAATTCCGTTACTGGAATCTTGACTTGTGGATTTAATTTGTGCAGTTTTAATTCTATCAATTATTTCCTTTGCAGTTTGAGCATCCGGTGATTTGATTCGCTGTAATATCTCAAAAGATTGCTGTAAATATTCAAGTGCAATTCTAAAATCTTCCTTTTCATCAGCTAAAAGTTGCCCCAACATACATAACGAAGCAGCTTTTCCTTGGATGTTACCAATTTTTTCCTTTAATTCCAAAGACTGTTGGTAAAGCGCGATCGCTTGTTCGATTTCACCTTGTTGTGCGTAAATCCCTGCAAGTTGGTGTAACGAAGCAGCTTTTCCTTGGATGTTACCAATTTTTTCGTATAATTCCAAAGACTGTTGGTAAAGCGCGATCGCTTGTTCTATTTCACCTTGTTGAGCGTAAATTCCTGCAAGTTGGTGTAACGAAGCAGCTTTTCCTTGGATGTTACCAATTTTTTCCTTTAATTCCAAAGACTGTTGGTAAAGCGCGATCGCTTGTTCGATTTCACCCTGTTGTGCGTAAATCCCTGCAAGTTGGTGTAACGAAGCAGCTTTTCCTTGGATGTCACCAATTTTTTCGTCTAATTCCAAAGACTGTTGGTAAAGCGCGATCGCTTGTTCGATTTCACCCTGTTGTGCGTAAATCCCTGCAAGTTGGTGTAACGAAGCAGCTTTTCCTTGGATGTCACCAATTTTTTCGTCTAATTCCAAAGACTGTTGGTAAAGCGCGATCGCTTGTTCGATTTCACCCTGTTGTGCGTAAATCCCTGCAAGTTGGTGTAACGAAGCAGCTTTTCCTTGGATGTCACCAATTTTTTCGTCTAATTCCAAAGACTGTTGGTAAAGTGCGATCGCTTGTTCGATTTCACCCTGTTGTGCGTAAATCCCAGCAAGGTTATGTAACGAAGCAGCTTTTCCTTGGATGTCACCAATTTTTTCCTTTAATTCCAAAGACTGTTGGTAAAGCGCGATCGCTTGTTCTATTTCACCTTGTTGTGCGTAAATCCCAGCAAGGTTATGTAACGAAGCAGCTTTTCCTTGGATGTCACCAATTTTTTCGTCTAATTCCAAAGACTGTTGGTAAAGTGCGATCGCTTGTTCGATTTCACCCTGTTGTGCGTAAATCCCAGCAAGGTTATGTAACGAAGCAGCTTTTCCTTGGATGTCACCAATTTTTTCCTTTAATTCCAAAGACTGTTGGTAAAGCGCGATCGCTTGTTCGATTTCACCCTGTTGTGCGTAAATCCCAGCAAGGTTATGTAACGAAGCAGCTTTTCCTTGGATGTCACCAATTTTTTCCTTTAATTCCAAAGACTGTTGGTAAAGTGCGATCGCTTGTTCTATTTCACCTTGTTGAGCGTAAATTCCAGCAAGGTTATGTAACGAAGCAGCTTTTCCTTGGATGTTACCAATTTTTTCGTATAATTCCAAAGACTGTTGGTAAAGCGCGATCGCTTGTTCGATTTCACCTTGTTGAGCGTAAATTCCAGCAAGTTGGTGTAACGAAGCAGCTTTTCCTTGGATGTCACCAATTTTTTCGTCTAATTCCAAAGACTGTTGGTAAAGTGCGATCGCTTGTTCTATTTCACCTTGTTGAGCGTAAATTCCAGCTAAATAATGACAAATGCTTGCTGTCTCTGTTTCGTCTGACAACGGACAAAGTTTTTTAGCTTGCTGATAATTCTTTAATGCTTGTTCAACTTCACCCAATTGTTGTTGACAATAAGCCATTTCTTTAAGAACGCGATAATCTTCTGTGATTTCTAAGGTTGATTTACAAAGCTCTACTGTTTCTCGATAACGACTTTTGTGCCACCATTTATTTGCGATATTAGATGCTAAATTACCAGCAATTTCGGTTTCTCTCCCCAACAAAGCAAGTCGATGAATTTCTAATGTTTGTTCTTCCGTTGATGTTTCTGCTTCTTCCCACCACAACCGATATAAAACCCGTGCTGCTTCCGCTGCTAAACTTTCCCCAGCTTCCACAACTGCTAATAATGGTTCCAGAATCCGAGAAACGCGATATAATTCTTCGTTGCTAGTTAGATTAACTTCCAATAAACCCAAACCCACAGCACGCTGGATATGACTATCCAAGTTTCCTATATCCTGACAAATTGCCGAAATCGCATCTTTAACAACTGGTAACTCATAGATCAAAGCTGTTCCCAGCAACCTTTTTAAATCAACATGTTGCTGTTTCAACAATTCCTCTGCCAAAATATTCTCGCGGAATTCTTTTTCCTTACTCTCAATCTTGGCTAAAATCACCGCGACATCGGTAATGCGATCGCTGAGAATTTTATCCAACCATTCCAACAACCGGGGATTCCCATCAGCAGCTTTTTTCGCTCGCAATTCTAATTCCGGGTCTATATCGATGGTGCCATTAAACGACTGCAAACGGTTGTATTTCTTAATTAAATCCGCATTCCGCAATGCTGCTAAAGGTTCGCGGTAAAGGTTGCGGTCAAATTGCGGTAATTTAAAATCGTAACGACAGGTAATAATTACCCGATGGGGAAGTCGAGATTGTTGAATTGCTTGAAAAAGTGCCGTGATTACAGATACCACTTCTGGTTTGAGGAGGTAATTTTCACCTTGCAATTCTAAATTGGCTTCAAAATCATCCAGAACAAAGGTAAACCGCTGCTTGTCGCTGTTTAAACCCGCTTGCAAAAACCTGGTCAACCGCTGCATCAAAGGTAACTTACCATTCAAAATCTCATGTCCCAATTCCGAAGTACATTGTTGGGAAAGCAGATTTATCAACTTAGCTTCATCCAATCCCCGATAAATCACAATTCGGTCATAACCAATCATCCTTTCCAACAATCTCGCTGTCACCGTACTTTTCCCCAAACCTCCCATTCCGTGAATTAATACACCCAAATTTGACGGTTTGCGAAGTTCTACAAGACAGCGTTGTAAAGTCCGTCTCCTTCCTACAAATTGATCGGGAGTTGCTACCCGCACCTGTTGAGTTGCTGGATCTAAAAATTGCTCGTATACGGGTTCTGGAGACATCCAAACTCGATCTTCCAAAGGTTGTACCAAAGCACCAGGACATTCTCCCCGCACATACAACCGCAACAAATGCCAATCTCGAATCTTCTCTTTCAGTAAAAACCTGTATGTCACAGCCAAAGCTTGAGGTAAACTATACCCATTCGCCAACTTGCCATACAACTTCGCTGCTGCCATTGTCGCACTCATATCCGTCACCGGACGACCCCAACCCAAAACCGCTGTTGCACCTTGCCCAATAAAAGCTTCAGCCATTGAAGGTAAAGTTCCATTGTTGACAGATTCCCCAGTCCGACATCCAGACAAAAACACCAGTTTGGGAAAGCGAAACTGCAATACTCTAGCTAATTCCTCAGCGGTGGTATCAAAGCGTTCCCCCGTTTCCGTCTCGGTAATAAAATAAGGTACACCATCACCATTAATGGAAGCGTGTCCGCTGAGGTGAAACACATCAAAAATATTATTATCGTTGTAGCGGCTCCAAACCCTCTGTAATCCCGAAGTTGAACCACTTTCTTCAACTCTCAATTCCACAGGAGAATCTGTAGCTTGCGTCTCCTTTAAAATCTTCGCTTCTTCTCCCTCAAAATCCAGTACAGGTTCCACATCCACAGGAGAAGTTGCCATAAACAACACCCGTAAAGCTCGCGTTTCCAACTCCTGAGTTTCCCCATTTCCTTCCACCCACCGCACCGGAACCACCACCGGATTCACCCGATTAATCAAAAACCCAGTTCCATCGTGTAGCACTTCCCAAGGTAGATGTGTTAATTGCTGCTCTGCCTTGATTGCGACAATTAACTCTTGTCCCCGACATTCCCGGATTGCTCGACTCAACCAGCGCTCATTGCCATCCAACCAATTAAACAACCGTTTTCCCGTCACATCATGGGATTCGGGTAAACTAGTGTAATAATCACGTTCGGCGATTTGAACTAAGTCGGCAATCTCCGCTAAATTCAGATTGCGTTGTTCGTACTGGGTTTTATTGTAAAAAAAAATAACGCAATTCTACATAATTATACTGAATCAATTTGAGGTCAAAGCGCAGGACTGGCATAAATCCGGGAAAATGAGGATGTCAAATATTATCCACAATGGTAACTAGTATAATTCCGGATGTTTTGGTGTGGATGGAACTAACCATGCGAGGGGGAATGTGATTTCCGTTATTCAAAATATGAAATGATGATTTCACATGGGTGGAGACGTAGCACTGCTACGTCTCTACTGGGGTTTCTTGTTTGATACAAGATGGCAGGGTTAACCATTTAAAATCCGCTGGATTTGTTCGGCTGTAGCACCTTCCAAAAGTAACCTTTCGCCATTCTTGCCCACAATCAACACCTTGGAAATTTTTCCACCAGATTTGTGCTGTTTGTATTCAAGATACCACTTGCGAATTTGTTCGGCGATCGCCATTGTTCCCCCCACAATCCCGACAATAGTTGCAATGGTTACAAGAGTTCCTTCTCGTTCAGTTTCAGGGGGTATAGTATAGCTACCCGAAATCCCCGAAATAGATAAAAGTTCCTCAATTGCGGAAACAGCATCCTCACCCTCAATAGCTACTTGAATATCCGACATTATTAGTTAACAGTTATAGCGCAGCGTGACGCGGTAGCGTCATACAGTTATCAGTTAAAATTCTACACCCATTCCCCATTACCAATTACCATCTCTTCCCAAAAGTGGTAGCTTTTGAAAAATTAATGTAAGACTATGAAGTTACCTCAACATATTTTTTCGGGAGGTGGGAAAAATGGCGATCGCCACGATAAATCCTGCAACAGGAGAAACTCTCAAGACTTTTGAGTCTTTAAATGATGCGGAAGTTGTAAATGCAGTAGAAAAAGCTGATGAAGCTTTTCAAGATTACCGCAACACGAGTTTTGCACAACGCTCGCAGTGGATGTACAAAGCTGCTGATATTCTAGAAGCAGAACAGGCAGATTTCGCTAAAATAATGACCTTGGAAATGGGCAAACCTTATCAAAGTGCTGTTGGTGAAGTTAAGAAATGCGCTTTGGTATGCCGTTATTATGCTGATAAAGCTGCCGAATTCCTCGCCGATGTTTCAGTAGAAACCGACGCAAGTAAAAGTTATGTTAAATACCAACCCCTAGGAATAATTTTAGCCGTAATGCCGTGGAATTTCCCCTTTTGGCAGGTGTTTCGCTTTGTCGCACCGGCACTGATGGCTGGTAATGTAGGTCTACTCAAACACTCTTCTAATGTACCTCAGTGTGCCTTAGCAATTGAAAAAATTATTCAACAAGCGGGTTTTCCCCCAGGTGTTTTTCAAAGTTTATTAATCGGTTCGGACAAAGTAGCAAATATAATTGCTGATGACCGAGTAAAAGCTGCTACCTTAACGGGAAGCGAAGGAGCTGGAGCATCCTTAGCAGCAGTAGCAGGTAAACATATCAAAAAAACAGTTCTAGAATTAGGAGGAAGCGATCCGTTTATCGTGTTACCAAGTGCTGACTTAGAAACAGCAGCAATTACCGGAACTAAAGCCAGAATGTTAAATAACGGTCAATCTTGTATAGCAGCCAAACGCTTTATTATAGCCGAAGCAGTTGCTGACAAATTTGAAAAATTACTGTTAGAAAACTTTCAAGCCTTGAAAATCGGCGACCCCATGGAGGAAAATACAGATATTGGACCATTAGCTACCCCCGATATTCTCAAAGAATTAGACCAGCAAGTACAAAATTCTCTTGATAACGGTGCCAAAATATTGCTAGGAGGAAAGCCATTATCAAACATGAAAGGTAATTATTATCCACCAACAATTCTTACCGATATTTCTCCCGATTCTCCCACCGCCAAAGAAGAATTTTTTGGTCCAGTAGCGATGTTATTCCGGGTTAAGGACATTGATCAAGCCATAAGACTTGCTAATGATACACCCTTTGGTTTAGGTGCGAGTGCTTGGACAACCGACACCACAGAGCAGCAGCGATTAATCTCAGAAATCGAAGCAGGAGCCGTATTTATCAACAGTTTAGTCAAATCCGATCCCCGATTACCCTTCGGTGGAACTAAACTTTCTGGATATGGAAGAGAATTAAGCATTCAAGGTATACACGAGTTTATCAATGTTAAAACTGTGTGGGTTGGTTGACAGTTGACAGTTGACAGTTGACAGTTGATGGTTGTTGGTTGTTGGTTGATAGTTGATGATTGATGGTTGTTAGTTTTTGGTTGATGGTTGATAGTTGTATAGGACTCCTATTTGATTTTGAAAAAATAATTTTGATCAAAGCTTGCTGTACAAAGGTTTAGCTCTCAGTATACCTAGCAAGATTCAAGTAGGATTCCTATATTTTCTCCTAACTCCGGTGGTACTAACTCCGGTGGTACTAACTCCGGTGGTACTAACTCCGGTGGTACTAACTTCTAACTCCTAACTCCTTATAAAACTTGGGGAATCACAATGGATACAGCAGAATTACTAGTTAAATGCTTGGAAAATGAAGGGGTGCAATATGTATTTGGACTCCCCGGTGAAGAAAATTTACACGTTTTGGAGGCTTTAAAAAAATCTTCAATTAAATTTATTACTACCCGTCACGAACAAGGTGCGGCTTTTATGGCTGATGTCTATGGACGTTTGACTGGGAAGGCTGGGGTGTGTCTTTCTACACTTGGACCCGGTGCTACTAATTTAATGACTGGTGTGGCAGATGCAAACTTGGATGGTGCGCCATTAGTAGCAATTACTGGACAAGTGGGAACCGATAGAATGCATATCGAATCCCATCAATACTTAGACTTAGTAGCAATGTTTGCTCCAGTAACCAAGTGGAATAAACAGATAGTTCGTCCGAGTATTACACCGGAAATTGTCCGCAAAGCTTTTAAACGAGCGCAAAGAGAAAAACCGGGTGCAGTACATATTGACTTACCAGAAAATATTGCCGCAATGTCGGTAGAAGGTAAGCCATTAGGTAAAGATAATGAAGAAAAAACTTATGCTTCTTTCGCCAGTATTAGAGCTGCGGCTGCGGCAATTTCTCAAGCTACCAATCCAATAATTTTAGTTGGTAATGGAGCAATTCGTGCTAAAGCTAGTGATGCAGTAACTCAATTTGCTACCGACTTAAATATCCCGGCTGCGAATACTTTTATGGGTAAAGGAATAATTCCTTATACTCATCCTTTAGCTTTATGGACTGTCGGATTGCAGCAACGAGATTTTAGTATTTGTGGTTTTGATCATACCGACTTAGTAATTGCTATCGGTTACGATTTGATCGAATTTTCACCGAAAAAATGGAATCCGGATGGTAATATTCCGATTATTCATATTAGTGCAAAATTAGCAGAAATTGATAGCAGTTATATTCCTCAAGTGGAAGTAGTCGGGGATATAACTGATTCCTTAAATGAAATTTTGAAAGTCGCAAATCGAGACGATAAAGCTCAACCCTACGCAATTAAACTCAGAGAAAATATTCGAGCCGATTACGAATATTACGCGAAAGATGAAGGTTTTCCCATTAAACCACAAAAATTAATTTATGATTTACGACAGGTAATGGGACCAGAAGATATTGTCATCTCTGATGTGGGCGCACATAAAATGTGGATTGCCCGTCATTACCACTGTCATAGTCCTAATACCTGTATTATTTCTAATGGTTTTGCAGCCATGGGAATCGCGATTCCCGGTGCTTTAGCGGCGAAATTAGTTCATCCCAACCGTAAAGTTGTAGCCGTCAGCGGCGACGGTGGTTTTATGATGAACTGTCAGGAATTAGAAACAGCTTTACGAGTTGGTACCCCATTTGTAACGCTGGTTTTTAATGATGGTGGTTATGGTTTAATTGAGTGGAAACAGGAAAATCAATTTGGTGAAGGTAAAGCATCTTTTATCAAATTTGGCAACCCCGACTTTGTTAAGTTTGCCGAAAGTATGGGATTAAAAGGTTATCGAGTTGAATCGACTACCGATTTCGTTCCTATTCTTAAAGAAGCCTTAGCACAAGATGTTCCCACAGTAATCGATTGTCCCGTGGATTATCGAGAAAATATGCGCTTTACCAAAAAAGCCGGGGATTTGAATTGTGCGGTGTAGGTACCAAAGAATAAAATATTTATAATATTTGACTGCGAAAAATCTAGAGACGTAGCATTGCTACGTCTTTATTACCAAATGTATTTATTCACTCTTGAAAAATACCTCCATGGATAGTTTTCTAATAAAAAAGTCAAAAAAGGGTTTTTATCTCTTATGGATGAAAAGCGTCTCCAAGTTTATTTAGAAATAATAAATCAGCTACTTAACAATGCCAGCAGCGAAGAAGAAGCAACAACTTTGAATGCTCAACCCGAATATGTTGATGCTGGTTTAGTCGAAACAATGATAGAGGTAGCAAATGGTTTTTCTCAACAAGGGAATGAAGATATTGCTGAATTTTTAGTCAATGCTGCAACTCAGTTAGCTGAAGCTCTAGGATTATCTTTAACAGATTTTAATGCAGAAAATCAAAATGATTTATTAACACAAGCATTATTAGTTACCGAAGAAACCGAAGGTAGTCCCGAAGTTATCTATCCCTTACTACACAAAAATATCGAATTACTCGATGATAAATTTGCTGAAGTGTTGCGAAATTGGGCAATAGATGCAATTTCTCAGTCAAGTACCCAACAAGGAGAAGATATCGCTGCAACTATTGGTATTTTTAGCAGTTTGATGCAAGAATTCCCTTTGGGTAAACGAGTTCATAATCTCGAAATTGCGATCGCAGGTTATGAAACCATACACTCCGTATTTACCTATGAAAAATATCCCGAACAATGGGCAGCAACTCAGTATAATCTCGGTAATGCTTATGGCGATCGCATTCACGGAGAAAAAGCCGAAAATATCGAAAAGGCAATATATTGCTATCAATCAGCACTAAAAGTCCACACCCGCGAAACCTATCCCTATGAATGGGCAATGATTCACAATAATTTAGGTAATGCTTATAGCAACAGAGTTAAGGAAAATAAAATAGAAAATCTGAATAAAGCCAGTCATCATTATGAAAATGCATTGCTAGTTCATACCCAACAAGCTTATCCTCAAGAATGGGAAATGGCTCAACAAAATCTCGCATCGGTAAATCAACAAAAACAAAGAGAGGAGGGAGTAGGGAGGAGGGAGTAGGGAGTAGAAATCAAGTTTTGAGTCCACAATAAATTCTATTTATTCCCTGCTCCCTTGATTAAAAGTATTTCACTGCACATAATATAGAACTCAATATTGAAAGTTGAAAAAAAAATCAGTAAACTTAACTTTTCCCTATTCCCTGCTCCCTATTCCCTAAAAAATCATCATTAAATCATGAAACAAGTATTATTCCTTTGTACAGGTAATTATTACCGCAGTCGTTTTGCTGAAAACTTATTTAATCATTTAGCTGCTGAAAAAGGTTTAGATTGGCAAGCTGATTCCCGTGGTTTAGCACTCGAACGTGGTACTAATAATATTGGTGCAATGTCTCACTATGCGGTTGCAGCTCTCAAAGAACGTGGAATAATTATATCACCAGAAGAACGCTTTCCTAAATCCGCAATGGTAGAAGATTTTCAGAAGTTTGATTTAATCATTGCTGTTGATGAATCGGAACATCGTCCTTTAATGCAAGAACGTTTTCTTGAGTGGATGGATAATATTGAATATTGGTTAATTCACGATATTGATCAAACTTCTCCTCAAGAAGCTCTTGGAAAATTAGAGCAAAAGGTACTAAAATTAATTGAGAAGCTAAGTAACAATTGACCGCTTTCAACTAATGTTTAAAAAAATCAAAGGTTTTTTATTTCTAGGTGTTGGCTATATGCTTTCACCTTTATCTTGGTGGAATGACTTATTTTTTAATTTACCAATTGCTTATTTTTTTGGGTATCTTACTAGTTGGATTTCTCCAAATTTATTTTTACCTTTTACAATTATCGGATACTGGATATCAAATATTTTAGGTATTCTGATGATGCAAATCGGTGCTTTAGATATGTTTTTTGAGCAAAAATCAAATAATCTTAAAAAAGATTTACTCATTGGATTAGGAACTTCAAATATTTACACTTTACTTATTTTAGGATTAGTCTATTTTCATATCCTTGAACTTCCTTCTTTTTTGAATGGACTAACAGCAAATTTGTGATATTCAAATTCATTAATATGTATAGAAATTAAGTACCTATGCCTTCATTAATTAGACATTTCTTTTAGGCAGGGAATAGGGAATAGGCAAAAGGGAACAGTAATATAACTGAGTAGTAATTATATAAATAATTTTGCTTAAGTACTTATGTTGGATTTTTAAAAAATTTATAAGTGTTAGGGAGTAAGGAATAAGGAAAAGTTAGGTTTTCAATTCACAGAAGTCGGGTTTTTAGCATAAATATCCGTGACAATACAAAAGTTGACAAAAACCCGACTTCTCATCCTACACAACTATATTGTTTTAGCAAATATTATATTGTTAAGTTGTCGCGCATTTAAGTACCTATGCCTTCATTAATTAGACATTTCTTTTAGGCAGGGAATAGGGAATAGGCAAAAGGGAAGAGTAATATAACTGAGTAGTAATTATATAAATAATTTTGCTTAAGTACTTAATTTGCATTTTTCTAGCGGGCAGGATGCCCGCACTACAAGATTTCAATAAAATTTGAATATGCAAGCAAATTAAAGGATTTTTAGCATAAGCAAATCTAAAGTTAAAAAGAATATTATCTCAAGAATAAAATAAATAACTAATTAACTATAAATCGAATTAATATAAGTTTAGTCAAAAGATGATGACAAAGAATATTTCAATACAATATAATTAGTATAATTGCTGACATATAATATATATATATTTAGTTCCTATTAATTGCTTGCGGCTTTTGATTGTGTGAAACTTGGTTAAGAGCCTTGTTTAATTTTTTCTGTATATACATTGCTTAATTTGTGATGTATAAATTGTGATATTGCTTATCAATCTGAATCCAAATAATGATACCGCGATCGCAATATTTGTAAAGTATATAGTGACATCAAAAGTCTAAGTGGTAATGATGTGTATGAAAAGGCAAATTCTGAGTACAACAATTGTGATATTCGTGATATCTACAGGTTTGACAAGTGGGTCAAAACGGGATATGAGGAATGAACATCAAGCCATCAAACCAGAAAATTCCATTGATGCGATGTTAAATCCCGAAGAAGGTGGTATTAGACCGATGCCACCACCACCACCTTGGATTCCCCCAGTAGAAGAAGAGATGATGAATAAAATGCCACCAGCTACAACTCAACCTGTTCAGAGGAATTATACACCAATACGACATTTACCACCATCAGCACCTTGGATTACTCCGACCATAAAAAATGATCATCAATTGCCGAAGGAACACTCATTCCTGATTCGATAATACAGATAGAAAAATCGGATAAAATCAGCATCATAATACTAATTCTATCCGTTAATAAAATAGATTTACTTTTTGAGTGGGAGTAATTTTATGAACTGAAATTAAAGCTTGCGGAAAGCTTCTGTAGATGTGTAATTTTGTCTATTGCTATTGTCTTTAAACTGAGTAAAACTTTGTAAATTTAATCTGTTTGTAGTTCCCAGATTAATGGTTAAGAAAGTGTCCGCAAAACTCTTATTGTAATTAGTAGTAGCAGAGCGATGATTTGCATCTTGAACGCTAGTACCATAAGTAATTAAGGACGATGTACCCCAATCACAATCACGAGGGCTGCAACTACCAAATACTCTAATATTTAATTTATTACCGCTAGCTTTAGTTACAACTAATTTGGTAATACCGCGAGTATTAGAATTTGTATTTTCCCAAGTACCAACAAAATCAGCAGGTGCAGCCAAAGAAGGACTAATAGAAGCCAAACTCAATACTGTACCAACAGCAGCAACTGCAAAAGAACGTTTTAACATATTTAAACTCCTGAAAAATCTTGTTTAATTTTTGTCTATTGGGTTTGAATTCCCACTTAATAATTAATACGTTTGTAGTTGAATTTTTATGCAGAGTTTGAGATTTTTTTTTTATATTTATAAAAGGATGAAATAATTAAAAAACGAAAGAAAATTAAATTTTGTATTAAACGCAAAAAAAATTGCAGAGACGCAGCCTATTGCTACGTCTCCAACAATAGACATCTCCGGAAATAAAATATGCGTCAATTGAAACCCTTATAGAGACGCAAGGGTTCGCGTCTCTACATTCTTTGTCGGAGATGTCTAATGTAAAATTATCAATAGATAATTATCAATTAATTACGCCATTTTTCGCTCCAATCACCCGTAACATTAAATCCACCAGTAACAGGAGTTAACTTAATCGAACCGTAAGCAAATGTATTGCAAATTGGTCCAAAAGGTGAGTCGCAGATATCGCTAGCTCCGTGACCTGTATTACCACGAGTACCAAGATGAGAATAAGTATTTCCTTCCCAATCACCATTACCAAACCAAGTGGTATTTTTACTTCCTACACGCAAAACACAACGTAAACCAGAACCATTACGATTTCCATTCAAGTCAGAAACTTGATATTCGTCAAAGTAACTTCCACAAGTTTTTGGTCTAGATAAAGGCTTATAGGAAGTCGATTGTACAGGTATCCATTCTTCATTCCATGCACCAGTTACACGAATTCTTCCATTTAGAAGCCGTAATGTGAGATTACCATTGAAGTTACCGTTAAAGTATTCTCCATTACCATGGATATCAGAAGCAAAACCAATCAGATTAGTACCTTTAGCGAATGCGTGTCCCACATGACGATAGGTATTACCATTCCAATTTCCTTCCCCGTACCAAGAAATTCGAGGAGTTTGAGAAAGGTTTTGACCGTCAGAAAGTTTTACGCAACGAATACCTTGACCTTGTACATTACTTAAAGACTTAACAATATAAGTTTTTGTATCAGAGCCACAGGTAAATTTTGATGCAGGCTTAATTGGCAAATTAGGTATGGGAAGAGAAAATTGAGCTAAAGCGGCTGATGCTGTCGAAAGGATTACTATGCTACCAAAAACTGCTGTTTTAATGACTTTACCGAACATTTGGAGCCTCACAAATAAGTTTAATTGTTTCTGTTATCTAGATACGTATGACTCCAAATATTTATGCAGCTATTTGTATAAATAGGTGGTGAGTAATTGTTACTTGTTGACTGTTAACTGTTAACTGATTACTGTTAACTGATTACTGATTACTGATATTTTTTATGTACCCTAGAAATAATATTGTTGAGATATTTTCCACTTTTTTACAATTTGATGCAGAGCGTTTTCGTGGATGGGCGACTGATGGTAAACTGCGTCGGAGTATGAGTAATTGTGTAAAACAAATTCCCCAGGAAACTTCAGATAATTTTTGGGCGCTTTACTGGTATAAAGTATGGGATTCTCAGTCACAGCAAATTGCCAAAGAACATCTTTTAGCTTATTTACAGGAGTGTTGTTACTGGACTTCTGCAAAAGCAGCCAATACATTTGCGAGTATTCAGTATAATCTTTCCGACTGCTTTCAAATTGCGATCGCAAAGTTCGATAAAGTTCTCCAGGGGTACAATCCCGATTCTGGTTTTCGGCTAAAAAACTATGCTAGTGCGACTTTCGGGAGTATAATCCGGGATACTTTACGTCAGCGTCACGAGGTTGATATTTGTTCGGTTTGGGGTTTATTACGCAAAACCAGTCACAAACGTTTGGTTGAATCTTTGCAAGAGTCGGGTTTATCTGAAGATAAAATTGCAGCCTATGTAATTGCATGGAATTGTTTTAAAACTTTTTACGTACCGACACAAGCTAGTAGCACTCGTCAACTTTCCCGTCCAGATGAGAAAATTTGGTCGGCGATATGTCAAGCTTACAATAAACAAACCAATTCATCGGTAGATTCTCAAACCTTAGAAAGTTGGTTATTGAATTGTGCTGCGTCTATTCGTAAATATCTTTATCCTACCGTTACTTCTATAAATGCTCCGGCGGGTGGTGAAGATGCTTTTGAATGGGTAGATAATCTTACTAGTGGAGAAGACTCTTTATTAAATCAAATTATCGCAACGGAAGAACAACAAGTAAAGGCTTCTCAAGAATCTGAGATGAATGCCGTTTTAGTAAGTGAAATTACACAATTAGACAAAGAAGTACAGCAAATTTTACAACTTTATTATGGACAAGGCTTGACACAACAACAAATTGCGAAACAGCTAGAAGTTAAACAATACACAGTTTCAAGACGATTGAGTAAAACCAAAGAAATATTATTGCGTTCCGTATTCCAATGGAGTCAAGAAAAACTGCATATTTGCTTAACATCAGACCTATTGAAAACTACCAGCAGCGTCATGGAGGAGTGGTTGTACAGTTATTACAGTTGACAGTTGACAGTTGTTTATTACTAATCTACAACCTACAACCTACAACCTATAACCTTTGACCTTTGACCTTTAACCTTTGACCTTTAACCTTTAACCTTACTAAGGGTATTACGATGAATAATGTGTCAGTATTTACTTTTGCTTCTCCATCTGACTTGATTTTAGAAATACCATTAAACGCGAAAAATCAAGCTTGGATTGAAAGTCAAAATTTTTCTTCAGCGGCAAATTGCTATCAAGCATATATGAATAAACTTTGCCTTCTGGCTATCTTACCCTGGTTGGAGTCAGAATTCACTCAGCAGGCAAAGCTTTCGCCCAGTACCACTGCATTACCCAGCTTGTGGGAGCTGGTTAATGGATGTTCAATTACGATTACAGACGGGACTAAATTTGTATTGGTTCCCACTGAGGATATTGATTTAAGTGAATTAAGAGTTGTTCAAGAATGGGTAGATATACCCAGTTGGGTGGGTGATTATTATTTGGGGGTACAAGTCCAACCGGATGAAGGTTTTGTCAGAGTTTGGGGTTATTGTACTCATGCTCAACTCAAGAATAATCTTAATTATGATGCTACTTGGCGGACTTATTCTTTAGATTCTACCGAAATTATTACAGATTTAAGTCTATTAACTATAGCGCTAGAGTTTTGTCCCCAAGAAACAACCCGTAACGAGATTCCACCTTTAGCAAATTTAACTCCAGCCCAAGCTAAAAATTTAATTTCTCGTTTGGGAAATCCCGAAGTAATAACACCTCGCTTGGAAATACCATTTTCGATGTGGGGAGCGTTAATCGAGCATGGGGGTTGGCGAAAAAGTTTATATGAAAGAAGATTAGGATTACCGGAACAATGGTCTGTTATGGAATGGTTGCAAAAGGGAGTTTCTCAAACAGCGCAACAATTAGGTTGGGGAAGGTTTGATTTACAAACTGCGACTTCAGGTACTCGTAGTGTAGAACAATCGGGGACAATCCTGGCTCGTGAATTAACTATTGCGGAAACGCAATATATTCTTTCAATCGTTCCTCAAAATGAACCAGAAGGAATAATTTGGTGTTTTGCATTGCGTAACGCTGCTACAAATGGCTTTATTCCCGAAGGATTAAAATTGAGATTGCTTACTGAAGACTTAGAACCCTTCCCCAATAATGAAGATGTAGCAGTAACAGCTGTTGAACAACTTGTTGTAGAAGTCATCTTACAACCAGGAGAAGGGATAATTTGGGAAATCGAACCTCTAGCGGAAAATTGCGATCGCGAAATTCTGCGGTTTTGAGATTGCTCTAAATACCGCTATTTACTAACGAATTCGTTCTTGTCGAAAACCAGAATCACCATCTGTGGTGAACCAATATTCCCAAGTTCCTCCAGAAGCAGTTAACCAATTATTGAGGTCAAATGAGCCACTTCCTTCTGGTGTTCCTTCAATTTTATAAGCTTTAACGGCTCGTCCATTATTATCCCAAATTAATGGCAATCCTGGTTTTATTTGTTCTGGAAGTTTGCCATTAGTTTGTAAAAAATAAGCATCTTGTCCTCGCTCCGAGCCATTACCAAAAACTTGAGCAATTCCGTTTTCATCAATTGCGACAAAAGCACCTTCTTCCAAACCAATTCCATAAACGGGATGATTGTCGGCTATCATAATTCGAGCCATGAATCCGAAAATTCTTCCGTATCTCGTTTCTGGATGATTGTCATTACGTCTATCTAAATGGGTGTCAGTAATCACGTATTTGAGATAAGGAACTTGGAGAAAATTACTATGATAAATATCGTGAGTATTTTCATGAAAAGGGTCATTTAAGATTTCTGAACTCAGTAATCCTTGCCTCGAAGGAGCATAATAATATTCTCCTAAAATTGCCATCCCGGCACTAGTTCCAGCAACAGGAACTTTTTTTTGATTAATTAAGTAATTAATCGCATCTTCTGTAGCAGTTCCTTCCCAAAAATCTTCATATTTATTTTGGTCTCCACCAGCAAAATATAAAGCATCAGCATTTTTAATATATTCCACTACTTTTGGATTATTAGCTGCTTCTCGACTATCAATAGAAAGTTCCGCTGCTGAATTTATTAAATCACTATAATTGTCTGTAATCCATTGTGCTTGTCTGCCTACACCACCGCAGCGCAACACTAAATAATCTCCATAATTAGCTTGCTTAAGAAACCATTTAGTTGCTGCATCTTCTCCTACAGTTCCTCCTTCTGCACCACCAATTAAAAGTATGGCAGGTTTTTGAAAAGAACTATTCACCTTGCCATATTCTAAGTAATATTCAAAGTTATTACTATCATCAGCTTTTCGGAAATCCGAGAGTTTTATTGCCATAAATCAATTACTTTCAGCTTATATTTTGCAAATCATCATTATAGTTCATGGTGGTAATTAAAATAGAAATGCTTATACAAGTAAATTACTTTCCATCAGAGAATTTTTCAGGTTTTGAGGTTTTAGGAGTTATTCGGAGGGTTGAATGACTTCTGCTTGAAACGCAAAGGTACGCAAAGTTTTTAATTACCCCAACCCTTCAAACTGTAACCAACACATATACATTGCTCTAGGAACATGAAAACAACCCTTCCATTTCCCACCCTTTAAATTCAACAACACCTCACCACGACGATTTAAATAACCAAACCACTCCCCATACTCCACATCAGCGAAATGCGTCCAAGTATAACTGTGCATCTTTTGGTACCACTGCCAACATTCCTTTCTTCCTGTTAAACGATAACCCATCCCTAAAGCAACTAAAGATTCTAAATGCACCCACCACAACTTTTGATCCCATTCAAGTTGCTGTGGTGGATGTCCATCTATATCCATAAAATAATACAAACCACCGTGTTTTTTATCCCAAGCAAAATCAAGAATATTTAACGTGACATCAACAGCTTGATTAATTAATTGCTTATCCCCACGACGCTGAGCGATATCCATCATAAACCACATCGCTTCTATACCGTGACCGGGATTAATTAACCTGCCTTCAAAACAATTAATATGGTTCGCATCAGGAGCCACATTTTCAAACATTAATCCTCGTTCTTTATCCAGGAAATCACCCATTACTTCGGTGATAGTTTGGTCTAAAACTTGTTCTAAAGTATCATTTTCTAACAACCAAGCCATTTCTAAAGATAAGTTAGCTAAAATCATCGGTACTGCTAAAGATTTCATCGGACGAGTACCGGGATAGGCTTTATTATATTTACCTTTGGGATTTTGCTGGCGACGTAAAACGTTATTATAAGCTTGTAATGCGATATCTTTGGCTGATTCTTCCCCAGAAGCGAGAGCATATTGACTAAAAGCCATCGCCGCGAAACAATCGGAAAAGATATTGTAAGGTTGTATTAACGGTTTACCTTCGCGGGTTAAAGAAAAATACCAATTACCGCTTTCATCTCTTCCATGTTCAGCTAGGAAATTAGCACCGTTTGCAGCGATTTTCAACCAATCTTCCCGTTTCTCCAACTGGTTATACAACATGGAAAACAACCACACCTGACGATTTTGCAGCCAAATAAACTTGTCAGTATCGTAAACTTTACCACTTCGATCCAAACAAGTGAAATAACCACCTTTTTCCCAATCTACTGAATGTCTTTCCCAAAATGGTAGGACATCCTTGAGCAGAGTGTCTTTATAAAGCTGAGCTAGTTGTTGAGAATCGTACTCCATTAATTTTACCTGTGAATCAAAATCGATAGAGTTGATTATCGCTTTGCTGGGGATGGGAAACAAGTATAACCATTTTAGATTTTAAATTTTGCGGAAAGTTTGGGGTGTAGATTCTCGAACCCCAAAACTTTCCAAGACAGATTTTGGATTAAAAAAGGGGGAAGCGATTAATTCATTGAGAATCATCAATTTTTAAACGCAGAGGGAAGCAAAGGCTCGCAAAGTTTTAATTATCTGAGATTAGTTTTACCAAATATATCGGTTTCATATTCGGAAGCGTTTTCAATGTCGTTTACATAACCGCATTTTGCATCGGGAAAAGCATCACAATAAGTGACATAAGGTTTTATATCTAATACGGGAGTTTGATCTAGTAAGTCAATTCCTTCTATATATAAAATCAATCCTTCTATTTTAATTAGTTTTGGTGCGCTAATTCCGATGGGGTTGGGACGATGGGGAGCGCGAGTTGCTAGAGTGCCTCGACGAATGCGCGGACCGCGTGGAATAATTACTGTGGGATTCCAGTGTTTATTCAGGTGTAACCATGATATTACCCAAATCCGCTCAAAACCTTCTATGTCTTTGAGTGCTTCTTCGGGTATGGTGTTGAACAGTTCAATTTTTGCGATCGCGGGTTGATAAGTTGACGGTGCTGATTGAAGTTGCGATTGTCGTGGGGTTCCATGTCTTTCTTTGTAGGGAGAATGCACTACACCAATGGGTTGTAAGGTAATGTCGGTAGGAAAGGGAACAGTTTGAATGTAATCTTTTGGGGGAAATTTAGGCATACTCACACCTGTTAACTTTACTCCGAATTTTTATCTTACATAATTTTGTATAACTACAATCAAGTAATTGTAATTTTTAATTTTTAAATATATTACTTTACGTATTACTACTTACACAGAATCTTTCACTTTGTCAGTAAAATGAAGTTATAAAAATAACTCTTTTTAAGAAATAGACAGTATAAATGAGTATATTAAAAATAAAGTTGCCAGCAATTATAACTTGTTTGTGTTTACTGTTATCCATTACAACCAAAATAGAGGCAGCTTCTGAGAATAATTCTATTTACCAAAACGCTAAAACACAATTACCTCCAGACTTTTACGCACTGTATCGCATTGTTGATCGAATAGCGCGTGCAAATGAATACGATACTCGTCCTTGGCAAATTGTGAGAGTCGCCAAATATGATAGTCAAGCATTCACTCAAAATGCGAATTTGATACCTATTTATAATGGTGTATTAGAAAAATTAGGCAGCGATGCTTCCGCTTTAGCTTGTATAATTAGTCATGAAATGGCTCATCATCAGCAAGGTCATCAAGTTGTTAGTAATGTCGAAAAAATAGAATTAATTGCTCAGATTCGAGAAGAAGCGGAAAAACAAGTTTTAGCTGGGGATAGAAGAATGTCTCCAGTTTCAACAGTGGGTGATTTTGTTGTCAGACGTGTGATTGGAGGTGCTATTGGTACTGTTGTTGGTGGTGTTTTAGATAATCGCAGCAGTAGAAGATTTAGACAAGCACAACAACGAATTAATACAATTGTAGAGAAAAAAACGGCAGAATTAGAACAAAATATCCAAAAACAAAGTAGAGAAGATGAATTTGAAGCCGATAAAATTGCTTATCTCGCTTCTGTAAAAGCAGGTTTTGATCCGGAAGGATGTCTACGTGCAATGTTAGCATTGAATCGTATTCCAGGCATTGAATTTGAGCAAAATCATCCCACCGTTGAACAACGAATTGTAGCAATTAAAGCGATAATGAACGAGTTAAATACTCAAAATTTAGTCGAATCAGGACAAGAAAAGTTATTTAAGACTCAACCTTTAACTTATAATTTGTCTCCTAACCAAACATCCTTACGTGTAAATTCTCGTCATGGTGCTTCGGTTGCAGATGATATTGATAAAATGTTTGGTAATTGATCAATCTGTGGAATTTGCGAGAATTAATTACAATAATAGTCAAAAATAGGGAATTTTAATCAGGAACTCTTGCGGTGATGTATAACTATTTATAGGAATAGATTACAAATAAAATAAAAAACTATCTCGCAGATGAAAATCCGCTTGTTTTCCACAATGTTGTAATGCCCAATAACTAATATACCCGCTTTTTTCTTTGATCACAGCGGTAATCGAAACGTCAAAATTTTTGTCTATAGAAGTCAAACAATGCATATTGAATTCTAAACTCATAAATAAAGCATTAGAATCCCGCACAACATTAAACGGAAGTGAATCAATTCGATGTTCTAATTCCATTACTTCTCGATATCTTTCAAAGCGATAAACATTCCAATCTCCACTGGGTGAAAGATTAAACTCCCAATAGTGAGTAGAATTATATTTCCCTAGAAAAAACTCGAAACAGGTACTTTCCCAAAGTCCATCTTTACGAGTTGGAATATCTACGACGGGAGGAATTTCTATTTGCTCTAAATTGCCTTTGAGTGCATAATTAAGAGTTAATGTATGGTTTAGCCTGATAATTTCACCTGTAATCTGTAAATCAGTTTTTGGTGGCTCAAATGGTTGTAAGGAAAAAGCATGATTTTTCATAGAATTCGCTAAATAATGGTCAATTTAGATCAGAGGTAGCAGTCTTACATCTCTACATTATTTATACAGGTATTTATGCAAACTAATTATCAAAACTTTTGATAATTTCCCTAATTGCATTTTCTTGGATTTCAATACTTTCAGTTAACTTAAACTGTACTAAAGCTCGAACAAGATTGTGTTCTGGGTATTTTATTTTAAAATAAACATTACCTGCTAAATAATCTGTAAAAAATCTCAGTCCTAATTCAAAAGCAATTAAACGAATCGCATCATATATATATACATAATCACTCTTTGTGAGAAAATCTTGTGCAACTAACAGATAACCACCCAAAAGTGATTGACAAATATCAGTATCAAAACTGACTATTTCCCAATGCTCTGTTTCTTCTCCCAAAGGATTGCAACCGCAGCGCAAACAGTCACCAATATCGTAATGCACTAATCCAGGTTTAACAGTATCCAAGTCAATAATACTGATAGCTTCTCCACTGCTCGTATCAATCATGACATTATTTACCTTGGGGTCGCCGTGGATAGGACGTAACTGTAGATGTCCTTGCGATCGCGCATTTTCCAAAACGTCAGCCAAAGGTTTACGACAATCAATAAATTGCCAGCAGTATTCGATTTCTGGAGATTTATTCGACTTATTATATTTATATAAGTTCTCTACATTTTCATATTGTTTTAAATAGTTGGGTGTAACATGAAAACCCGGTAGAGTATCAGCTAATTTTTCTACTGGTAAATCCCCGATTAGATGATGAAACATTCCCAGAGCGTAACCGATTTCACTTGCGTGTTTATTATCTTTAATAATATCAAATGTTTCAGCATTCTCAATAAAACCAATTGCCCGCCAAAAGGAATTTTCAGTATCAATAAAATGGTCTTGGCTATTTTGAGTTAATAATACTTTTGGGACTTCCCAACGACGATTTAAACTGAGGGGAGAATGTTGTAAACGTTGACGTACATGATTGGTAAAAGTAGTCATATTCCGCATTACCAATTCCGGTTGACGAAATACATTTTGATTAATGCGTTGTAAAATAAAATGCTTTTCTTCTAAGGAATCTAAAGTAACAAGGAAAGTCCCATTGATATTACCATGTCCAAATTCTTCAACTTTGATCACATTGCCTTGTTTTTCAAATTGATTGGCAATTTCAACTAAATTATTCAAGCTGATACCTGTATTCAGAGGTGCGTTCAAAATAATTACCTAAATTATCTAATGTTTAATTTATAATCAGTGTTGATTTTTTTGATAGAATAGATAATATAATATATGCCGCTTATTGACTAAGCCAATATCAGTATGCAACATTCTTAAATCAATTGCGACGGGTTCAACCCCCTACTCAAATCCCATGTAGTTTAAAAGCACGGTTCGGTAAACCTCATCAATTCTAATTACATAAATTTTAAGTATTATTTAATAATTGGTTAAGTATTAATTAAAATAACCTGTATGTAAAAACTTCATTTTTTTCTGGGGTAAGAAGTCGGGTTTTTATGACTGTGAAAGTTATATTACGGATATTAATCGTAAAAACCCAACTTCTATGTAGATGTGCGAAGTGGGGTTTTTATGACTGTGAAAGTGATGTTAGGGATAGAAGCTTGTAAAAACCCGACTTCTATGATTGATTGTTGTCTTTACGTAACCGAAGGGGTAATTACGGGAAACATCAATGGGAATCTGGCAAGATACTCGTTAAAATGTAGTAAATGCCATAAAAAACAAGTTGAGGAACTAGTAAAATGCAAGAATTTACATATAATTCCGATAAGCGTAAATTGCTATCGAGTTTATCTCATGGAGCGATTTTTTTTAGTACCACATTATTTTCAATTGGTGTTCCAATTGCCATTTATTTTACTGCCGATGACCCAGTTATTAAAAGTAACGCCAAAGAATCAATCAATTTTCATTTTAATGTTTGGTTTTGGGCAACTGTAATTGGAGTACCAATTGGAATTTTATCTTTTCTTACCTTTGGGATTGGGGGAATCTTGTTTTTCCCAGTTGTGGCGTTTGGGTTTTTACTACATTGGGGATTGACAATTTGGGCATTGTTACACTGTTTTACCAATCCAGATGAACCGTTCCGTTATCCGTTTATTTTTCGATTATTTTAATCGTTTCAAAATATATTTATGGCATCATAATATAAATTTTGCCAGTAAAAACAAATATGATGCAAACTGAGGGCAGTAGAAACCAACAACCAAGCTATATTTTGGCTTTGGATTTGGGTACTACGGGGAATCGTGCTTTTGTATTTGATGCCGATAGTCAAATTGTCGGACAAGCATACAAAGAACTCAAGCAATATTATCCCCAACCGGGATGGTTAGAACATGATGCGGTAGAAATTTGGCAAGCAACGATTTCGGTAATGCAAACTGCGATCGCGCTATCCCAAATTGAACCGAATCAAATAGCCGCTATCGGTTTAACCGTGCAGCGAGAAACTTGTTTGCTGTGGGATAAGCATACCGGAAAACCTTTACATAAAGCAATTGTATGGCAAGACTGCCGCACAGATCAGTTATGCAATCAATTAAAACATCAAGGTTTAGCAGAGGAGATTTATCAAAGAACTGGATTAATTATTGATCCTTACTTTTCGGCAACAAAGCTTTCCTGGTTGTTAGATTATGTCGCTGGAGTTGACCTTGATGACGTTTTGGCTGGCACAATTGATAGTTGGATACTGTGGAATCTTACAGGTGGAATTCATCGGACAGACCACAGTAATGCCAGTCGGACAATGTTGATGAATCTAGAAACTTGTAATTGGGATGAAACCCTATTAGATTTATTTAAAATTCCTAGGAGGATTTTACCACAAATTCAACCTAGTTTGAGTCATTTTGGAATTACCGATAAAGCTTTATTCGGAGTCCACATTCCCATTACTGCTATTTTAGGCGATCAACAAGCATCTTTATTCGGCCATGGTTGCAATCGTCCTGGTTTGATGAAATGCACATACGGTACTGGTAGCTTTTTGGTCGCTCACACAGGTTCACAAATAGTGCGATCTGAACATCAGCTTTTGAGTACAGTAGCTTGGACTCAACTCGATCAAAACGGTAATTTAGATATCAACTATGCTCTTGAAGGCAGTATGTTTACTAGTGGAGCTTGTATCCAATGGTTGCGCGATGGGCTTAATTTAATCGAAACAGCCGCTCAAACTGAGGCGATCGCAACTCAAGTAGAGGACAATGGGGGAGTATATTTTGTCCCTGCATTTAGCGGATTGGGCGCACCTCATTGGGATATGAGCGCCAGAGGTGCTTTTTTGGGGATTACCGGAGGAGTAACGCGAGAACATATGGTACGTGCAGTTTTAGAAGCAATTGCTTATCAAGTCAAAGAAGTAGTAGAAGCAATCAATGCATATAGTAATATTGCGATCGGCAAATTAGCTGTAGATGGTGGTGCTTCTAACAATAACTTTTTAATGCAATTTCAAGCAGATTTATTGGGTATTCCCATCGAACAGCCGTTCATGCGAGATACTACTGTACAAGGTATCGCATTTGCTGCCGGTTTAACCATTGGTTTATGGAATGATTACTCAGAATTAATCCGAAAAAGACAAATCGAAAAAGTATTTAAGCCGAATATTAATTGTCGTAAAATTCAAGAAAATTATACTACTTGGCTGATTGCTGTGGAACGGGGAAAGCATTGGGTAGAATGACATCATACTCCGAGTCAAATTGCTGAGTGATACTCATATGGAAATTTGATTTACTTAGGATGAGCGATTTGTTTGGGCAATACAAGTAATATATCCATACTGTTTGTTGCCTTAGAATAGAGACTAAACAAACAAAATTGCCAAGCAAGCAATGACTAACACAGATAATTTCCCAATAGACGAGCGCTCCGAGGCAGATGTAATATCTGTGACACAATTACAGCGTCAAGTCAATGACTTACTCAAGCAACTATCACCGCAGCGCTTACAAGTACTTGCCGATTTTGCCGCTTATTTGGCAAATGCTGAAAGCGAGGCTGCAACCCAAGAACTCTTAACAATTCCTGGATTATTAGAGGGAGTTAAGCAAAATCAAGCAACTCCTAAAACTCAATACGTAAACTGGAGAAATCTTCGCTCCGATGTATGAAGTTCTGCTACATCCCGATGCTCAAGAGGTTTATCTTAAAGCTGATAAAGCTTTAGGAAAAAAATCTCTCGATGTTTGCAGCAGTTAGAACAAACTCCCCATTCCCACCCAAATATTAAAGCCCTCAAGGGAGATTATGCAGGTTATTATCGCTATCGAATCGGGGATTATAGACTTATCTACTCGATAGATGATGAACTCGTACAGGTATTTGTTGTGGCAATTGCTCATCGTAGTGAAGCATACGAATCATGAATGATATTTTGCAACAGTATCAAGTTATTAATTCTTGGTTTGCTGGGTTTATTTAATGCAGGTTGGTACTCAATACTCCAAACCCAACATAATCTGGAGAATTCAACCAAATAATTCAATTAAAAACAATATTAAACATCCAGGGAAACAATGCAGTTCATTTAAAAATGTATCTTGGGTAATTTCATCTGAAATCAAAGTTTTGATGTTGGGTTACGACGCAATTTCAATAATTAGTTAAGCATTAAAATTTAGAATGCGTCTAACCCAACTTACCACTAATAATTACTAATATTTTTTTATCTATTTCGTCTTTGTAAATATTAATAATCAGAAGTTCTCATCATTTTTTTATGATTACTATATGAAAAATTATTATTGATGAGTTAAATTATTTACTACACAAATATAATATTCAATTTATACTGCTCTAATTAATTTTAAATAAAATAAATCATATAAATCCTAACAGTCACTAGCCTAACACTTAAAGATAAAATTTTAATTTACACTAGTAAATAGCACTATCATTTATTTATTCAGGGTAAATATAAGTAAGATTCGCTGTACAACCTTTTTACTTAGATGTAAAATACCCTATGGAAATTGAAAAAGATGGATATCCAAATCCATCAACTCAAGGAAACTTTGGTGGCTGTTTAGTGACGATTGTATTGTTATTTATACTCATAGGTTTTTTCCCTTTATTTAATGGTCAGAGTAAAACAGAGGTTCCTTACAGTCAATTCCGTAATCAGGTAAGAGAAGGTAAAGTTAGTAAAGTTAATCTAGGTAAAAATAGAGTAGAATACTTTTTGAAAAAAGATTTAGATCAGACTAAATCTTCTCCTCCCGAACAAGCTTACGTTACCATTCCTATAGCAGAAGACCAAACTTTACCAAAGCTTTTGGAAGATAACAAAGTAGAATTTAGCGTTAAACCTAATGCTGAAGGAAACTGGATATCTACAGCTTTTGGTTGGTTTATAACACCATTTTTACTTCTTTTGCTCATAGCTTGGATAGCTAATCGCGCTCAGACTGGAGGAGGTATAAACAATCCTCTGAACGCTGGTAAAAGTAAAGCTAGAGTCTATATCGCAGGTGCCAATGGAATTGATGTTACCTTTGCTGATGTAGCGGGAATTGATGAAGCAAAAGCAGAGTTACAAGAAATAGTCGATTTTCTCAAAAATCCCGATCGCTATACTCGTTTAGGAGCGAAAATACCTAAAGGAGTATTACTTATCGGACCACCCGGAACTGGTAAAACTCTGTTAGCAAAAGCCGTTGCTGGAGAAGCGGGAGTTCCTTTTATCAGTATTTCCGGTTCTGAATTTATCGAGATGTTTGTCGGGGTAGGTGCTGCTAGAGTCCGAGATTTGTTTGAACAAGCAAAGCAGTTATCTCCCTGTATTGTATTTATCGATGAATTAGATGCTTTTGGTAAATCCAGAGGTGGTTCTGGGACGTTTGCAGGTAGCAATGACGAACGGGAACAAACCCTCGACCAGATGTTAACTCAGATGGATGGTTTTGAACCGAATACGGGCATAATCATCATCGCAGCTACAAACAGACCGGAAATATTAGACCAAGCTTTATTGCGTCCCGGACGTTTTGACAGACAAGTTGTGATTGACCGTCCGGATAAATTAGGACGTTTAGCAATTTTACAAGTACATACGCAAAAAGTTGAGTTAGAAGAAAACATTGACTTAAGTATAATTGCTGCCCATACCATTGGTTTTGCTGGTGCGGATTTAGCCAATTTAGTCAATGAAGCAGCGTTATTAGCTGCTAGAAATAATCGAGAAAGGGTAACGATAGGGGATTTCAATGAAGCCTTTGAAAGGTTAATCGGCGGTTTAGAGAAGAAATCCCGCGTACTCAACGAAACTGAACGAAAAATCGTTGCTTACCACGAATCCGGTCATGCAATAGTTGGTGCATTAGTATCGGGTCAAGTAGAAAAAATTTCTATTGTTCCTAGAGGTTCAGGTGCTTTAGGATACACATTGCAACTACCACAAGAAGACCGTTTTTTAATGTTAGAAGACGAAATTCGTGGTAGAATTACCGTATTATTAGCGGGACGCAGTGCAGAAGAAGTCGTTTTTGGCAGAGTTTCTACAGGTGCAAGCGACGATATTCAAAAAGCAACAGATTTAGCCGAACAAGCGATTACCCTTTACGGGATGAGTAAGAATCTCGGACCGATCGCAATGGAAAAACCCCAATCATCCTTTCTTGATGGTGGGTATAATTCCCGTCGTCCAGTAAGTGCGATAGTAGCAGGAGCGATTGATCGAGAAATCAGAGAAATGATTGAAAATGCTCATCATCAAGCGCTGTTAATTCTCAAAACCAATCGTGACTTACTCGAAGAAATGGCTCAGCATCTCCTGGAACATGAAGTATTAGAAGGTGATGAATTGCATTCTTATTTGAGTAGAGTTAAAGCACCGTAGGAAGGGACAAGGGGACAAGGGGACAAGGGGACAAGGGGACAAGGGGACAAGGGGACAAGGGGATACTAAGTAATAAGTAATAAATTCTAACTCCTAACTCCTAACTCCTAACTCCTAACTCCTCACTCCTCACTCCTAACTCCTAACTCCTAACTCCTCACTCCTCACTCCTCACTCCTCACTCCTAACTCCTAACTCCTCACTCCTAACTCCTCACTCCTAACTCCTAACTTCTCACTTTTAACCTTTAACCTGATTTGTATTCTAGATGTGACATCTAACTCAGATAATTAGCTATAACATTACGTGACAATACTCGTAAATTCTATATTATGATGCAATGGCAGCAACTTTTAACGAGACAAAGATTAGGTAAAAGTAGTCCTGTTGATTCTGAGTCTGCACGTAGTTGTTTTCAAAGAGATTATGACCGATTGGTGTTTTCTTCTCCTTTTCGTCGTTTAAAAGATAAGACTCAAGTTTATTCTCTACCGAAAAACGATTATTTGCGTACTCGTTTAATTCATAGTATTGAAGTTTCCTGTGTTGGTCGTTCGTTGGGTACAATGGTCGGTAGCGAAGTTATTCAAAGACACAATCTTAAAGATTATAGTCCATCAGATTTTGGGGATATTGTTTCGGCTGCAAGTCTTGCTCATGATATCGGAAATCCTCCTTTTGGTCATTCTGGTGAAGATGCAATTCAAAGTGGTTTTAAAAAATGGTATGTAAGTACACAAAAAAGCCTCAGTAATATTGAGGAAACTGATTTTAATTTATTTGAAGGTAATGCTCAAGGTTTTCGGATTATTAGTAATCTGGAAATGCAGCCAAGAACAGGAGGAATGCAACTTAGCTGTCCAACTTTAGCCGCGTTAGCAAAGTATCCCAAAGAATCTTATATCTCAGAAGATATACTGAATGGTTATCAAGGTAAAAGTATTGCTAAATATAACTTCTTTCAATCAGAAAAAGAATTATTTACACAAGTTGCTCAAACGGTAGGATTGATTCGTCGGAGCGACAAGGTTGCTTGGTGGGTAAGACATCCGTTAGCTTTTTTAATGGAAGCTGCTGATGATATTTGTTATTTAATAGTAGATATCGAAGATGGATTTCGCATGAGATATATTCCTTTTATAGATGCGAAAAATTTACTCAACACTATTGCTCAACGTTCGGAATCCGACATCAAAGGACAAGCGAATACTGAAGAAGAAGAAATTAAATATTTACGCGCTCGTGCTATAAATCAACTTGTAAAAGAAACTGCAAATATATTTTTGTTGAAAGAAGCAGAAATACTCACTGGTGAATTTGATCGCGATTTGCTATGTGTGAGTAAATACGCTTCCATACTTGATGATATCCGTTCTGAAACCCACAATCAAGTAATAAACCATCCAGACGTTATCAGTACTCGTATTGCTGGACATGAAATTTTAGGTCATTTATTTACCGAATTTGCTGATGCAGTTTTATCAAAAGGCGATAAAGCTAAGTTTCTCAAACAAATGATACCAAAGCAATATCTATTTAGTGAACATCAAGATTGCTATCATAAAATTCTCCAAGTTACCGATTTTATTTCTGGGATGACTGATTCCTACGCTACAAATATGTTTAAAAAACTTAAAGGAATTTCTTTATAACTGCTGCATTCCGGTGTAATAAACATAAATAATCTAGAGACATTGCAATGCAACGTCTCTACGTATTTTAAACAGAAGTAAAATCGCTTTGATTAATCAAATTACTATTGACATTTAATAAAGTAACTAAAATTTGATTACCTTGAAGAATATTAGTATTATTTCCACTTGCTTTGATAGTTAAATCCTCGAAAGTCAAACCATCGGATAAACCGAGAATATCAACACCATCTTCAAAATCGTAAATAGTATCTCTTCCTTGAGCGGAACTGATCACAAATATATCGCTACCAGCTTCACCATAAAGTCTATCATTCCCAGTACCACCGTTAATTAAATCATTACCCTCACCACCTTTAATAATATCGTTTCCACTTCCACCAATTAAGGTATCGTTTCCACCGTTTCCGTAAAGATAGACAATTCCACTAAAATTAGTAGCATCGATTTTATTTGCACTTTCACCACCAGTTAAAGCAGCACGTTCAATACTTAGAAGAGTATCGGTACCAACTCCGATCAATTGATTATCTGTAAGGATAAAATTGGTGTCTGCTGCTTCACGAACAAAATCAATACCATCTCCTCCATCGATAAAGTCATCACCTTGTCCACCATAGAGGTTATCGTTTCCGCTTCCACCGATTAAGGTATCGTTTCCACCGTTTCCGTAAAGGATATCATTTCCTGCTTGTCCATCAATAATGTCATCTTCTGGAGTACCTCTAAGTCTGTCTATTTGTGTAGTACCCTCTATTGTTAAACCGTCAAGGTTGTTGAGGTTAATTGTAACGGTTTGATTTTCGCTGGTTGAGATTCCATCGCTGACTGTTAGTTGTAATTCAAAGCTGGGATTAGCTTCAAAATCTAAATCATCAGTATCGTTAACGATAATTCTTCCAGTTGTGGAGTTGATAGCAAATGCAGCTTTCCCATCACCATCTAAATCTAGATTTCCATTGGTGATTGTCCAATTTGAGAGAATATCTTTGTTTGCATCTGTTGCAATTACTTTACCTATAAAGGTTCCGAATCTACTATTTTCGTTGAGAGAAAAACTTTGATTGGCATTGATTATAGGTATATCTTTGACATCTATCACTGTTAAATTAAAAATACTTGCAGCAGATTCACCTGCATTATCTGTTGCTGTTACTTTAACCTGAATTACACCAACATCATTGTTTTCAGGAGTACCGCTAAATGTAGCAGTTTCACTATCAAAGTTTAACCAATTTGGTAACGGTGAATTATCTGATAAAGTTGCATTTAAGGTAAGTTGTTCTCCATCTACATCTTTGAAGCTGTTATTGGGTATGCTGAAATTTAATCGTGTATTTTCAGTGATTATTTGATTAATAATGGGATTTTCAACTATTGGTGCATCATTAATTGGTTGAATGCGAATTTGTCTGACTACTGGTTTACTAACACCGTTAAAATTACCATCATCAAGCACAAATTCAACTTGACGAGAATAAGTTGAGGGATTATCTGAATTATTAGCGTAAGTAATGTTACGCATTAATGCTTCTACTGCTTTTGGAGTAGCTTTGGAAGTAAAGTTAATTTCTAAAGGAATATTATCAAAACCACCTTTAAAAGTACCAATTAAGCTACTTTCAAATAAAATACTGTCACCAGAAACATTGATTTGACCAGCACTATTACCTTGACTATTAATGCTTAAAATATCTTGATTAGAAATACTTGAAATCAAGCGGACAGTTAATTTTCCTTTTTCAAAGTTGGCAGAATCAAAGTCTGTCACCGTTATTTGTGAATCAATCACCACACCAGGATGATTTTCTTGGTAAGTGACAATATTCTTAAAAGAAGGACTTAAATATTTGGAATGAGTGGTGAGTGAAATGTCACCTAATTTTACTTCTGCTCCAGCATAAGGATTATTATCTCCGAAGAAAATAAAATTGGTTTTGTTATAGGGATTAGGAAAAAATTTGTCAGGTTCGGTAGTAGGTGTATAAGCTGAATAATTCCGCAGTCTACCGCTAAGAATTGATTTCTGATCAGCGTAAAGAGTGTAATTGTATCCAAAAATTGCTAAATCATAATTAACAGATTTAGTAGTGTCAAAATCAACTCCTTCTACTTGAGTAAACAAAGTCAGGTAAGGATTGGTGATATCAGCAGCTTGGGAAGTCCCCTGATTAAATACACCATCTTGCTGTACCCAAATCCGGTTTTCCCAAAAACCCAGTTCAATACCTTCGCGATCGCTACCGAGTAAAGTAACGCTAAAACCTGCTCTGTCTGCTTTTCCATCTCCGTTTTTATCGGTGTTACCATAACTAGTATGGTCTTCTGAAAGTAGTTGAAGGTTGAAGCTGAGAATATAACCTTCATTTTTATTAAGAGGGGGAATTGTTCTAGTATTGAAACCAGCATAAGCTTCATTCCCGGAGGTTAGTTTAATCCCACCATCAACTAAAGTTTTACCAACCTTTGGACCAAACTGTTGATATTCAAACCAAGAACCATTAGCTGTAGAATTAGGGTTTATTGGGTCTAAATTAGTGCTGCTATCGTAGAGGAATTGATTTTTACCGATAAATGGAGCATCATTAACAGGTTGGACATTAACAGTTTTGCTGACAACTTGGCTAGTACTACCGTCACCATCACTAATGATCAATTCCACGGTACGGGGAGTTGTAGAAGGATTACGAGAGAAATTGGTATAGGTGAGGCTACGTAGCAATTGTTGAACAATTGGACGTGTAGCATTAGCATTGAAATCAATTACCATATCCTCAACACCATAACTGGGAGTCAGGATACCGATTTCAATATTTTGATATTTAACAATTCTGCCATCTAGTATAATTATTCCGTGAATACCCAAACGGTCATCAGGATGACCACCATTTGTAATTCTAACGGTTAATTTACCTTTATTGAAGTTATCAGAATCTGAGTCTAAAATTATTGCATTCGGGTCGATAAATTGAGGTTGGCTATAGTTATTATAGTTATTACTTTCTCTGAAGTTGGCGATATAAGATGATAATTTAATTTCGGGAGCTTGGTTTTCTAAAACCCACACCTGGGAACCATCAAAATCATTATCTTTGACAAAATATAGTTTATTGTCAATCGCAGTTAAATTAAAATCTTCAGAAAAGCCACTATTACGATTGATATCATCTACAAAAATCGCATTACCGTTACTTTCTATTTTCCATAATTTTCTACTGTTAGTATCAGTAGCAGTAAAATAAAGTGTGTCATTAATATTAGTGAAATTGGAAAAATTTGAGAATTCACTGCTGATATTTACAACAGGTTTAACTTGTCCGTTACTATTATCTATCCACCACAGTTTTTTACCAATATTATCAGTAGCAGTAAAATAAAGCGTGTCGTTGACAACTATTAAATTTTCCGGATTAGAAGAGAGATTACCTGGATTGATATCTCTTACAAGTGTAACGTAACCTCTATTATCTACTTTCCATAGTTCTCTACCGCTACGATTGCTTCCTTCATCAGCAGTAAAATAAAGCGTGTCTTTGACAACTGTTAAATTTGAGGGATTAGAAGATTCAGCACCATTGTAAATATCTTTAACCGTAATTGTATTTGGATTTCCATCACTATTAATTCTCCAAAGTTCTGTACCATAACTATTAGTAGCAGTAAAATAAAGGATACCGTTGACAACAGTTAAATTTTCTGGATTTGATGAACTGTAGCTAGGATTGATATCGCTTATCCGTTGAGAATTACCTTGTTGATTTATCTTCCATAATTCTTTACCGTATCTCCCATCTTCAGCAGTGAAAAAAAGCGTATTGTTAACAAAGGTGAGATTTTCGGGATTAAATCCAGGATAGCTAGAATTATCATCCCGAACCATTTCCGCATCACCTATTTGATTTATCCTCCACAATTTACTGGCATTTTCTTCTCCAGCAACAAAATAAAGTGTACTGTTAACATTAGTGAGATTTTGAACAGTTAAAATAGGATAATTGCTACTGTTAAAATTAATAAATTTAACAGACTTAAAATTCCCTTCATTATCTATTTTTAGCAGTTGTATTTTATTTTGATTATCAGTAGCAGTGAAATAAAGTGTACCGTTGACAACGGTTAAATTTTCCGGATTTGAAGAGCGATTACCAAGATAAAAATCTTGAACAATTTGCGGAATACCGTTGTTATTTATTCTCCATAATTCTCTACCTTTATCTTCTGTTTGAACAGTAAAGTAAAGAGTATTGTTGAAAACGGTTAAATTTTCCGGATTTGAAGAGCGATTACCAAGATAAAAATCTTGAACTAATTCGGGAATACCATTCTTAATCCTCCACAGTTCCCTACCTTTATCTTTCGTTTCAGCAGTAAAGTAAAGAGTACCGTTAACATTAATCAAATCCGATGGAGCTTGACGAGTATTAGGATTGATTTGACTTAAGCGAACCGCAGTTTCTGTATTATCAAATTCATTCTTCAGTTTCCACAACTCATTACCATTATTTCCATAATTAGCTGTAAAATAAAGCGTGTCATTGATAACTTGCAAATTCGATGGATTCGACATTTGGTCAATATCACGAACGATTGTGACACTACCATTATTATTTATCTTCCCAAGTTTTGAATTATTATATCTATCGGTTAGATTAAAATAAAGAGTGTTATTAGCAACCGTTAAATTTGATATCGATGAACTTGCGTCGATTCCATTTATACGATTAGCGTAACCGTTATCAATTTTCCACAATAAGGAATTGTCGGAAATAAAATAAACAATATTATTAACAACTGTGAAATTAGATAAATTGGAGTAGTTACTAACAGTACCTAGAACTTGTTTACTATTACCATTAGTATCAATTTGCCAAAGTTTTAACCCATTATATCTATCAATACCAGTAAAATACAGAAAGTCATTTACAACTACGAAATTTGATAAGCTTGATAAATTTAATAAACTATTATAGTTATTAAGTTGTTGAGCATTACCGTTATTATCTATCTTCCATAAGTATGAACGATTATAATCAGTAGTACTAAAATATAACGTGTTATTAATAGCTGTGATATTTGATAAATTATAGGAATTGCTATTAATACCAGTAATCGGTTGAGTATTACCTTGATTATCTATTTTTAAAAGGATGGCATTGTTGTATCTATCTTGAGCAGTAAAAAAAAGTGTATTGTTAACAACGTTGAAATTAGAAAAATTGGCAAAATCGCTAGGAATATTATTAACTTTTTCGGTGATTCCAGTTGTTGTTGTTCTCCACAGTTGAATTTTGTTGGATTTATCAGTCAGAGTAAAGTAAAGCGCTTCGTTAAAAATAGTTAGATTTGCAGGATGAGAAGACTGAGAATAAATATTAATTTCTTGGACAACTTGTGGTTTTCCAAAACTATTAAGCTTCCATAATTCTCTTCCATATTTGTGATTATCAGCAATAAAATACAGCGTATTATTAAAGACGGTTAAATTATCAGGGTTAGAAGAATTTGCACCCAAATTAATATCTTCAATAAGTTCGGGTGTACCTGTATTACTTATCTTCCATAATTCTCTACCTTGTTTGCCATTTTCAGCAGTAAAGTAAAGTGTACCGTTAACAACTGTGAGATTTTCAGGATTAGACGAAGCAAAACCAAGATTAATATCGCTGACACGTATGGGAGGATTTCCATTTGCTTGTAATTTCCAAAGTTCTCTACCACTTCTACCATCATCAGCAGTGAAGTAAATAACTCCGTTAACATCGGTGATTTCTGAAGGGTTAGAACCAACGAGAACAGAGTTTAAATATGTTAATTGTTTTGGTGTATTCATGTTTTTATTTAAATGAGTTATTGAAATTGTTTTGAAAAGTCAGGTTTTTATAATATCTATAAAATCAGATAATTCTGAGCAAAAAACCTGACTTATTTTTATAGCCTAAACTAGAAATTATATTTATTATCTAATAACTATTGTCAGACATTCTGATATAAATTGCATCGATAAATGTTCTGAAATATTAGCAAAAAAAGCTTGAAGAGTAACTAATTTAATGTAAAGCTATCGGTTATTACTGATAAATTAGTTTTGAGTTTTTTAATCAATAATATCTAAATATTAATGGAATTATGTATTTATATGCATGAAAGATAAAGACGTTACATTGCAACGTCTCTACATCAAAATTTATATTTAGATTTAATCACGCACAATATCTAAATCGATATAGCTAGAATATCAAATAAATGCTGTATTTTAATTTATTTATTGAAAGTCCCGTGAATGCGATCGCAATACTCAAAATGTACCCCAATTAAACGATTTTCCCCATTATTAATCCCATGGTAGGTAAATATTTGAGTTTTATGGCTATGGACTTTCGAGATAAAATTTTTATGTTATTTTTATTCTGTTGCTGGAATTTTACTTGTTTGCTTCCAACTTAAAGTTATACAAAGAGGCAAAGCCAATTATCAATAAACAATTATTAATAAAATAATTGATCAGTGATAATTGGCTTACCATAATACTTAACTTGATTTACTAAGCTCATCTTCCTGGGGAAATCAAGAAAATTTTAGACAATTGCGCTGTCTTTAGTATTTAAAACGTCTCTTACGCTGCTTGGATCTAGCAATGGCTTTACGCTTGTGTTTTTGTAGAGGTGTTTCAAAATGACGATGTTTCTTGATATCAGGCATAATACCAGCTTTAGAAACTTCACGCTTGAATCTACGTAATGCTGATTCAATTCCTTCGTTTTCGCCTACAACTATTTGGGTCATTCTTTCTCCTATCTAAACTAACACTCTTCAATACCGCAATCAATGCTCAAATATAAACATTAACATTAACTGCGAGCAAAAAAAGGGCAAACTTCTTGTATGCCCTTCATACTCAAAAGTTAAATAATTTTCTAATCTGGTTTAGCAGGTTCTATTATATCCTTCACGACTATTTCCTTACCATCTACCATTACCGGCGGCACCTTTTTCTGGTTTTGGCTTGGCTTTGTTCACTTTTAGATTGCGACCCATCCATTCAGCACCATCAAGAGATTCTATTGCTTTATCCTCTTGTGTATCAGTTCCCATTTCAACAAATGCAAAGCCTCTGATACGACTTGTTTCTCGGTCAAGTGGTAAATAAATGCTTTTTACATCTCCATATTCTAAAAAGACCTGCTTTAGGTCACCTTCTGCAACCCCATAAGAAAGATTGCCTACGTAAATCGACATACAACGTCTCCAGAAATTAACAATGCGAGGAGATTTACATCCGGAGAAGTCTGCAATACATAATCTAAACAAACTGACCAACCGAACTTAATCTTCTAAAAATACCATAGCATAAATCAGATGTCCATGGGGCTTCTACGGAAGCCTTTTGACATCAGTATTTCAACTGTTAAATATCTTTTTGTCGAAAAAATCTTTAATATCAATATTCCTAACAATAATTAAATTATAATTAATTAATATTAATTACATGATAATTTAATTTTGGAATTTGCTGAGGGTAAACTCAATTAAATTAGCCATATCTAGATCAAGCTCTACAAATGCAGCTAATTTAATTGATGTTCAGTTTTTTTAATGATTGAGTGTGTCGATCGCCTTCTCTAAAATCTGTAAAGCTCGATCTATTTGGGCTTCGGTAACAATTAACGGTGGTACAAAACGAACAACTTTGGCTCCTGCTGGTACCAACAGTAAACCTTCATTCATTGCCGCTTTGACTAAATCAATCGCAGTCAATTCAGTATCTGGTTGCAGTTCCATTCCATTAATTAAACCCCAGCCGCGTACTTCCGCAATGCGATCGCTATATTTTGCAGCAATTGCTTGTAAACCGGAACGCAATTGTTCACCCCTGTCATATACATTTTGGATAATATTTTCTTTCTCCAAAGTATGACAAACAGCCAGAGCGACAGCACAAGCAAATGGATTACCACCAAAAGTACTAGCGTGTTCTCCTGGTTCAAATATATCGCAAAATTTCTTCGCCATCATCGCACCAATGGGAATACCACCACCTAAACCTTTAGCACTGGTGAAAATGTCTGGTTCGACTCCGAGGTGTTCATAACCCCATAATTTACCACTACGTCCCATTCCCACTTGTACTTCATCAAAAATTAACAAAATACCAGTTTCATCACAAATCGAGCGCAGCTTTTGAAAATATTTCACATCTCCAGGACGAATTCCCCCTTCTCCCTGTAAAGGTTCTAACAAAATACCCGCTACAGCATAATCACCCTCATCTAATTCCCCAATGGCTGCTTCTATAGCATCAATATCGTTGTAGGGTACGTAGTCAAATCCTGGTACTAAGGGGTAGAAATTTTTTTGATACTTTGCTTGTCCGGTAGCGGTAATTGTTGCTAAAGTCCGTCCGTGAAAGCTAGCATTAGCTGTTAAAATTATCGGCTTATCGATCTTTAATACGGTATGAGCGTATTTCCGTGTCAATTTAATCGCTGCTTCGTTGGCTTCCGCACCAGAATTACAGAAAAATACTCGATCAGCACAGGAATTATCAACTAGCCAACGTGCTAGTTCTCCTTGTTCGGGAATGTAATATAAATTTGAAATGTGGTGTATTTTTTGAATTTGTTGCGTTACGGCTTCGATTAACGCCGGATGTGCGTGTCCCAAGGCACAAGTAGCAATCCCTGCCACAAAGTCGAGATATTGCTTTCCTTCGGTATCCCACAACAAGCATCCATCACCTTTTTCTAAAGCTATAGGAAAACGTCCGTAAGTGGACATCACTACTTGATCAAAGCTTTCTTTATTAAAAGGGGTAGATGCTTGGTTTACTTGTTGAACAAGAGTCTCAATGCTCACAGCTTAACTCCTGAATATCTGTATTTTTAGACAAAAAATTGTATAAATCGCGGATAGGAGAAAGAAAAATCAAACATTTCTGGACAAATTCCTTTCTCTTTTACTTTTTACCAATGGTGAAGGTAAAACATCTATTGTAGTGTAAATTACTATTTTTAGTAAATAATTTCAAAACCAATCGGCAACCTTTAAATCAGTGAACAGTGTTAGCTTTACTCGTGACGCGGTAGCGTCATACAGTAAACACTCTTAGTATGGTGAGGGATTTAAACTAATACTCCAACGCCTACCACCTTCAACGGTGGGGGACTAGCCCTTTTATTGTATAAACGTGACTGATAACTGATAACTGATAACTGATAACTGTTAAAAAGGTGTTTCTGTTTTCAAGTATACCAATTCCTCTAAATGGGGATGTTTAAATGTCAATTCCCTTGCGTGGAGATGTAACCGATTCGCGACTCTAAAATCCCATCCGTAAAGTTTATCCCCTAAAATCGGTATACCCAAACCCTTCACATCGGCAGCATGAACTCTTAGTTGATGGGTTCTTCCTGTTAAAGGCATAAATTCGATGCGGGTGTAATTTTCTTCTTTGTTTAAAACTTGAAATTCGGTTATACAAGATTTCCCATATTGGTAATTAACTTCTTGATAAGGACGATGTTCCGGATTTCCCCACAGTGGTAGTTCAATGGTACCTTTGTGTTTCAATAAATTACCAGAAAGTACAGCTTCATAAATTTTATTAACTAACCTTTGTTCAAACTGCTTGCTTAATAAACGATAGGAATATTTATCTTTTGCTAGCAGTAAAATTCCAGAAGTATCCATATCCAACCGATGCACTGCTATTATATTTTCACAGTCGGGGAATGAATTCATTAAGCGACTCACAACGCTATCTTGATTGTGATGATATCTTCCCGGAACCGATAGTAAACCTGCGGGTTTATTTACAGCAATTAACCATTCGTCTTGGTAGATAATCGGAACTTCTCTCCTGCTTACTTGGGAATTAGACTGTAATCCCAATCCCGATAATAAAAACCCCATTAATGGTTGACAGCGTTCTACACAAGCACCATAGAATTGTCCTGCAACTTTATCTTGATTGGATTCTCCCCACCAAAATTCGGCGATCGCCAATGGTTGTAAATTATTCGTTGCAGCATAATGAAGTAATTTCACCGCACAACAATCACCTGTACCAGTTGGTAAGCCTTGGGGCATTAATTGCTGTAAAGTTGAGGAATTACCGAAGAAGTTCATTAGCGAGTAAGCTGCGTGCATTTGTGTTTGCAGTTTGCGGGATATTTGCTTACGTTGCTGTTTCAATTCCCGAATCTTTGTATCTGCACGATTAATTACCATGTGCAGGGGTTGTAAAACTTGCTCCCGCTGTTGTTTGAGTAATTTGCGTTCGATTCCATCCCGACGACTTGATTCGTTAAGTTTTTCTAGTTCTATATTTAATTCTTCTTCTGTCAGGGTTTTGTAGAGTAACTGACGTTTTTCCTGACGTTGTTGTTTACTAATTTGATGACGTTGACTCATTTCTTGTAAACGTTGTTCAAACTGTAGCGCTATAGTTTCATATTCTTTTCTTTGAGTTAGTTGTTTAAGTTGAATAATTTCTTGTTTAATCACTTCCAATTCTACCAAGGTGTGAGTTTCTTCTAGTCTTACTTGTTCTCTACCGGGAATTGGTGGTACCCAACCTTCAACTACACTACAACCATTCAGCAGCCCGGAAAAAGCTTTGAGTATGCGTTTTTCGCCGTTTGGTAATTTTACTAGTAATATCCCGTACATTTTTCCTTCACGGGAATATATTGGATTAGTTGCAAGTTGCTGCATTAAACGAATGGCGATCGCTTCTGCTTCTAAAGTGCGGGGAAGTTGTATTAATTCGCCGTTAGAGTATCCTTGATAATAATAAGTGGGAGTTGAGTTATTGATTTGATCATCGCTTTCGAGTAAATCTGAAAGCGGGTGCAGAAGTGACATTTTTATATTTTTATATTTTTGTATTTTAAAATTTATCGGTTCGGCAAGAAGATTATTGGTTTTGGGGTATCCCCAAGTAGAGCGGAAACAATACCCCACGGGGATACGGACTAGTAGTCTGTCCCATAAGTTATGAAGGGTTTGTTCGTCTACCGAGGTGCTGTAGAGACGTTATGTATAACGTCTCTAGACAATTTTGGGAAAAACTAACCATTCAAAATTAATGTGGTTAAGTAGCAGTGGCAAAATTCCCAATTTTTCAAGATAGAACGCTCTGATGAGATAACAGGGAACCCTGTTCCCTATTAACTCTTTGATTTCCCAAGGCTGAAAATCCGATAGTACAACCAGGTACTCAATTCCTTGACTGGGAAAAATATATAAGTCAAAGGGTTAACGGTAACGATAATATTGCGAAAATCCCGACGAGCCAAAAATACAATTGCAGCAGCAACTTGTTTTGCTGACATTACCCCATAGGGATTCAATTGACTTTTGAAAGGTCCCAATATCAATTTACGAATTGTACAAGGAGAATCCAACCGCTTTAAAGTAATCATATTCCCTAATGTTCTTTTGCTCAATTCGTACAGTGGACTTAAAGCTGGGGAAACTTCCGCTTCTGATGTATTTATCCAAATTTCCTTGGTCGCTTTATCATCCGCACCTGTTACGGTGGAGAAAAATACGTCCATTAATCTAACTGCTGAAAATGTGTTTACTTCAAAAGATTTATCAATATCTTCTGGAGTGCGACTACCGTAGACATTTATTCCGTGGTTAATAATTAAAATATCTACTTTCTGCAAGCGCGATCGCAATTCTTCTTCTTTTCCGGATTCCCAAGGTATGACTGTAAATCGTGGCTGTTCGACAAATTTTTCGGGATGAGTAGTTAATGCAACAACTTTAGCGTTATTTTTAATCAGTTCGGCAGTCATTGCTTGTCCTAAACTACCACTAGCTCCCGTTATGGCTATGGTTTTACCTTTTACAGAAAGTGCGGTTCCCAAAACTTTATCGACTAATGGAAATACACCACTATAATAAGCATTTACATCATCAAAATGGTGTCGCCAGTGGTAAGTACGATTTACCCACCACACAGAAGGAATCACTTCCAATGTTCCCGGTGTATGGGTATAGTCGGTTTCAACTTTACCCAAAATATACCTCAACGACGCTCCATAAAAAAAAGTTGCAGCGTAAAGCACCCCCAACCATAAACCTAGTGGACGAAAAACAATCGCGATCGCGCTTAATATAATCAGCAGCAAAATTGATTCAACGATATCATGATAAAGTTGAGAATCCCGATAAGCTTCCAGAGAGATTATCGATAAATCCCTTCTGTATACCATATGATGCTTATTGTGCCATTTGCCAAGCCATTTCACATGATGACAAGCAGCATGATAGCTATCTCTAACTACCTCCGCAATCAAAATTGAGAGAAACCCCCAAGCGACAAATTGCAACCAAGCATAAGTCACCACAACCCAATTAATCTGTAATCCTGCTCCCATCACGGTTTTTTAATCTCGGCTAATGTTTGTATTCTGTATTTGCTAAATACACCATACATTTTCTTTATCACTTCCGAGCCACCAAAATTAAGGATATATTATAACAGTTGATTAATTAAGAAAACCCAAAGTCGTATTCACCTCCACGTTCAATCGCACGTTTGTAAGCAGATCGTTCGTGAATACGAGCGAGAAATTCTTTAATATGAGGTCGGTTTTCAACCTGTTGCGGAACATTTGCGAGCAATTCTAAAGGAAAGCTCATTTGAATATCGGCAGCGGTGAATTCATCTCCCACAAACCAGGTACTTTTACTCAGTTCCTCTTCTATATAGTCAAAGTGCAGCTGAATCTGAGGTGCGATGAATCCATCCATGGCGCTGCTGTCTTTGACTCCAAACAGGTTAAAAATCAAGTTAAAAAGTAACGGTGGCATTGCAGAGCCTTCAGCATAGTGCAGCCAATAAGTGTAGCGCCAGCGTTCTGGTGTATCGACTGCTGGGATTAACTTACCGTTACCGTAACGATTCACTAAGTATTCAACGATGGCACCTGATTCGGCAATTGTCAGGTGTGCATCCGTAATTACTGGTGATTTTCCCAAGGGATGAACTTCCTTTAACGATGCTGGTGCCAGCATTGTTTCTGAGTCGCGTTGGTAATACTTAATTTCGTATTCTATACCCAATTCTTCCAGCAGCCATAATATACGTTGCGATCGCGAATTATTTAGATGATGAACAATAATCATATTTTCTTTCCTTCTCCAAGTGTTTATCTATTCCTCCTATCAAGAAAAGCATAAATAGTGTCGATAGCGCATCCTGCTATCTAGCAATTGTTTTTTGTGCAATAGATAGTTTGTAGGTTGGGTTGAGGAACGAAACCCAACATAATTAGTTTGTAGATTGTAGGTTGGGTTGAGGAACGAAACCCAACATAATTAGGACTTAGCAAAAAGGCACAATTTTTTGCAACGGGTGTGTAGTTTAGAATAAATTTGAAGGTAGCAATAATACTTGTAGCGTCACGCGCCATCAACCATTTGTGACAATTGCGTAAGTTTTGTTCGTGTAGTCGCGGTAACAAAGCGCCGGATCAAAACAAAATATCCTCTTAGAGGGTGTTTATAAAATAGATGGAAATTTTGGTGTGTTACGGCTTTCTGGGATTCGAGCGGAAAAAGAGTAGGTGAAAATTTGCCGTAACGCACCAAAAGTTGTTGGTGCGTTAGATGTATTCAAATTAGATGTTTTAGAAGAACATAAGTAGGTAGGCGTAATTAAATATAAGATAAGACCTCACCCTGCTGTACTGCTCCCTCTCCTTAGTAAGGAGAGGGATTGAGGGTGAGGTTTTATATTTAATTTAACCCACTTACTTAGTCGTGCATCTAACACACCCTACAAAAATTTTATTTTTTATTTATAAACACGCTCTTAGCTCGATGGAGGCAAATTATTTGGATCGATACCTTGAGCTTCCAAATAAGCTATTAATCGTTCCTTTTCCTGACGCTCCTGTTCAGCTCGTTGATGCTCCTGCTCGGCTCGTTGACGTTCCAATTCAACTAATTCAACAGCCCAAGGCAATAAATTACCATCCACATCCCACCAACGCAACCAGTAACCAGTTCGAGCTTCTTTTGTTCCTTGCCAAGTTCCTAAAAATAAACCCATGGAATCAATCCAATGACGACCATTTTCATCGGGTAATTCTAGCTTGTAGCGCTGATTCTCTAATTTATAAAATTCTAACAAACCGCCGTCTGGGTCAAAAATTACATATATAGGAACCTGTAATATTTGTTCGTAAAAAAACCATTTTCCTGGTGGGTAAGTTTGTTTTGACGAATATTCTTCACCTTGGACATATCCTTCACGAGTAGTGTCCGACAAAAATTCCATTACCACCCCAGGGATTTCCCCTTCCAAATTCGGTGTATAGCTTTTGCGGTTGCTGACAATTTCCTTGGTTGCGCTCACGTAAACCCAGTCAGGTGCTTTTGCTGTAAATCGTCCATCTAACGTTGCACAAAGCCCAAAATTTGAAGCGATTAACATCTGGGGTTGAATATATCCAATTATTTCCAAGCTTTCACGCAAAGCACCAGCCAGCAATGGCTGACTTGTATTCTCCACTGGGTCATCCTCTAAAATAAAACCATCGGGTAGCGCTTCCCAAGATATTACCATGCCAGCTTTGGATTTGGATTCGCTCAGTTGGGTTGCCATTTTTCACCCCATGTTTTGTCAATTTATTTCTATTTTATCTAGGGTCTGCTGAAAAAGTCTTGACATTCAAATTTTCTCGTTTTCTTTTTCAGAGTTTATTTTACCATTAATATAGTCACCGTACATTTTTCTCAGTCCTATGGCTAAAATCATATTAGAAAACATAGATTCTAATGTTATTAAAAAACTTGAAGAACTTGCCGTACAACACGGTCGTTCTTTACAAGAAGAATTAAAACATATTTTAGAGCAAGTAACACAAACTAAAACTAGTGATACAGTTGATTATCAAGAAATGATTTTGCAAGTTCAAGAAATGTTTGCTGGACGTACTTTTAGAGACAGTGCTGAACTTCTCAGTGAAGATAGGGAACGATGAGCAGCTATGTTGTTGACGCAAGTGTAGCAATCAAGTGGTTTCTTCCACAGATATACGCTGATAATGCACGACTTTTGCTTACAAATAATCATAATTTATTGGTTCCAGATTTAATATTCCCTGAAGTCGGAAATATTCTTTGGAAAGAAGTACGTTTTGGTTTAGCTACTGCCCAAGAAGCAAAAGCAGTAATAACAGCATTTAGTGCATTACCTTTACAGGTTTATGCTTCAAAACCTTTAATTTCACAAACTATAAACATCGCACTACAAACACAGCGATCGGTTTATGACTGTCTTTATTTATCACTTGCCTTAAGTGAGGGATGTCAAATGGTTACAGCGGATAAAAAGTTTTACAATGCTTTGAAAAACACAAATTTTGCAACTAATCTTTTGTGGATAGAAGATATTTGATTTCAAAGCCCTACTCCCTACTCCCCACTCCCTTTTCCTAATTACGATTTTCAATACCGACTGACTTAATTAGGGTGGGCAACTCTTCGGTAATTACCTACCAAGCTACCCAACCCAGTTTGATTTTCGGATACCGTCACCGATATCACAGGAACAGGTCTGGACTCTTCTTCGGCACGCTCGATGCATTCCCATGCACCGACTCTGGCACAGAAGAGCGCTGGGGGGAGACACCACACACAACCCGAAAACCGATGTTGTTGAAAGCGCCGTCCGGAAGGTAGAAGCCGCGAGAGGCAGAACGGCAAGCTTCAGGATTGATGTTCCACGAACCACCGCGCAGCACTCGGCTGTCACTATTTTCACCTATCCGTGAACTACCATCATTTGGCGCACCTTCATAGCTTTCATGCCAGGTGTCATTACACCATTCCCAGACGTTCCCATGCATATCGTATAAGCCAAAAGCATTCGGTGGAAACTGACCTACTGGTGCGGTTTTCTTTCGGTATTCTCCTTTAGATTCATCAGCAAAAGTACTACTGGCATCATAGTTTGCTAATTCACTAGTAATTGTTTCACCAAAGTAAAACTGTGTTGTAGTACGAGCACGACAGGCATATTCCCATTCAGCTTCAGAAGCAAGACGATATTGTTTACCTGTATGCTTTGATAGGCGTTTGCAAAACTCTTCTGCATCGTACCATGAAACTTGCTCTACAGGAAGATTATTTTTTTGATTTTCTTCTGCTTTGAAATTTGATGGCTCTGGTTCTAATTCTTTATCAACTTGAGGTAAATTAGCAACTGCTTTCCATTGCTCCTGAGTAACTTGGAATTTGCCCATGAAGAAGGCTGGAACTGTAACTTGATGCTGGGGTTTTTCCTTGTCACTTCCTTCCCCTTCTGGGCTACCCATCATAAATTCACCACGGGGGATGTAAACCATTTCTAAGGGAATATCGTTGGGGAGGTTTTCGGTGAAGAATCTAGCGCTTTTAGATTCTCGGTTGATGATTTCACCGCGACGGTTGACGGTGACTACCTCGAAGCTAAAATCAGTTAAGGGGACTGGTTCGGTGTTTTCTGGTTTTTGGTTTTCCCAATTTCGCTCAATTTCTTCTGCGAACTCAATGTAAGCTCCTCCCAACCGTTTTAAAACTTTGGCACTCAGCAACGCAAAAGGTTTAATCTCGATTACTTCTGTCTCTGAGTCAATTTTTTGGATTAAAGGACGTATTGCTCTGACTAATTTTAAAGGTTCGCGTAACCCAGGTGCATCAGGAACTTTGATTTCAAGGGTATCACCGGAGGTAGAGCTAGAAGTAGAATGACTGGATTGAGCGTAAACTGGAATTTGTGGTTTTGGTGATTGAGAAGAAGTAACAGCAGTTGTTGCGGTGTCGGTGGTGGTATTGTCGGGTGTTTCTTCTTGAGTTCCTGGGATTGTTTCGTCGTTGCTGCTCGGAATGAGAGTTTTGTCTGTGGTGGTTTGATATTGCTGCGCTAACCATAAAATATCAGAAATTTCCCTACCCGTGAGTTCTAATTTTTCTCCTAGGATAGCGAGCAGTTTTTCAAATTTTGATGATGGTTCATCGCTCATTGTTTACACCCGTTGCCAAAACCTCTGTGATTATATCGAAATCCGGGTGTAGAGACGCAAGGGTTCGCGTCTCTACAATTCTACAATTCTTCACTAATAGACAAACTCTTGAACAACAAATCCCTTAACCCGTCTTTATCCAAAGCATCAAGGCTGATATGATTTGTAAGTAAATGTACAGCGTTTAATAATTGGTCAGTTGTGCGATCGCCATTTTGTATTTTTTCAAAATCTTCAATTAACTTAGATATTTCACTTTCAGTCTTCTTAAACGCAGTTTCCCCAAAATGAGCTTTAACAATACTTTTGAGAGCTTCCCCTTTTGGATCTGGCATTACTACTCGCAAACATCGTCGTAAAAAAGCAGGTGGAAATTCCCGTTCACCATTACTAGTCATGATTACAATGGGAAATTCAGCACAACAGATTGTCCCCCCATGAATTTTAGCTTTAATTTTTCCATCTGCGGTAAAAACTTCTTCAGTATTGATTAACCATCTCTCTTTATCTTCTTCCTCTGCGCTAAGAGCGTCTCTACGGTTTTTTTTTCGGTAATCTTCTACCGACAAAGGAGTAGTCTGTTTAACTCTACGAACTAATTCCGGAATTTTAAAAGCACCTTCTTCAAAAATATGCAATAAATCGTTAGGTAAATTAATATCGCTTTTATCAATTTCATCAATCAATAAAACTCTGGGTAAGGGAGAAGGTAAAAAAGCAGTTCCCAAAGCCCCTAAAGTAATATAATCACCGATAGATTGGTCTTCTTTTTTTTCTGCATCTTGTAATCTACCAATGGCATCATAACGATAAAGCCCATCAAGTAGCGTCGAACGTGCAGTAATAGCCCAAGTGAGAACAGAACCTAAATTTAATTCATAGGCGATCGCATAAGCTAAAGAAGTTTTTCCAGAACCGGGATTTCCCGTGATCAAAAGAGGTCTTCTTAAATATATAGCAGCATTGACAGCGTTAAGAACTTCTTTACCCGCTGCGGTGATTTCTTCTTCACCGGATTTTGTTTTCTCCACATCAATGCGGAATTTTTCACCTCTTTCTCTACCTCGCTTGTTTTCTTCGGATGATGCTAATTTTTGAATATCATTCCAGCGTTGGTTAATTTCTTTTTTTTCTTGCTCATCCTCAATTTCGTGAAATTTTCTCCAAGGAGGAGGAGCGGGGAAAGCTTTAGGTTCTAACTTTTGATTTTTTCCTTTTTCGTCATCGGGATTCTGATGACGCAGATTATAACGCTGTGTACCATCACCATAAAATAATTGCCAGTTTGTCATGAATTTGTGAATTTTGGTTATCTAAAATGACGTGAATTCGACGAATAGCTGTACTAAGTCGGGTTTTTATGATAATTGTTTGTTACAACCGAGATTTATCTGAAAAACCCGACTTCTAACCTCACGAATAATAGAGTTTTTATAGTTTCCTGATCATAATTGCCGAATCCAAGGAATAACATCAAACTCACCTTAAAATTTTTTTAAATGCTTACTTTCCGGTATGCGATATGGATTATCGCATAAAAAACCCAGATGGTACCCTAAACATTCTTTCGGATTTAGTTGACTATTATCATCTCTAATAAGATTGTGCATTTCTCCAATTATTTTTTGAAAATAGTCGTCATTATTATTATTTAAATAATCTTGAGAAAAAAGGAGATTATCTATCTGATTTAAGCTGAGATTTTCTGGAGATGAATATTTTAGCCAAAAAATCAGAAATGTTCCGGCTTTGAGGATAACTGAAAAAAAATATTGAATTTGGTTTTTTTTATGTTTTGTGCATAACTTCACGCCAAATTTACCATTTAATTGACTAACTAACATTTCAAGATTTTTTTTATTCACATTCTCATTAATGGTACCAATCTTTCCATTCGGCGTAAATGACTTAGATTGATTTAAATCTTGATATTCTTTATAACGTCGCTCCAGATGATAGTAATTTACTTTTTTTCTACGTTCATTTAAATGTATCCTTATCTGTTTTTCTCTTATCAAACAACAAGTCATAGTTTCTTCAAAATCATGCTGTATCCAATCATAAAATATGTTGTTTTCTATATGGCACATCGGTAAAAATAGTTCTATTGTTGTAGTCTTTAGTTTGTATTCATTTTTCTCATAAGCATCAATAATTTCATCTATTTTAAATGGAATTTTTTCAAAGCAATCACATCTAATCCCTTTTTCGTCTTCACAACCTGTTAAATTCAAAGCTTTTAAATCTTCTTTAATATTTTTTCCTTCTTCCATAACTAAAGCTTCTAAGCAAAGTTGATTATCTTGATAATCAACTATTATCCATAGGTCAGTTTTGACTTGTGTTTGATTAGGTTGTTCTTGATTACTAATCTTAAATTCATCTGGAAGTCCATTCAACCACTTTCTGAGGTGTTGAAACTGATAATTTTCATCTTTTTCATTTTTATGTTTGTCTAAAATTTCAGCTAAATGATTTGCAAATTGTACAATCAATGGTATTTGGCTGTTCTGTTGAGAATTTATGATTAATTTATCAATGATTTTGTCTTTATTTGATTCGATGTCATCAGGGAATATCTTTTGATACGCAGTTTGAATATCAGAATTATCTGTAATTTGTTGAAAAATGCTCTTAAATCTGTTCAAATTATCTTTTAAAGGATGATAAAAACGACTTATAAAATTACATAATGAAACGTTTGTCGGATGATGAGTTTTCAATTGTGTGAGAAAATCTTCTATTTTATCTTCAGCATCTAATTGTTTAATTAAATTTAAAATCGCTTGCTTATAATTTATATATAAAACTGGTATTGATTTTTGGGAATTCCTATCTCTACTAATAGCTTGTATACCCTCTCTAAAACCTCTCAAAAATATATCTTGATTGTTATCAATACCATTTTTTAATCCGAGATAAAACCCTCTCGCGAATTCTATTGCTACTTGATCGTTTATGGCTTGAGTCATCCCTATTGCATAGTCAATATAGGTGCTAACTTCTTTAGCTATTGTTTCTGAATGACAAATATTAAAAATAAAACATTGATAATGTTTTTGATATTTTAGCAATGCTTTTAATTTTTCCGTTTCTATACCTTCTTGTTCTGTAAATATAATTCCACTATTGCTTCCATGACCAAAAATATGGCATATTTGATAATTCTTCTTAAAGATTGTTTGTTGCATCTTGAAAGAATTTTTTACAATTACTTTATCATTATTTTCTTCGTACTGAATACATGGATTATTATGTATCTGAGAAATTATACCGCTGGTTTCTCCTTCAAAATTTAGCCCTTGAGTATTTGACGCTTCTATAATCAATAATTTATATTTTTCAGAATTTTGATTAAATATATTCAAATTAGCTAAAATTTTATCATCCGGCAAATTTGCATAATTAATTTTTAATACTAATTTACCTTTAATATTTTCATATTTATTTAAAAAATCTGTCAAATCATCTGGCTTTTCAAAAGCTTGATGTATTGCATCAGACAATAAAATTATTTCTTCTTTTATAAGCGCCATAAACTCTAGTATTTAATAAATTAAAGATTAACAATTACATTAAAAAAATTATACAATTTCCAGCAAGACCATCCATCTTAATATTACGCAGCACTTACGACAATTACAATTATTGCTTGGTGCGTGACGTTATAAGACTTATTGCTACTACCCCGCCACATTAATTTTGAGGGGGTAGAGGTAGTGCGAGCTTCTAGCTCGCTGATGGCTAGCGAGCGAGACGCTCGCACTACCTTTAACTGTCACCCAGCGCTTTAACTAAAGCATCCAAACCAGCTTGACTAGTAAAATAGGTAAGATGGTCGCAACCAACTGGTGATATAATTATTGGTTGGGGATTTCGCTCTAAACTAATACTTTTAATGCTTTCCAAGGTAACAGCGATATCGTTTGGTTGTTTAAGAAAAGCCATATTGACAACATTATCTACAGCAGTACCAAACAATTTCCCCATCAGTCGCTGTATTTTACTGGAATTTCCTCCAACAACTGCTAATGCTTCGGGAGGAATAGTGCGATCGCCAGCGATTATCGTATACTTTACTTTGGGGTCAGGATTTTTAGCAATACTTTGGATAAAATCGCTGTCGATTTTCATTTGGTCTAAAGCGTTATCGTTAGCTTCCAAAAATGCAAGTAATGCAGTAATAATATTTGCACCCCAAGCAACTGTAGAAAGTTGATTTAATCCGATACCAAGAGCAGTAAAAGCCCAATCCTGAATTTTAGCCCAGGGGGAGCCACCGTTAGGTGTACCCAACATAATTAGATGGTTGACAATTTGATTTCCCCCTTCTTCCTCAATAAAGACACGAGAGACTAAACCACCCATTGAATGAGCAACAATATCTAATTGTTTCCCGTGGTTTGCACTTATTCCAACTTCCTCTAATCCTTGTTTGAGTAGTTTACCATTTTCTTGAATTGTGGTATTGAGATTTTCGTAGTCAAAAGCCAGAACTAAATCATATTTATCCCCTAAGCTTTTCTCTTTTCCATCTTCTACAAACTTTGCCGATTGTAGGCTAGAAAGTAAACTTTCTGTATCGCCAATAATACCATGAATATAAAGTAAAATCTTATTGGCTGAAGCGACTTTGGTTTGAATTTCATTGGCATTAACACTATAATGAACCTTGCCACTATCAGAGACGTTGGCAATTCTTAACAACGGATAAGGGAAATTCATACCCAATTGTTTACCAGCGGTTTCGTAAAAAACTTTGTGGAAAAGTATCTTAATTGAACCGTGTAAACTGCGACTATCCACAGTTGGTTCGGGTAAACGCTCTAGGGTAATTTCTGTTTTACCATTTACCGTATTAGCTTTACCTAAAGGTAAGAAAAATTCTCCATCATAAGCTATAGGTAAGATATATTCGTTGGGTGATAGTTGTGTATCAACCAATAATTTGATTGGATTTTCTGGGGTTACACTTTCGTGATTTTCGATATCTACAATTTCAAGAATACTCAAATTACCATTACCACCGCGAGTCATATAAAAATTGTATGGTTCAGGCTGTCTTTTTCCATCTCGTAAAAGAACGGTTTGCTCTGGTAATAAAATTGGTGGGATTAAATTACTATTAACATCTCGACTACTAGGAGGTAAAGGATTAATGCTAAATTTACCTTTCAATGTGGGATGTGCTTGTAGTTCGACACCAGTCAATAAATTGGTAGAAACAGAATCTTTTATTTCTACTCCACCGGGTGGTTTTACTAAAGTAACTTTGACTTCCTGAGTCATCCAATTATCAATGTATTTGTCATTTTTTGGTTTTCCTCCACGACTATAAACATTATCCATTAAACGGTTGAGAGTACCAGATAAATCTGTGGAGCGATTTGTTGGAGGTGGAGAATCTAATCCTGGTTGTCGAAGTAAACTCGCATCGAATTCTCTATCACTAACAATTAATTTGTAAATTGTATCGTACTCATTAATTCCATTATTTAAGTATTCGCGGGGAATTTCTAAATCTATTGCTTCACCTTCTACTACTTCTCCACTAGGTAAAGGTATGCTACCTCTTTCTTGAAAGAAATAAGAAACATCTATTGCATAATTTCCATCTAATTCTATGACTTGAAAATAAAGCTCTTGCTGGCTTTTATTAGTGATTTTAATCTTTGCTTCTGGCTCTTGCGAATTATTATCTTTCCAAGTATATTCCCCTAACAAAGCAGAAGTTTCTGTTTTTGAAGAATATTGATTATCTCCAGAAGTAACAATAACTTCCATTTCCACATCACTAGATTTAATTTTACTAGTAGGTGGAGTTTTCAATTCCAAAATGTTTTTCCAACGTGCAATATGCTCCAAGCGTTTGATAATTGTCTCTGCATCTTTTACTGTGTACTCTTGGCTCTGCGGTAGTTCTGGAACAGGTGCAACTAAAGGTTTTTTATCAGCAGTTTGCTTAATCCAAAATTGACCTTTAACAGCTTCTAAATAATAATCAGCATCCGTCAATAATTCGGTTTCTCGAACATATAAGGAAGGTTTACCAGCATTAATTAAGGCAAGTTTTGTACGAGCTAGTTCGATTCCTGTAATATCACCTTGAAAATATACTTTTAATAATGGTAATGGTACCTCAGTGACAACAGCCCAATAAGGTTTATCTGAAGATAATTGACTAGTATTGCCTTCTATTTCAACTATACTTACTTCTGTAAATACCTGATTTAAAGTCGCTTCGCAAATAGCATTATCAGCTTTCTCTAACTGCTCTAATTTAGTTCCTTGAGGGAAAATAGCTATTCTAGTCTTTCCTTCAGATGTTGGACGAATACCAGATAAAATACCACCGTTAATCACCCAATTGCGATGGGTTTGATTATCATAACTCAAGGTAAAATAATTTATCCGTTCCCCTGCTGCACCTCCCAAGAAAGGTTGAATTAAATCATCCGATTGCGCTTCTATTTGCGGTGATTGATTTTGTACTTTACCAGTTATTAAAGCATTAATATCTTGAATTAAATTGTTATAGGATAAACTACCATTAGTGCGGTTTAAAGCTTCAGTTAAAAAGTAAGAAAAAGCGCCACGACGTTGATTATTTAAACCTGTCTCTTTCGCAGTTTGAAAGTCACGACAAGCAGAAATTAGAACGTGTCTAGGTCGTTGATAACTATCGCTTAAACGATGCCTAACCCATTCTTGAGCAAAAAGAAAGTCTTTTAAATCTCTTACATTTCCATCAGTATTTGTTTGACGTTCAACAACATCTGGCTCTCTTGTAGCAGTGCCGGAATGACAAGAATCCAAAATAATTAGGATATGGGGATTATTTTTTGCGACTTGTTCAATTAAATAGTTTAATTCCTTATCAGCTAAGTCTCGAACTCCTGATGTCCGGCTATCGTAACAAACTAAAGTCTCAATTTTACCATTTAGCTCCAGTTTCTCAAATTCCTTTGGTGCTGGTTCATAAGAACCATGACCGGCATAATAAAACAATACAACATCTTCACTCTGAGCTTGGCTTAAATGTTGTGAAAAGCCATCGATAATCGCTTGACGTATTGCTAATTCATTAGTTAATTTCTGTGTATCTAATTCCCAATTATTATCAGTAGCAATTCGGTTATCTAAATATTTTTCAATTGCTTCAATATCATTAACACAACCCTTTAGCGAAGTCACTCCCGATTGGGGATGATATTCATTAATACCAACAAGTAAAGCGTAAATTTTGTTAATTTTATTAGCCATTCGGATTCTCCTAGATTAAGGTGATTTTGGTTCAAAGCAGAGGGATTACCTGCTAAAGTCAGTATAGGTGCAAGCAAAATCAACTTATGCAGTTATGGAAATTCATAAAAAGGCAGATTTGCCATATTTTTGACTGTAGGTGTGTGACGCTACAAGATAATTTGAACGTAGTGTAGGGGTTTAGCATTGCTAAAACCCTACATAAGCTAAAAAGCGTTTAATTTGTATATTCAAATTTCATTAAAGTCTTGTAGTGCGGGCATCCTGCCCGCTAGAAAAATATAAATTAAATGCGTAACAACTTATGACTGCCGGGAAGGGAGTAATTCTAGCGAGCAAGATGGTGATTAATTCTAACGAGCAAGATGGTGATTAATTCTAACGAGCAAGATGGTGATTAATTCTAACGAGCAAGATGGTGATTAATTCTAACGAGCAAGATGGTGATTAATTCTAACGAGCAAGATGGTGATTAATTCTAGCGAGCAAGATGGTGATTAATTCTAGCGAGCAAGATGGTGATTAATTCTAGCGAGCAAGATGGTGATTAATTCTAGCGAGCAAGATGGTGATTAATTCTAGCGAGCAAGATGG
>Ga0209911_100089_pt1 | contig 88814 bp, 74 predicted proteins | sample FECB21metaG_FD_188301 | JGI IMG/M metagenome (GOLD analysis project Ga0209911, IMG submission 188301) | Cyanobacterial communities from the Joint Genome Institute, California, USA - FECB-21 (SPAdes) (version 2) | ecosystem: Environmental > Aquatic > Thermal springs > Hot (42-90C) > Microbial mats...
CCTGGTGCCTATGGCACGGTGGAACCACACTGATCCCATCCCGAACTCAGAGGTGAAACGCTGTTGCGGCGACGATAGTTGGAGGGTTGCCTCCTGTGAAAATAGCTCGGTGCCAGGTTTTTAATTTAAAAAACCCTTCTGTGATATTCAGAAGGGTTTTTTGCTGAGATGATGTCACCAGTCGCCCCAAGAAAACGAGACTTTTTGCAAATCATAGGCTTTAAGTGTAAAATTAGATATGTAATTGGTTGTAATCGCTAAATCTATTCCAGATTGAGCCACTTTAATTTGGTTGGTTTATAGTGTTATTGATTTCTTGCTACCTGTATTTGGGTGAACTGTGCTGTGTCCTTAGCATTTATTCACAAAATTTAATTAAATATAATTATGAACTTTGAAGAAAGTTTATCAATCTTAGACACAGCTATTTTCGATAAAATAAATAGACATCTGAAGGATATAGAAGTAATTATTCTAGAAGGTTCGTGGCATAGTTTGAGCTATGAAGAGATTGCTAACAAAGAAGGCTATGCAGCTAATTATTTACGGCAAGATGTTGGTTTCAAACTATGGAAACTATTGTCGGAAGTATTAGAAGAAGAGGTCAACAAAACTAATTTTCGTGCAGCAGTTGGGCGCTTGGTAAATCATTATCAAGCGCTAAAAAGTTGCAAAAATACAAATATCATTTCACAGGAAATAAGTAAATCTGATTCACCGCAAGCAACAGATTTCAACATTAATAAACTAATACTAGAATACCCAGAAAGTTCCGTACCTATTAATTCTCCATTCTATCTCCAAAGGCAAATCGACATTCATTGTTATGAGAAAATTCTCCAACCAGGTGCCCTAATTCGGATTAAGGCTCCCCACCAAATGGGTAAAACCTCTTTATGCGATCGCATTCTTGCCTACTCGAAGCAAGAGGGTTACAGTACGGTTCGTGTCAACTTGCTACAAGCAGAAGCAACTGTTTTTAGTGGTTTGGATAAATTTTTGCGTTGGTTTTGCGCTTGTATTAGCCACAAATTAAAATTATCGGCTTTTTCCCATGAATATTGGGATGAATGTCGGGGCAGTATTATTAACTGCACAACATATTTGGAAGAAAATATTTTAACAACTATCGATCGTAATTTAGTTTTGGCATTAGATGAGGTCGATATAGTTTTTCAATATCCCGAAATTTCTCAAGGTTTTTTCGCAATGCTACGTAGTTGGCATGAGGAAGCAAAAACTATCGATATTTGGGAAAATTTACGGCTAGTAGTTGTTAATTCGACTGAGAATTATGGGTCGTTAGATATAAATCAATCGCCTTTTAATATCGGTTTGATTGCCGAATTAGAAGAATTTACTCAAGAAGAAATAGAGGAATTATCTCAACGTCATCATTACGATTGTAATTCAAATCAGTTACAACAATTAATCTCTTTAATTGGAGGTCATCCATATTTAACTCGATTGGCACTCTATCACATGGCTTTGGGAGAGATGACACTGGATAAATTATTGCAAGATGCACCTACAAATGCTGGTATATACGAACAATACTTACGACGAATATTGAAAAATATTCTAGCAAATGAAAAATTAACTACAGCATTTATCAAAGTAGTTAATTCCATCGAACCAGTGGCGATCGCCACAATGCAATCATATCAACTATACAGCATGGGACTTGTGAAACGAGTTGGCGATAAATTAGTCCCACGCTGTCAGCTATATCGGAAATATTTCCGAGAACACTTGACTCAAATAATTAATTGAATTTACCTTTAATTACCAATTTGATCGTGCCCATCCGATGAGATTTGAAAGAACGGCTCCTCCAGCAGCTACATTATTTTTGATGATACTAAATGGGAACTCATATTCTTCTTCTCCCCCTGAATGTGTTCCAATCACATAAGGATATCCATCATCCCACCAGCCAAAGACTGGTCCACCAGAATCACCCGAAGAACCATCCGCACGGTATTCTAGCTCCACACCTTGCCCATCGTTATCATCATCAATAATTGGAAACCATGTTACTCGGCTTGGTCTTAATCCAGATGCAACAGCACCCGGATAACCACACTTCGTCCAATAATTTCCACCCTCCCAAGCATCTCTATAAAGCTGGCAACCAAAAAAGCCTAAACTATCACCTAGAGGAATAGAGAGTTTTAATACCGCCATATCATCTCCCTGTCCATGATTTTTATATCCCCGTGCTGATGCCACAAATGAGGATACGTTGCGACCTAGCAGGGAATTCCCATCATAATAGGCAGGAATAAACTGCATTCTCCACTGGGTTCCCCAAGGGACTACGTGACTGGCAGTTAGGATTACGTTTCTGCCAACCAGCGCACCTGTTCCCATACTTGTTGGGTAAATACTCATAGGATTATTCCACACTAAGATTTTGCCAACACATCTCCACGGATAACTATCGGGATAATAGATTTGTCGATCGTCCTTGCCGAACACATAATGAGGTGTAACTTGCTTCCCATTGTTTCTGCGAAATGACTTCCTAAAAGGCAAGTCAGCTATTTTGGGATGATAACTAATTCCACTCCAATCTGGTAATTTAGCGTCTAGAACCTTTTCTTTCAGTTCGATCGATTCGTCCGGATCAATTAAATCTTCAGTTTGTCCAAACTCACCTAAAACTACACCTTCATCTAGTTCCATTTGCCAGAGATTACGCTCTGCTATTTTGATGAGTTCTAATTTTGGTTCAGAGTCTCTTTCTATATTGCTGAGAAATAATGAATTACGACGCTTTAAATCGACTAAATCAAATGGTTGTTCTCCATCAGATTTATTATCAAGTATGATTAGATCGTCAGCAGTTATTGGTGTTTTTGACATAATAAATTTCTCCCGTTATCAGGTCTAAATTACGATTTGTTGTGGATGCAAATTAATTACAGAATATCTTCAATTAATTCAGTGTAGAATTATCGAGGAGGAGCGGGAAGAGGGAATACTTGTATGTTGATATTAGAAGGAAATGGTTCGCTAACTGATTGAGTACCACTTATTTGGGAAGCTTGAGCGCTAATTTGAAAACTACTTGCTCCATAAGCTCCTATTTTGGAAAAATAACGGAAGCCTAAATTATAACTGCAACCTTCAGCGAGAGTATTACCAGTCGCAGTTAATTGTGTAGCTAAGGTTTTCTCCTTGGGAATACTGAATCTACCTGGTTCGGGTTTAGTAGGGATAAACTCTTTGAAAGTCACATTAATTGTATTACAGGGAATATTCCCAATATTAGGATTTTCTGTAACTATACTGCCACTAATTTCTGTATTAGGTATTTGTCTGTTTATCTTTTCAACAAATGGTTTCGCATTCGCTATGGTTGTAAAGGTAGCCAGCAAGCTACATGTTAAAGTTGCAATTGAGGTTTGTGAAACTAATACTTTCATCCAGGACATGATGATATCTCCAATATTTTGTAGGGTGAATGTTTTTTAATAGCCATTAGTAAGATCAGATAAAAGGTCTAATACGATACGGTTCGGATAAGACAATTCGATAAACAAAAAACCTTGTATAGACGCGATATATTGCATCTATATATACCCAGAATCACAACAAAAACTCCTTAATCGAACCGTATTAAGGTCTAATATGGTGTTTTACAAGAAATTACCACATCATCAATTTGCATCCATGAATCCTTACCATTACCCCACAGTCCCGTGTAGAAAAGAACGCGGGTATTATTACCAGAGTTAAAATTAAACTGATATGGCATATACTGCTGAGACATAACGTCATCACCAAGCCCTGGTAGTGATAGTTTTGCGTAAACTATTTTACGTTCATTGATAACATCGAAATTAGCAGTTCTATCATCACCTCGGATTGACATATAACCATTTGTAAGAGTTTGAGATATTCTAATCCAAGCAGAAGCAGAACATTCACTGTTTGGTGTAACTGGAATCCAATGATTAATTGCATTCCATCCGGTTGAGTTTCGCACCCATGCATTTCCTTTGCCTTGACGTGCTAATCCTTTACCATTGTCAAAATTAGCATTTCCTGCAAAAAACCAATCAGCAGAACCTTGACGAGGACTTTCAAATTTTTCACTAAATTGTCTAAGTCCTGCTAAAGCAGGGGAAGCTTGCATATACAATGTCGTGCAAAGCCCTAGCAATATTCCAAACTGTCTGAGTAGTTTCATAATATTCTAGTATAGAATTTCCTTCGTGTTTGCTTATCGTTAACTAACATTATGTTCTTTAGCTTTAAGACTGTAAATACATATATAATCAGTATTATCACTGAATAAAAATTATTGAAAAAATAATCGTGTTAGGAAAAGTCAGTAAATGTCAGTAAAAGTCAGGTATTCTCAAAAATTGAGATTTACTCGACGAAATATTTTAAATTAGAATTAGCAAAATAAAGAGATTAACAGTGAAAACCTAAATATAATATATTGGAAGCACCATGACACCTTTCAACTACTACAAACTCGGAGGTAGTCTCGAATATCAGCACCCAACTTATGTGGTGCGGCAAGCTGATAGTCAACTCTATGAAGCGTTGAAAAATGGTGATTTCTGTTATGTATTAAACTCGCGGCAAATGGGAAAATCTAGCTTGCGGGTACATATTATGAAACAATTGAAGGAGCAGGGAATAAAATGCGCTTCGGTTGACTTAACTCGGATTGGTAGTCATGTTACACCCAGTGAATGGTATGGAGGATTTGTTTCCGAGTTATTACGGGGTTTTGGTTTATCGAAAAAAGTGAATTTTGGAACTTGGTGGAGAGAACGCGAATTTTTACCACCAAAGCAACGGTTGAGTCAGTTAATTGATAATGTATTACTAACAGAGTTTTTAGGTAAAATTATTATTTTTATTGATGAAATTGATAGTATTTTAAATATCAGTTTTAAAGATGATTTTTTTGCTTTTATCCGAGCTTGTTACAATCAACGTGCTGATAATCTAGAATATCAACGTCTCACTTTTTGTTTATTGGGAGTTGCAACTCCCTCAGATTTAATTGCCGATAAAAACCGTACACCCTTCAATATTGGTCGAGCGATCGCATTAACTGGCTTTAAACTAGATGAAGTTGAAGTTTTAGGTCAAGGTTTGTCAGGGATAGTTGCTCGACCGAGGAAAATCCTCGAAGAAGTTTTATACTGGACTGGGGGACAACCATTTTTAACCCAAAAGCTTTGCCAACTAATTTGTATTTCTCCAGATTCATTCCCAGAGGGACGAGAACGGGAATATGTGGAAATATTGGTACAAACGCAAATCATCCAAAATTGGGAAGCACAGGACGAACCAGAACATTTACGAACTATCCGCGATCGCTTAACTCGAATTTCCGAGAATCAAGCTGGAAGATTGCTGGGACTATATCAACAAATTTTACAAGTTGGAGAAATACCCGCTACCGATAGTCCCGAACAAACCCAATTACGTTTAACCGGATTAGTTGTCAAACAAACAGATAAACTGCAAGTATACAATCGTATCTATGCAGAAATATTTAACCTGGCTTGGGTCGATCGAGCATTAGCAAATATTCGTCCCTATAATCAAGCTTTCAAAGCTTGGGTGAATTCTGATTTTACCGATGAGTCGCGTTTATTGCGGGGACAAAGTTTGCAAGATGCGCGAAACTGGTCAGCAGATAAAGGTTTGAGTGATTTGGATCGAAGATTTTTAGATGCGAGTCAGGAATTAGAAAAACGGGATATCCAGCGAAAGTTACAAATAGAAGCGGAAGCAACGCAAATATTATCTCAAGCCAACGATGTTTTATCTGTTGCCAATCATAAAGCTAAACGCAGAATTCAGATTGGAGGTGGGGTGTTAGGATTCGTAATAATTATAGCGATATTTGTGGGAATTTGGGCAAATAAAATGCTCCAGGAAATACAACTAGAGAAGACAAAATCCTTGAGTATTTCTGCAAATGCCTTATTAAATTCAGATCGAGAACTTGAAGCCTTACTTGTTGCATTACGAGCAGCAAAACAATTAAAGTCATTAATTCATGTAGATATTAATACTCAAGAATCAGTTAGATTAACATTACAACGTGCTATTTTCAAAATCAAAGAAAAAAATATTTTAGAAGGACATAATGATGCCGTCAGGAGTGTGGTTTTTAGTCCAGATGGTCAAACGATTGCTACTGCTAGTGAGGATAATACGGTTAGGCTTTGGAACATTAGTGGCAAAGAAATTAAAAAATTTACACTCAAAAATCAAATTTTCCGTAATGTAATTTTTAGTTCGGATAGTAAGAAAATTGCCGCGATCGACTCACAGAATAATGCCACAGTTTGGGATATTAAAGGACAAAAAATTGCTTCATTTGCAGGACAGAATGAAGAACAATTTATGAGTAGTATTTGCTTCAGTCCTGATGGTAAAGTAATTGTTGCTCCCAGTCAAAAAAATACAGTCACGCTTTGGCATATTGATGGTAGAAAAATTAAAACTATTGATGGTCATAAAAATCCAGTTTGGGCTATTAGTTGCAGTCCCGATGGTACAAGAATAGTCACAGCAGACCGAAGTGGAACATTAATTATTTGGAGTGCAGATGGGCAACAAATCAAAACCTTTCAAGCTAGTGAAAAATCGATTTTTGGTGTTAGTTTTAGTCCAGATAGTAAAACTATTGCCACAGCAGCAGGAGACACTACTGTTAAGCTGTGGAATTTAGATGGGAAAGAAATTATTGCCAAAGAACCTCGCAAACATGATAATTACGCAATTAGCGTCAGTTTTAGTCCTGATGGAGAAGCGATCGCTTCTACCAGCGCTGATAACACGATTAAATTATGGAGTATAGATGGTAGACAATTAAAAACCTTGAAAGGGCATAAATTTTCTGTTTTCAGTGCTAGCTTTAGCCCTGACAATAAAACTATCGCTTCTGCAAGTGGTGATAATACAGTTAAACTTTGGGATATTCACAATATAGAGCCTAAAACCTTAATTGAACACCGAGATTCTCTCTGGAGTGTAAGTGCAAGTCCCGATGGTAAAATTATCGCTTCAGCTGGAGACGATAATACAGTGAAACTTTGGAATATTGATGGTCAACTAATTAAATCGATCGATACCAATATTAATAACCAATGGAATCGAATTTGGTCTCTCAAATTTAGCCTCGATGGGCAAACCATTGCAACAGCAAATACCGACAAAACTATTAGAATTTGGAATTTGAATGGTGAAAATATCAAAACTTTTACGGCACATAAAGACCAAGTAGTTGATATTAGTTATAGTCCAGATAATCAAACTTTAGTTAGTGCTAGTTTTGATGGTACTATCAAACTTTGGAATCAAGACGGTCGAGAACTTAAAACTTTTGCCGGGAATGTAGGTAAAGTTCGTAGTGTTAACTTTAGTCCCAATAGTAAAATTATTGCCTCTGGTCATAATAATGGCACAATTCAACTTTGGAATTTACAGGGTCAAAATCTCAAAATTATTGAAGGACATATTAGCTATATTACAGATGCCAAATTTAGTCCCGATGGTAAAATTATCGCTTCAGCGAGTCAAGATAAAACCATTAAACTTTGGAATTTAGATGGACAATTACTTAAAACTCTCCCATCTTCCTCAGAAACGACACAAATGAAACGTCGTGCTAAAAATGGTCACGTAGCCCAAGTTACCAAAATCAGCTTTAGTCCTGACGGTAAAATTATAGCTTCAGCCAGTGCTGATGGCACAATCCGACTTTGGCAAGTAACAGATGGGAAAGAAATTAGAATCATCGAGGGAGAGGGATATCCGATCTGGAATCTAATTTTTAGTCGAGATGGTCAAAAAATTATTTCCGTTGACGATAGAGGATTTGTGGAGCTTTGGCAAGCCGAAATTCCAGATTTAGAAAGGTTAAGAATCAGAGGTTGCAGTTGGTTAGCAGACTATCTTCAAAATAGTTCCTATCTACATGAATCCGAACGAAATATTTGCAAATAAATACTAAATAAAAACCAAGAATAACTTATGGAACGTCGTGAATTTTTAACTTTGGCTGGAGTTGCTTATGCTACAAATTTATTATCCTCCTTTGAGGCTATTGCTAAACCATTCAATCCCCAAAAACCGATTCGTCGCAATACTTTTTATACAAAAGGTAAGTTCTTATACGACTCTCTAGGAAACAAAATTATTTTACGAGGAATTAATCTACCCTTACTAGATGATTGGAATTTTCCTCAAACCGATAAACTCACAGAATTAGCCAAAACGGGAGCTAACGCTGTTAGAATTCAATGGTATAAGAACTATGGTCAAGCCGATCGCCCTAGTTATTCAATTGCAGATTTAGATAAATTTCTGACTAGATGTAGAGCCAAGCGTATCATTCCAATTGTATTTCTGGGAGATTTGACCTGTAAATCAGATGTAAATTTACTAAATAGCGAGTTAATTCCCTGGTGGACATCCGAACCCGTTTTGAGCGTACTCAAGAAACATCAAAAGTACCTCATTATTAATCTTGCTAACGAATTGGGTGTTTATCGTTGGTCAAATAATCCCACAACTGCATTAAACTCATTCAAAGATGCTTACAAAAATGCGATCGCCACAATCCGTCAAGACTTACAAGTTCCAATTATGATTGACGCACCCGATTGCGGTATGTCAATTGAGGTGTTTACAAAAATCGGCAAAGAATTAATTAATAGCGATCGCTCGCATAATCTTCTATTTAGCTGTCATGCTTATTGGGCTGGTTATAATGGGATGCCACAACTCAAAACCGCGATCGATGCTAATCTACCCATTGTTTTCGGTGAGATTGCCAATAAACAAGATGAGAACATCAATAATTCAACTTCATACTGCTATTACGACCTTGATGGTGCTGGCAAAAACCACACTCCCCAAAATAATTTTACTTATCAAAAATTATTGCCGATTTTAAAACAGCAGCAAATCGGTTGGTTTGCTTGGAGTTGGTGGAAGGATAGATGTACAGAGCGACAGATGGCAGAAAACGGGGATTTCTCAAACCTGACACCCTACGGAAAAGATATTGTGAATAATTCTGTTTACGGATTGAAGGTGACAGCAAAGAAATCGAAGGTTTTTTAGTAACGTACTGTTCCATAAATCAATAGACATCTCCGAAAAAGATATAGAGACCTAGCATTGCTAGGTCTTCTAAGAAACTTCTTGTACGATGGGCTGTTCGAGTATTTATGAACGTCTTATTATAGTAAGTGATAATTGTTAATTGCCAATTGTTTTTCTGTATTTTTAACTAATTTATATGCAGATGACTCTGAATCTGGAATTGTACTCGCAACTCCGAAATTAATATTTATAAATTTATCTGTTATATTTAAAGATTTGATAGATGTTTTAATTGTTTTGACTACTTCTGTTGCTTCTTCAACTTGAGTGTTTGCTAAAAGCATGGCAAATTCTTCGTCATCGTAGCGAGCAATAAAATCCGTAGAGTGCTTTTTACATTTGTGCATGGTTTCAGCAATTTGACGTAAATATTCATTTTTAGCTGAATCAGATTGTGAAAAATCAATTTTACATAGAATTAAAGAAAGAGATAATTGATACTTTTGTAATCTTTTCCATTCACGCTGTAAATATTCATTAAAATAAGAACGACTAGCAACTTTAGTAACCAAATCGGTAGAAGCAAGGCTTTGTAATTCTCGATTTGCTGTTTCTAAACTGACTGTTAATCGACATTCTCGTTCAATTTGACGACGAGTTTCTAATATTGCCCATTGAGAAGTTAATAAGCGATGAACTCTTCGGGCAAGTACATCCCAATCGATGGGTTTGGTGATATAGTCGCTTGCCCCGACTTGAAAAGCTCGTTCGATAGATTCTTGGTCATCGAGAACTGTGATCATCAAAATCGGCGGACAATTGTCGCCCATAAGTGCTTGTAATTTGGTAGAACATTCAAAGCCATCCATCCCAGGCATCATGGCATCAAGTAAAATCATGTCCGGCGTAATTTTATGACAAATATCTAAACAATGTTGCCCGTTGCAGGCTTCTATGATTCCATATCCCTGTTTCTCCATTGCTTTATGCAGGACTAATCGTAAAGTTTTTTGGTCATCTACAACGAGAATTTGGGGTAGATGATTTTGCAATTTGGCGTTATTCATGATGCCTCCTGGTAGGATAGTGTTGTTGCAAAGCTGTTTGTACTCGTTGGTACTCTGTATCGAGTTTTTCAACTAGAGTAGAAGCACGAGATATAGTTCCAGAACGACCGATTGCTTCTAATTCAGTGCATATCCGAGCTAGGGATACGGCACCAATAGTGACGCTCAAAGACCTTAAAGCATGAGCATAATTACGTAGAGCTTCAGCATCTTTTGTATTAATGGCTCTGGAAATCCCTTGTAATTTTGGTGGTGCATCTTCCAGGTAACTATCAATTAACTCCGCAAGCATTTCTGAAGCATCATCACCTGCCATATCTTTTAAATCTTGTAAGATTTTATTATCAATAACTACTTCTGTGTCACTCAATGTTGATTTTTCCCGGTAAAAAACAGCAGTAGAATCTGAATCTTGATTTAATGATTGTTGTAAATTTTTATAATTATTAAAAGCTTGAATCAAAGCATCAGCACGAATCGGTTTACTAATATAATCATTCATTCCTGCATTTAGACATTCTTCCCTGTCTCCCTGCATCGCATTAGCGGTAATCGCAACAATCCAGGGACGATTAGGGGGCAACCATTCTTTGCAAATATGGCGAGTCGCTTGCAGTCCATCCATCGACGGCATTTGTACATCCATGAACACGATATCGTAATCTCGACGGCGCAAACTGGCAATAGCTTCTAACCCATTACTAGCAACATCAGCACTATACCCTAATCGCTGTAACATATGTAAAGCGACCTTTTGATTTAAAGGCATATCTTCTACCAAAAGAATGTTTAAGGGTAGTTTTTCGCTTAGTTGTAAATCAAATTTAGACGTTGAAGATGTAGAAGATACAATAGAAACTTGTTTCCCGGATAAAATAGAAACGCAGGTATTGTAAAGTTGGGATTGTTTGATTGGTTTGCTAAGTAAAGTGACAAATTTAGATTTAGCTGCGATTTGTTGTTGAGTTAATTGATCAACGGAAATCAAAATTACTATGGGTAATTCTTCGTAATATGATGTAGAATGAATTTGCGAAGCCAAATTTAAACCATCCATTTCTGGCGTTTGCATATCTATAATCGCCATATCAAATTTTTCTTTGGATTCAATCAGTTCCAAAGCTTGTAAACTGTCAGCTACAGTGAAAACAATTATTCCCCATTTCTGCATTTGTAAACTGAGAATTTTGCGATTAGTGGAATTATTCTCTACTACTAATAACCGTTTTCCGGCTATATGTGGTTGAATATTCTCAAGATTACTGACTCCGCAACTTGGTGCTGACTCGGCTGTAATTGTGAAATAAAATGTAGAACCGACTCCTACAGTACTTTCCACCCACATCGTACCATCCATAATTTCGCTTAAACGTTTGCTGATTGCTAAACCCAACCCTGTTCCCCCATATTGACGAGTCATTGAAGCATCAACTTGCGTAAATGGTTTAAATAATCGGTTCATCCTATCTTCAGGAATACCAATTCCCGTATCTTTAACGGCAAATTGAATTTGATAATTATTTGTGGATAAATTATTCGCTAATTGTTTCGCTGTTACAGAAACAACTACTTCACCGACTTCGGTAAACTTAACCGCATTACTCAGTAAATTAACTAAAATTTGTCGAACTCGCGTTGCATCTCCAATAATTGAAATTGGAATTTGAGAATCAATTGTATATGCTAAATTTAAGCTTTTTGCAGCAGCTTGAGAAGTTAATAAATCTAAAGATTCTTCGACACAATCACGCAAATTAAACGGAATTTTCTCTAAATCTAATTTGTCCGATTCTATTTTAGAAAAGTCTAAAATATCATTAATAATAGCTAACAATGTATCGCTGCTAGTGCGGATAGTTTCCACAAAATCTAACTGTCTGGGAGTTAAATCCATATCCAATAAAAGTCCGCTCAAACCAATCACCGCATTCATTGGTGTGCGGATTTCGTGACTCATCATCGCCAAAAACTCACTTTTGGCACGGTTAGCAGCTTCAGCCTCAAGTTTTGCTTGCTCCAATTGACTATTCTTAATAGTAAGTTCTTGTTTTTGTTGAGTTTCTTGTTCCAAAAGATGAGCTTGAGCAAGAGCAATTCCTACTTGTGCAGCGACAGATTCTAATAATTCGATTTCATCTCTAGTCCACTGACGATAATAATTACATTGATGCAATCCGATACTACCATTCGACTCACCTTGATATGAAGTGCGAATCACCAACATCGACTTAATTTGCATTTGATGGCAAATATCTAATTCCGATTCTAACAATGCTTCTGCAAATACATTCGGTGTTGCGATCGCGCTATCTTGAGATAACATTTTCTCAACGTAGGGATTACCAACAATTGGTATTTGATAATGTCGCATGGATGGTATCCCTGGTTCTAAATATTCCACGACGGTAGGAATCTTCTGAATTGAACCAGCTATATACTTATGAATTAAACAACGATTAACTTTAAAAGTATTGGCAATTTGAATAGCAGTAGTTTCAAAAATTTGCTTTGCATCTAAACTTCGACGAACTTCATGGGTAATTTGCTTGAGCAACAAAGCGCGGTTAAATTGTTGTTTAAGAGCATTTTCAGCAAGTTCACGTTCAATTTGACTACCAACCCATTGTGCCATTAACTTAAGTAATTCCCGATATGCATTTTGAAACTTTTTTTGTCGGGGTTTGAAGCTAGAAAACGAAAGAGTACTATGAACTTTACCTGCGACTAATACTCTTGCTCCGATGTAAGATTCCATACCAAATCTTATATAGCCGGGATGATTACACCAAGAAGAGTTTTTACTATGTGCAATTATCAAAGGTTCGTCATTTTCTAGCACTTCGCAACACAAAGTTTGCTCTAATTCTACAGTATATCCCGGATAAAGAAAATCATCTGGAGCCTTTGCTACAGTTACGTTATAGCGATTATCTTCAATTTGCGCCAAAATGCCAAACTCCAAACCAAATGTTTGACATCCCATTGCTAATAAATATTGAATGCGTTGTTCAAAATCAAAATTACGAGCTACTGCTACCTCATAAAGTGTCTTTAAAAATGCTTCACTTTCTCTAAGTTCTATTTCTATTCGTTTATTTTCTTCTTGAGTTTGAATATCCTGAATTGCTACCATCAAATAATTAGCAACTTCGGTAATTGTATTAATTTCATACTCGCTCCACTTCCGGGGTTGGGAGGAATAAAAACCGAGTATCCCAATTAAACCGCTTGAGTCTCGTAACGGGATTTCTAAAATAGCTTGATTATCAATTTTTAAAATATCAGATGCTAAATATGCTAAACGTTTATCTCGAATAACATCCTCAACAATGAATCTTTGACCGTTTATTAAACTAAAAAAATAATCGGGAACGGTAGTAGAATCAGTAGTAAATCCTTTTAGTTTTGATGCATCGGGAGTTTCCACAGCATGAGTAATAGTTAAAACACCATTATTATCTATATTAGAAAAAGCAACTTTTAAATGAGGAAAATATCTCTTTAGTTGTTTGATAGTATCTTGAATTATTTGATCAACAGACATTCCCAAAGGAGCGCCGTTCAGAATTGTGTTAAGTAATTTTAAACGATTTTGACTTAACACCAGTACTTCTTCAGTTTGTTTACGCTGAGTAACTTCTTGTTTTAATTTCTGCTTTACTTCTAACAATATTTTTCCTAAAAATAAAATTGCGATAATTGCTAGTAGCAAAACAACAATTAATTCGGCATCAAAATATTCACCGAAACTGAACAAGTTTAAAAAATATTGTCGTTTCAAGCAGTAATTTTCAATCAAGGAAAAGTCAGGATTGTAGAAGAATAAGTACACCGTTACATAGTAGATGCGATATAACTTACAACATATAACCTATACGGTGACTTGATGAGTTCAGAAGATATACTGACAAGTGTTATCGGTTGATATTTACGATTTATTGTTTAAGTATAGATACTTAATTTTATGATTTTTTGATGTGAGGGTTATGACTTGAAAGATATAGCGTAGTTAATCAAATATTTAATCGTGTTGCGATCGGTGAATATTTTCAATTATTAGAATCAGTTTGACTGTTATATAAAAAACGGGTTAAAAAAATATAAAAGTTTACGTAGACAAAAAGTCATGTAATAAAACCATTATAGCGTTTAGTTTCAAACACTAAAATATCCTTTTTTGGGATAATTATCGATGCTATGTTCCCATAATTAGGATGAGTACAATCCATGACCCAAGATATATCCAATTAATTAAAGAACTAGTCAGCGCTCGATCACAACGTAACATCACGCAAATTGTCCTTGCACAAAGGCTGGGACAACATCAATCATATGTCGCTAAAATTGAAGGTCTTGAGCGTAGGCTTGATATTATAGAATTGTTTGACTGGCTTCAAGGACTTGATTATGAACCTCAAAAATTCTTTCAGGATATAGGTTGGTTTTCGGGAGATAGTAGAGTCACTCCTCTTCCTTTAAAAGGTAGTATTAGAAATCATAATAATGGAATCTTCCAGCAACTTGTTTGGGAAGGACAGATAAAGGAAGTATTTTTGGAAGGAATTACGGAAACACAGTATTTGAAAGTTGAAAAATATGTATCTAATCTTTTTGCAGGATTGAATATATCCCATCCAAAAGTTAAAAATCGTGAAGCAATTACTCAAGCTTTAGAATTTGCAGTAAATGAACTTCCCAATCTTAATCCAAGTGATATTTATCAACATATTATTTACAGAATATATCTTAGAGAATACAAAAAATCAAAACCAGAACAAAGTTGGGTTCGAGCGGGTGGAGAAGCTTTAGAGTTGTTTATAGAACGTCGTTATTCTCCAATTTTAGAGCCATATGGAATTAGTATCAAAGCACTTCTTTCTTCAAAAGCTAAAGCCGAAGTTTTAAAGGAAATGGGATTAGCGGGGAAAGTTGGAGATTCAAAACTTGATTTAGCTCTTTATGCTAGTTATCAAGGAAAAAAGGTAGTATTCGGAGGTGTACATAGCAAAGCTTCTTTAGCTGAGCGAGTTTCCGATGATGTCCCTTGTAGCGAAGCTATGATGAGACAGGGATTTACTAGCTTTCTTTATACGTTCGATTCAAAATCCTTTCCACCTCCTGCTGGAGATCTTGTTAATCGAGGTGAGATGGGAAGTAACGAACACCCTTCAGACAAACGTAGATATATTGAGGAACATGGCTCATTTGATGCTTGTTTCTCTTACAACTTGAGAACAATTCCTAGTTTAGAATCTACACCGAGCGGAAAACGTATATTCGTTTGCTCCTTAAAACCAACAGAAGATGTTTTCCCATCAAAAATTGTTGCTGCATGGGAGAAGTATAGAAACGGTTTACAAATCAAGACATAATTGGTAAGTCAATTCTTTGATTCTTGTTTGAGATTTCATACAGTTTTTCTTATTTAATTCAAACCCGATGTAATCAAACCCTTTAATAATCGCAGCTATTGCGGTTGTACCACTTCCCATAAATGGATCTAATACTACTCCTTTCTCAATACCACTAAATTCAATACAAGTAAGAGGTAAACTTAAAGGAAAAGTGCTAGTATGTTCTTTATTTTCTGCTGAGTCAGGTTTTAAGTCCCATACTGAGGGACATGGTGGCTTAGTACGGAAATTATGCCTTTCATTTTTAGCAATAATATAAATTGATTCATGCTTACGATGTGGTCTTCGGCATCTACCTTCTGGCATAGCTTTTCTTTTTGTCCAAATAATTTCACCTCGATAATACATACCGCGATCGCATAAATTAAGGATAATTCGCCAAGGTAAAGAAAGAAGATTACCATACTGAAGCCAACCTACTTCTTTTTCGACAAAAGCACGTCGCATCCCTCTATTTTTTGTGTAAGCAGAGTTAGTTGATGCTAATCCATTACCATTTGCACCTAAAGTTGAATACTTAAGGTCATCCAATTTCCAGTTAATAGGGGTATTATAAGCATCTCCCATATTCAGCCACAAAATTCCACTAGGTTTTATAACCCGCATCACTTCAAGTAGTATTTGGGTTAGATTATTAATATATTGCCTTGGATCTTCCTCCAATCCGATTCCTTCATCACCTCTTTGTCCCCAATAAGGAGGACTAGTGATGGCAATATCAATACAATTATTCGGTATCTGCTTTAGCCCATCTAAGCAGTCCATATGATATATCTGATTCCGTTCAAATTCTCCAATCATATTTTTTTGCCACAAATATCATCCTAAAAACAACTTATAAGCCGGATTCTTATTTTCATCCCAATACTGATAGCCTAAAGTATCCAAAAACGCCTGCCATTCTGCCATTTCTTCTGGTGGAACCTGCATTCCTACAACTATCCTGCCGTAATCTGAGCCATTATTACGGTAATGAAACAAACTGATATTCCAATTAGGACTCATCGAACCAACAAACTGCATTAATGCACCGGGACGCTCAGGGAATTCAAACCGATATAATAACTCATTGTCAGCCAATGGCGATCGCCCTCCTACCATGTGACGCAAATGCATTTTCGTTAACTCGTCATCGGTTAAATCGATGATGGGAAAACCACAATTGGTAATAGTTTCAGCTATCTTTACCCCATCGGCACGATTTTGAATTTGTACCCCCACAAAAATCTGTGCTTCCTTCTCCGAAGCAATGCGATAATTAAACTCAGTTAAATTGCGCTTACCAATACATTTACAAAACTGATGCAGACTTCCCGGTTTTTCGGGAATTGTCACTGCAAAAATCGCTTCCCGACGTTCTCCAAACTCCGCACGTTCGGCAACAAACCGCAAACGGTCAAAATTCATATTAGCACCGCAGGCGATCGCAATTAAAGTTTCACCTGCAATTCCTTCTCTTTCTACATAAGCTTTAGCGCCAGCTATGGCTAACGCCCCCGCAGGTTCCACAATAGAGCGCGTATCTTGAAACACATCTTTAATCGCCGCACAGGTATCATCAGTACTCACCCGAATAATCTCATCAACATATTGCTGACAAAGCCGAAAGGTTTCCTCACCCACTTCTCGCACCGCTACACCATCAGCAAATAAACCCACTTGAGATAATCTTACCCGATGACCAGCTTGCAACGATTGATACATGGCATCGGCATCTATCGGTTCAACTCCAATTATCTTGATTTCCGGACGCAACCGCTTGACATAAGCCGCAATTCCTGAAATCAAACCACCACCACCAATTGCCACAAAGATTGCATGGATAGGTTTTTGATATTGTCGTAAAATTTCCATACCAATGGTACCTTGTCCCGCTATCACTTCTGGGTCATCAAAGGGATGAATAAACGTTAAATTCTTCTGTGTTCCCAATTGACGAGCATATCCACAAGCATCATCATAGGTATCCCCGTGTAAAACCACTTCACCACCCCGCGCTTTCACAGCATCGATCTTCACTTGGGGGGTAGTTTTCGGCATGACAATAATAGCGCGAGTACCCAATTTAGAAGCAGCTAAAGCCACACCTTGAGCGTGATTTCCCGCAGAAGCCGCAATTACACCTTGTTCGAGCATCTCCGGTGTCAGATTTGCCATCTTGTTATAAGCGCCGCGTAGTTTAAAAGAGAACACCGATTGCATATCTTCGCGTTTGAGCAAAAAGTTGTTATTTAGTCGTTTCGACAGTAATGGAGCTATTTCTAATGGTGATTCTTGAGCAACATCGTATACGCGAGCGGTCAGGATTTGTACGAGGTAGTCGCAGAGCATGGGGAACACTGTTAGGTAGATGCTGTATGAATGTTTATTTTACGGTAGTTTGGGTAGTTTTTGGGATTGGAGAAGAGATAGAGGAAATAAAAACCGCAGAGACGCAGAGGGCGCTGAGGTAGGAGATGGAGAGAGGAATAGAATACTGTACAATTTAATAAGGACTTTGAGCGTACAGAAGAAGAATTGCGGAAGTTAAAGTATGAAGCTTTGAAGCGCGATATTGCAATTGGAGCGGAACAGTTAAAAAATGGTGAATATAGAGAATATGATGATGAGTCTTTACCTCGCTTACTTGAAAATATTAAAGAGCAGGGAAAGCGTAAATTAGGGCAGGGATAATTATGGATGAATGTTTGAAGGGCAAAACTTGGGAAAGATAATAGGAAAAGAAAGTGATTTTAACCAATGAGTAATTCGCTTTCTTTATTTACTTTAATTAATCCCAACCAATGAAACTCCAATCAGCGATAATTCTATCCATATTTGTTATCTTCCTATCCGCCTGCCAAGATTGCGATGCCAAAAAAACCTATAATCCCATGAAACCTAAAAAAACGCTTAGACAAAAACTGAGTAAAAAATTGTGTAATTTATCAGTGTAAATAAGCGCCATCACTTTCATCTAACAGTTATGTCAGGTGTTGCGTGTACAGCCACAAAAGCATATCACCTAACAAATCCTTCACCAAATGCTAGCATTGCTTGTATGAGAGAATTCAACATTGTAAACTATGCAAACCCTTACTGACATTGGAACGCTGATTGTCCGTACACCGGGAACTTGCGGTGGGCGTGCGCGTATTGCCGGAAGTCGTATTACGGTTCAATATATTGTTACGGAAATAAAAGCTGGTATTACACCAGAAGAAATTCTTGAAGATAAGCCATATCTGACATTAGCAGGAATATACAGTGCTTTGGCGCATTATTACGCTAATAAAGAATCTTTAGACGCTGAATTTGCTGCTTATGAGGAAGAATCTCGTCGATTAGAAGCTGAGTATAAAACAGGAAATTTATCGTGAGCCAAATCCGTTTATACTTGGACGAAGATACAATTAAAGGAGCATTAATAAAAGCTCTTAAAAATGCTGATTTAGATGTTGTTACAGTAGCAGATGCTGGGAAATTAGGCGATTCTGACAAGGAACAACTACTTTGGGCAACAGAGCAAGAGCGAGCAATTTATAGCTTCAATATTGGCGACTTTTGTCGATTACATACTGAGTTTATGGCTCAACAGATTAGCCATACTGGTATTATTCTTGCCCCACAACAATACTCTATTGGACAGCAGTTACGTGGATTATTGAAATTAGTTGCAAATACATCGGCTAAAGATATAGAAAATCAATTAGTCTTTTTAAGCAGTTATGTACAAAGAAACTAATATATCAAAGCTGTTTATGAAGAAATATTAATCATTTTAAAGAAGACAAGAAATTTCATTTTCCTTATTTCGTACTTTTTATCAATAATTCAAACAATCATATTTGGTTCTTCATTACTTGTTATGCTAAAACACCTATAAAATAGCTCACATCCCTTGCTGGACAAGAAAAATAGCTTTTAAAATTTACTTTTAGTCCTTTCAAGTAAAATCAAGGCTATAACTGCCTGAAAGGCTCGATTTTAAAGGTGAATCCATAATTTTAGTTAGAAGTTCAGCATAACACCTACGGAAGAGCCTCATATTTTTACTAATAATCATAATAATCGCGATCGCAATCCCAGCAGTTAAACTCCGTTGAATTTAATTTGCTCACTTAGGATTTAATTCCTAATCAAGCAACGGTAATTACGAGGGGATTTTCAATGACACTGAGTATAAGAAGTATCGGAAAATTATCGAAGCGGCGTACTAAAGGACACACTATCTAAAATAAAGTTATATACAACAACAATGCTGCTAGCAAATAAATTCCTCAAGTCAGAAAAAAAGCAGAAGGAATATTTTGTAATAAAAGTAACTTTAATAACTTATTACCATCAAAAGTATAAAGAATATTCATATTTTTCGTCGAGAGAGAATATTTACTGAGTTTGATATTTTATATCTTGCCTTCGTTCCCAGGGAATCTAGAATCATCAAAATATCTCATGTGTGTTTATCGCTCAAAGCTTTGTGTATGAAGACTTTGTAGAGATTAGCGGGATGAACAAGAATAACTACTATCGCCAACATTTTCAGCAGATAATAACTGGATTTACTTGGTCTAAAGTCAGTAAAAATTCCTGTAAAATCATCAATATCAAACCTGAGTTAAATTACCAGATTGGCACGTAGAAATATTAGTAATTATGACAACATAAAAATGTTTTTTTACCTTGAAGTGAGAAGCAATTTATCAAGTCTGAAATAATACAATTGTCCGCGCTTTTAGGAAAAATTTTAATCAGGTATACTAGGATAAATTCAGCTATAATTTTGCGCTGTGCCGGATGATTTCTTTGCTCACATTTATAATTTATATATATATGAAATTTATATGACAAACCTTTGGACTTCTGCCGAACACGCTTTAGGATATCTTGCAAAAGCCGATCAAATACCCCATCGTACTGAAGGAGAAGCAGTACTGTTACAGGAGGTTCCCAAAACGGTAAAACGCATTCTCGATTTGGGAACTGGGGATGGACGTTTATTAGCATTGCTCAAAATAGAACGTCCTTCAGTAGAATGTATCGCTGTGGACTTTTCACCAACTATGTTAGAAGCAGTCAAAACTCGCTTTGCAAATGATGCGAGAGTGCAAATTGTTGACCACAATTTAGATAAAGCTTTACCAAATAAAGGAACTTTTGATGCAGTTGTGTCTAGTTTTGCTATCCATCACCTCAGCCATAATCGCAAACGTTCGCTTTACGTAGAAATATTTAATTTGTTGCAACCTGGCGGTATTTTTTGTAACTTAGAACACGTTGCTTCACCAACTCCTGGTTTACACGAAAAATTTTTACAAGCTATAGGTAGAACAGTTGAAGAAGATGATCCATCCAACAAACTTCTAGATGTAGAAACTCAATTAAGGTGGTTGCGGAACATTGGTTTTGATGATGTGGACTGTTATTGGAAGTGGCTCGAATTAGCGCTACTGATTGGATTAAAACCGAAATGTGAACCAACTACGGTGTGGTGAATGAATTTAATTTGGCTTTTATTAAAGGCTTCTTGGTTACAAGTTGCGATCGCGATTTTGACGGGTTTGATCAGTGGTGGAACTACAGCAAGGTTGATTGCGTTGATCAATAAAGCAATTAGCGAAGGGTTCCAATCTTCTGATACCTTGAGCAATCTGGCTTGGCAATTTCCAATTTTGGCATTAATAGTAGTTGTCAACAGTATTATCTCGCAAGTTTTACTAATTAATCTTTCTCAAGAAGCTGTATATCAGTTAAGGTTGCGGTTGAGTAGAGGAATTTTAGCTGCTCAATTACAACATTTAGAGAAATTAGGTATACCACGTCTGTTAGCAACCCTCACAGAAGATGTCGCAACCCTAACCGCGACAGTCTATGCAATTCCTTTTATCTGTGTTGATATCGCGATTATTGCTGGATGTTTGCTTTATTTATCTTCCCTATCCGGTATGGTATTTGCTTTTACCGTAGGGTTTGTGATGATAGCTGTCGGTAGTATTCAACTGCTGATTAACAGAGCGCAAGGTTTTCTGATTTCAGCACGAGAAGAACAAGATCGTTTATTTAAACATTTTCGCGCCATTACCGAAGGGATAAAGGAGCTTAAACTACATAGCGCTCGTCGTCAAGAGTTTTTTGAACAAGAATTACAGCAGAGTGCAGCGATATCTCGCGATCAAAATTCAGCAGCATTATTAACATTTTCTGTTTCCACAGGATGGGGAAATCTCTTATTTTTTATCCTTGTTGGTTCGCTACTATTTGTATTACCGCAATTAGCAACAATACCCCCTGCAACATTATCAGCTTATATCCTGACAGTTACTTATTTAATGTTGCCTATGCAGAGCATATTAGATAAACTACAAGCCTTATCTAAAGCGAGTGTAGCTTTACAAAAAATCGAAAGAATGGGTTTAGTATTAGCTGGGAATAAAGAAAATTATATCGAAGAAAACAAACAAGAGATAAAATCATTTTCCACATTAGAATTCAAGCAAGTAGTTCATGGTTATCCGGGAGAAGATAAAGAAAGCCGCTTTAATTTAGGTCCGATTGATTTAACTTTTAAACCTGGAGAAATTGTTTTTATAGTTGGTGGTAACGGTAGCGGAAAATCAACTTTAGCAAAATTAATTACCGGATTATATATTCCCGAAGCTGGAGAAATTATTTTAGACGGGAAAACAATTACCGACGAGAATCGCGAGTGGTATCGTCAACATTTTTCAGTGATTTTTTCCGATTTTTACTTATTTGAAAGACTTTTAGGAATTGGCAAACCTAGTTTAGACGAACAAGCCCAGGAATATTTACGACAGTTGAAATTAAATCATAAAGTAACAATAGAAAATGGGAAATTATCAACAACTGAGCTTTCTCAAGGACAGCGTAAACGGTTAGCATTATTAACAGCTTATTTAGAAAATCGTCCAATTTACTTATTTGATGAATGGGCTTCAGACCAAGACCCAATTTTTAGAAATATTTATTACAAAGAGATATTAACTAACTTGAAAAAACGCCATAAAACAGTATTGGTTATCAGTCACGATGACCATTATTTCCACCTTGCAGATAGAATAATCAAATTAGATTACGGTAAAGTAGAATATGACCGAGTTAACTCTAAAGTAAATGTAGAAAATGGCGTAATTAGACATAGTTCTTAAAGTACATCAAAGCACGATTAATACCATTTTTATGAATCCTCTCAAAAATCTGATAACTTTCACCAAACCCGACTTCTCTGCTCTGAGTTACTATAAAAAGATATAGAAATATACACGCACCTGGCGGCAAGTTGTAATTAATAGTAATTAATAATAGATAATTGGGAATTGATTATGACAGCTACATCGACTATTGTTAACGTACCACCTCTGGAAAATGGCGATCGACTTACACGCTATGAGTTTGAACGTCGCTATCAAGCAATGACACAGCTTAAAAAAGCAGAATTAATCGAAGGAGTTGTTTACGTGGCTTCACCTGTACGTGCGACAAAACATGGTAGACCTCATGCTGCTATTATTGGTTGGTTAACGGTTTATAAGGCAGCAACACCGGGAGTAGATGTACAAGATAATGCTACTGTACGCTTAGATGCTGATAACGAACCTCAACCAGATGCTTTACTAAGAATAGAGCCAGAAGTAGGTGGTAATTCGCGGATTACTGAAGATGATTATATTCAAGGTTCCCCAGAATTAATTGCAGAAATTGCCGCAAGCAGTGCTTCTTACGACCTCAATGATAAACTTAATGTTTATCGTCGTAATGGGGTTAAGGAATATATTGTTTGGCAAATGTATGAAAACCGTTTGGACTGGTTTATGTTAAAAGAAGGTCGTTATATTTCCTTAGAAACTGATAAATTGGGTATTATTCGTAGCGAAATTTTTCCCGGTTTATGGTTATCTGTTAATGCTTTACGAGAAGGTAATTTAGCTGAAGTTTTGACAGTTTTACAGCAAGGATTGCAAACAGATCAACATCAAAAGTTTGTTGAAAGTTTACAGCAGAATTAAATTTTATTAGATGTTATTAAGTTTCATTGATTTTTATTAAATTAAAATAATTAAATTTTCAATTGAAAATTTTTACTGAAAAAGAAAACCCGAAATCAACAAGGGAAGTATCAACAAAGCAAATATAATAAACACCACAGTGGGATTTATTGGTAATTGGGGGTTGGTAATTAGTGAATTACCGATTACCCATTACCGATGGAAAGTTAAACAAAAAAGCGAATTAAAATATAACCTGTAGCTGCAATTAGCTGTAATAGCGTTACCGGAATACTGTATTTCAGAAAACCCTTAAATGTAATGCGTCTTCCATACTGCTGAGCGATTCCTGCGGCGACAATATTAGAAGATGCTCCGACTAAAGTACCGTTTCCTCCTAAACTTGCACCAAACAACATGGCATAAAATAAAGGTAATACGGATGGTGGTAATTGTCCGGTGAAATCTGGTGTTAATACTTCTGCTCCCACTAATCCAACATTAATTAAATACTGTTTTAACAGCGGAATCATTGCTACCACCAAAGGAATATTAGGAACTAAACTTGATAGGATTCCAGTCACAAAAACTAACACTATCGAACCAAAAATCATATTTGTACCGATAGATGTTGCTAATATACCTGCAAAACTTTCAATTACCCCTGTTTTTTCTAATCCTCCAATTAAAACAAAGGTACTCATAAAAAAGATTAAAGTACTCCAATCCACATCGCGTAAAATATTTTCTACTGTATCAACTTTAGTTTGATGAGATACAAGCATTGATAAACCAGCACCCGATAGAGCAACCGCAGCCGGTGAAATCTTGACTGGTAAAGTATCCCCAATGATAAAAAATAGGATTACCAAAGCAAATATCACCCCACCCATTGTTAAAGCTTGTGGATGTTTGATTTCTGGATGCGGTATGTGTTCTAAATCATCTAACTTTGTCAGCCAAGTTTTGCGGAAAAGTATGGGTAATGTCACCGCAACTACACTAATTGCAATTACTCCCCCCAAACTTAAACGTAATAAATAATCTGCAAAACTTAAATTAATTGCATCACCAACTAAAAATGTGACTGGATCACCAACTAAAGTTAATAATCCGGAGGCATTAGCAGTAAATACCATTAAAATCAATAATGGCACAAAATTAACGCTTAATTCTTTTGCTATGGGGGGAATTAAAGGTGCTAACAACATTACTGTTGTCGCATTCGGTAAAAATGCACAAATAGGAATAGTTATACCAATAATTCCTAATAGTAAACGTTTACCTTCTCCTTTTACCAGTAATAGTATCCGTGCAGCTAAATAATCAAAAACCTTTGTTGGTTGAAATGCTCTTACTAATACCATTACACCGAAAAATAACGACAATGTTCCATGACTTTTAGCAATATAGCCAATTGCTTCTTCTAAAGTCATGATATTGGTAAAAACTAATAGCAATGCTCCCAAAAAAGCTGCTACTGTCAAATTTATCCACTCTGTCATAATTAAACCAATGACAGCGATAAATATGGTACCACTCAACATTGCTTGCCAATTCCCCATAACAAGCTCCTCTAAATTTAATAGTATTAATTAGGAATTCCTAACACCTACGAACTCACATTTAACTAGTTATTAACTAGCACGATTATTTAACCTGAAATACAATTAACAATTGCTGCTAATTAAATTTAGGTACGGATTATCTATTGTATTCGTTTACATACTATTACTGCAATTAGGAATACTTAAATTCTCAAATTTTATTCTATTTAATTAATCAAAAAAAAATCATGCATCATATCCCACCAGGTAATAGTTAACTACACAACTTACACGAATAATATTAGCCTGGGACACTGATGACAACGAAACATTACACAAATGCTGTATATCATCAAATTCCCCTCGATGCCTACGAAGTTAGCTGACGGGCTAGGATTGAGAGGTATCCCTCTTACCAAGAAGATATTGATACTTCTAAGTAAAATAAGCCCCTGTAATGGTGGTTCCTCCGTTCCAACTTGAAAAATATAAGCCGGATTAGGCTGACTTGTTTTTGACAATTATTTTATCATAATCATTTTTTTTAGTAATCAAATCTACCTAAAGGGAGTTTTCTTTTTAATTTTCTTTTTAATTGAAGTTTGTAATACAATATCAGGGTTAGCGCATCTCAAATCCTATTGACATAGAGGTTTTGAGACATCATTATGATTATATGCACCTAAAACCCGTAATGTTTCTAGTGCTGCCTCCGTTAAACCAAAAGTACCTTTAATATTCATTCCTTCGTAGGGTTTAGGAATTCTGATATTTTTTATACACTTAAATGTGCTTTTACGAAGTATAGCGAAGCTAACATCCCATAATTTGATGCTTTCATCTTCGCTGCAACTAAATAAGACATCTAACTGGGGACTATAACAAACTGACCAAATACGGTGTTGATGACCTGTTAATATTTGAATACAGTTTCCTGTTTGAATATCCCATAATCTAATGGTGCAGTCATCGCTAGCGCTAACCAAAATTTCTGCTTGAGTAGAAGATGGAGGGATAAAAGTCAGTGCGCGAATTTCTCCTTGATGTCCCCAAAAATTTTGCAAGCATTTTTGGGTTTCGACTTCCCATAATTTAATCTGGAAATCATCGCTACTGCTAGCAAGTAATTTACCAGAACTATTAAAACTTATGGCTCGAATTCGATGGGTATGTCCTTTCAAGCTAGTTAAACAAACACCCTTGTCAATATCCCACAAATTGATGGCTTGATTTGTTCCGGCTGTGGCAATAATATTTGCTTGGGGATGAGAGGTAATTGCCCACATCCATTCTGTTTCTAAATTACCTAAAATTTGCGATCGCTCGGTGTTTATATTCCATAATCGAATCGTGTGGTCATCGCTAGCACTAATCAAGGTATGATTATTTTGGATAAATATAACCGACCATACCCAATCGGTATGACCACGCAAAGTTTTCAAACAGGTTGCTGTATTTATATCCCAAATTTTAATAGTGCGATCGTGACTAGCACTTGCGAGTAATTTACCATCTTGACTAAAAGTAAGGTGACGAATTCTGCCTTGATGTCCCGATAATGTTTGACAACATTCTCCCGTTGCTGGATTCCACAACCTGATTTTACCATCATCGCTACCACTTGCTAAGCAAAGAGACGTTATGTATAACGTCTCTACATTGTTGGGAATGGGACTAACTGCTACAGTCCAAATTCGATTGCTATAACCTTGCAAAGTTCTGATGGGTTTACCTGTTTGAGTATCCCACAATCTAACTAACTGGTCATCGCTACCTACTGCAATGATTTTTTGATCGGAACTATAAGCAAGAGAACGAATGCGATGATATGGTTCTTGTAACGTCATCTGCGGTTCCCCATTTTCCAAATTCCAAAGTTGAATTTTATCGGTTCCGCAACTCATCACCGTTTCCCCATTTGGACTAAATTTTACAGCCCAAATCGCCCCAGTTGGTGCAGTTTTTATACTCCGCAAACATTTTCCTGTCTTCACATCCCAAGCTGTAATACTTTGATTATCGCTACTTCCCACCAAGATTTTACCATCAGGACTAAACGCTAGAGTCCGCACCCGCGCTGAATTATCATCAAATGTTTTAATACATTGATTTGTCCAAACATTCCATAATTTAACGGAATCAGCACCACCTGTGGCTAAAGTTTTACCATCATTACTAAACGCAAAAGACCAAACCTCTCGATCTGGTTCGTTAAAAGTGTAAACGCAAATTCCTAAATCCAGACTCCAAACTTTTGCAGTGCGATCGCTACTGGCACTAATCACCAATCGCTTACCTAATACAAAATACACCGACCATACCCAATCAGTATGTCCACGCAATATTTTTAAACATTTTGTAGTTTGACTATCCCAAATTCTCACCGTATGGTCATTACCACAACTTGCAATTAATTTACCATCTTGACTAAAAGCGACACAGCGAATCCAATCACCATGAGCTTGCCATGCTAAGATTTGCGTACCGTCAGTTACATTCCATAAACGAATTTGTCCATCCATTCCCCCAGTTGCGAGTAATTTTTGATCGGGACTAAATGTGACACTAAATATACTTCCTAAAGATTGAGAAAACACAGTTTTATCAAAACTGCAATCGCTAAAATTTACTTGTGGTAATTCCACCCCCTGTAAATAAGCTTGGGAAATGGGAAGACGAGAAAAATCGTACCCAGTTAAATTTACTTGCAACTGAATTAAAAGATTGATTAAATTTCCCCCTGAATATCCCACGGGTACTTCTAATTCTGATTCCCTTAACTTCTCAACAATGAGACGAAATTTATGTTCTATAACTTTTTTCGTCTGATTTTTGCATAAATATTCTACTACTGGTTTTAATAGCATCTGAGTTTGATTTTCCCGGATAGAATCAGGTGCAGAAGCTTGCATAATTGCATGAGTTTTCAATAGTTCTAATTCGCAACTTTCCAACTCATTAATTACTTTATGAATCAAAACTTCACTCACATATTCCATCACCACATTTTGTAACGTTACACCCTCATGGGTAGATTGAATTAAACAACGTCGTGATAGAGAATTCAAAGCTGATCGAATATCCTTGGGTGATAAACCCAAAACATCCTCAATTAAATCACTTTCCCACACAGGTTGACGATGAATTGCTAACCAAAACATCACAGATTGTTCTGGTTTTGATAATCGTTGAAACTGCTGCGTCAATAAATCATCAATATCATCAAAAACCGTAGTTCCAGAATTAAGAAAAGCCCGAATATCCCCATTAAACAACTTTTTAATCGTCGCTGGGACAATTTGTAAAGCCAAAGGATTACCGTGATAATGCTTTACCAAATCTTTAATATCTTCCGCAGAACCACTGATACCCCTCGTAGTCAAAATCTCCGATGCTGATTCCAAACCTGACAACTCCCAAACCCGCACAGGTAAACTTTCCCCCGCTAATCGTCGCACTTCTGGAAACTGTTCACGACTAGTTAACACCAAGCAACTTTGATGTTGAGAATCTCCCACTCGTCGAAATAACTCACCATAACCTGCATATCCCTGAAGATAGTAACCCGTGGAAGCACCACCTTGCAAAATTGACTCCCCATTATCGAGGATTAGCAAACAACGGGAGGTATTTAAATAATGAATAAGTCGTGTGATTTTGTCCCCTAAAGTTTCCGGTAAATCAACTTCTTGCTGCTGGGAAAGAAACCTAACTACATCCGCAATAATTTTTTCTACCGTCGGAGCTTCCCGCAGACTTCGCCAAATTATGTAGTCAAATTCCCCATTTACCTCTTGGGCTAATTTTACCGCTAAAGCCGTTTTACCTACACCACCCATTGCCAAGATAGTCACCAAGCGACATTTATCGTTAATTAGCCATTGTTTTAACTGGTTTCGTTCTATACTTCTATCGTAGAAAATTGGTATATTAGGCGCAGCATTCCAGTCATAATTTGCCGTTGATGATTTGTCTTCATCCTTCGCGCTTTCAACTGTATCTTCAGTCTCAACAACCTCCTCCCAGTCTAGTTTCAAGACTTGGCAAAAAGCTTTGAAATATATAGATTTAACGGCTTTACCCTGCAAAAAACGCTTCCAAGTCCCAATCGACACAGTTGCAGGAACGACATTTTTGCCATTTTTCACTGGCGGTATAAAATTACTTGCTTCTTCTAGCCATTCTCCTCGATCAATCGCTAGCTCTCGCAACTCCCGCGCTTCTTTGATTTGCCTTAGCCCCTTTGGCGATGATTTTAAGCTCCGCATTATCACTGATTAATGTCGTAATTTCAAGTACATTTACGGAACACTACAGAGTGGGGTGTAACTGATCCGGATTTGTGCTGGAGTTTTACAGTAAATTTATGGATGATGAAAGGGTGAAAGGATACCACAAGCATCTATTCATCTTGCTAATCTACTGTTCATTTGAATTGGGAAATCACCAAATTTATTTTTGAATATCTTAAGTAAGGAGATAAACTTATGCCTTCGCCAGAAAATCTACATGCTATGGATCAAAAATCCGATCAAATTATTGCCGGATGGACATTTGGGGCTTTAGCAGCTAATTTATTACCTCCTCCCTTTGATACGATCGCAGTTGGAGCAGTTTTTGCAAAACTAGGTGCTGCAATCGGGGAAGTTTACGGTATTAACTTAAATTGGGATACCCTACTTGATATGGGCAAAGCAATTGCTAAGGGGGTTGGAAGTGTTGCGGCTGCATCTTATATTGGAACTGGTTTACTTAAATATATTCCGGGTGTAAATGTTTGGATTGCCTTGCTTGTTCAACCTCCAATGGTAGCTGCAATCGCCTATGCAGCTGGAAATTCTTTTAAAGATTATTATCGATTACGAATTACCGAAGGGCGCGATTTAACTCGCGAACAAATTCAAGAAATGGCAAAGTCACATTTTAGAAATAAAATTGGCTAATCTCTAATCATCTAGTCATACTCCCTTCTCTCTATAATTACCTATCTCTCTTTATCTCTTTCCTTTGCGCTCTCTGCGTCTACTAAGGGTTTTTTATCGGTAATCTTCTAATGGGAAGGGAGTAAATAGTTTAATTATCCTTCCTTAAGAGGACTTACGCGATTGTCACTTCGGGGAAAGTTGGTGCGTGGCACAAAAAGGTTTATTTTTCGTTTCAATTCCATCAAAGTGTCACACACTAGGGTGTTGACTTTGGGTGTTTTTCTGGGGTAAAAGTTCATGCTAAATATCTAGTGAATATTTGGCAAAAGCCTATACTACATAGACTTTGCGTTTAGGTGAACACAAAAATTGTATGAACTTTTTTTAGCGTATTTTCTACAAAATCAACACCCTAGTCACACACCCTACAAGAAAAATGTGCCAGTTGTGTAAGTCCTACTTAATTGCGATCTGCTTGCAGCAGTGCTTCGCGATCGCAATTTGGATAGCAGGAAAATCAATCTTAAAGCTCTGAAAATCATACCTCCGACTTTGACTTTTCTGTCAATGCGTAAGTCCTAATCTTTTATCCATTTAAGGAGACATACTAATGGCACTCATAGCTGCTGATAATATTAATACTGGTGATAAACATGCTTATAAGTTTCAATTCAGAGCAGGACTAACTTATCAAATATATGTTCAAAATGCTCTACCAGGAGTTGATTTAGATATTTATATTTTCGATACAAATGGTAATTTATTAGGTAAAGATGATTCCTATGCTAGTGATGCCCTACTTTCCTTTACTCCAGCATGGACAGCAGAATTTACGGTAGTAGTAACTTGTGCAAGTGGGGCTACAACTTATCATCTGCATATTGATTAATGCTGGACATGATATGGATTAAGACTGCAAATTAAGACAAAACTCGCTTAGGCGGGTTACTCTATTAAGTCCAACTGTATGGACTTTGTTTGTATAATAGCGAATTAAATTCGCCGAATTATGTTTAAATTTCTCACAAATAATTTAGGATTGGTATATCCCTTTATCCGGTATGACAACAAGCAACTATGACTAACGTTAAACTTGTTGATTCACTTGTGGAAATTATTAAATCCCTCACACCAGAGGAAAAAAAACTACTAAATGTAAAAATAAGAACAGAAGTTGATCCAATTGTTGGATCATCTCAACATCTAAGTTCATCACCCAAAAATGATGATTTGGATGATTTAAAAGGGTTAAACAATAAACTACAAAGATGGTCAGAGCGTCATCCCCATAGTATTCCGCTATTATCAGATTACGCTGTAAGTAGAAGCGGTATTTACGAAGAAGATTAACGAATGGCTTATCTAATTGATACAAATATAATTCTTCGTTTAGCACAGCTAGAGCATCCTATGCGTAATGATGCTTTAACAGCTTTGACTCTACTAACGGCGAAAGGTGAAGAATATTATTTGACATCAGGCGCACTTGTACTCGTGCAGTGGAGAGAAATGGCTTGGGAATGACTGTTAGTGATTCTGATGCAGCTTTGGCGGATATAGAAGGTATATTTTCTGTATTACCTGATACACCTGCGATTTATGTCCAGTGGCGTAGATTAGTTGTTGTATATGGAGTGATGGGAGTTAATGTACATGATGCAAGGTTAGTTGCAACAATGTTAGTTTATAATTTGACCCACATTCTTACATTTAATACAAAAGATTTTAATCGTTATACAGAAATAATAGCTGTCAACCCGACCAATATTTGCTAATGGGTTTGAAAAAAATCGCATATATTAAAACAAATGTTTAATCACCCCGCAGCCACATTTGCGATCGCAGCGTTAGATGATTGGCAAAAAAGCCAAAATCAAGCAAGTTAAAGATGATTGTAGCAAGTCATTAAAACTAAGCGCGATCGCATCTTCAGAGCTTGAAAAACTGGTGGAATCCAAGCATTAGGACAAATGCTGAATCACCCAGCAGCAAAATTGTTTCACCAAAAAATTAAATCGACCAATTTTGAATTTTCAAACCGGGTACTTTTTCAAAGTCCTGCAAGTTTCTTGTTAATAAAATACCATCGCAAGATAAAACATCCGACGAAATGCGTAAATCTTGAGTCCCGATCCGAACACGCTGCGCTTTCAATGATTCATAAATATCATCGGATTTTGCATCATACTGAAGAATAGTAAATTCGGATATTGACACTCCCCGCACTATTGTCATCACTCATCTGTTAAAGCATTAGATTCTTGACGAATTAAAGCTAGCTTATCCATAAAATCATCAAAAGTTGGGTCATCTGCTAGTATTCCCGCATACTTAATTTGTGGGACATTTATTTCCACTTCTGAATTTACTTCTATCGAGACAAATTTCCCTCTTATAAGTTGTGCTTCAAGGGCTGATTTTGCATTAGAAATAGCTTCGGCTTCCGTTGTCCCCTCAACAGTTAAATTCGGTATTCCTACAACCGATGCAATAAAATGATGCTCATCTTGACTCTGAACGAAAACTTGATAATGCATAAAATTATATTTTTATTTTAGATAAAATAATTCTTGTATATATTATGAGACTTACGCAACCTGAACGATAAAAAGACGGTTATACCTTCTTTATATCCGATCGCATCCTCAGTGCCTTAAAAACTGGTGGTACCGAAGCATTAGGACAAATACTTAATCACTCCGCAGCCACATTTGCGATCGCGGCTTTGGAAGATTGGCAAAAAAGCCAAAATCAAGCAAGTTAAAAATAATTGTAGCAACTACATTAAAGTAACTGCGGTCGCTATTTCTTATTTCCTATTCCCCAGCTTGTTGTTTGAGCAAATTGACTAAATTATCAGATAGCCACAAACCAGCATCACGCAAAGCTTGGATTCCCGGAGATATACTTGGGATAAGTCCCCGTCTTTTTGCTAATATCAGCAAACCTCCTGTTCCAATAGTAGTGATTCCTAAAGCTTGACCACAACGTCGTGCAGCCCTATCGTCAACAATTGCGGCAGAGTTTGAGCTTTTTAGTGCCAAACTCAAGACTTGTGACTCTCCTTTTCCCAAATCCCAACCTGCTACTTCAGGTGCAATATTTTTAACTTCTACTGTTTGTATCCAGGTAATAGTTGGTAATAGACTTGATGCGGCATCATCTTTTGTTGTGACTTCTTCAAAAACGCCAGATGGTACTAAAATTTCTGTGAATAATTGTGGTATTAATTGTGCTTGTTGACTTTTGAAAAGAACAATTAAAGGTGATGAATTAACAATAGCAACACTAATCGACATTCATCAGTTCCCCCGCTAACTCTTGGGCAGTATATTGCATAAAGTCTACCTGGTAACGTGATAAAGCATTGATAAATTCTGTACGAGTTAATCCGCTAATTTCTGCTGCTTTAGCTTGTGATATTTCACCTAATTCATACCATTTTACTGCTGCTGCAATTTTCATTTCTTCAACGAATTCTTCCGGATTTTTGCGAAGTGCGGAAAATGCTGTTTCTGGTAATTGAATTGTTACTGTTCGCATAAAATTATACTCTTATAGTCAATAAATAAAATAATTTTTGTATAAACTATTATCTCGCGGGTTGAAATCTGACAATGCAAATTTCAGCTTGATGGAGAAGTGAGCTACCTCTTCTTTACTATAGCTCAATCATCTCACAATGAAGGCTATAGAAGCATTTCGTAGGTTGGGTTAGACACGAAAATCAATTTTAATTTTTTAACGACAATTTATATTAATCGTGTCGTAACCCAACATCACCATTGCGGATAAACATGATTGTTTTTGTTCAAGTGTGAGATATTGGAAAGAATCAATAACACAATGTTGGGTTACGACGCATTTTAATTTTCCATAAACCATAAATAAATTCATGCGCCTAACCCAATCTCTAACCTTTAACCTTTCTTCCTCTTCCCTTTCTGATAACTTTGACTATTGGGCTGATTTGTAAACTCTTTTTTAGGAAACAATTTCTCTTCTAACTGTTCGTAACTAGCTTCAAAATCGCACTTACCATACAAAGGACATTTCTTACAATAAACCCCATCGGTATAACGTTCTAAATTCTCACGATTAAAGAAATAAGGTTTATGACTAAAGGTACTCGCTACCCATTGCCATGACATATTATTACTCGCGGGGTCGCCATCTAACAAATGCTCTAAAAACCATTTTGCTCCAGCTTGCCAGCGAATTCGCCGCCAATGTACGATATAAGCTGCAATCCACATCCGCATATGATTGTGTAGATAACCAGTTTCACGCAATTCTTGACTGAAATTATCAATACAAACTAATCCTGTATTACCTTGTTGGATATCTTCGGGTAATTTTGGTGCATATTCAGCGACGCTATAACCAGTTTTATATTCTTCTCTATCTTCCCAAATTCCATCACCTAATTTTACATACAATCTTTGCCAATAGTCGCGCCAGCCTAATTCGTTAACTAACTTTGTTGCATCGTCATCATTACTGACTTTATTTAATGCATAGTCCCGCACTTCTCGCAAGCTCAGAACACCGTAACGGAGATAAGCAGAAAGTTTAGTAACTCCACCATTCAAAAAATTACGTGTTTTTGCGTAATTTTTTGGGTCTACTTTTTGTAGGGCTTTTTCAGCGGCTTTACGTCCACCTAGTGTTTCACCAACGTGTTCGTCTCGTTTTGCAGCTTCGGGAAATTGTTCTTTGAGATAAGTTATCAATTCTTGACGGTGGTCAAAATCGCGACGCATTTCGTTAATCATTGGTAATAGGGCATTAGGAATAGAGTCTTGGGAATGGTAAATATAGCAGTTTTCCCTTGATCAGAATACATTCAAATTGTGGTGTGGACATCTTTGTCAGCCCAGTTTTTACCAATTTTATTTGTATTGCACCCAATTGAAAACCGCTATATCCCGTCAACCCGACTTAAATGTTAAAGTTGATTCACGGATAAAAATATGTAACTATTATTACTTTAAATCTGATGAATTTAAAATATCAAAACCAAATAAAAATTATTTTGCTTTTAATTTTTAGCACATCTGCACTATATTTTCTACTAGCTCGCTTGGGATTTATTTTTCCACTGACAGATATGACAGAAGGTTTATGTATTAAAGGTTGTCCGGCACTGCAAGCTATTCACTATCCCCTGTCTGGAAACGAATTAGTGAACTACAGTCAAACAGTAGAAGAACTAATTGGAGAAAACATCGATAAAGCCAAAACCTCAATTTTGATTGAAAAATCCAAATATAGAATTACGCTTTACTATCACAAAAAGCCGGTTAAATCTTATCCCGTAGTTTTTGGTAGTAGTCCGAAAGGGGATAAGCTGCAAGAAGGTGACAGACGCACTCCTGAAGGTATTTTTCGGATTAAAGATTTATATCCTCATCCTTCATGGTCTAAATTTATGTGGTTAGATTATCCCAATGCTGCATCTTGGAGAAAGCATTTTCAAGCCAAAAGCCAAGGTAAAATTTCCTGGTTTAATTCTATCGGTGGTCAGGTTGGTATTCATGGCGTATTCCAAGGAAGCGATCAAATTATAGATCAGCAACAAAATTGGACTTGGGGTTGTCCGTCACTAAAAAATCAAGATGTCGATGAGTTATACAAGGTAGTTCAAGTGGGAACATTAGTAGAAGTTGTTCCTTAACTCTTGGGTATAGCTTAATTTAAAACCATTAATACACAATGGTTACATAATTATTAGGGAGCGAGACGCTCCCACTACGATATCTTTTTTAAAAATTCAAATGCACTCAATGGTAACTAAGAGCTAATTTTCATTCATTATCAACAGCGTGTTGCTTCAATTCATCCAAAGAGACATACTCTAATGCAGTTTCGTGAGTAGCAGATAAAACTACTTTTGGTGCTACACCATCATCCATTGCTTCTTTCCATCGAGAAGCACACAAACACCATTTATCCCCTGGTTTTAAACCGGGAAAATCATACATTGGAACAGGAGTACTCAAATCATTTCCCATAGATTTTGTGTAGGTGAGAAATTCTTCTGTAACTTCCGCACAAACTACGTGTACACCAAAATCTTCAGGTCCCGTATCACACATTCCATTCCGTAAAAATCCTGTCATCGGAGAAGTACAGCAAGGTTGTAGCTTTTCTCCTAGTACGTTTTTTGCTTCTGACATAATACCAATTACCAATTATCAATTATCAATTATTAACCATCAATTACCAACTAATCAACTTTCTTTCCTTGATAACCTGCTGATAAACTCTTTCTGTTTGCTTGGCAAGTTTTGCCCAATTAAAACGTTTTTCTAAATCGGAGTAAGCGTTATCTTTTAACCACTGACAATAACCGGGATTTTTCAACACTTCCAAAATTCCCCAAGCTAAAGAATCTGGATTATTCACATAAGTCACAACACCTGTTTTGGTATGTTGAACTACTTCTGGAAAACCGCCGGTATCAGAAACTACTACTGGTACACGAGCCGCAAAACTCTCTAACGCAACTATACCAAAGGGTTCGTAAAGACTGGGAAATACTGCACAGTCGGCAATTGTTTGAAATTTGTCTAAGTATTCATCAGCGATAAAGCCGGTGAAATAGCATTTATGCCAAATACCCAAATCCCAAGCTTGTTGTTTGAGTTGATTGGTATTACCACCACCGATAATCACAAATTTAACATTACCTCCCATGGATGCAAGTACTTTAGGTGCAGCATTTAATAATACAAATATACCTTTTTCATAGGTCATGCGACCGACATAATAAACAATTTTTTCATTATCTTCAGCAAATTGACGGCGGAAATCTTGCTGATGAAACTGTTGATGATGCTGCTTTTTTTCGGGACGGATACCATTATAAATTACATCAATTTTATCCCAAGGACTGTTGAGGGAATGTTCCACTTCCCGACGCATATAATTACTGCAAACAATAATTCTCCAAGCCTCAAAAGTCAATTCGTTTTCTTTATAATGGATGTAGCTTTGAGTATGATTATGGATACCGTTATGTCGTCCCGATTCGGTTGCGTGAATCGTCGCAATTAGAGGAACTTTGAAAGTATGTTTAAGCGCGATCGCCGCATCTCCAACCAACCAATCGTGAGCGTGAATTAAATCGAAAGCACCCTCCTCTAACATTAATTTACCACCTTGTCGTCCCATGCTTTCATTCATGTTGACTATCCAGTGGAAAAAGTCATTACTTGCTTCTACAGGTACCCGATGTACTTTAATTCCTTCGACTTCTTCAAAAAGTGGTGCTTCTCCAAATTCCGGTGTAATTAAGTAAACCGAATGTCCTAACTTTACTAATTCTGGGTATAATTCTCCAACATGACGGGCAATTCCACCAACAATACGAGGAGGAAATTCCCAACTTAATACCAGTATTTTCATCTTTTACTCCCTACTCTTTACAAATTGTTGATTTTTTTAACCAATTAAAATAATTAAAAGTGCGATCGCTATTTTTGACGGGAGTACAATTACTCAATTTTGACTCGTTGTAACAATTCGCTGACAAAAATATTTGGGAATGGGTTAGAAACATCGGAGTTAGTTGACAGTTGACAGTTAATTTCTCCCCATCCCCTTGTCCCCTTGTCCCCTTGTCCCCTTGTCCCCCCATCACCTTGTCTCCTTGTCCCCCCATCCCCCCATCACCTTGCTTTCAAGGGTAGGTATTTAGGTTTTAGATAAATAGTTGAGAATTTTCTCAAGAGTTAAACGTAATTTCAAGGTTATAGCCAATGATTTTAGTTCTAAAACCAAAAAAATAGGCTTAATCTAAAAAAACCTACCCTTGAAAGCCATCACCTTGTCCCCCCATCCCCTTGTCCCCTTGTCCCCTTGTCCCCTTGTCCCCCCCATCCCCATCTCGTGCTAGAAAATATAAGTGACTTACAATTCCCAGAAAATGCCTACTTTAACTGCTGACGCTCAAAATTTACTTAGTGAGTTAATTGCTCGTTATTCCCAAAAGGTTGATTATTTGATGATTCGGCTTGAGGAAGCTGAGGGAACTGATATCTTATTGCGCGGTGATAAGGTAGAGACTCTGAGCGAATGTATTTCTGTTGGGGGACAAGTTAGAGCTTGTTATAAAGGTGGATGGGGTTTAAGCAGCTTTAATCATCTTTCCACGATTGAAGACCGTATTCAAGAAGCAATTGCAGCTGCACGAATTGTCGGTGATGAGGAAACTATATTAGCTCCGATTATTCCGGTGCAAGCAGTATGTCAATTACCTTTAACGGGTACTGACCCCAGAAACATTCCGTTGAGTCAAAAAAAACAGTTGTGTGACAATTATGCTGATTTACTCAAAAGTATAGACCATCGCATTACCACTACCTCTGTGCGTTATGGTGATAGCGCTCAAAAAGTAATCATTGCCACTAGTGAAGGTACATTGATCGAACAGTCATGGGTGGATATGGAAATGCGTTTCGCTGCTACCGCTAGAAATGGTGAAACTGTACAAACTGGTAGAGAAACCACGGGTTCTCGCAAAGCTTTTGAAGATTTAACCAGTTTAGATGAACAAATTACCAGCGCTGCACGTAGAGCTATATCTGCTTTATCTTTACCTCCAGTCAAAGGTAATACTTATACCGTAGTCATTGATCCAATTCTTACCGGCTTGTTTGTCCATGAAGCTTTTGGACATCTTTCTGAAGCTGATATGGCTTATGAAAACCCGGATTTATTAGAAGTCATGACTCTTGGAAGACAGTTTGGTCATGAAGATTTGCAAATTTTTGATGGTGCTGCACCAGTTGGTCATCGCGGTAGCTATTATTACGATGATGAAGGTACCCCCGCTACTACTACTCAATTAATTAAAGATGGAGTTTTAGTCGGACGTTTGCATTCTCGCGAAACTGCTGGCAAATTAGACGAAACCCCCACAGGAAATTCTCGCTGTCTTAATTATCATTATTCCCCCATTGTACGGATGACGAACACTTGGATTGAAAGAGGGAAGACTCCTGTAAATGACTTGTTTTCTGGAATCAAAGAAGGAGTTTACGCTCTTAATTGGTTAGGAGGAATGACCAATGGGGAAATGTTTACTTTTAGTGCTGGTGAAGCATGGATGATTAGAAATGGTGAAATCGCTGAACCTGTTAAAGATGTCACTCTTTCTGGTAATGTTTTCCAAACTTTAAAAGATATTGAAGCCATCGGTGATGATTTTTATTGGGACGAATCTGGAGGTTGTGGGAAAGGTGGACAAAATGGTTTACCTGTAGGTTGCGGTGGTCCCAGTTTAAGGATAAAAGATGTAGTCGTTGGTGGAGAAGTTGCTTAAGTTGACAGTTGATAGTTGATAGTTGACAGTTGACAGTTATTTTATTAACTACTAACTACTAACTATTAACTATTAACTAAGTAGAAAGGCACAAAAAAACTGAAGTATGTAACAAAATATAAAGTTGCCCAAAAACCTCTTCCCTTCAGCATAGCTGCCCTCTGACTCCTGCCTTGTCATAACGACAATTTTTAACGCTGACCTACTTACTAACTATTAACGAAATATCGCAATATCGACTTGTTGTAATAATTCCTCTACATTTGAACTATTATCTAAAACAATATCAGCTTTTTGAATTTTTTCCTTTAAAGACATTTGACTGCTGATTCTCCCTTGTGCTTGTTCAAGAGTTAATTGATTTCGTTCCATCAATCTTTCTAACTGCTGTTGTTCCGAACAACTTACTACCCAAATTTCCGTTACTAAGTCTGTCATACCCGCTTCAAATAATAAAGGCACAACTGAGACTAGAGTTTCTACTGATGTTTCTTTGATTGCAAGAGAAAGGCGATCGCCAACGTAAGGATGAATCAAATCATCTATCCACAAACGTTCTTGTTGATTATTAAAGATTATTTCAGCTAATTTTTGTCGATTGAGACTACGGTTATCTAGTAAAATTTTTTCTCCGTAACGTTTGACTATTTGCTGTAAAAGCGGGGAATTAACAGCAACAGCTTCTCTAGCATAAATGTCTGCATCCAATATCGGTAAATTATAAGCATCAGCTAAATAATTAGCGACAGTTGTTTTACCTGTCGCTATACCACCAGTTAATCCGATTATACGTTTCATGAATGATTGAGAATTAGGAATAAAACTTGATTGGTAATTATCTATTATCCATCAACAATTCCCAATTTTATATTACCTATTCCCATTTGTTGTCCAATCAATAATTGCTTCAATTAACCCGGACAATGTGTACTCTGAAGCCTCAACATCCACCCTTCCGAAATAAGTTTGACAAGCAATAGAAGTCTGGGGTCCAATGGAAGCAATACACACATCTTCAAGATAATTCGATATCACAGATGATTGATTGTCTTGAGAATCATCTGAAAAAATTTTTTCTGCTAATTGACTAAAAAACTTCACCGTTTTAGAACTCGCAAAAGTAATTATATCAACGGTTCCACTTTGCAAAGCTAATTCCGCAGAAGGTAAAATTTCATCAGGACAGCAAGATTGATAGGCACTTACTTCAATCACGGATGCTCCTTGATTTTCAAATTCCCTGACCAAATCATCCCTTCCACCACTTTCAACCCTGGGGAATAAAATCTTTTTACCCGCAAGTTGTTCGGGAAAATGTTCTATTAAAGAATCAGCAATAAAATTGGGTGGAATAAAGTCAGGTTGTAAATGATGATTTTTCAGGATTTGCGCCGTTTTTTCGCCAACAACAGCAATTTTTAAATGAGCTAAGGTACGAGCATCTTTACCCAATACCATTAATCTTTCACAAAAGTAACTGATACCGTTGCCAGATGTCAGAATTAACCAGTCAAATTCTGATAAATTCGCGATCGCGTTATCTAAAGCGTCCCAACTCGAAGGGGGACAAATTTGTAATGCAGGCATTTCAATTACATTAGCACCTGTATCTCTAATCAGCCGAGCAAATTGACTCGATTGTCCTACTGAACGAGTAATTAGAACAGTTTTTCCACTCAAAGGGAGAGTCGGAGATACTGTTGCAGAAAATTGGGGAGATGGAGTTGGTGACATGAATTTGGAGTGCGCGTCTCTAAGATGGGAAAGCCTCTAATTACATATTCTCAAAAAACCTGGCATACTCTACCACTTCGCCAATTACAATTACAGCGGGTGATAAATGCACCGAATGCACCTGTTCTACAATTGTGGAAAGTTTACCAATCCATACTTCTTGCTCGGCTGTACCAGCTTTACGAATAATCGCAATCGGAGTAATCTTTGTAAATTTATTTTTTCCATATTTGATTAATTGGTGTATAATTTCCGAGAGATGTTGTCCACCCATTAAAATTACCAGGGTATCTAACCTTGACAGCGCCTCCCAATCGAGATTATCTGGTTGATGAGCGCTGAATACAGCGAAGCATCTACTCACCACTGCATCCGTAAGAGGAATTCCCGCAAGCATTGGTGCAGCCGTTGCTGAAGAAATCCCCGGAACAGCTTCAAATTTACAACCAGCAGCGTATAAGGCTTGAATTTCCGAAGTACACCGACCAAAAATAAATGGGTCTCCAGATTTTAGCCGAATTACAATTTTACCTTGTTGGCAGTATTTTACCAACAATTGATTAATTTCTGTTTGCGGAGTACTCGGTAAACCCCCTCTTTTCCCAACATAAACTTTTAAGCAATTATCCGGTACTAACTCCAGCAACTGCTGGTCTACCAAAGCATCATAAATTAACACTCCAGCTTGAGCTAGCAGCCGATAAGCCTTCACCGTTAGATATTCTACATCTCCGAGTCCAGCACCCACAAGATAGACTTTGCCAGTAGGTTTAGTCAACCGATTTTAGATTTTAGATTTTAGATTATGTCCTACGAACACATGCCTTAATGGATTGATGCCACAGATAAATCTGGGGGCTTCTACCATTACAGTTATCAGTTATCAGTTATCAGTTATCAGTCACGTTTATACAATAAAAGTTTAAATAGAACACCATACGCTCGTGTTTACTCTTTACTGTATGACGCTACCGCGTCACTGTTCACTGATTTAATCATACAGCTCAAAGAACCTAACCGAGTACTGTCTCAGACCTCTCATATCAACTGTTAACTGATAACTGATTATTAAAACGCTCCTACACGAGCAACAATTACGTAAATTGTTTTCAAAATTAACGATAAGTCGTATAAAGGATGCCATTTTGTTTGATATTGTAGGTCTAGCTCAAACACTTGCTCGAATTCCTTAATTTGAGAACGTCCATTTACTTGCCATTCACCTGTTAAACCGGGTTTGACGTGCAAACGTTGCCAGTGATGTTCGGAGTAATGCATTACTTCGTCATTCGTAGGGGGACGAGTTCCTACCAAACTCATTTCACCGACAAAAACGTTCCAAAACTGAGGTAGTTCGTCTAAACTAGTACTTCTCAAAAAACGTCCTACTTTTGTGACTCGAAAATCATTTTTACTTTTAAAGAAGTGTCCGTTAGCTTCATTTTTTACCTGGGATTTTAACTGTTCCGCATCCGGCACCATTGAACGGAATTTACGAATCCGGAAAGTGCGTCCGTAAAGTCCGTATCTTTCCTGGGTAAATAAAATTGGTCCCGGAGTATCTATCTTAATTGCGATCGCGATTGGCAAAAATACAATGGCTAAAATGATCAAACCCACCATGCTTCCCAAAATATCCAGAAAACGCTTGAATCTGGAAAGAACTGAGGGATGTGGTGTAATTTGCCCAACCCAAGTATTAGAGTTTGCACCTTTAATTAAACTTGTCATAAGAAACACGCGGTAAGCGGGAAACCCAGTGGCTTTAGCCCTGGGAGGGAAGCGACACAAGTGGTTTTAACCACCGCTCCTTTGAATGCTAGTTTTTATTGGTGATATAACCCAGGAACTAGCAAACCCGTTTAAGTCCCCTCGCCCACCTAATCTAAGATGGCTTGGCTTAACCCAACGACTGAACAAACAGTCTTACAGATAATCCGAACTAGGGAAATATTCGGAAGTGTTTACCGAGATTAGGCTCAGTGGGCTAGTCGCTACTACGTAAGATTTGTTTCTTACAAGCTCAATAAGATTGAGAGTTGAGTCAGTGACTTGTAATTGGAACATCGTCAAGCTGGCGTTGTGAGCGAGAAACGTATTCCTACGTAACAATATTTTGAATATAGACTTGACTTGATCAACTTAATTCACTTTCAACAGTATATTTACTTAATCTTTATTGATTTCGCGGGGATCACAATTATTTATAAATTTTATGTAAAGAATAATAAATATACCATTAGATAGATTAAATCAAAACCAAAGTATGTATTGATATCGTCAAAAGATGAAAATTCCTACTATTTGTTACTAACTGAATCCGTAAACCTGAATATTGATTTGCTCTTTAAGCCTTTTACTGTGTAGTAAATAGAACTAAATTTTTTTGTAATTTTTATCATTGATTTGAGGAATATTTGATTGTATGGTAAGGCCTATAAATTATAGAAAAAGAATATCGATCAGCTAGAAAATAAGTCTATAAGTAGGAGGTGATACAATCCTTGCGACAAAAGGGTTAAATGATTTAGATGAGTGTTTTAATACATTGTGTTGTGAATCGGAGTTAATTATCCATTGTCAACTTGCTTGATGTGTATTTGATCCGGTTTTTGGGAAAGATGATTAATAGCATCCCTTTTAAAGTAGTGCTGCCCATAGTACTACATTCTGTATTAATGGCAGTTGGGGATGAGCAGCAGTTCCACGATGGTGCTATCTCAAGATTAAGGTAATAAAAAATGGTTGCAAGCGGAGTAGATAAAGTTAAAGTCAGTCGGTTAGAGTCGATAGTAGAGCAAATAGGAGAAGCTGTGTTGGCTACCACTGAGACAATAGAACGTCTTTCTGACAGGGTAGACAGTATCAGCATACAAGTAGAACAGCAGGGAAAACAGGTACAACAGCAAGGGTATCAGATATTGGCATTATGCGATGCAGTACAAACTCTTGCAGAAAGCCAAGATGCTTCTTTGCAAAGACTTACTCAACTTACACAGACACTAAATCGTTTAATGACGATTTTGGAAACGGAAGATGAGGAGTGAGGAAAGCAAATTAATTTTAATTAATTTTAATTAATTATCAATTAACAATTAATTGGTTGATTGTTAATTGATAATTGTTAATTGTGTAACTGCAATTTTTCCGGAAAAACAAGCTTCTACATCGCTGCCGGGGGTTTTCTGACGTTGAGAATATTCACCTGTATAATAAAACTTATCGTCGTCTTCCGTGCGATAATTAACTGGTAGAGGTTTAGTACAAGCACGGCAAAAGACTACTTCTGGTTGCGCTTCTTCTGGAGAAAGATGGGGTAAATTAACATTCCAAAAACTTCCCAATGGTAATGGACGATTTAATAAATCATTTAGAAGTTGAGCCGTCCATTTTACTGAATTATCCCAATTGAATTCCCAGCCTTTTTTCTTATATTGAGAAATCGCTATTGCTTTAATACCATGAATTGCAGCTTCTCTAACCGCAGCGACAGTACCGGAAATATAAGAATCAACACCCATATTACCTCCGGCGTTAATTCCTGAGAGTACCCATTTGACATCAGGACAAATATGGGAAATAGATAGACGAACACAGTCAGCGGGAGTACCTGCAATAGCATATACATTATGGTCGCGACGTTGTAAAGTTAACGGACGAGTTGTAGTAACTTGATGTCCGCAACCGGATAAATGTTCTTGAGGAGCAGCGATGATAACTGGAGATGAAATAGCAGATTTTTCTACAGCTTTGAGGAGTGCTTGAATACCCGGAGCATCAATACCGTCATCGTTGGTTAAAATCAAACTCATAAATTTAAATTTTTAAGTTGGCTCGAAGTAACGCTATTTTAATACTAATGAAGACGTTGCAATGCAACGTCTCCACATAATTAATATATATGGTGATTAAGCTATGTAAAAACCGTTACTTTGAACAACAATGATTAAATTTCAGCACCAGCTTTGGGTTCAGCACCCATTGGTGCTACATAATCGCGGAAAAGACTCATTTGTACACTAAAATCTAACTGCTTGATTTTGTCCATCAATTCTTGAGATTGAGAAGAAATTTCGTAGTTACTAGGCATAGGTATAATAGTGTTAGCATCCATGCCTTGAGCTAAACGATACCAAAATAGTAGCTTAGTGGTATCGCTCATTGAACCGTATTCGCGAGTATGTAAGGTATCCGCTTTATTGATTAAATCACGTTGCAGTTGTAATTGTTCTTCGTGAGATAATTCTTTAACTTGATTGAATAAACCATCAGCAATTGCTGGTGAAACAGTACTAGCTCCAGGTGCAGCAGGTGTAATCGAATTACCCATTTCTTTATAGATGAAATAGAACAAAGCTAACTGTTCATCTACATCCAATTTATTAAATGCTTCAACTAATTCACGAATTTGAGGGTCATTAGTTTGTGTAGCTTCCATATTTAAATCCAATTGCAACAAATTTCTATTAATTCCAACCTTATCAAATCAATATTAAGTATTTAACCCTACTCAAGACAGATGTATTCATGTCGTAAAGAATAAAAATTAAACAAATAATTTCAACCTAGAGAGTATTTTTAAAAGTACCATTATTTGAAATTTATTTATTCTGTTCATTTTTTTCTTACAATATTGCCATGCAAAAAGTCAATCATCTAAAGTAATAAAATATAGTTCTCTTCCAAAAGAAGTATAACCAAAGTAGTAAGAGAATATCTCCCTTGCGAACGAAGTTAAATAATTGATCAATACGTATCGTTGTAAATAACAATCCACATAAAAGCAACCTCACAAAGTTGTCGAAAGTCATGAATCAGCAAACACTCGTTATTGTTAACAACACTCATGATTGTTGATTCATACTTTTTTTTCATAAATATCAGTAATAATTTAAGATGATTTGTTATTATATAATCTAATTCAAAATTAATGTGTTCAAAACGAGTAAATATTTTATTGGAAGGTATTCTTAATTTTTGGAGAAGAACTTATTAGTTTAGTCAAGATGTTATTTTCCAATGAAAATTAGAAAGCTAAATTTAAATGAGGTAATATAATATGGTATCCACGAATAATTCCGGTAAAAAGAAAGTTGCGATTTTAATTGAAAATGGAGTAGAAGATTCAGAATTTCAAGTTCCTTATCAAGCTTTAAAACAAGCAGGAATGGAAATATCTGTTTTAGGTTCTCAGACGAACGAAGCTTATAAAGGTAAGCAGGGAAAAGTTTCTCAAAAAGCTGATGGAACCACTACTGAAGCCATGGCTTCCGATTTTGATGCAGTGGTAATTCCTGGAGGAATGGCTCCCGATATAATGCGTCGTAATCCTAATACTGTACGCTTTGTTCAAGAAGCAATGAGTCAAGGTAAACTAGTTGCTGCGGTATGTCACGGACCACAATTGTTAATTGAAGGGGATTTATTAAAAGGTAAAACTGCTACTGGTTTCAGTGCAATTCGTAAGGATATGATTAACGCTGGTGTTAATTACGAAGATAAACCTTTGGTAGTAGATGGAAATTTAATTACTTCTCGTCAACCTGGTGATTTACCTATTTTCGCTACAGCTATTTTAACTCGTTTGGGTTACGGTGGAAAAGCAGCCGATTTACCCAGTGAAAATGACCAAAATGCTGAATGGTGGAAAATTGCAGATGCTTGGGGTGGTTCTCACAAAAGCGATATTGTTAATGGTTTAAATACCGTTTTATCTGGAGAACGTTATTCTCATGAAGCTTTACGAAGCTATGCTCAAAAGGAATCTGAACCAGCGGTCAAATCTCTATTTCAAGAGATGATTACTAATAAGGAAGTTCACATTCAAAAATTAGAAGCACGTCTTGATCAATTAGGTGAAAAACCATCATTAAGTACCAAGATTGCTGAGGCTTATGCTAAAGTCAAGAATGCGACTAAAGGTAGCGATGATATTTATCAAATTCGTTGTGCTTTGGGTGATTTACAGACAGGAATAAATGATGTTGGTACAATGATGGTCGCATACACTGACCCGGTAACAACTGCTATTTTTACTGAAATTCATAAAGATATGATGGCTCAGGAACAGCGGTTAGTAGAACTTTACAGAGCAAAAATGGGCAGCGAACTCAAACCAGCTAAACCTACAACTGGTACCGCAGTCTAATCAGTTAACAGTTAACAGTTAACAGTTATCAATTATTAGTCAATAAATCTAAATTAAATAGTTGATAACTGTTTTAAAAGAGGCAGAAAATTATGAGCAAAACAATAAAAGTTGAAAAGACGGTAACTATAAATAGGGCAGTTAAGAATATTAATCAAGCTAGTTGATTGGAAATAGTGGTTAGTTGATAGTTGATGCTTATTTTTTCCCAATTACCAATTACTAATTACCCATTACCATCCCTATCCCTTTTTTGCCCATACCATTTTATAATCTTCCATTGCGCCGGTATAATCTTTAAGTTTAGAACGAGCATTACCTCGACTAATATAAGCTTTATCATTATTAGGATTTAAGAGTAAAGCTTGGGTATAATATTCAATTGCTTTATCATAATTTTTGAGTTCGCAACAAGTATTACCCAGTCCAATATAAGCTTTGTCATTTTTAGGATTTAGCCGCAAAGTTTGGGTGTAATCTTCAATTGCATCACCATATTTTTTCAACTTATAATTAGCATGACCCCGATTTAGATAAATTAAAGCATTATTAGAATTTAGTTGTAAAGCTAAAGTATAGCTTTCTAATGCTTTAGTGTAATTTTGATTTTTATAATAATCATTACCTAAATTGATATAAGCTTCTACATTTTCAGGTAAGGATGGTAAATTTTCAGTCTTATCCGAAATTGCTCGATGATACTCGTTATTGAGTTCTGAACTAACAATATTAGAATCAACAGTAACTGTATAGTCAGGTGTAATTGATGCAGTTTCAATCGAATCTAGAGTTATTTTTTGATAATTATCTTGACTTTGGGGAAGAATTAATTCCGAACTATGATTATTCATTGAGCCATAGTGATTAATATAGTCAGGATTAATGTTTAAACCTTGCGTATAATCAGCAGTTGCTCCATTGTAATCTCCAAGTTGAGAGCGGATAAGTCCTCGATTGTATCTCGCTTCAGCATCCGATGGGTTGAAACGTAAATATTGATTTAAATCTGCAATTGCACTTTGATAATCTCCTAACTTGTGAAAAGCTAATCCTCGTTGATGATAAGCTTTAATTCCATTGGGTTTGAGTTGTAAATACTGGCTAAAATCTACTATTGCGGCTGCATAATCTGCTTTTTGAACTTTATCTAACCCTCTTCGATAAATAACTTCAATAAACTCTTCTTTTTGGCGAATTTCTGCTTCTTTTTGCTGTCGCTGCATCACCGTACGCGATACAGTAATTACATTACGTCGCATTTCCAACTGTGCTATGACTTGATTGCTTAATGCTCTTAAGGCTTCTTGTTGCTCTAAACTTAAATCTCGTGGTACTGTATCAACTACACATAAAGTTCCTATCCCATATCCTTCTGGTGTAATTAACGGTGCGCCAGCATAAAACCGAATACTCGGTGCTTGAGCCACTAAAGGGTTGTCTGCAAATCTAGAGTCTTTCAAAGCGTTGGGAACAACTAACGGTTGCTGCTGCATTATCGCATAAGCACAGAAGGCTACATCTCTGGGAGTACAATCTACATCTACACCAACCTTCGATTTGAACCATTGGCGATCGCCATCGACAAAACTAATCAATGCAATGGGGGTACGACAAATTTGTGCAGCTAAAAAGGTAAAATCATCAAATACTTTTTCTGAAGGAGTATCGAGTATTTGGTATTGCCGAAGTGCTGCTAATCTAGCCAGTTCGTTATTAGGTAGTGGTGGTTGCAAACCCATTTTTATGTTTCTCCGAAAATTAGTTTTAGAAAATAAAGTTAATCGATTTTGCATTAACCCCACAGAGCAATCTAGGGGTTTAAATATTTTAATAGGTTTATGACGTGAGCAACGAATGATAATGAACGAAAATTTATAATTGAAACTAGAATTTCCAATTTAACATTTATTTATTCGGTCATACCGCAATGTATAACACATTCAATAAATCTAAAATCATGATATGGTTCATAGTTTTTTAAGTATTTTATATGATAAATTTCTCTATATTTATCACTGAATTATATAAAACCATAGTATTTTTTTTAACTTTAATCGAAAATTTATCTTCATTTAAATTCCTATGTACTACACCATGTGACAGTTTGACAACAATCCTATTTTAATTGTAAAAAAATGGGTTTTACTAGTTGACTGCTAGCTGTTGACAGTCAATATTTCAGAAATCCTCAACGTCATGCTATGTTAGTATATCTAATTTTCTTTAGTAAATGCGATACAAGTAACATGAAGAATCGGGTTTTGAAAATTTATTAACTAATTATCAACTAATAATTCATTATCTATTATTTAAATTGTTTTGAATTGACAATTTTACATTTAATCATTTGATGAAAACATAAATTTTGTATCATTTGTACCTTACTGTCGAGAAACATTTATTGATGTGAATACAAAAAAATAATAATATTTAAGCGTGCAATCAAAATAAACGACATTTTATTATTAATCATTGTTCCTACTCAATAATGTAAAAAAGATTGTGATATAGGGTGTTGCTTGATGAGCAACTTTTTCAGCGACATACAGGAAATAAAGTTGATGAGATGAAGCCGAATTGTGAAAAAATCAATATATGAATGTAAATATTTCGACTAACTAGATATCAAGATGATAATGGCAAATCAAATTTGGATTGCGATTACTTTCATCGGTTTTATGCTTTTGTTTACAGTGGTGGGAATATATTCGGCAACTCAAAAGCAAAATAATACTACCGATTATTTGTTAGCAGGTAGAAATGTAAATCCTTGGTTGACAGCACTTTCAGCAATGTCCACAGGACAAAGTGGTTTACTATTTATTGGTCAAGTTGGTTTTGCTTATAAAACTGGAATCTCTTCTATTTGGCTAATTATTGGTTGGGCGATAGGAGACTACATCGCTTGGTGGCTATTTTTTAAAAGATTAAGAGAAATTTCTGAAGCAACCAAAACTGAGACAGTTTCTGCTTTCTTAGGTCAAAATACAAACGGAGTCCGCATCATTACCGTTATTTCAGCTTTAATTACTATAGCTTTTCTTGGTTCCTATGCAGCAGCCCAATTAGTCGCAGGAAGCAAAGCACTCAGCGCAGTTTTTAATTGGGATTATAGTATCGGTAATATTATCGGAGCCATAATTGTTGTCATCTACTGTTTTTCTGGAGGAATCCGCGCTTCAATTTGGACGGATGCCGTACAAGCAATAATTATGATTAGTTCGTTGTTACTGCTGTTGGTTGTTTCCATTGTAAAATGCGGTGGATTCGATGGACTTTGGAAACAATTAGCTCAAATTGACCCAGCCTTGGTAAACTTAAATCCAGCAAATTTACCATTGGGTTTTATACCCTTCTTTATCGGTTGGTTAGTAGCTGGATTTGGTGTAGTCGGGCAACCACATATTATGGTGCGTGCAATGGCAATTGACAATGCCCGAAACGTTGCCAAAGCCCGCGACATCAAAATCATCGCTGGTTTAACCACCTCATTCGCTTCCCTTGGTATCGGCTTAGCAGCACGGGTAGTATTACCAGAATTATTAAATAACGGCGACCCAGAATTAGCTTTACCCCTGTTATCCTTGGATTTATTGCCAGCGGTTTTAGTAGGACTAATATTAGCTGGGGTATTTTCTGCAACAATGTCCACAGCAGATTCACAAATACTTTCATGTTCAGCAGCCCTTACTCAAGATATCTTTCCTCAATTTGCCCATTCCTATAAAATTGTGAAATTAGGTACCTTAACCGTTACCGCAGCGGTGTTTGTAATAGCCTTAGTTGGAGACCAAAGCGTGTTTTTCCTAGTTACATTTTCTTGGTCGGCTTTAGCTTCAGCATTAGGACCTTTATTTATGGTACGTGTACTGCAAAAACCAATTAACAAAACCGTTGCGGTGGCAATGATGTTAGCTGGAATATCCGCCGCTTTAATATGGAAAACCACCCCTGAATTATCAAGACTTGTTTACGAAGTACTTCCTGGAATGGCTGCGGGAATATTAGTTTACTTGATAGCTCAGTTTTTCATTGGTAGAAATATAGAAGAGTACCGGAGTTATTAATTTAAATTCACTTTTATCTTGTGTTAATAATTTAATTACTGCTGGAATCAAGTTGATTCCTTTAGGACAAACCGCAGGACAATTATTATTAGTAGAATTGCAAGAATTAATGATCGCGATCGCAGTAGAAATCATCAACTTAACTGACGATGAATTAAGCTGCTGTAGTTGGGGTTTATCCTTGGCAAGTATGGGACACGAACAGCAGTACACAAGATTATTTCGTAGCTAGAAACAATTTTCAATGAGCAAATTATGAGTTTTCGAGTTGGTGTTGCAGGTCCAGTAGGTTCGGGAAAGACTGCATTAGTCGAAGCTTTATGTAAGGCTATGCGGATCAAGGATTCGAGTGTTGGCATCTTACCACCTAGTACAGCGCGGCGCGAATCGGACTACCATCTCAAACAGATGTATAAGTCTTTTTAATTCCGTTGTGCGGTATTAGTACAACAAAGCAAAAGTAAAAAGGTAAAAGAAAGAAGGTTTATTTTATAGGCTTTTTAGCCATTTGAAATGATAGCTTTATTTCCGCCGACTTGTACTAGTATTATCTTTTGGTGATCTGTTAATTGATAACTGTTAATATCAAATACAACTATATTTTTTTGTATCGTGAAATACATTACAATAATTTTAAGAATTAAATAATTTCTATGATTGATATAGATATTCGGAGGGTAAATGGCGCAGAATAGCACCCGTGGACCGTTGTTAATTATAGGCGGTGCGGAAGATAAGCAAAAGGAATGCGAGATTCTGCGGGAATTTATTCGCTACGCAGGAGGTACAAAAGCAAGAATTGCGATTATTACATCTGCAACAGACTTACCCATAGAAGTAGGACAGGAATATATTCGCGTATTTAAGCAGTTGGGTGTAGAAGATGTCCGCATCGTTGATACCAGAAGTAAAGAAGATGCAGATTCTGAGAGTGCATTGCAAGATATTGATAAAGCTACTGGTATATTCTTTACTGGAGGAGACCAAGCTAGAATTGTCAATACGATTAAAGATACTAAATTGGATGCAGCGATTCACCGGCGCTTATCTGAGGGAATGATAGTAGCAGGTACCAGCGCTGGGGCTGCGATAATGCCGGATATTATGATTGTTGATGGTGATTCCGAAACGAATCCTCGCATGGAAATTGTCAAAATGTGTCCTGGAATGGGTTTTTTGCCAGGAGTAATAGTAGACCAACATTTTTCGCAACGCGCCCGCATGGGACGTTTGATTTCGGCTTTAGCGCAGCAACAACAAGCAGTTTTAGGATTTGGAATTGACGAAAATACCGCGATGTTAGTTGTAGATCACAAAATTAAAGTAATTGGAGAAGCCGCAATAACCATAATTGACGAGACAGATGTCACTCATAGTAATATTGATGATATTTTAATCGATGAAGGATTGGCGATTATTGGTGCAAAGCTACATATTTTGCCACGAGGATATGAATTTGATTTGGAGACTCGTAACCCGATTCCCAATCAGTTAATAGTTAAGAGTGAGGAATTAGGAGTGAGTAGTTAGGAATAGTTGTGATTTATTTCCCCTTGTCTGCCCGAACCCCATCTTAATTAATCCCACAGCCAAACGGCTGTGATAATATGAGAGACTGCTGCCTAGATTAAAAAAAAATCGAGTTATGAGCCTAACACAAGAGCGAAAACAAGAGTTAATTTCCCAATACCAAGTCCACGAAACCGATACTGGTTCTGCTGAAGTGCAAGTCGCAATGCTTACCGACCGGATTAACCGCTTAAGCAAACATTTGCAAATTAATAAAAAAGACCATTCTTCCCGTCGGGGACTATTGAAAATGATTGGTCTACGTAAGCGTCTTTTGTCTTATATTCAAAGGGGAGACCGCGAACGTTATAAAACTTTAATTCAAAGTCTCGGTATTCGTGGATAAACAAAAGAGCCGCTGATTATGTCTGCCGAATCTGAACGCAACCGCTTACCTTTTGAACCGTCGAAAAAGCGCCAAAAGCCAGTAAAAACAAAGGCTCAAACGCCAATTGTTAAAGAAGAATTCTCTGATGGGGATTCTAGCAAAAAACCTCCTTTTACTAAACAGGAAATGGCTATTCCCCAAGTTGTTAGCCAGCGGATGATTAGAAGAGTAGCTTGGTTATGTGGAGTACCAACCCTGACGGGTATTCTAACTTTAGTAGTGAGTTATTTGCTAATCATCTACGCTGATATCAAGCTTCCTCCTCTACTGGTATTGCTTGTCAATATGGGGCTGTTTGGTTTAGGAGTTTTGGGAATTAGTTATGGAGTTCTTTCCGCTTCTTGGGATGAAGATAGAGTGGGGACTCGTCTCGGTTTGAACGAGTTTACTACCAATTGGGGACGAATGGTCGCAGGTTGGCGCGAGACTCGGCAAAAAAAAGTATAAATAAGATGAAGGATGAAGGATGAATAATCCAACTTTCATTCTTCATACTTGATTTTTGTTAAAAAATTGGAAGTATTTTTGTAAAATTAATTAATTAGGGTTTGTTGTTCGCGTAGGGTTAGCTGTAAAAGTTTCTATTTGGGGATACGGAGTAGGGAAGAGTTAACAGAGAATAATAACTAATCATCCAGACTTGATATAAAACCTCGATTTTTCGTTTCTGTTAGAAGTCGGGTTTTGATCGCAATTGTCTATGACTATCGAAATTTATCCTAAAAACCCGACTTCTGTGCTAATCGTCGAATTCACGTAATGATGAATTATAGTGTAAAAAATCAGGAAAAATTAAGACTAAAACTGTTGCCTATTCCCTACTCCCTTGACTTTCAACGACACTCCACCACTAGGAACAATTGTAATTCCCCGTCGCATCGGTTTTACTGGTTTTTTATCGACTAATTCCAACTCAAATCTGGATAAAATGGTAGCCAAAATCAACTTCATTTCATACATTGCAAAACCTGAACCAATACAGCCGCGATAACCTCCTCCAAAAGGTAGGTATTCAAATGCAGAAAACTTTTGATTGAGAAATCTTTCGGGGATAAATTTCTCTGGTTGTTGGTAAGTTGCTTCTCGACGATGGGCTAAATAGATGCAGGGTACTAAAACTGTACCGGAATCATATTTTTTTCCAGCAACTTCTATTTTATCTAGAGCCATCCGGGGAGTACAAATTAAAGCGATGGGGTGAAGTCGCATAGTTTCGCAGCAAACTGCACTCAGGTAAGGTTGTTGAGCGATTATTTCGGGGGAAGCTGTATTATCTAAACTGTGTAATTCCTCGATTAATTTATTTTTGACTTCTGAGTGCGAGTGAATCGTGTAAAGAACCCAGGCTAATACTCCAGAGGTGGTTTCATAACCTAAAAGTAGTAAAGAAACTAATTGGTCACGCAATTCTTTATCTGTCATTTTTTCCCCTTCTTCGTCACGCGCTGACATTAATAAGCTTAAAATATCTGTATTTAAATTATCGCCTTTAGCCCTACGTTCGGAAATTTCTGCATAGATTAATTGATCAATTTCTGCGCGTCTTTGGAGATAATTTCCCCAAGGACTCCATTTACCAAAATCTTTTTGTAAAGGTGGAAAGAAAAATAAGCTGGAGTACCAAGGTTTAGTAATGTCATCTAATAGTGCAGTTAATAATTTTCTTAATTTCTCATAACGTTCCCCTGGACTAATTCCGAATACCACTTGCAGGATAATTTGTAAAGTAATATCCGGCATTACTTGTTGCATCGAAACAATATTATCAACCTGCCAACTGCTCGTAACATCTTCAGTAATACAACAGATTGTATCTCCATAAGATTTAAGGCGATTAGCTCCGCTAAACGTCTTCGACGTAACGCCATGAAAAGGAGGCATCAATAATTGTCTTTGACGGTTGTGGGATTTACCTTCTTGAAAGACGATAGAATCACTACCAAATAAAGGTTTGAATACGTGGGTAGCTTTTTTAAAATCTAATTTTTTGCTGGGAATTGCAAAACAATCATCAATGGCTTGGGGACTGCTAAAAAACACAACTGGTGGTGAATTTACACCCAATACTCTTAAAGTGAAAGTATCACCGTATTTTACCGCTTGGTTATCAAAAAATTTTGTGGGATTGGCAATTAGTTGCAAGGTTTGAATTAAGGAACTAGTCATCAATTTATAAGTTGGTGGGCATAAATATTTATCGTTGAGACAAGGCAGCTTTGCTGTTATTGAAGAGGTTTTTAGGCAAATTTACCTAACCGTTACATAATCAAGGTTTTTTACTACCTGCCTACTTAGGTTAAAGGTTATGGATTTAGGTTAAAAACTCAAAAGATAATTCTCATAAATTAATAAATAAATAAATAAATACAAGAAAAGATTAAGTACAATTAAAAAAACAATCAAAAATTTTGTGAGACAAAAACGAATTTAAGTAACACAATATTCATAGATGCTCCCGCAGATTTTTTAAGCTATTTTTCTAAGTTGAGCCTCAATTTCTTGATAAGTGCAGCCATTGATTGCTATCGGTTGCGAAAAAGTTTCAATCCAAGCTCTTGCTTTGCATCCTGGCATGGGATTTTCATGTTCATATACGACAATACAAGGTCCAGGAATTATAACTCTACTAGAATAAATATTCTTGTTCCTAGACTTAACGCTTATAGCTGGTAGGTATTCACCATCAATTTTCTTTTTTCCAATTAATTGACGATTTATGTGAACAAAGCTTTGAGCAGGAGTTTTAACTTTCTTCCACTTTGACTTGGGACCGCGAGACGCTTTTTTTATCTTAGGATAACCTTCTACCAAAGGAATTACCCAAGTCCGACCTACTTTATAAGCTCCATAAACTCTGTTTTGAGTCAATAGACATCTTAATCTGCGAGTAGAAATATTTAATAATTTCGCTGCTTCGGTGGTACCAATCATATACACTCACTCAATATCCCCATAACGGAATAGTACTACAACAATGGGTCAATTGTTCAAAAATGTATTTTTGATTAAATAAATTTCCAGTTAGTGGTTGTCACCCGGTGACATCTGAACGTTACCGAAGAAAGCTAAGAAAGCTTAAATTTGATGCACAAAGGTTTGGCGCATCTGATCAACTATCTCAGCGCCAAATTTGTGCCGTCATCTCAAATTCTTAATTAACCACTGACAAACTACGAGACTTAATCGTTCGCTTTCCTTTAACAACCATTTGAATCGGACGATTCGGACCAGTGACTAAACCGCGACGCTGGGGTTTTATCTCCCCATTGTCAATTAAATCTAAATCCAAATTTGTGAGAATCTTTGTGAGTATCAATTTCATTTCAAATTGAGCAAATGCCATACCAATACAGCGTCTTGCACCTCCACCGAAAGGTATAAATTCATAAGGTGAAAACTGTCTTTCTAAAAAGCGTTCTGGTTTAAATTTCTTGGGTTCGGGATATAAATCTTCCCGTTGATGAATCAAATAAATTGAACCATATAATAATGTACCTGGTTCTAAATCGTGACCGCACAGAGAAACTGGTGTTTGTACTTGTCGCTGAAATAAAAGTATTCCTACTGGATAAATTCGTAAGGTTTCATTACAAACTGCGTTGAGATATGGCAGTTTATTGATAGTACTAAAGTCGGGATTTTCGTCTAAACTATCAAGCTCTGTTAACAACTTTTCCCGAACTTCCGGAAATTTATGAATCCAATATAAAGCCCAAGCTAAAGCAGTTGCGGTAGTTTCATGACCTGCAAATAACAGCGTGATTAATTCATCGCGTAATTCTACATTCGTCATTGCTTCACCGTTTTCACCCCGCGCTGCCATTAACATATTTAGGACATCTGTACGCGAATCATCTAGTGAGGCTCTGCGTTCTTCTATTTCATCATTTAACAATTGATAAATTCGTTCTCTCTGACGAAGAAAATTTCCCCAATAGCTTTTTGCTCCCCAATCCCGTTGTAGAATCGGAAAAATCAGAAAAGCTGCTTTGAGAGGGGTACTTCCTCCGGCATCTAGCATTGAACCGAGAAGTTTTTCTAAAACAGTTGCGCGATCGCCCGAATAAATTCCAAATACTGCTTGCATAATTATCCGCATGGTAATAGCTTGCATCCCATCTCGGACAGAAAATTGTTGACCAATCTCCCACTGATTCATAATTTCCGACGTAACTCGATCAATCGTTTCTGCATAGCAACGCATTCTATCCCCATGAAAAGAAGGCATTAATAATTGACGCTGACGACGATGGCGATCGCCACTTGCCATAATCACAGAATGCTTTCCCATCAATGGTTCAAAAGCTTTGTTTGATTCGGATGGAGCGCTAAAATCCTTCGTATCGTTGGTTAGTATCTGCTGTAGCGCTTGTGGATTACTAATAAAAACCGCAGGAGATTTTAAGTTTAAGGTGAAAATATCCCCGTAGCGTTTAGCGCAGTTTTCCATCATCGATAAAGGATTGAGGATAAACTGAAATGTTTGAATGAATGAAGGGGTTTGTGGTCCGTTTGGTAGTTTCATCGGCTTTGAACCATTAATCTTTTATCTATTAATGGTAATTGTTTTTAAAGGATAAGGGAGATAGGAAGATTAGCGGACAAAGAGAAATAAATAACTCCTCACTCCGGTGGTACTAACCCTGGTAATCCTCACTCTTTTAATCCAAAATCAAAATAACGAGCCATCATCACGTCTATTTCTTTTTCATCTGGTAGCCAGTAACTAGTATTAAATTCCGAACTGCTGCTAACTCGACCAGGTAAGGTCAACATTTGGATATTTGAGCGATTAATTCGGACACCAAAATTAAGCAAAGTTAGTAAACTATCAAGGTTTAAGTTGGTATCAATATTTTCTTTAACTGTATTTAGAATAATTGGCGATCGCGCTAATGTTGCAGGATTTAATGACTGTTCTATCAAGGCTTGCATTAGTATTTGCTGGCGCTGAATGCGTCCGATATCACCTTGTCCATCATTACGGAAGCGTAATAATTGTAATGCTTGGTCGCCATTGAGATGTTGCTCTCCGGCTTTGAGATTAATATATAAATGCTGGGAATCATCTTGATATTTCAAATCTTTAGGAACTTTAACTGTAACACCTCCCAAAGCGTCAACAAGTTTACCTACTCCTAAAACATTGATACGAACATAACCATTTATCTCGATATCTCCTAATAAGTTACTGACGCTTTTAGCACTTAAATAAGCACCACCTAAACGATTAGCCGCATTGATTTTTCTAAACCCATATGCTTCTATTTCCGTGCGGGTATCTCTGGGAATTGAAAGTATATTTAATTGTTTAGCTTTTGGATCAAACCGAATCAATAACATCACGTCGGAAAGCCCATCAAAAGAATTTATTTGCGGTAAATATCCCAATTCTTGAGTATCTTCCGGTAATTTTTTTGTATCTGGAGGAAGTACACTCATTCCCATCACCAAAACATTTACGGGACGATTTAATTGTAAAAATAATCCTTCAGAAACAGCATCATCTGTAAAAAAATCTGCTTCTTTTCTACTAAGATTAGCTTGCATAAACGGCTTGCTGTTCAAAAAAATTCCAAATAACGCTCCAGCAGCAGCTGATATTAAGGCAATTTTACTCATTTTTCCCCAAAACCCCTGCTTGCTATTTATTTGGAGATTTTTTTTATGAATCAATTCCGGAAATTTTTTCATAAATGAAATTAGGGTAAGTAACTCAAATTTATTAACTTATCAATGGCACATTATTATAAATACAATCGGATTGCTGTTGATTGCGTAATTTATAGAACTAAAATAGAACAAAATTAGCAATATGTTTTATTCTCTTCCTGAAGGGATAACTATTCACGGCAAATCTTACGGTAATGTAATGGAAGGATACATTTTGATAATTATCTGGTCAACTAGTAAACTTTTCTCATTAATTTAAAATTGTTTATTTGGCATTGTTTGAGATGGGGTGTATTGTTACATCTCTATACAAGGTTTATGACTCAAATCCTCAACGGGTTTTTATTTAGGATAATTCACAAGTGATTATAGATAGGTATAGATATAGATATATTGATAATTATTCTTCATCCAAGGCTTAAATTCATTGCCAAAACTTAAATTAACCGTAAAGCGATCGCCATTCATCAACTACAATTTTATTTCTTCACAATATTACATACAAACTTTTTATTATTTTTATATTACGAGCGGTAAAAAGTGATTTCATCCTAGGGAAACACTGACTAATTCTAAGGTATATGTCAAATATAATACTTTTTCTTCCATAAAATAAAAATTTTAGATTTCAGTAAATATCACCTAACTTTTGTCTTTAATGCAACGCACAATTTAAGTATCGACTCGAAAGAGAAGATTAATAAAGAGAGAATTAAAGAGAAAGGAATTAGATTGATGTTTAAAAAGTTATTTGCTGTTACCGCTTTATCTGCTATCGCTACCGTTTCTTATGCTGCTTCTGCACAAGCTGCTAATTTTACCTACAGTGCTGGTGTTTTTCGTGATGCGAATGTAAAAAATCAAGGTTCTTTTTCAGAGAATGTTAATCAAAAAGGTTACGAAACATTCGATTTTAATGGCAGCACTAGTTTACCAGGTAATGATAGAGTAAAGTACTCCTATGAAGGCAGTGGAAGAACCCAAGTTGTTACACTTAACAATCCAGAAATTAAATGGGCGCCTGCTGGGGTAAATGGGGAAAAGAATGAATCGCAGTATTTACAAGTATTTCAAGGTAAAAGTGCTGTTATCGAAACAGTTAAAAAAGGCGATACTTTTAATTACTTCGGTTTAAACTTAGGTGCTTTAAGTTCTGGTAACACACTACAATTCTTCAATGCAGGTAATGCAGTAGAGTTCAATTACTTAGATACTAAAGGTGTGGCACAAGTTGCGACCACCTTAACATACAATATCTTAACTGCACTTGCTCCGACATCAGCTCAACAGCATGGTGGTCAAACAAATGGTTTCTTCGAGTTCTTTTCCGAAGGTTTCAATGATAACTTTGACAAGATTGTAATTTCTCAAGTCGGTGGTGGTGGTTTTGAAACGGATAACCACACATTCCGCATTGCCAAAGGAAAATATTCACAAGCAGCAAGCGTACCCGAACCAAGCATCGCTTTAGGAATCTTAGCTGTTGGTGGTAGTCTGTTTGTAGGGAAGCGCAAACAACAAAAGTCTGAAAAATAAGTTTTTATTTGGCTTTAATTTCTTTAATTTTACGGAACTTAGACTGCTAAAAATCTTCACTGTTGTCTAAGTTCCGTTTTGAGTAGAGATATTCCCAAAAAAATTCCCTTTAGAACTATTTAAAGTTCAAATTTCCTGCTACCTGACAAGAGGTTAGCAGGTTTTTTTTATATATTTTACTTATTACTTATTACCTCTACTTTCTACTCCCTACTCCCTACTCCCGATTGATTCAATTTTTCTAATAACTGGCTAATTTCTTCTGCTTTCTCTGGCTGACGTTTTTGTAATACTTCTTGAGCTTTTTGTAAATATTCAATTGCTGTAGATTGTTTATCTTGCTGCATATAAATTCGACTTAAACGTAAATAAGCATCAGCTTTTTTAGGGGCGCGGATAATCACTTCTTGATATTTTTCAATTGCTTGTTCAATTTTGCCTTGTTGTAATAAAGTATCGCCTAAAAGTAAGCGAACTACATCATTAGTAGAATTGATAGAAGTCACCTGACGAAAAACGGCTTCTGCATTTTGATAATCTTTTTGTTGATAAAGGTTGAGTCCCTTTTGAAACAAATTAGAAGTAATTAAAGTTTTCCACGCAAAATAAATCAGTAGAGAAATACTCGAAATAACTATAATAATTGGAACAATAGTATTTAAGTGCAGATTTTCTAACATAAAAATAAATAAAAAAATTAGGAGTTAGTATTACCGGAATTTTTTGTAGAGACGTAGCGCCCGGCTACGTCTGTTATTAGAATTAGTTTGTAACTCTAAGGGAAGATAAAATCAAACGAAAAAAATCGAAAAAGAAAAATCGCTCAAATCCGACCTAGATAAAAGACAATTAACCCAAAAAACAAGAAATTGGAAAAACTAAATATTCCAGATAAAATAACTTCCAAATAAACTTGTAAGCGCTGGTGATAGAACTTTTATCTTCTAAATCAGTTTGCTGAGTGTACCACCACATCAAACCTAAAAGCATAAAATGAACTGCTATCAAAAATATTGAATTAACTTGTGTAAAACCCAATATTCCGGTCAAAATCATCCCAGCGTAACAAAAAGTTAATAGCCAGCGAGACAGATTAAAAACCGCTTCCTTGCCTAATTTTATCGTGAAAGTCGTGATATTGTATTGGCGATCGCCCTCCATATCGGGGATATCCTTAAAGATTGCGATCGCGACTGTAAACACCAAAATAAACCAGGTTAAACTCCATACCGCAGGTGGAATCGATTGTTTTGCTTGCAATACCCAAGAAAAGTGCAAAAATAATCCTAAATTAACAACAGCCCCTCTTACAGAAAAGATACAAATAGCCGCCCAAAAAGGAAACCTTTTTAAACGAATAGGCTCTAAAGAATAAGCCGTACCAATTGCTAAACTGATAGCCACCATTGCCAATAAAAAGGGTCCTAACAACCAAGATAAACCCAGCGCTAAAATACCCGTAATAATTACAATAATTTCTCCCGTGCGTTGAGTAAACTCACCAGAAGCAACAGGTAAATGAGGCTTATTAATTTGATCGATTTCTACATCTTGTAATTGATTGAGTCCCACAATATAGACATTTCCAGATAAACAAGCCACCCAAGCACCTAAAAGAGAAATTAAAGAATAATAATTGGGAAATGGGAAATTACTATTAGTTAAAGCAATAGCAATCACATATACTCCCAAAACGCTCAAACTCGTACCATAAATCGTATGAGGACGAGAAAACTTCCAAAAAGCATATAACCAACTACTTTGCAATCCTGTTTTTGAAATTTGACTCATAATAATTTTGGATTTTAGATACTTCGGCAAGCTCAGCACAAGTTTTAGATTTTGGATTGGAAATACGTTAGAGGTTAAAGGTTAAAGGTTAAAATTCATAACTCATAACTCCATCTCCCCATCTCCCCATCCCCTTGTCCCCTTGTCCCCCCATCTCTTACCCTTTACTTCCGGTTAACAAACCAAACTTAATTAATCCACGTTCATAACCGCGACTCATTAAACCCAAAGACATCGCACCTTGAATTGTTTTCCAGCCAGCTCGTAGTAAACCAAAAAATGCTTGTGGAGTAAAAGCCGAATCAATCACTACATTCCAAAAAGGAGCCACAGCTTGCGACCAATCAGCAGTACGGATATTTTGTAAAGGTAATAGACGGGCAATTGCTTCATATTCGGGTAATGAAATCACATAAGGTAAGCAATATACTTCGTAAATCTGCTCTAAATGCTTCTGTTCGTCTTTTGTTAAAGGTGATTCATCCGTGGGACGATGACACCAAGTCACCAAAATAAACTTTCCTCCCGGCTTGAGTACCCGGTAACATTCTTGTAGAAATCTGTTTTTATCCGGCATATGTTCGCCGCTTTCCAAAGACCAAACTAAATCAAAACTGTTGTCCTCGAAAGGCATATTTAAGGCATCTGCGACTTGAAAACTGGTTCTATGCTGCAAACCAAATTCAACAGCCCGCTCACAAGCCCTCCGTGCCTGTACCGGACTCAAAGTAATACCAGTTGCCGCTGCGTTAAATTTTTGTGCCAAATACAAAGAACTTCCACCGATACCACAACCGACATCTAAAATATTCTCAGCTTGCTGTACTTGAGACCATTGCAACAATTCCTCAATCAAGTCAATTTGTGCCTGACGACGATTTTTTTCTAGCTTCCCGTCCGCACCATAGTAACCGTGATGCATATGTTCCCCCCATATCTCTTCCCAGAGACCTGAAGAAGCATCGTAAAACTGCTGAATTTGCTGGCTTAGTGTTGCACTCATGAATTAAGTAATCTGTTATGACTATTGCACAATCTAAAATACATATATTGGTAGGCTACCATGTGTATTTTTAATTAAGTCAAATTTATTAAATAAAACTGTTTTGTTTGGGGATGAAAATACTCCATCCGCAATAAGATGGAATAATCCAGGATACCCAAAGGTGGGAATTTTAAATCTAAAACCCTAAATCTACAATCTGTAGGTCTTTTTTTTTGAAGAGCAATAAACTTATCGCGTTTGGCTTTCGGTTCTGAAAGCATTCATTAAGGGATAATTGCTCTCATACTCTGGTTGAAGTCAGAAATAAATGTCTAGGTTTGTCTAGCTTTTATATAACAGGATAGGAAAATCCAAAACCCAAAATCGATATGACCGTTTCTCAAAAAATTTGCTTTGGTTTTTTGGCAGTAATCTTTGTAGGAACAATCCTACTAATGATGCCTTTTTCTACGGCTACTGGTACGTGGAATGACCCAATAGTGGCTTTATTTACGGCAACTTCTGCTGTTTGTGTGACGGGTTTAGCTGTAGTTGATACTGGTACTGATTTTTCCTTTTGGGGTCAATTGTGTATTCTGTTACTTGCACAAGTCGGTGGGTTGGGCTACATGACATTTACAACTTTCTTAATCATGTTGACCGGACGTAGATTTAATTTAAGACAAAAAATTGCCATTCAACAATCCTTAGATAGACGACAAATGCAGGGTAGTGGTCAAATTATTCGTTCAATTATCGCCACAACTTTATTTTTTGAAATTACAGGAGTATTTTTATTATTACTAGTTTTTGTCCCAGATTTTGGATGGGATAAAGGAATGTGGCTAGCAATTTTTCATAGCGTTAGTGCTTGGAATAATGCAGGATTTGGATTATTTTCTAATAGTTTAGTTGATTACAATTCTTCAGCTATACTAGTCTTGACAATTTCCGGCTTAATTATCTTTGGTGGTATCGGATATCAAGTACTTCTAGAACTGTTTTTCTGGTTACACAATCGCTTCAGCAAAACACCACGTCATATTGTACTATCACTTGACTATAAAGTTGCCACTAGTACAACAATATTTTTACTTATTTTAGGTACGGTTGCTTTTTTTTTCGTGGAAATAAAAAATGCTAATACTTTAGGGAATTTCAATTTTCGCAGTCAATTACTAGCAGCCTTATTTCAATCAGTGACTACCAGAACTGCTGGTTTTAATAGCATAGATATTGGTAGTATGACAACTACGGGACTATTTATTACCATTGCTTTCATGTTTATTGGAGCAAGCCCTGGTGGTACTGGAGGAGGTATGAAAACTACAACTTTGAGAGTACTTAGTAGTTCTACCAAATCAATTCTACAAGGCAAAGAAGAAGTCTTACTATACGAACGCCGCATTGCTGTTAATTTAATTTTAAAAGCTATTGGCGTTGTAGTTGGTTCTGTTACCGCTGTGATTATCTCTACTATTTTAATATCGATTACAGACCCTAAGTTTGACTTCATTCAAATCTTGTTTGAAGTAGTTTCAGCTTATGCAACTGTAGGGCTTTCCACAGGTATAACTAGCGATATCTCTATCTGGGGTAAGTTGATATTAATTTTAACTATGTATATGGGAAGAGTTGGTGTTTTATTGTTAATGTCCGCTGTACTTGGAGATACCAAACCTAGTAGAATTCATTATCCCGAAGAAGATTTACTTGTGGGATAATTTTTAAATTTAAAAAAGTGGGACATTTAAATATAAAGAAATAAAATTAAAATTAGATAAGTATATTCGATATAAATTCAATGAACCTGAAATGGTAAGATAAGCAAAATCGGGGATAAAAAGAATTTCGATTTATTCACTGATTTTTGACCGATTTTGGAACCTAGGCAAAGACAGCAATAATTAAGGATAATAAACTGTGAATCTGTCGTCATTAGGGTTTTTTCGCAACTTAAATAAAACTAATCAGCAATTTGCTGTAATTGGTTTAGGACGCTTTGGTCGTTCCGTTTGCTCAACTTTACATAAGTTAGGTCATGAAGTATTAGCAACAGATGTTGATGAAAAACGGGTATCCCAAGCTTTGACAGAAGAAATAACTGGTCATGCTTTACAACTAGACTCAACAGAACCAGCTGCACTTAAAGAAGCAGGAATTCTGGAGTTTGATACAGTAATCGTCGCAATTGGTAATTATATTCAAGAAAGTATTATTACGACTTTAAATGTAAAAGAAGGTGGTGTGCCTCATGTAGTGGCTAAAGCTTCTAGCGAAGTTCATTGTAAATTATTACGAAAAGTTGGTGCAGATCGAGTTGTGTTCCCCGAATATGAAGCTGGTTGTGCTTTAGCTCAACGATTAACTAAACCCGCAATATTAGATACATTCGACCTCGACCCCGAAAACAGTATTGTTGAAATAACTATCCCCAAAGAATTTCACGGTAAAACTGTTGCAGAATTACAACTTCGCAACCGTTATGGTTTAAACGTCATAGCTATAAGTAATAACAGTAATGGTGGAAAATTTATTATTAATCCAGACCCCAACAAGCGTCTTGAAAAAGGTTCTGCAATGGTGGTAATTGGTCAAAATAAAGATATAGAGCGTTTACCTATTTAACAGTTAACAGTCAACTGTTCACTGTTAACTGTTAACTGATTTTACAAGTCTGGAGGCAAAATAACGTTATCAATGACGTGAATCACACCATTACTGGCTTTGATGTCAGGTTGAACTACGGTAGCATCATTCACCTGTACTCCTGTAGCTGGGTCAACTTTAACGCTAATTGGTCCACCTTCAACGCTTTTAACTTGACCAGATTTCAAATCGGTGGAAAGTACTTGACCTGGTACGACATGATAAGTCAGTATCTTGACCAATACTTCTTTGTTTTCTGGTTTTAATAAATCTTGTACGGCATCTTGTGGTAATTTAGCAAATGCTGCATCACTAGGAGCAAATACTGTAAACGGCCCTTGTCCTCTCAAAGTTTCTTCCAATCCTGCTGCTTTCAAAGCCTGAGTTAGCACACTAAACGAAGGATTTGACCCCGCTATGGTAATGATGTCCTGATTCTCAGTTCCTGTGGTTGGTTGAGTTGGTTCTCTTTCTGCACCCGGTACTGTTGGAGGTAGCCCAGGTGTAGTTTCTGGAATTGGGGCTGGGAGTGGTCTTGGTGCTGGAACATCTGGAGATGTTCTACCTGGACAAGCAGCACGGTTATAAGGACACTCATCTAGAATACTCGGTCTAGGGTTGAGCGCTCCACTGTTTTGCGTCAACAAGGTTTTACTCGGTTTACTGCTAGGCTGTGTCCCTATCGCTGCTTGATTCTCACTCGTTTCAGTACTTAGGGAAACTGTTCGATTGCGGTTGTAAGGAGCCTCTGTGAAAACACTAGGACTCGGATTGAGTGCATTGTTTGCTCTGACTGGTAAACCCACCAGTAAAGAAATACCCGCCACTCCCACAATGCCAGTTAATTTGGTCAGCAAATTACTGTAATTATATGACTTCATGTTGATTTATCTGGCTTTTATTCCACACTTTACATTAAAGACTTATAACATTTTATTAGGCAAAAAATCTAACCCGTAAGGTGAGATTTTTATTGCTTTCTCACAACGTTCCTGATACATTATCTGTCAATTTCGATTTAATCCAACAATCGCGATAGCTTCTCTTGCACTACGCGATCGCAATGTGCGAGGACATCTCAATTTCAAGAAAGATTTTGCTCTCTAATGTTTTGTATTTATTTTAACATATCAAGATAGTTATAGATATCTATTATACATTTAAACTGAGTAGATAAACTAGATATAATTTAAATCCAATAAATCCAATAAATCCAAAAATATTTAAATTCCGATAATTATCTTTATTTCAACTAACTAATTTTTAAAATAATTGGTCAAATTTGGAAAAATTATTCAAATAAAACGAATTATCAAAAGTATCAAAAACTTTAAAAACTAATTTATCAATGGTAAACGTACATAAGTCGGGTTTTTAATATAAATATCTGTAACAACCTTACAAAACAAATCCGATCAAAACCCGACTTCCGAACCTAACCGAAAAATCCGTGTGTGTAATCCGTGTAATCCTTTTAAATCCGTGGTCGAGGCTATTTGATTACTTTAGCGATTACTGTCCGATGACGGGGACTGTTAGGAGTAATTGTAGGAATTTCAAAACCAGCATTCACTAAAGCTTTTTGAATATCTAAACTAAAGTATTCATCTAAATAAGGTTCGGTACTTTTGAGTAGAGTAAAAACATAAGGAGGCATTTGCTGATAAACTTCACTCTGAGGGTTCATATCCATAATTGCCAAATGACCATGAGGACGCAATAATCGTCGCGCTTCTGTAAATATTTCTCTAGTTGCAGATTGGGGTAATTCGTGACAGGTGAGGAATATCGAAACTAAGTCAAATGCAGCATCAGGTAAACCTGTAGATTCGGCTGCTCCATGAACCCAATTAATATTAGCTTGACGTTGTTGTGAACGGTAGTTAGCGACTGATAGAAAATAAGGAGATAAATCTAAACCCGTAACTTGGGCTTGGGGATAAGTTTCTTGTAAAGCAAAAGTACTCAAACCGACACCACAAGCTAAATCTAAAATATCTTGTGCTTGGGGAATTTGTGAAAAAACAATATTGTGAAAAGAACTGCGTAGTTTTGAATCTCCTGCTAATTCACCAGTTTTATTAAATAGTGTAGAGTGAACTGTCAAAGCTGCAACTTCTAATTCTAAAGCGGGTTTCCAACCAAGATTACCTTCTTCATAGGCGTGGAAGGAAGTCAGGTAATAATCGGGATAAGAAACTAATGAATTTTCAACTTTGTCGATTTCGTTTTCCCAATCAACAGCTTTCATTTCTTCTACTTGTTTTTTCCAGGGTACACCAATTCTTTCTCCGCGTTTGACCATCATTTGACGGGCTTGATGTTTGGCTATGCTGTACAGTGGCTTGATTCCTAACAATCCATTAATCAAGCGTGTAGATAGTGGAATAGTGTTGTTTGTAGCGATAACCATCAGTAATATTAATGAATTTACTTGTTGATTTTAGAATTAACAGAAAATTTGTCTATAAAAATAATAAGTCTTGCAGGGAATTATAGAGTAAGTTGAAAAGAATATTAATGGGTAATTAGTGATAGGTAATTAAATCCCTGAAATCCGTGGTGGGGAATTGGGAATACAGCATTATATTATAAAGCAATGCGTGGAATGGGCATCCCGGAGCGTCCAAATCTGCCTCATAAAGATGAAATATGCTGTAAATGATTAAAGGCACACTATAAGGTGCCTTGAGGTTGATTTTTTTTAATTTTAAGGACAAGGGCTTGAAGCCATAATTGAAAAGGATAGAACGAATTTAATTACCCATTACCCATTACCAATTACCCATGTCTTATTCTTTGCGTTTCAATGCGAATAACATTTCCATTTGGGTTAAGGATTTATTAGGACTGGTTGCGGTGACACCGATTCCACGAATTGAGTTGAGGATTGCGGTTGCTTCTGGTGTAGGTGGGGAGAAACGATTGACGAATGGGATGGCTTTTTCCATATCTATATATAAATAACCACCATTTTCTTTGGGTAATGTTGCTGTGATACCTTGAAAAGTATCACCGCTGTTGAGTGGTTGAAATGATTTATCAGTTAGTGTTTCAGCGATAGGACTACCAATTGCTAACAGAGCAGTATTGTCATCTAACCAACTGTGGGTTAGTAATGCTCCTTGTTGGGGAATTTGCCATTCGGTGATTGTAACCCCGTTGATGTCTTTTTGAGCTACTTGGATTGATTGAGCTTTAGCAAGATTATCTAACTTGTTAAATGTTGCTTCCGCAGTTTTGCGATCGCCAGTATGAAATAAAAATGCACCACCGAAACCAACTTGTTTTAATAATCCTTCTTCTACAGGAATAGCAGCGATTCCAAATTCTCCATCCATCCAGCCAAAAATATCTTGATCTAAGTCTAGTTGAACTGATTGTAATTGTCCCCTTGCTTGTTGAAGTATGACGTTCAATTCGGGAGTATCTTTTGCTTGTTCGACAAAAGCCGTCCACCATTTACTAATACCTCCTCCACTAATTAAAGCGATGGTATTTTGGGGAAGTTGGGACAATACTTTACCATTGGTTTTTTCGTAGTGATATTTTACTAATTGGGAATCTAAGTTGGTGTTTGCTTTCATCCGCAGTCCGCTATCATCAACTCCAATACCCGCAACAATGGATTTTACTTGTTTTAACTGCAATACAGTTTGCGGTGGTAATTGGGTTTGCTGTTTGTTAGCAATTAAATTTTGTAAATCAGGTACATAAATTTGTGCCAAGGTATTCTCTAAATTCAGATCATTCCCCATTACTTGAAAAGCACCTGATTTATTTAAAAAAGAAGGTTCCCCTTTTGATGTATCAATTGCTTGTTGTACTGCATTTTGAGAAGGAGAAAACAATACACGGTCATTTAAAATGGTGCTGTATGTAGAACTTGTAGTACTTTTGGTTTCTTGAATTTTCTCACCTTTATAGTCGATTTCCGTGGTTTTAACGTCTTTTTGCTGTTTGAGTTTGTTGGCAAAATTTAAAGCTTGTGCTTTGTCTTTAATTCCTACCACCATCAAGATATTCGGCTCTCCTGACGCTTGGGGACTATTTTGTGCTGGTTGGACTTGTTGTGGGGGTAGTACAGCTATCATTACACCACCAACCCAAGGTTTTAAGTCTTGCTCGTAAGAAATACTATTATCGGTTGACAAATTGTCATTAAAACTTTTTAATCCCTCTGCTACTATTTTTTGAGCTTCGGGAGTGCCAAATTGCTCTAATTTTGACCAAACTGTTGGGTCTGTAGCAATATAAGTTGCCATCATCGCATCATCTGGAACTAGTTTAGCACTAGCGGTAGCATCGGCAATTCCTCCTGATGGTCCGCTTTTTAAGTAGAAATAAGTCGCAATACCACCAACTAAGATGATCGCAGCACCAATTACCGGAATTAAAAACTTAGGCTTTAGTTGAGACATTTTTCGTATTATCTTTTTCATAAGTTGGCAGTAATGAAATAAGAAGTTAGGTATTTCAGCTTTAATCTTTTTACAAACATATGCCGCTATCTAATATCAGTTAAGGGTTGACAGATAGGGAGCATATCAATAGATAACTGTATGTCATAAAGGACACGCTTCACTGATAACTGTTCACTGATTTAAATACTTCATATTTCATTTTTCAGATTATCGGGATTTACTGATAAAATTAGTAATTCTAAACACTATCGATTTCTAAATTTGGCAAAATTTACATCAATAATGAAATTTTAAGTAAAGGTGACAAATTATTCTAATCTATATAAAAAATCTTTCCCAAAGTCTTTATAGTCTAAGGAAACCGTTTGAGACGTAAAATTAAGTCATGTGGACACGCTCTTTCTAACAGAACCCAACTGAACTAGCCATAAATGCCTTTAACTTTTAACCTTTAACCTTTTAGGGTCAATAGATATAGATGTTACAGTCACATTTTGATACCGAAAATCCGCGTCATAAATCTTTTGTATTACCGGGTGCAAAACCGCAGTACAATCCTGACCGTCCGGGACAAGTAAAACATATTTTTCTCGATCTGAATTTGGATATACCTTCAAAAACTGTTCGCGGTACTTGTAAAATAACTTTAGCGCCGATACGGGACGGGGTAGACCGTTTGCGTTTGGATGCTGTAAAGTTAAATATTGAATCAGTTGCTGTTGCCGGAACTTCACAGCAGTTTGATTACGATGGCGAATATTTAGATATTAAATTGGATTCGCCCACTCAAGTCAATCGACGAGTTGAAATTATTATCGGCTATTCTGTAGAAAAACCCCAGCGCGGGATTTATTTTATTCTCCCAGATGCACATTATCCCGATAAACCTACTCAAGTTTGGACTCAGGGAGAAGACGAAGATTCTCGCTTTTGGTTTCCTTGCTTTGATTATCCCGGACAATTATCTACTTCGGAAATTAGAGTTACTGTTCCTAAACCTTTAATGGCAATTTCTAATGGTGAATTAGTCTCCACCGAGGAAGATGGTGAAAATAAAGTTTATCATTGGTTACAAAAGCAGGTTCATCCTACTTATTTAATGACTCTCGCTGTCGGTGATTTTGCTGAAATAACTGATGAGTGGCATGGTAAACCTGTTACTTATTACGTAGAAAAGCCACGGTCAGCAGATGCGAAACTGACTATGGGTAAAACTCCGCAAATGATGGAGTTTCTCAGCGAAAAATACGGTTATATTTATCCTTTCCCTAAATACGCTCAAGTCTGCGTTGATGACTTTATTTTTGGGGGAATGGAAAATACCAATACTACACTCTTAACTGATCGATGTTTGTTGGATGAAAAAGCTGCTGTTGATAACCGCAATAGTGAAAGTTTAGTTGTTCATGAGTTAGCTCATCAATGGTTTGGCGATTTAGTTGTCATTAAACATTGGTCTCATGCTTGGGTTAAGGAGGGAATGGCAAGTTATTCTGAGGTAATGTGGACGGAACATGAATATGGTTCCCAAGAAGCAGATTACTATCGTTTACAGCAAGCACGTCGTTATATTGCTGAAGACAGTAGTCGCTATCGTCGTCCGATGGTAACTCATGTCTACCGAGAAGCTATTGAACTATATGACCACCATATTTATGAAAAGGGTTCTTGTGTCTATCATATGTTGCGATCGCAGTTGGGAGATGATTTATTTTGGCGAGCGATTGCAACTTTTGTGAATGATAATGCTCATCAAACTGTGGAAACTATAGATTTATTACGAGCAATTGAAAAAGCCACTGGTCGTAATTTAATGTTTCTTTTTGATCAATATGTTTACCGTGGTGGACATCCCGATTTTAAGGTTGTTTATAGTTGGGATGGAGATGCTAATTTAGCCAAGGTAACGGTTACTCAAACTCAGGTAACTTCTGAAGATCAGAATAATGAAAATTTATTCGATTTAAAAATTCCTATCGGTTTGGGTTATGTCGAAGCAGATGATTTGCAAGTTTTTACTGTCAGGGTTGCGGAAAAAGAACAAAGTTTTTACTTCCCCTCAGAAAAGAAACCCGATTTTATCAGCTTTGATGTGGGAAATCATTATCTTAAAACTGTAACCTTGGAATATCCCATACCAGAGTTGAAAGCTCAGTTATTCCATGATCAAAATCCCGTTTCCCGGATTTATGCTGCTGCTGCTTTAGCGAAAAAAAATAGTTTGGAAGCTGTGAAAGCATTGTCGGAATCTCTGAAAAATGATGCTTTTTGGGGTGTACGTGTAGAAGTTGTTAAGCAATTAGGGGAAGTTCAGTTAGACCAAGTTTTTGATGTTTTGATGGAATATTTATCAGATCAAAATCCCTATGTACGCCGTGCAGTAGCCCAAACTCTTGGTAAAATCAAAACTAATTCGAGCTATGAGGCTTTGAAGAAACTTTTATCAGCTGGGGATGAAAGTTATTATGTTGAAGCCGCAGCCGCAGCTGCTATCGGTTCGATTGCTGCAACAATGGGAGAAGAAAAACCCGACGAAGCCGAAGTTTTAAAGCTGTTTGAAAATATTTTACTTGACAAAGCCGGTTGGAATGAAGTCGTTAGAAATGGTGCGATCGCCGGTTTATCTGAATTAAAAACTAGTGAGGCTGCTTTAAATTTAATTTTAGATTATACCAAATTAGGTGTACCACAACCTTTACGTTTGGCAGCAATTCGCGCTTTAGGTAAAGTTTCTCTTGCTCAAAATACGGTCAATTTAGAACGAATTTTAGAAAGATTAACCAATCTCTCCCAAGAAACTTTCTTTTTAACTCAAGTTGCTGTAGCATCCTCACTCGGACAGATGGAAACTAAAAAAGCTATTGGCATTTTACGTACTTTAGCTCAACAAACCCCTGATGGACGGGTACGTCGTTATGCTGAGGAAGAAATTGAACAAGTGGTCAAGAAGACTGCTTCTGATGCTGCTGTCAAGGATTTACGTTCCGAAGTTGAACAACTCAAAGAGCAAAATCAACAACTTAGAAGCCGTTTGGAAAGTTTGGAAGCGAAATCCAGTTAATCAGTTATCAGTTATCAGTTAACAGTTATCAGTTATCAGCCTCCAGGTTTTCTAGTTGGTTCACAGCCTGGAGGCTGGTCACCAGTTATAAGTATTTATATCTAATATGAAGTCCGCTTAATTGCTTACCATATGACTCAACGCATTTACCCATCACCAATTACCAACTACCGATTACCAGCCCTCACAGACAGTAGGAGTGTTTTACCGGACGTGATATAAAACCCGATTTTTGTCGTGTAAGAACCGAAGGGATGGTTCTCATCGAATTAACGTAAAGATATTGTAAAGTTTGCGACTATGTGGTTAAATAGCATAAATTTGATGTTTACAAGATGTATTTTGATACATTTACAGTAAAATTTTCGTGAAGATTGGATTACTTTTGTAGAGACGTTACACTGTAACGCCTCAAAATCTAAATTCATACCCGGATTGTGCAACGCCCGTTAATTAAATGGTTCAAAATACCACTATTGGAGGAGTATTCTTTTTAAAGAATGTATTATTTTAAACGGCAAGACACTATTGTTGTGGATGTCATCACTAGAAAAATTGCACGTTTAATTCCAATCTAATTCTAATATTATGATTGTGCGGGATGGTTAGCAATGCGTAAGCCAGTTTTAACAATTTTTTACCAATATAATCCTTGGAATACCACGATTGGAGGAATACAGACATTAATCAATATTTTTATCAAGTATGCTCCGAAGGAATTTGAGGTCAGACTTGTTGGAACGGCAAATCATCAAAATGAGACTTTAGATAGATGGCAAACCAGAGAATTTCTAGGAAGAGAAATTAAGTTTCTGCCTTTATTTGTAGTTGAAGACGATAACGTTAGGGGAGTGGTACCGACGACGGTTAAATATACCGCTGCAATGATGGGACGTTGCTATGCTTCTGATTTTATGCATTTTTATAGACTTGAACCAACAATAGCGACTTTGAAATGGAAAGGGGAAAAGACGCTGTTTATCCAGAACGATATCAAAAAACAGATGACAGCTGTAGATGATAAAAATGCAATTTTGTGGCGGAGATTGCCATCTGCTTATTTTGCTTTAGAACGTTTATTAGTCGGACAATTTGACCACATTTACTCGTGCAACAGTGACTCTATGTCACTTTATCAACAGCGTTATCCCGATATCTCCGACAGAGTCAGCTTGTTGAACAATACTTTTGATGAAGAGGTTTTTTATCCAGTTTCCGATCAAGAGCGCGATCGCAAAAGACGGGAATTAGCGAACAAATTGCATCTTGACGAAAATACCCGTTTTGTGCTGTTTGCCGGGAGATTGCATCCGCAAAAAGACCCCTTATTATTAATACGTTCGATCAAAGCATTAGACGAGTCACATATTCACTTGTTGATTGCGGGAGAGGGGGAACTAGCAGCTACAGTAAGAAATGAAATAAACTCCTTGGGATTAGAGCAGCGAGTGACGATGCTGGGAATAGTTCGACAACAAGAACTATCCGATTTACATCGAGCTAGCAATGCTGTAGTCTTAACCAGTGCATTTGAAGGATTACCATTTGTGGTTTTAGAAGCCCTTGCTTGTGGAACACCAATCGTGACAACAGAAGCTGGTGACACTCCCAGGTTACTATCTCCCAAAAGTGGAGTTGTTTGTCAAACCCGAACACCCGAATGTATCGCTTCGGCTTTACGTCAAGTTGCGATGCATCCAGAAAATTATCCAGTTGCAGAATGTGTAAAAAGCGCCCAACCTTATGCTGCCAGTACTGTAGTCAATCAAGTTTACAGTCAAATGTGGCAACGTTGGGAACAAAGCTTCAAACAATCTGTTAGTGTTTAACGGTTATAACCATCTTGAGAGCAAAAACGAGCGATGAAAATTGCAGTAATTGGTGCAAAAGGTCTACCTCCCAGACAAGGTGGGATTGAGCATTACTGTGCGGAAGTTTATCCCCGCATGGTAAATCACGGTCATAGTGTAGATTTATTTGCTCGTTCTTCTTATATCGATAGTTCTTGGTTGGAGAACTACTATTTTGAAGGTGTCAAAGTGATTTCGTTACCAGATATACGGATGAGAGGTGTAGATGCTTTTATTACATCCGCACTGGGAGCATTAGCGACTACTGGTAAAAGATACGACATCATTCATTTTCAGGCTCTGGGACCATCTTTATTTACAGGATTATCGAGGATTGCCACAAAATCCAAGATAGTTGTTACCTGTCATGGATTAGACTGGCAACGAGCGAAATGGGGGAATTTTTCGACTCGTTTGATTCAAATGGGGGAACAGACAGCAGTACGTTGCGCTCACGGAATGATTGCGGTTTCTGATGCGCTCAAGACCTATTTTTTACAAACTTACGGTAGGGAAACAGTATATATTCCTACTGCTCCTGCGGGTTATGCAAATTCCGATCCAAATTTTGCCTACGGAACTAAATTAGGACTTGAGCGGGGACGATATATTTTATTTTTGGGCAGATTAGTACCAGAAAAACGTCCCGACTTACTTGTGGAAGCCTTCACTAATTTACAACCATCAAACTGGAAACTGGTTTTAGCTGGTGGTGTTAGTAATACAAAAAATTTCACTGCCAAATTATTAGAGCAAATTGCTCGCGATCGCAATATTGTATTTGCCGGAGAATTGCGAGGAGCGCGGTTAGCAGAAATTGTCCGGGGGGCTGGATTATTTGTTCTACCTTCGGATGTGGAAGGATTGCCAATGGCGATGTTAGAAGCAATGCGTGAAGGTATTCCCATATTAGCAAGTGATATACCACCCCATCAGCAATTGATTGGTGGAAGTAGAGGTCGGTTATTTGCAGCCGGTTCCTTGGAATCTTGTATTCAAGAACTATCCTGGAGTACCAACAACTCAACCCATATGGCAGTCATGGCTCATAATGCACAAAATTATGTAAATGTAAACTATAGCTGGGAATATATTACCAAAGAAACCTTAAAATTATACGAAAATCTACTCGGTTTAACTTCACCAATGAATCCGAAAAAATCGCAAAACAGTAAACAGTTAACGGTGAGGAGTTAGGAGTGAGGAGTGAGGAGTTAGGAGTCAACTGTCAACTGTCAACTGTCAATTATCAACATGGAGAAAGGTATTTCATCCTTATTAATGGTGTTAAAGCGACGAAGCTTACCTGCGCTGGCAACTTTTGCGGCGGTGATTGGTGGAGCTGTGGCTTATCTTAGTGTTACTCCGCGTATTTATCAAACATCTGCGCGGTTGATGCTAACAGGAAAACAGGTGAGTGTTTCAGAATTGGGTCGAGATTTAACTCAGGTTGGAAATGCGACACCGGGTGGTCCGAATCCGTTGGCTGACCAAGCTGAGTTGATAAAATCACAACGGGTGTTGGATAAAGCAATTGAGATATATGATTCAACAAAAAATCAACAGAGTGTTGTAGAAGACGAAATAGATACAGAATATTTACGTAAAAATTTGAGCGTAAAAATCGTTCCAGCAACTAATATTTTACAACTCAGCTATGAAAATCAAGACCCAGTGTTAGCTGCTCAATTGCTCAATGCTTTATCAGCAGCGATGGTTGAGTATGATATTAAAGCGATTAGTTTTGAGGCGACAAAAGTTCAGGAATTTTTGGAAAATAAACAACTGCCGATTGCAACAACTAAATTGCAACAAGCTGAAGCGGCAGAAAATCAGTACAGACAAGCTAGCGGTATTGTTGCATTTGACGAACAGACTAAAGTTTTAGTGGAGAATTTAGCATCACTAGAAGAGCAAGAACGAACTTTGAGTGCTTTACTCCAAGAAGTGCGATCGCAAGAAGCTTCTTTACGACAAATTACGAATGCTGGTAATTTGAACAGTGCTTATTCTGCGGTACGCAGTGGTTCAGATCAAGAATTAGTCAAAATGCGAGCAGCTTTAGCCGAATTGGAGCGTCAATTGGTAGAAGTGCGGTTACGGTTTACTCAAAATCATCCCCAAGTAATCGAGTTAGAGGAAAAACGCAATGCTTTCCGTCAAATGTACCAACAGGAATTAGCGAAAGTATCATCAACCAATCAAGCAGTTGCTTCCAATAAGATAACGAATGATCAACTTTCTCAACAGTTAACTTCTCAATTAATTACCAACGAAGTTGAACGTTTAGCAATTGAAAATAAATTAGCAACCGTACAAGCACAAACATCGAATTTACAAACTCGTTTGGCTCAATTACCAATCAAACAACAACCTTTAACAACACTCATCCGCCAACGGGAAGAAGCTGCTGCAAGTTTAAAGTTTTTACAAAGCAAGTTAGAAGAAGCGAGAATTGCTCAAGCACAAAAGGTAAGTAATGTCCGAGTTATCGAATCCGCAACAGTGCCAAATTCGCCAGCATCACCCAAAAAATCGGTAGTTTTGGCTTTAGCAACGGTTTTTGGCGGTATTTTAGCAACTGGTGTGATTTTGCTCCTAGAATTGATGGATAATACCTTAAGAGACCCAAGAGAAGCCGAAGAACTACTTAAATTACCATTACTAGGAGTATTACCACGTTTACCTGGGAAAACTTTGGTATTAGAACCCTCAGATCGATTTTTAGACCAAATTGGTTTGGTTGAACCTTACCGAATGCTGTTTAAAACGTTGGAGTTTCGCAATGATAATCAATTAAACCTGATTGTGGTTAGCAGTACTATTTCCGGTGAAGGTAAATCTGTGGTAGTTTCCCATTTAGGGGCAGTTTCCGCAATGTTGTCTAGAAAAACACTGATAATCGATGCTGATTTACGCAGACCAGTGCAACATACTCTGTTTAATTTACCACCGAAACCAGGGATTACTGAAATAATTGAGGGTAAGAGGAGCTTTGTTGATGCGATACAAAAGACTGATGTCGATAATTTAGATATTCTCACTTGCGGTGAACTCCACGGAAGACCTTCGCAGTTATTAGAGTCCTTAGAAATGAAATCGATTCTAGAAACCGCCAAGAAAGAATACGATTTAGTAATTTTAGATACTCCACCTTTAAGTGCTTGTGCGGATGCATCAACTTTGGGTAAACAGAGTGATGGACTAGTTTTAGTGACACGTCCAGGATTTACCAACAAAGAAATATTGCAAAGAGCAGTATCGGAATTGACGAGTAATCAGATATCGATTTTGGGAGTAGTAGTTAATGGAATGTCGAGTCTGACAGAAGAATATTATCGTTATCCGGTGAAAAGTTATCAACCGACAAGATATTTGACTCCGGGGGGAAGCAGATAAAAATGTTAACAAATAAACAGTTCAACAATTCTTCTTACCAGTCATTTTTCGTAGGATTGGCAGGAGTTGCAATTGGTGTAGCTGTGGGATTTGGGGCTGGTGCAATACCTGTAGTGGTAGGGTTGCTTTTGGGTGTAGTAGGGGTAATTGTATTCTTTTTTGCTCGATTTGAACAAGCAGTATTAACTTTATTAATATTACGTAGTTCTTTAGATCCTTTTTCGGCACAGCAAGTACCGGCTGCTTTTGCAATTGGTTTGGATGGGTTAACGATACTTTATGTAATAGTTAAAATTTTAATCAGACAAAAGGTTCATACAGATAATTTTTTTTGGGTTTTTGCGGGATGGGTAGGGTTTTTAGGAATATGGGTAATTTTACCAATAGTCGGTTGGGGATTATTAGGAAAAACCTATTTAGTAGATGGAATTAGAGAATGGACGCGGATATTTTCTTGGTTAATGGTATATTTGCTGGTGATGCAGTTAAAAGGAAAGATTCATCCGCAAAAAGTTATACCCGTCTTATTTTTTAGTCTTTTTGTACCACTAACAGTAGGATTTTTACAACTTGTGATACCTTCGCGTCTTCCTGATGTGATAAGTTGTCGAAACTGTCTGAATTCAACTATTGGACATCCCAGTACATTTGGTACTTTTTTATTTTTATTTATCAGTTTAACTTTGTGGAAACTCAGTCACGTAAATGAAAATCGCTGGTTGTGGTTGACATTATTAGGAACTTTGGCGTTTTTCATGGTGATGACAAAATCTCTCACCAGTTTAATCATGATGTCGGTTTTTATAATAGTCTTGATTGCGCCTAAATTGAATTTATTAAGGTTAATTGGGGGGATTTTATTTATTGCATTAGTCTTTTATTTGTTTGCAAGTACAGAATTTGGACATGAAAAACTAAATGCACTTTTAGAAACACCATTATTTAATCGAGATTTAGATATATCTCGAACAATATTATTATCATTTGGAGATGGAAACAGCGCAAATTGGCGAATTGCTCAATGGGCTTTTTTAATAGATGCTTGGAAACAATCACCACTTTTAGGATATGGTTTGGGTACGAGTCAATATATAACTTATTTTCAAAATTATGCTCATAATGATTATCTGCGATTTCTTGCAGAAACGGGAATTATCGGATTTACCAGTTTTCTTGTATTTCTGGGAATACAAATAGTTTTTTTAGGCAAATATTTGCGAGATTCACTATTAGGAAGTCCCCGTCGAAGACTTTGTGTAACAATGATAGCAATTTTTGCAGCAATACTTTTAGGAATGGCTACCGATAATGTTTGGAGTCATACAACTTTATTTTTTTATTGGTGGCTGTTATTTGCAATTGTGGGATGGGAGGAAATAGTTGACAGTTGACAGTTGTTGATTACCAATGTTTAATCGTTTAACCTTTAACCTTATTTAATAATCGTTCAAATACAAGAATTTTTGAAAAGACTAAAATCTAAAATCTAAAATCTAAAATCGAATGACTCAGGAATTAATTAAATCTACAAATAGTCCGCAGCCACACTTAAGAAATAGAAAAGATTCTTATAAAATTACTATTATTCATCCGAGTGCGGGTGTGAATTGGAGTGGTGGCTCGGAAATTTTTGCGATTGAAATAACTCGTCGTCTGAGTAATTACTTTGATGTCGAACTTTTAAGTGGTGCTGATTGCGGTGATTTCTCTCATTTGTCTGGGGGTATTCCTCGTGCTTACACTTATGATTTGATCAATCAACCGTTAATTAAAAATTTAGTGCATCGCTTTGCAAATCATCCTGAAATTATTATTGAACATCTCACTAATTTCTTTCCTTGTGTGACTCGCTGTTTATTGAATTCTCCCGATTTAATATTTCCTTGTAATGACTATGGTGGTTTAGCAATTGCTACTACTGTACGTGCTATTAAAGGTACTCCTATACTTTACGCTGAACATAATAGTTTATTAGCAGAGGGAAAATGTTTAAAACGTAATCTGCTTTTTTCTCCCGATAGTTTAGTTGTTTACGATGAAAAGACTGCTGAATTTGTTTGCAATATTAAACCAACACAACAAGTAAATGTTATTCCTAATGGAGTTGATTTAAAACAGTTTACTCCTGAAGGTAACAAAATAGATTTTGGGTTAACTCAACCAGTTATATTGTGTGTCGCTTCTTTAAATCGTAATAATCATAAAAGAGTCGATTTAGCTATTAATGCGGTTTCTCGTTTACCTGAAGGTAGTTTATTACTATGTGGAGACGGGCCAGATAAAACTTATTTTCAAGCACAAGGTAATAAATTACTCGGTTCAAATCGTTTTAAAATATGTACTTTTCCTTTTCAAAAAATGCCAGAAGTTTATCGTAGTGCTGATATATTTACACTTCCTTCTCTCAATGAGCCCTTTGGTTTTGCTTACATTGAAGCAATGGCAAGTGGTTTACCAGTAGTTGCAACAGATGATGAAATGCGTCGTTATATTGTTGGAAATAGTGGTATTTTGTGTGATGTGACAAATCCAGATATATACGCAGATGCATTATCTCAAGTTTTAAAAGTCTTAAAAGAAGATTGGCAGCAAAAAGCAATAAATAATGCTTTCCGATTCAGTTGGGATGCGATTGCTTTGAAGTATCGTGATGTGATTTTAGAAGTAATTGAAAACAGGTTAAAGGTTAAAGGTTAAAGGTTAAAGGTGAATTGATAGATGGTGTTACTTAAAGCAATGAGTTAACTATGCTCCAGAAAATTATACTTTAATACGGAAGTAAAAATATCTAAAAGTACATAAGATGTTTTAACATATTTATTTCAGAAAAAGGTTTTATTAAAATGCAATGTTGTTCTATAATTATTCCTGCTTATAATGCAATGAATTATCTGCCACAAACTCTAGAAAGTGTTTTGAAGCAGACTTTTACAGATTTTGAAGTTTTGATTATTAATGATGGAAGTTCCGACAATATTGTAGAATGGTTTTGCAATATTGTAGACCCACGAGTTAAATTAATTTCTCAAGAAAATCAAGGTGTTTCAGCAGCAAGAAATATCGGGATTAAAAATTCAACAGGTGAGTATATTGCATTTATTGATGCAGATGATTTGTGGGAACCTACTAAATTAGAAAAGCAATTGCAATGTTTTCAACAAAATCCTTCAATTGGTTTGATTCATACCGCAATGACGATAATTGATGAAAAAGGAAAATCTTTAGGAAGAACCTTTATATCGAATGTTGAAGGTGATGCTCTTAAACCATTATTAGAACAAAATACAATAGTAACTTCTTCTGTAATAATTCGTCGTAGCTGTTTAGATGTAGGAAACTTTGATAATAACTTACATTCTTCTGAAGATTGGGAACTTTGGGTGCGTATCGCTTTACGTTATCCGATAATGCTAATAAAAGAACCCTTAGTTTATTACCGTCACCATGCCAATAATACAACTAAAAATTGGCAAATGCTCGAACAAGATTTACATTCAATCGAGCAAATATTTGAATCAGTTCCTCAAGAATTATCTTATTTAAAAAACCGTACCTATGCTTATGCAAATATTTACTTAGCTTGGAAAGCTTTACAAACAGGTTATTGTAAACAAGCAACTTATTTTCGTAACCAAGCAATTAAACATTATTCTCCAACCCTTTTTTTTCCAAAAATGATTCGTTTGCATTTGGCGATCGCACTTTCGCAAATCTTGGGAAACAACGGTTTCAACCGTATCCAGTCTTTGATTTACACAATACGTCGTCGTTTCTCCACCGTGAAAATGTGATGGGAAGGGGACAAGGGGACAAGGGGACAAGGGGACAAGGAGATGGGGGGAAATTTAATAATTCAAAACAACTGTCAACTGTTAACTAACTCTAAAATTCAAAATTGAATTATGCCAAAAGTATCTATAATTATTCCTGCTTATAATGCAATGACTTATTTACCGGAAACTCTGGAGAGTGCTTTTAAACAGACTTTCACGGACTTTGAAATATTGATTATAAATGATGGTAGTTCGGATAATATTGTGGAATGGGTTTCACGAATTATAGACGAACGAGTTAAATTAATTTCTCAAGAAAATCAAGGTGTATCCGCAGCACGAAATACGGGAATTAACAACTCTCAAGGGGAATATATTGCTTTTCTTGATGCTGATGATTTGTGGGAATCGACGAAGTTGGAAAAACAAGTAAATTGTCTCGAAGCTAATCCCACAGTAGGTTTAACATACACCTGGACGACTTTTATCAACCAATTTAGCCAACCTACAGGAGTATCGATAGTTTCTCACGCTGAGGGAAATGTATGGGAAGAAATCGTGGTTCGAGATATGATATCCACTGGTAGTTCTACAATGATTCGTGCTGAATGCTTTAATAAAGTAGGTTTGTTCGATTCAGATTTATCTGTCGGTGAAGATAGGGATATGTGGACTCGTATTGCAGCAGTATATCCATTTGCGGTAATTAAAGAACCGTTGACTCTCTATCGAAGACATTCGACTAATACAACTAAAAGCAATCAAACAATAATTCCTCAACTATCGAAAGTTATAGAAAAGACTTTTCAAAATACTCCAGAAAACAAAATTTATCTCAAAAATCGCAGCTATGGATGGATGAACATTTTTGCAGCTTGGTCTGCGATTGAAGAAGAAAAAGACTATAAACAAGCAAAATATTACCGTCTACAAGCTGTAAAACATTACCCACAACTACATTTTACATCAATGTATCTACGTTTAAGCATCGCGATCGCAATGTTAGCTTTATTCGGTTTTCCAACCTACGATAAAATCCGAGGATTGAAAAAGATTCTAGTTAAGAATAAGGTTCGTACCGTTTCATGATATCTCTTGAAACTTTAACCTTTCACCTTTGACCTTTCACCTTTAACCTTATCAATATGGGATTACGTAATCAAGCCGTAAAAGGCGGATTTATCATGGTTATTCGTCAAGGCTTGGGTATTTTACTCAGCTTAGCGAGCGTAATATTTATTACCAGAGTAATCGGTCCGCAACAATACGGTTTTTTTGGTGCTGCTTCGGGAATTGCAGTGTTTCTTTACCGTTTGGGACCTTGGGGTTTGGATGTTTATCTAGTACGTAAAACAGAAAATCCAGAGCAACAAGAATACAATCAGGCTTTCACTATTTTACTTGGTGTGAGTTTATTTTTAACATTAGGAATGGCTTTGGGACGAGATATTATTGCTGATTTTCTGAGAATTAAGGAAGTTTCATCACTTTCATTAGCTTTAGCTTTTACAATTCCTCCCACTCTTTTAAAAGTACCTGCTACGGTGAAACTGGAACGAGACCTTAATTTTAAACGTGTTGCTTTCAACGAGTTAATTAGTCAAATTAGCTACTACATAATTGCCATACCGATGGCTTTTCAAGGGGCTGGTGCTTGGTCTCCCGTTGTCGGTTTGCTAGTTCAACAATATGTCTTATTTATACTCACTCAGTTAGCTGCAAATCTCAAATTAGGTTTGTGCTGGAACCCCAAATTAGTTAAACAAATGGTGAGTTACGGCTTTACCTATTCCGCTTCTAATTGGGCTTGGGAATTACGAACATTGATAAATCCAGTCATCGTTGGACGCTTTGCGGGTGCGGAAGCTGTTGCTTTTGTTGCTTTAGCCATACGCTTGGTAGAAATGCTTTCTTTTGTTAGATTTATTACTTGGCGTTTAGCAATGGCAGCTTTAGCGAAATTTAAAGATAATAAAGCTCGTTTGCTTCATAGTGTTGAAGAAGGAATGCATTTATTAGCTTTGACTGTTGGTCTACCAATGGCAGGTTTTTCTTTAGTCGGGCCGATAGTCTTGAGTATTGTTTTTGGTAAAGATTGGAACCCAGTATTAGAAGTTTATCCATTTATTGCGATTAGCTATATCGCTTATTCAATCTTTAATTTACACACTTCGGTTCTCTATTTACTAGGTAAAAATATGGCAGTTACTTGGTTTAATTTAATTCATGTGGCAATATTTGGAGTCACTGCATTATTATTAGTACCTTCCATGGGAATGATAGGGTATGGATGGGCTGAGGTATGTACTTTAGTTAGTTATATTGTTCTACATTTATACGTTTCTCAAGAAGTTGGTAAACCAAATTATATGACTGCTTTTATCTGGTTTTCTCTTTCGGTTTCTGTCTTGCTTATCGGTACTTTTGCAAGTCCATTACGTTATTTTTCAGTATTTTTATTATTCCTTCCTTTAATATCAACAAAAGAAAGGAAGAATTTATGGGGATATTATCAAATATTAAGGTCGTAAATTGGTAATTGGTAATTGGTAATTCTTGACTGATAACTGATAACTGATTAATTTTGATTCTGAGAATTTGCTTTATTACGAATTGATTCCGCAATCAAAGCGACAATTGCTGATACAACTATTAAAATTACACTCAAAGCATTAATATCTGGTTTTACACCCGTTCTAATACGACTAAAAATTTCCATCGGTAAAGTATTAGAACCACTACCAGCAGTAAAACTAGCAATTAAAAAATCATCTAAACTCAAAACAAATGCTAATAAACAACCAGCGATAATTCCTGGCATTAATTGAGGTAATAATACTTTAATAAAAGCTTGTAAAGGTGTCGCTCCTAAATCTAATGCAGCTTCTTCTAAATAAGGATTTAAATTAGTTAATCGAGCCGAAACAACAAGACCAATATATGCTAGACAAAATACCACATGAGCTGCAACAATAGTCCACACATTCAAGCGAATTGCAAACGCTGCTAGGAAAACTAAAGTCGCAACCGCGATCGCAATATCAGGAATAATCAGTGGTAGATAAGAAATTCCTCGGTATAAACCTTTCCCCCGAAAACGATAACGTGCTAACCCTACAGCCATCAAGGTTCCTAACACCGCAGAAATCCCAACAGCACTAAAGGCAACTATCAAACTGTTTTTTAATGCCAATAAAATACGTTCATCAGTAAATAATTTTTGATACCATTCCCAAGTAAACCCTTCCCAAGCTCCACTGTATGCTGATCGGTTAAAACTATAAAAGGCGAGTACTGCAATCGGTAAATACATGAGAACATACATTAACAGTGAGAAAACTCCCTGCCATCCTATATGCAGCTTTTTCTTCGGTGGAGATATATTCACGCCTGTTTTTATAATTTCTTGTTTGTCAGCACTTTCATAGCATTTTTTCTATGAAAAGTCAATAATTACTTCTTGAGGTGTAAAATATTATTTTTGCTAAGATTTTGTAAAGATTTTGTACTTTTTGAGTAGTGAAAAAATTGTCTTGTGATGTTCTAGTTCCCAAGCTGAGCCTGAGAACTAGGTTTTACAAGCTTTGATTGCTTAATATTGCAATATTAGCCGCAAATCCGAAAATGACGCTAATAAAAATAGCAACAAACATATAGTTAACTATAATCAACCCACAAGTCAATAAAATCGGCGTTTCCAATAGCAACACTTGCCATAAGTTGAATTAAATTTAAACTTAAATTTAATTTAAATTCAAATAACGACAAGCGCCATTTTAAACAAATTTAACAAGACTGTTCGTGAGTAGAGCTTTGCTTTTGTTGCTTGTATTTTTGTAACTGTAGCAACAATAAATCGACTTCAGCTTGTAAATTAATCAGCTTGGCTTGCTGGTCAACCTGATAGCAAATATTAGCTGAATTTGACTTGGAATCCTGGGAATTGCGTTCTGAAATACTAGATACAGACATACTAATAATTAAATCCAAAACTCTACTCACACCATTAAAAATACTATAATAGTGTAATTTAAACAATCATTAAATCTTTGTATAGCTTGTATTAGCTATTGCAATATAAATAATTTTTTTTGCTTGCTAATACTGATAAAAAAGGACATTGGGGGTGAGGATTTTGTTCCGAGGAAAAAATGTAATTAGGGAGTAGGGGGTAGAGGCAAGACTTTGTAGAGTCGCAAGCGGTTTGTTGAAGAGAATAAACTGAAGTGACTTGATTAAAGAAGCAAATCCCAAAAAGACCACGGTGGTGGGTGTTAGCGCGTCTCAAACCCAATTGACAAGAGGATTATGGGATTTTAGCAGAGTTCACAAGATCGGTAAATTGCTCATAAGTAATTCCCAGAAGTCGCTTGGTACGCAAGGGATATTTCTGTATATAATCGAAGGTACTAATCATTTAATTAAGTGGTGGTAGAGGATCAATTCTACTTTCTACCATTTTTTTGTACCCAGATCATATTCCGGACGTGTCTATTGATACGCTCCGCGTGATGACATTGAGCCAAGATGCACTCGTTGACTGGTTAACTAAGGAGTTTCTACAACAGCTACTCCCGTCTTCCGAAAACTCTCAAAAAAGGAACTGTATTGTTCTTTAACTTCATCTAACTGAGCAAAAATGTTATGGGGATCGGTGATACCATCACCTTCATACTGAACCACAACTCCTGTATAAGGTGTGCCGTTTGAAGATAATAAATTATTGGCAACCGGATAAGAAGCAATGCCATTGAGTCCTCTTAGAGCAAGGGATTCTTGCATTCCCGACCAAAGTATTGGACCTGCCTGCTGCACTCCTGAAGCGAGGGCGTTTGCATTGAATACGGCTTTAGAAACCTGGGTGTCTCCTTTACCAACAGGCTGATATATCGAACGTACTGGATTACCTGGTAATGGTCTTTGAGCAATATAAGGCATATAAACAATTGGGTCTACTGCTTCCCATGCAGTTCCTAACAAACCAAGAGCAGGATAAAGAGAATTAATCTGTTGTAGCGTTCCCAAAGCCAAACCAACAAGAGGAGCCGATTCGTCCTCACTAATTAGCAAAGGGAAAAAGCTAGGCGAACCAGTTGGTACTACAGCACCAATTTTTGGTTCTATGGCACTGATAATGTTAGCTACCTGCGCTCCATAGGACTGTCCTAAAGCCATAACAGGTGAACTTTGAAATCGAAAATGGGTTTCTCCGGAAGGAAGGTAAATATCTCCATCCTCACCTATGACATTGACAGGAATTTTTAAATCTTCTAAAGCCTCTATTAGTAGCCGTTGCTCAATTACAGTTTGTTGGAAGGTATCTCGGTAAGCTGCCAAATTTAAAGGATTGAGGTAGGAATCGTCTCGATTATCGTCAAAACGTTCCGGATTAAGTGGCAAAGCACTACTCACCGCAGCAAATCCCTTCTCGGCAACTACATATGCAGGTCCTTGTCCCTTCGTTGGTTGGCCTCCAGGTTCAGTTATCGGACCTCTATCTACTACTTGAGTACTCAAACCGTTTGAACCGTGGAAATAAGCCACTAAGGGATAGCCTCCCGAAGGCATTGGTGTTTTAGGTATAGTAATTACAACCGGAATTTCTTCAATACGCTGTTCTACAAGGGAACCATAAGAGTCAAACTCAAAAAGCCCTCCAGTGTTAAACGGAGGTTTTCCCTGCTGAAACTGCGGCATTTTAACCGTTCCTTGTAGTTCGTAAAAGCGGGGATTGCTCGCATCATCGGAAGGGTCAAGTTTTAAATTTTCAATCTTTACATCATAGCGTTCTAACACCTCATCCGATAAACTAGCAAATGTTGAAACTACATCGCCTGTAGTAAATACGGTAGCCGCTGCCACAGAATTGGGGTTAACTTCAATTTCAGAGAGCGTTTCCCAAAGTGGCTGATAAAGTTCGATCGCTTTAGTTCCTAGTTCGCTTTCTGGTGTATTACCATTAATTAATCTGCGTAAAGTTGGGGAAACACCTAAAGGTCTACCAATTGCATTGCCAAGAGAACGTTTTACTACATCTAGCAACTTAGTAGTTGGAACTTGATTCAAAAACTGCTGAGTTTCTAGTAAGAAATTTTGACCGCTAATGTTAGGTAATCTTTCTATCACATCACCTAAAACAAACCCCTTCGGATCGAAATTTAACGATGCTAACAAGTTAGCATCCAACTCTAATGGAATGTTATCCATACTACTTATTTGAAAGGGTTACTAGTATTTTTACGTATGATGTTCTTGAAAGGATTATAATCATATAACCCACATTCCGCACCCACAGATCCAAAAATGGATTAGTACTGATTAGTAGTACAGGACAACTATATTTTTTTTGATCTAATTTAGATACAAATGAGAATAATAGCTATTAAGCATAGTAATTATGTA
>Ga0209911_100090_pt1 | contig 87833 bp, 64 predicted proteins | sample FECB21metaG_FD_188301 | JGI IMG/M metagenome (GOLD analysis project Ga0209911, IMG submission 188301) | Cyanobacterial communities from the Joint Genome Institute, California, USA - FECB-21 (SPAdes) (version 2) | ecosystem: Environmental > Aquatic > Thermal springs > Hot (42-90C) > Microbial mats...
TGTCCCCTTGTCCCCTTGTCCCCTTGTCCCCTTGTCCCCTTGTCCCCTTGTCCCCTTGTCCCCTTGTCCCCTTGTCCCCTTGTCCCCTTGTCCCCTTGTCTCCTTGTCCCCTTGTCCCCTTGTCTCCCCATCTTTTTAAGAAAACCCCAAATCCGTACCTTTCCCAGCATGGACTAAAGCCAATTTTTGATAGCGTTTAGCGTGTTGGATTAATTCTGCTGCTTGTTCGGGGGAGTTTTGACGTATCACTTTACCTGGAACTCCAACTACAAGGGATAAAGGAGGAATATTTTTGTTCACAACGGCACCTGCACCAATAATGCTACCACTTCCGACACGCACTCCATCAAGAATTACCGCACCAATACCGATTAAAGTACCGCGCTCGATGTGTGCTGAATGAACTACGGCTCGATGTCCAATGGTAACGTAATCTTCTAAAATAGTTGGTTGACCTGGGTCACAGTGGAGAATTGCTCCATCTTGTATATTTGTATATTCACCGATTTCAATGCGTTCTACATCACCTCTGACGACTGCACTGTACCAAATGCTTGCTCCTGTTGCAATACGAACCGAACCCATAACCACAGCATTAGCGGCTACGAAGGCTGCTGCTGAAATATCGGGATAAGACCAGTAGGAAGTAGTAGACACGATAGAATATGAATAAGCTATTGAGAATCAGCCGTACTCTAACCAGAATCAGCTTGGATTATGACCAGAATATCACGACTGAATTTTCAAATTTTAAATAGTTTTGATTCTGCTAATGCTCAAATGTGAAGAAGCTTTTTATCTTCTGAAAAACTAGATCCGTTATTTGAGTCATGTTGTACTAATGAGTAATGAATATAGTTCTTATTCTTAATCGGCTGATAATTTTAAGTGATTACCCATAGGAGTTGTATTGCAAGTGTAAAATTAAACGAGTTAAAGGCAATAAAAATAAAGATGTTTATATACACTTCATGATGAATCTCAGCTTGCAGTACCCTATTTATGGACCTGAAATTCAGTGTCCCCATTGCCGTCAAACGATTCCGGCACTGACATTAACTGATACCTATTTATGCCCCCGACACGGTGCTTTTGAAGCGAATCCAGAGACAAGCGAGTTGATTCACCTCCAGTCTGGACGGCATTGGCGCAGATGGAACGGTGAATGGTATCGTCAACATAACCATCCCGATGGCATTAGGTTTGAAATTCACGAAGCCCTCGATAAGCTATATACCCAAGGTTATCGGGCTACTAAAGTGATTATTGCTCGTCGGTATCGGGAATTAATGGGTGGTTATTTGGAGCGTAGTTCACCTTGGCGCGGTGGACAAAGTTCAGATACTGCCTCTGCACGATTGTACGGCTTACCAGTAGACTTTAGTCCGGAATTTTCCGAAGATTCTTGCTGGGAAGTCATAAATTTTGATTTAGAAAAAGAACCTGGTGTTCCGGTACGTTACCCCTACTTTAGATTGTTTGAATAAACTTAGAAGGGAGCAGGGAGCAGGGAATAGGGAGAAGGGAATAGGGAGAAAGGAGCAGGGTTTCCCCATCCCCCTTTGTTTAACCTTTAACCTTTAACCTCTAACCTCTAACCTCTAACCTCTAACCTTTAACCTACTCCCTACTATTTTAAATGCACCATGTTTCTATTCGGACTGCCGATATTTATAGAGCGATCGCCTTTTATGAACAACTAGGTTTCGAGGTATGCGAGCGCTTCACCACAGGTTACACTTTGGCTTGTTGGATGGAAGGATTGGGGGGAAGAATTGAATTAATTCAAATCCCTGAGCCAAAACCTGCTGCCGATGCATTTGCAGATGAACATTACGTAGGATATTATCACTTATCTTTTGACATCACCACAATCGCATCTGATTTACCTAGTTGGTTGACAAATATTAAAACAAAATTTGCCGAAGCATCCCGCGAACAACCGCAAGTAATCCAACCTTTAAAGGTACTTTTAGAACCAACTCAGCAGCAAATAGGCAGTTGTATCTACGAAGTCGCTTTTATCGCTGATACTGATAATTTACCTTTAGAATTTATCAGGAATTTAACAATAAATTAATTACTTGTTAAGTACTTGAAAATAATTACTTTTATCTGTAGAATATACCTTCCCTGTAGTGTTGCCGAAGCGACAGATTCATACAGTAGATTAGACTATATTCATTTAAAAAAATCTGTAGTTAAGCTTACAGATAAGTCAAGCAAATAAATGTCTGTATATCTTAGGTTATTGCGTATTCGTAGTTTTCCGTATTTACTTTTAGCAGTAGGACTGATCCTAGCTCTATTTCTTGGTGGTGAATCAAGTTATAGTAAATTAGTGGCTGTGTCTAAATGTGTAAATAGTAATAAACAATTAGTGACAGAAAATCAGACGGTATTAACAATTGCGGACAACGTTCATAAAACAACTTTAGAAAATGGTCTTACAGTCATCACTAAAGAAGTACACACCGCACCAGTGGTTACTGTACAGATGTGGTACAAAGTAGGAACTCGCAATGAAAAACTGGGTGTAAATGGTATTGCTCACCAGTTGGAACATATGATGTTCAAAGGTACAAAAAGCCGTCCAGTACAATTTGGACAACTTTTTAGTGCTTTAGGTAGCAATTCAAATGCTTTTACCAGTCACGACCAGACAGTATACTACAATACTGCTGAACGCAATAAGTTAAAAGCACTTTTAACTTTAGAAGCAGATAGAATGCACAATGCGGTGATTGACACCGAGCAGCTAGAAAGTGAAAAACGGGTAGTCATTTCTGAATTAAAAGGTTACGAAAATGACCCGGAATACCGTTTAAATAGAGTAATCATGCGGTCAGCTTTTCTCGATCATCCGTATGGATTACCTGTAGGTGGCACAGAGGAAGATGTAGCAGGTTTTACTGCAAAACAAGTAGAACAATACTATGAGAATTTTTACAGTCCTAACAATGCAATATTAGTAATTGTCGGTGATTTTGAAACTACTAAAACGATTGAAGCTGTCAAAGAAATATTTGAAAAAATACCAGCAAATCAAGATAAAAAGTTTTTAGAACAAACCAAATTTAAAAATTCTCTGGCTGCAAATTCTTCCGAACCGATTATATTAAAACAACCAGGGGCTGCACCGTTATTTCAATCTGTATACAGATTACCTTCAGCGAAACATCCCGATATCCCAGCTTTGGATATATTTGATTATATATTGGCAGAAGGAAGAAACTCGCGACTTGATCAAGCCTTAGTAGATTCGGGAAAAGCGAGTGATGTTTCAGCAAGTGTAATTAGCTTGGAAGAAGCCGGTTGGTATGAATTATTAGTAACGGCAAATTCCGCTTCTAAATTATCTAAAATTGAATCAATAGTTAATCGTGAAATTAGTTATTTAATCGATAAAGAAGTTAGTTTAGAAGAATTAAATCGAGCAAAAGCCCAGTTACAAGCTTCAGTAATTTTAAGTAACCGCGATATTACCTCCTTAGCGATGCAATTGGGTAATGATCAAGCTACCACTGGTGATTATACTTATACAGACCGTTATTTAGCTGCTATCAAAAAAGTAACAGTTCAAGATGTGCAACGGGTAGCTCAAAAATACTTTAAACAGCAAAAACCAACAGTAGGGTTTTTTGAACCAACTCAGATCAAAGCTAAAGAAAAAAGCGATCGCAAACAACTTGTTGCACAGCACAGTGAAAACTTCTCTAAAAACACCACAGCAAGTGTGGATATCGCTAAATACTTACCAGCAGTAGATTCGACAATCGCTTCCACAAATCGGGTTTTACCATCCAAATTTACTTTACCTAATGGTTTAGAGATTTTGCTACTACCAGATCAAAGCACCTCTACAGTAACTTTAGGTGGTTATATCAAAGCTGGTGCAGAATTTGATCCTCACAATCAAGCAGGATTAGCATCTTTAGTCGCAGATAATTTGCTCAACGGTACTAAAAATCAAGATTTTCTGAGTATAGCTAGAACTTTAGATGATTGCGGCGCAAATTTAGACTTTGAAACTTATCGTGAAGGGGTGTACATCGAAGGAAACAGTTTGTCCGATGACTTACCAGTATTAGTCAAAACCCTAGCAGATGTGATTAAAAATCCGACTTTTCCCCAGCAGCAATTGCAGCTAACCCGCAAACAAGCTTTAACAAACCTCAAACAAGACTTAGACGATCCAGAAGAAGTTGCTCAAAGAACCTTTTCCCAAACTGTTTTTCCCAAAACACATCCATCTTATAATTTTCCTTCACAAGAGAGTTTGCAGAGAATTACTCGTGCTGATGTCGTAAATTTTCAAGAAAAACATTATCGCCCCGATACTACAGTATTAGCTTTAGTTGGTGATTTTGAACTCACACAAGTAAAAAAACTGATTGAAAGGGAATTTGCAAATTGGCAAGTTTCAGGTAAAATTCCTCAAATCAAATATCCCCCAGTAAATTTACCCGAATCAGTTATCCGTCTGAATCCGGTAGTTCCTGGAAAAGCCCAAGCAATAACCTTTATCGGTAATAAAGCAATTAACCGTCAAGACCCTAGATATTATGCAGCAATAGTTTTAAATCATATCTTGGGTGGTGATACCATATCAAGTAGACTTGGTTCTGAAATCCGCGACCGTTTGGGTTTAACCTACGGTATTTATAGTAACTTACTAGCCGGTAAAAATGCCGGGACATTTTCGATTGAAATGCAAACTAGTCCCGAACATACCACAAAGGCGATCGCCAGCACTCGTGAACTCCTAGAAGAGTTACATCAAAAGGGTGTTACACCTACAGAAGTTGAAAACGCAAAACACAATTTGACCGGCAATTACAATGTTTCACTAGCTTCTCCAAATGAATTAACCTATAGAATTATTAGAAATCAAGTGTTAGATTTAGATATAGAAGAACTACGCAGTTATACTGACAAAATTCAAGCAGTCACACCCGTCCAAGTCAATCAAGCAGCACGCGAGCTACTTCATCCAGATAAAATTGTAGTAGTAACCGCAGGACCAGCAGTTTTAGCTGATCAAGGGAAAAGGAGTAATTAGTACCACCGGAGTTAGTTGATGGTTGTTAGTGAGTTAGGAGTTAGTACCACCGGAGTTAGTACCACCGGAGTTAGGAGTTAGGAGTTATTTATTTCTCCCCATCCCCTTGTCCCCTTGTCCCCTTGTCCCCTTGTCCCCTTGTCCCCCCATCCCCTTGAACCCATCCCCAAATCAGGGGCAACAGACACAAAATAAGTTAACTTAAAATATATACAGAATTGTTTCTCAACTAAGCGAGTAAATCAATTTACATTTAAGCGGCAACGCACCTTCCAATAATTATCTTATGAACATTTTAAGTAATCTGCTTTCTCAACCATCTCAAGATACTCGTCCTAAAAGACAGCGTAGGGGAATAGAAATCAAATCGCCGCGTGAAATTGAAATTATGCGTCAATCGGGGAAAATTGTCGCAACTGTGTTAAAAGAAATTTCTGAGTTGGTAAAGCCAGGAATGACTACAGCAGACTTAGATGCTTACGCTGAGAAACGCATTCGCGAAATGGGTGCAACACCTAGCTTTAAGGGATATCACGGTTTTACGGGTTCTATTTGTTCTAGTATCAACAACGAAGTCGTACATGGTATCCCCAGCGCCAAGAAAGTCATCCGCACAGGGGATGTTTTAAAAGTCGATACAGGCGCTTTTTTTCAGGGATTCCACGGAGATTCTTGTATCACTATTGCTGTAGAAGAAGTAAAGCCGAATGATGCAAAATTAATTCGTGTTGCCGAAGAAGCGCTTTACAAAGGTATAGAACAAGTTAAAGCCGGTAATTACTTAATGGATATTGCTGGTGCGATTGAAGACCACGTTAAATCCAACGGTTTTAGCGTAGTCGAAGACTTTACCGGACATGGTGTCGGTAGAAACTTGCACGAAGAACCATCCGTTTTCAATTTCCGTACCCGCGAAATGCCTAACGTCAAATTGCGTAAAGGAATGACCCTAGCAATTGAACCAATTTTAAATGCTGGCTCTAAACATTGTAAAACTTTATCCGACCGTTGGACTGCCGTAACTGTAGATAATTCTTTCTCAGCGCAGTTCGAGCATACTGTATTAGTAACAGAAACTGGTTATGAAATTTTAACCGATAGAACAAAAGTTTAAGGAGAATAGGGAATAGGGAATAGGGAATAGGGAATAGGGAATAGGGAATAGGGAATAGGGAATAAACAACTGTCAACTGTCAACTCCGAACTCCCAACTCCTAACTCCTAACTCCTAACTCCTAACTCCTAACTCCTAACTCGTCAAACTTTGCCCGGACTACTTGTATATCTTGCCACATTAGCCATTTTGGACTACCAGTTTCGCGGGAAGGATTGCGTAGTAAATAAGAAGGGTGAAAAATTGGCATACACAAACGACCTTCCCATTCTATCCACTGTCCGCGAATTTTACTAATTGCCCGTTTTTCTGCAAGTAAACCTTTGAGAGCTGTTGCACCTGTCAAAAGGATGATTTTTGGATCTACAAGCCGAATTTGTTCCAATAGATAAGGTTTACAAGCCTTGATTTCTTCAGTAGTTGGATTGCGATTACCTGGGGGACGACATTTATTAATATTGGCAATGTACACATCTTGTTCGCTGTCAAACTTTGCTGATGCCAAAATTTTTTCTAGAAGTTGTCCCGCTCTTCCAACAAAAGGTAATCCAGTTTCATCTTCATTTTGACCCGGAGCTTCGCCGATAATCATTATAGATGCTTGAAGATTTCCTCTACCAACAACCGCATTTTGACGAGTATCCCCAAGTGGACAACGATGGCAAGTATTGCAATGTTGAGCCAATTCGATCATGCTCGGATAAGTACCTGGAGGAATCGGTATTTTAGCATCTTGAGGAATAAGTTCTTTTTGGTTAAAAGTTGAATCTTCAAAAAGACTTAACTGGTTTTTGCTGTTCATTTGAAATAAAACTTGCGTTTAAGAAAAGAATCTGTAAAAAGATCGGTTCGGTTAAGCTTTTTTTGCGTAATACTTATATCTATAAACCTTTGATTATATCAACTATTAAGAATACATTACAGCGAAATTCAACGCAATACCGTTCTGAGTTTAATAAATCATGTTGTACAATCCACTTTTTGAAAATCGCGAGGCTGCGGGTGTTGAGTTAGCCCAAGTAATTCGTACTCAATTGAACAAACAAGCGGTTGAAACTGGATTAAAACCAATACCAATTGTTTATGCTTTACCTAGAGGAGGATTACCAGTAGCTTTACCAGTAGCACGTTTGCTTGATTGTCCTTTGAACATAGAAGTTGCCAAAAAAATTAGTCATCCTCAAAATCAGGAATTAGCCATTGGTGCGGTGACTGCTTCAGGGAGTGTTGTTTGGTCAGATAATAGAGTATTTCGCTTTAAATTTTATTCACGAGAAAAACACCAAGCAAGTTTAAATGCAGCCATGGACTGTGCTAAATCTTTAGAGGCACAATTAAGTCCTGCTTGTCCTCAAGTAAATGTAGAAGGAGCCACTATTATTTTAGTTGATGATGGGATTGCTACAGGTATGACCATCGCCGCTGCTGCAACTTCCCTAAGACAGTTGAATCCCGCGCAAATTTGGCTGTGTACTCCAGTAGCACCAGAAAAATTAATTCCTTGGTTGCATAAATGGGGAGAAAAAGTAATCGTTTTAGCAACACCAAAATCTTTTTTAAGCGTAAGTAATTTTTATGTCGAATTTCCCCAAGTTGAAACTCAACAAGCTTTAGAATATCTTCAACAGCAACATATTAAAGGATGAATTATTATCTATTCATCCTTATAATGATTAATCGTAATTCATGGCTCTAGCATAGTCGCCCATCGCATAACAAACAGTTTTAAGACTAGCAAGAGCTTGTTCTTGGCTGCGACGATCTTTAATTGCTTTAGCGATTCGCAAACGTTCTTCATGATAAGACATTGCTTGTTCATAATCACCTAAAGCTTCACAAGCAACTCCCAAGCTACCTAAAGATTGTTCTTGTATACGAGTATCTTGAATCTCTTTTGCTAGTTTTAAACGTTCTTCATAGCAGATAATTACTTTTTTATATTCACCCAAAGCATAATAAGCATTACCAAGATTTTTTAAAACTTGAATACTAGTGCGATTGTTTTTGAGTAACCGAGATACAATAATACAATCTTCGTAATATTTGATAGCTTTTGAATAATTTGTTAAAGCATACCAGGCATTACCCAAATTTTTTAATATTTGTTCTTCTCCCCAATTATCTCCTATCTCCCGTACTAATTTTAAACTTTTTTCTTGATACTCTATTGCTTTGGATATATTATTCAAAGCTTTATAAACTAATCCTAAATTATTAAATGCTGCTATTTGAGAGCGAGTATCTTGTAATTTTTGAGCTATTTTTAGACATTCTTGTAAATACTCAACAGCTTCAGAGTATTGTTTTAAATGACGATAAGCGTTTCCTAAATGGGAAAGTGCTTGTATCTGCAAACGCTGTTCTTGAATATCTTTAGCTAAAGATAAGCATTGCTGAGCGTAAGATATAACGCTTTTATAGTCAGCAGAACAATAAGCTACTAAAGCTAAACAAGAAAGAGCTTTAGCCTGTTTTTCAGTATTTCCATAAGCTTGAAATAGCGCTAATGAGTGTTGTAAAGATTTTATTGCACCATTAAAGTCCCCAGCTTGTTGCTGTTGAATTCCCTGCTGTAATAACTCGGATGCTTCAAATGATTCTTCTTGATTGGAAGAGTTCTGAGTTTGTAAATCTTGATCAAGTTGTTGAACATCACTATTTTCTTGATTTGCTGGGATAAATTCCGTAGGAATATGTAAAGGAAGTGTATTTTTTAAATTAGAATTCCATGTATTTTTTTCCATCCACCGCTAGCTCCCTGTTAATCACGCTTGTTAAGATTATTATTCCCAAAATTTGTAGGTGAATTTGATTTTTCAAAAGGAAATTTATTGGGTGATTCGTCGGGGATTTACAATGATTTTCTGTTTTCAGGGATATTTTCGCTAAAAACCCGACTTCTGAGTGTCGTGGGGGTAAGAAGTTGTTTTCAGGGATATTGTCGTTAAAAACCCGACTTCTGATTGTAGTGAACTTAATTTTTATTTAATTTTTATTAATTAAGTAGATCAGCACGGAAAATTATCATTGAGACAAGGCAAGAGGCAAAAGGGAAAAGGGAAAAGGCTGTCTTGTAAGAGGGTTTAAGATTGATTTACATTTCTTTATATAGCGTTATTTTTTTGTACCGACCTACTTATCAACTATTGCTCGATCAAAATTAGCCCCGCTTAACTTCGCACCTTGAAATTTTGCACTAGTAAGATTTGCTCCTGCAAAATTAACACCTTTTAAATTTGCCCATCTCAAATCGGCACCTGTCAAATCAGAAAAACTCATATCAGCTTGCAATAAATATGCACCGCTAAGGTGAGCTTTAGTTAAATTTGCTTGAGTTAAATTTGCTTTATAAAAATAAGCACCCATTGCTTCAACTTCGTACAAATTAGCATTTCTCAGTTCAGTTTCATTTAAATTAGCATCATGTAACTTTGCTTTCCAAAGATTAGCGCGGTTTAATTTTGCTCCTCCTAAATCTGCACCTCTAATATTTGTATCTTTTAAATTAGTTCCAATTAAGTTTGTTTGATTCATCAAAGCATCTTGCAAATTAGAATAACTTAAATCAACTCCAATCAAATTAGCAAAACTTAAATTTGCCTTTTTCAAATTTGCACCGCTGAGTTGAGCTAGACTAAAATTAGCTTTGATTAAATTAGCTTCCTGGAGATTTGCATGATTAAGATTTGCACTATTAAAGTCAGCATCAGTTAAATTTGCTTGCACTAACAAAGCATTTTCTAAAATTACATGGCTGAAATTTACTCCTTGGAGATTTGCACCAGTAAGATTGTATCCAAACAAATTCGCCGAACTTAAATCTAATTCAACTTGAGGATTTTTCTTCCTCCACTCACCCCATGCAAGAGTATTAGTTTTGAGTAAAGTTAGATGTTCTAAATTTGCCATGATTTCACCTTTACTCTTGACGCTTACCGGGAGAATTTACTCTACCAGCAACATTTTTAATCGCTGCTAAGGCTCCATCTGCACCTGCAAGTATATCCTGTTCTTGTCCACCTAAATAAAGCCTGCCAAAACTACCTACAGCATTAACAGCAAGGATATTTATTGCAGCAGCTTTCTCAGCTTCATTTGCAGCTAAAGCAGCATAAGCAGCTGGTTCAACTTCTAAGACATACAACGTTTGTCCCGCTAATAGTAACTGTCCCCGTCGAGTACGATTAATAAGTTGAGTTTGATGAGCGTCAACATTACGGATAATTTGACTTGAAATTACGCGGGGTTTAAGACATTCATCTTTTTTAACTCCTAAAGCCGCTAAAATAGCTTCTCCCGCAGAACGAGTTTCCCCCTGGGAGCTAGAATGGACTTCTAGCAACCCATACAACCTTTCCACCATCTGCACCCCCGGACGTACTGAAGCAGATTTTAACGCCACATCAGTAATTCGATTAATTTCTATTCCAGGAGAAATTTCTACCCATAAAGAAGTATCTCCTGGTAGTGGTAAAAAACCTTGGGCTACCGTTCCCATATATGCTGCGTGTTGAGGTTGTAAATTGTCAAGATATACAAAACTGCGTAGTTCTACACCCAAGATTCGACTCCAGCCATAAGGATAAGAAATAATTATGCCAATTTAAACTTAACTTACCATAAGGCGGGTCAATAGTTGGGAGTTGACAGTGGACAGTGGACAGTTGACAGTGGGCAGTTGACCTGTAACCTTTAACCTTTAACCTGTAACCTGATTACCGTTTTACCTTGAATGGGCTGGGTAATTTTGACATTTGGCGAATTTTTAATATTATCCGCAACAGCAGTTGAGATAGCGAAAAATATATCAAAAGTGAAGAATATAGCTAGTACAACAATAAAAAAAGTTCTTCTCATGAATTTAACCTCAAGTTACAGCAGACGCAGTTAGTAAAATACTAGTTGCAATAATCCAAATTGCTTTGGAATAAACCATTGCAAGTTTTTTACTCAACAATTCTATTATTCACAGGAAAGCTGCTGTGGCAAATACTTGTTTGTAGAACTTACATACTCGTAACAAAAAGTGACATAAATTGTGAATTTTTGAAAACTACTCCTATCTCGCTTGAAAATTATCTATTTCTCTTTATCTTTTTCCTTTGCGTTCTCTGCGTCTCTGCGGTTTTTTTTTGATAATTTTTTCATCGGAACCGAGTATCAATTTTTCTGTATTACAATTACTCTCCACAATAGTAGATAAAATTCAGTGGAGTTCCTATTCCCTACTCCCTACTAACTACTCTGATTAATGATTTGCAGTAACTTTATCATTTTCTTCTACCGATGTGATTTTTTCCTGTTCTCTTTTAGAAGGCATTAATTGCTCTCTTAAAGACACAATGACAATATATAAAATCGGTACCACAAATAAACTTAAAAATGTGGCAATAAACATTCCTCCAAAGACAGCAGTACCCAAAGATTGACGACTACCAGCCCCTGCACCAGTCGCAATTAATAAGGGGAAAATTCCTAATAAAGTTGATAAAGCAGTCATCAAAATTGGTCGCAAACGTTCTTCTGATGCTCTCAATGCTGCTTTGGATATTGAAAGTCCTTCCTGTCTTAATTGATTAGCAAATTCCACAATCAATATGGCATTTTTAGAAGCCAAACCAATTAACATTACCAAACCAACTTGACAGAAAATATCATTTTCTAAGCCCCGCAAATATTGTGCTGCTAACGCTCCTAAAATCGCTAAAGGAACTGAAAGCATAATAATTAAAGGGTCAATATAGTTCTCATATTGTGCTGCTAATACCAAGAATACAAAAATTATTCCTAATCCAAAAATTAACGGTGCTTGTCCTCCGGATTCCTTTTCTTCTGCGGAAATTCCAGCCCATTCGTAACCAAAAGTTCTCGGTAAAACTTGATTTGCAACTTCTTCCATTGCGTCTAAAGCTTGTCCGGAACTATAACCTGGTGCTGCTTCACCGTTGATTTCAATAGAACGATACAGGTTGTAATGATTAATAGTTTGCGCTCCGGTGGTGGGAGTTACTGTTACCAAGTTACTGAGGGGAATCATTTGATTATTTTGGGAGCGAACATACAATTTACCGATATCTTCGGGATTGGAGCGATATTGAGCGTCTGCTTGCACATAAACCCGATAAGTCCGCTGTTCTAAATTAAAATCACTTACATACCGGGAACCAAGATAAGTTTGTAAAGTACTGAAAATATCGTCAATATCAACTTGTAATGCTTTAGCTCGATTGCGATTCACTTCAATCAATAATTGCGGCATATTCGCCGAAAATGTACTAAAAGCAGCCTGAATCTCTGGTCTTTGATTGGCTATTCCTAATAATTTTCCCATTTCTTGCAGCATTACCGCCAAACTACTGTTTCCTCTTCTATCTTGTAACTGAAATTGAAAGCCGCTAAAACTGCCCAATCCTTGAATTGATGGAGGATTTAATGGTAAAACTCTCGCATCGGTAATCGTAAAAAATTGCTGTCTCAATCGATCAATAATTTCTAAAGACGATTGTCCTTTTCCTGTCCTTTCTCCCCAAGGTTTCAAAGTGGTAAAAATTACTCCGTTATTCGCAGTACTACCGCTGAATCCAAAACCACCAATCGCAAAGGTACCGACTACTTCGGGTAAGTCGAGGATTTTTTGCTCAACCTGTGTCATCACTTCACTGGTATAGTTGAGCGAAACTCCTTCGGGTGCTTGAACAATCGTAATAAAATAACCTTGGTCTTCTTCTGGTAAAAATGCTTGAGGTACTATGTTGTAAAGCCAACCAGTAGTTACTAATAAGGCAGCAAACACGATTAAAACTATAAATTTCAGATGTATTAAAGCTTGGAGCGACGATTCATAGCCATTTCTTACCGCATCTAAAAACCAATTAATAACATCAAAAATTTTCTGGAGAAAACCGCTACTTTCAGTTCTTCTTCTGAATAATAATCCCGACAAAGCAGGAGTCAAAGTTAACGCTAAAAAAGTAGAAATTGCGATCGCAAAAGCAATTGTCAGCGCAAATTGACGATAAATATTACCAGTAGAACCGGGGAAAAATGCTACCGGAATAAACACCGCCATTAACACTAAAGAAGTTGCAATTACTGCTCCTGTAAGTTCGCTCATTGCAGCAGAAGCTGCTTGTTTGGGTGACATTCCCTTTTCATTAATCAAGCGAGAAATATCTTCAACTACGACAATCGCATCATCAACTACCATCCCCGTAGCTAAAGTTAAACCGAATAAAGTTAAAGTATTAATTGAAAATCCAAAGATTTTAATAAAGCCAAATGTACCGATTAATGCCAAAGGAATTGTAATCACCGGCACTATTGTTGTTCGCCAATCTTGCAAGAAAATAAAGATGACTAAAACAACCAAACCAATAGATAATAAAAGCGTTTTTATCACTTCCGAAAGCGATTCTTCCACAAAAGCAGTCGTATCAAACGCAACTTGATATTGCATTCCCGGTGGAAAATCCCTCGCTAAATTTGCCATTTCCGCTTTCACAGCAGCAGCAACTTCTAAAGCATTACTTCCCGGAGTTGGAAATATTCCGATACCAACACCTTCATTGCCTCTAAATCTTAAAAACGAGTTATAATTTTCCGCTCCTAATTCTGCTCTGCCGATATCTTTCAATTTAACTAAAACGCCATTATCCCCGCCTTTGACAACAATATCCTCAAACTCGGAAACATTTTCCAGTCTACCTATAGCACGTAAATCAATTTGATACATTTGGTCTGGTGGTGTCGGTTGCTGCCCGATTTGTCCCGCACCCACCTGTACATTTTGTTCGTTGAGAGCATTTACTACATCCTGTGCCGTGAGATTACGACTTGCTAAACGATTAGGATCGAGCCACAAACGCATTGCATAACGACGTTCACCAAAAATTTGCGCTCGACTCACACCGTTAATTTTCTGTAAATTATCTCTAATATAAAGGTCAGCATAATTACTGAGAAATACATTATCATACTCTTGATTACTGCTATACAGCCCCATAGCCAAGAGAATATTACTTGACTCTTTACTAACAACAACTCCAGTTCTTTGTACGGCTTCTGGTAACTGTGGTTCTGCTAAAGAAACCCGATTTTGTACATCAACTGCTGCAATATCTTTATTGCGTGATGCATCAAATGTAACTGTAATTTGACTCGTCCCACTGTTACTACTGCTCGAAGACATATATTTCATGCCTTCTACACCATTTAACTGCTGTTCCAACACCGTTGTCACAGTTTTCTCAACGACTTCCGCATTAGCACCGACATAGTTAGCAGTCACACTAATTTGAGTCGGGCTAATCTCCGGATATCTCGCTGTCGGTAGTGTCGGAATACTAATTGCTCCCACCAACAGAATGATAATTGCACAGACACTGGTAAAAACTGGTCGTTTAATAAAAAAGTCGGCAAACATAAATAAAGTTAGGAGTTAGGAGTTAGGAGTTGTAGAGACGTAGCATTGCTACGTCTGTACCGGAGTTAGGAGTTAGGGGTGAGAAGTTAATAATTAGGTATTAAGTTAATACGCAGCGTTGATTGTATAAGAGAAAAATATCAAATATTTGTAGTGCGGGCATCCTGCCCGCTTCGTATAGCAATGCTAAATCAGTTGTAAAAAATCATGGTGATAAAAAGGTAATGGGCTATGCCAACGCACTACTTAAAATTTCACCAATGATTCAGGACTGCTATATATACAATTTAGACACTTAATAGCTTAGAAGTTAAGAGCAACAATTAAAATCAAAGTTTCGTATTTTTAGAAGTAAATAGTTATGAAAAATAAATTAATCACTCCTAATTCTTAACTCCTCACTCTTAACTCATAACTTTTTCACTTAGAATCTGGCATTATCGGTACTCCATCTCTTAAATTAAGTATGCCGGAAATAATAATCCTTTCTCCGGCTCTTAATCCTTCTAAAACTTGATAATTATTGCCGCGAATATCCCCTAATTTGACACGCCTTTGTTTGGCGATATATTCTGGTTTATCTGGAGAAGAATCAGGCTTTTTGGCAACATATACAAAAGTTTCTCCGGCTAAACGAACTACTGAGGTTGCTGGAATTAATACTCCCGGACGACGCTGCCAAATTACTCTAGCGTTAACATATTCGGAGGCTCGTAGTTGATTGTTTGAGTTATCAAAAGTTGCTTTAACAAGTATTGATTGAGTATTTTGATTAACGTTAGGAGATATAAAAAATATTTGACTCCTACCCAAAATTTTCCCTTGATTATCAACTAACTCTACAGGCATCCCTTTTCGTAATTCTGCTGCACGCTCTTGAGGTATGGAAATTTCAATCTGTAAGGGATTATTTTGGGTAATAGTAGTTAGTTGGGTGTTTGTATTCACAACATCACCTTCTTTAACTATTAAAGCACCAACTTGACCCGCAATCGGAGCGGAAACTGTATAGTATTGCAGCTGAACTTGTTGTTGTGTGGTATTTGCTTTCTGTTGTTGTAATGCTTTTTCTGCTTGATTTACTGAAGCTTCTTGAGCTTGAATTTGAGCATCAATTGCATTCAGTCTCGCTTTCGCTGTGGCAAGTCTATTTTGATATTGCTGTCTAATTTGTTGCGATACTGCTCCTTGGGCTGCCAAACTTGAATATCTTTCGTATTCCTGCTGATTTAAATTGACATCAGCAACATTGGATAATCTTTCAGCTTGTAAAGATTTAAGAGTTGCGATCGCGTTTTGTAATTGAGAACGAGCTGCTTGAGCGGCTGCATCAACACTGTTAACTGCTGCTTGTTGTTCTCTGGAATCTATCTGCATTAACGCCTTACCTTGTTGTACATTATCTCCGGAATTCACGAAAATCTTCGTTATTCTTCCTTGTACTTGAGGCTGAAGATTTACCGAATTTCGCGATTCTAACCTGGCAACATATTGGTCTCTATCTTCAATTATCCCAGATTCTACTGTGGCTAATTTCACTGGTACTTTTGGAGGTTGAGCATTTTGTCCCGCAGGCTTTTGCTCTTGTGTAACCATCATCCGCCAAACTAAAACACCACCACCGACGAGTAGTAATACACTTAGCAACAACCAAACCCACCATCTTTTTTTACGAGGTGGTTCAGGAGATTTTTCTGGTTGATTTTCGTTATCTACGATTGCAGTTTCTGGAGGTAGAGAGGTCATGATTAACTAGGGAATTACGCAAAAGAAACATCTATGGATGAAGCACTAATCACCCCGCTGATAGTCACATTCTTTACTAATATTTTGAGAATCAAAGAATATTTATTAGTTACAGATTGTTTTGTATTCACCTAAAAACGAGTACTTTTATTAAAATCACCTTCATAAATTAACTTAAATTGATTCTTTTTTTAGCCATGCAAATAGTATAAATCACCCAGATTACAATGCGGCTTCAGTATTTATTCCTGTCTTGATATATTGCAACCAAGTATACACCCTTAACACGGATTTTTACTCTGTCTAAAGGTTAATAATATTAACGATTCATAATAGAGTTTTTTGAATATCTTTATTGTTGCAGAAAATGTGATTCTTTTGCTTGATGTTAAAAAAAAACTTCCATAGAAAATAATTATAAGTCAATTAAATCCAAGGATAGTTGTAACAATTGTAATATTATGGTATTTAATTTTCACATGATAGTTAGTAAATTCATTCTTGCAACACCAACCTAGTGGTCTGTCCCATTAATTTTGAATGGTTAGTTTTTCCCAGAATTGTCTAGAGACGTTATGTATAACGTCTCTACATTACGTCGGTAGAAGAACAAACCCCGCTTTCATGAATGTGGTCAAGTACTAGTACTGCCAAAGGGGAAGTAAACTACGACGATAATTACTGCGAGAAGCCTTGCTACACACGTATACATAGTACTAGAAAAACCAGATTTCTCAAGTAAAAATCAAGGTTTTAAGACCCATAAATTTGCAATAATCCTAATTTTTAGGAAATATTTTCATTGAAATTAACCTAAATCAAAAAGCAAGATTTCTCCACCAACATTAGTTGTAATTTCCAGGTGTATTTCACCATCAATTTGGACTCCATCACCTGCTCTTAATTCTTCACCATTGAGGTTTACAATGCCATTAGCAACTTGTAACCAAGTATAACGATTCGGTTGAGCATGGTAATTAATTTTGTTTCCAGGTTGCAAAATTGAAGTGTACAAATCCACGTCTTGATATACTTTTACAGCACCGTCTCGTGCATCATGTGCAGCAATCAAACGTAGTTGTCCGGTTCTTTCTTCCATCGAAAAACTTTTCTGTTCGTATCTCGGTTTTAAACCTTGTGTTTCTGGAATAATCCAAATTTGCAGAAGGTGAACGGGTTCCGATTGAGAATAATTAAATTCACTATGCATAATTCCCGTTCCAGCACTCATAATTTGTGCTTCACCGGGACGAATTATCGAACCAGTACCTAAACTATCTTTGTGTTCTAATGCTCCTTGTAAAACATAAGTCAGAATTTCCATATCTCGATGACCGTGAGTAGGAAATCCAGCCCCTGGAGCAACTCTATCGTCATTTATTACCCGTAAACTGCGAAAACCTAAACGTTGTGAGTCGTAGAAACCACCGAAAGAAAACGTATGATAACTATCGAGCCAACCGATTTTAGTTCTACCACGAGAATTGCGATCGTGAATCAGATGAGTTTTGGTATTTTGAGCCATTTCGATTGTAGATTTTAGATTTTAAATTTTGGATTTTGGATTAATAAGTCGGGTTTTTGGTTTAAATATTCGTAAAATAAAACAACCTATAGCAATCCTATTTTGGTGTTCAGATCCCCGACTTCTTGAAGAAGTCGGGGATTTGAATTAAATTGTCAATGATTTAGGAGTGCTATATATCAAAACCCGACTTCTCACTTCACGGAATAAATAAAGCTTTTATTTTTTTAGTTTCTACTATTCAATAGTAAAATATTTACTTATAAAATGAAAAGTACGCACTCAAAAGTTACGTACTTACCAAAAGGTTACTATGATCAAGAATTTGCTCAATAAATGTAAGTTAAATTAAATTTATTTGCAGTGCATTATTTTAACTAACCTACAAACTCACAATTCACAAAATTTATTTAACACCAGCTTTCTGTTGAGTTGCACTTTCTGATTTGACTTCAGATACCTGGATGTGAGCTTCTAAGAACCAGAGTCGCTTGTCAATGGTACGAGAAACTTCGACATAAAGATCATTAGTATCTTGTTCATTTAGCTCATCGGTTTTGTCAATAGCTTCTCTTAAATGCTTAGCATATGCTGCAAAACGCTCAACTAAAGCCGTTACGTGCTGCATTCCATCCAAAATATCGGTGGGGTATTCTGGCAATATAGAATTAGCCGCAGCCATGCGAACTGTGCCACAAGCATAACCTGCCAAAGCAGTAATACGTTCAGCAAACATATCAATGAATTCTTCTATTTCACCGGCAATTTCATCAAACAACTCATGAAGCTGGTAGAAGTCAGTTCCCTTGACATTCCAGTGGGCTTGTTTTACTTGGCTTTTCAAATCTGCGGTTGCAGCTAAAGTTTGGTTGAGGAGTGAGACAACCTGGCTTCGCACATCAGCAGAAATATCAATGTGAGAGGGGTAAAGACGTGATTCGAGTTTTCCGTTTGTATCGCTCATAATTAATACATCTCTCTTAGGATAAGCATAACTTAGTTTATAGTTATATTTTTACTTTTAAAACTCTCTATCGGCTGATTTATCTCACAAGCAAAACTTTCTACCGATAGAGGGAACTAAAGTTTATCAAGGTTATGCGTAAGCGATTGTTTATATAGGAATCCTGTTTGATGTTTAGATAGGTTGTAAGGTCTAGGGAATAGGGAATAGGGAATAGGGAATAGGGAATAGGGAATAGGGAATAGGGAATAGAAAATCTTGGTATGTAATTAATTCTATCTGGATACTTATCTGTACTACACTTGCAATACCCTTACAAATTTTATAAAACCCGACTTTTCACCTTACCCCACAAAGGTACTCACGTTAAAATAAAAAACATCATTTAATTAAGTAAGTAGGTACAAAATAATTTTAGTTACTATTCCCTATTCCCTATTCCCTATTCCCTATTCCCTATTTAAATTTATGAACTACCAAGTTATCTACGATGGCAACTGTAATCTTTGTGTTACTCTAGTACAAATTTTAGAAAATTTAGATCGCGGTAAAATGTTTAATTACATCCCCATGCAAGATGAAAAAGCACTGCAAAAGTGGAATATTACATCCACTGATTGCGAATTGGGGATGATTTTGATTGATACAGATGCTCCGCAAAGACGTTTCCAAGGTAGTGCAGCAGCAGAAGAAATTGGACGGTTATTACCAGGTGGAAGTGTATTTGTTGATGCTTACCGCACTCTGCCAGGATTAAAATGGGCTGGTGATAGATTTTACGAACAAATCCGCGATAACCGTTATACAATTTTTGGTAAGCGTGATAGTACTTATAAATCTACTTACTGTACTGATGGTAATTGTAAAAATAGTTAATGGCGATCGCTAATTGTTTTCTTCGGGATTTTTGTTAAACACTTGCAAAACTTGACGACAGAAATGTTTTAATTTTTCTCGTTTTTCTTCAGCAGGTTGAAGTTTACCAACAAAATTCCAGTTTTCTACAGTCGAAACTCTCCATTGTTCTCCACGATGGTCAAATCCACAGACTTCCACACCAATAGCACGACGTAACCCGCTAACGGGATCTTGATAAAAACGAATTTGAGTCAAAATACTGCGACTTTGCCAAGATTTACTGACACCAGGAAAGTGAAAACCGATATCGATAGAATCGGGATCTACCAATTCCATTGTTTGTTCATCACTTCTCCAAGGTTTAAGATCAGATTTTGCATCGGGAAATTCAAATTTAAATAAATTAACTACCGCAGCAATTTTACTCGCAAATTCCAGATTTGTTGCCATCTCAGATGCGTTCACAGAAATACTCCCCTTTGTAAATAAAGCGGCTAATGTCAACCAGGTTACGATTTATTTTTAATGCCAAAAGATTGACCGTATTAGTGTTTCAGCTTATCAAGTCCCTTTTGATTAAAGCAACGATAAAATTGAACTTTTTATTATTTGTAGTGCGTTGGCAGAAAATCTATCGCGATCGCAACGGATAAACCAGTTAGTTGAAGGTGAAGTTACCCCAATAGCAGAATGCTCTCCAGATTTATTTGGGGAATCAATCCAAAATCTAAAATTGTTTGCCCCCCAACAAGCTAAAATTACTGTGTTGATTTGCAGATAAATACCTTTAGTTTATGTCGCGTCTACGCCCTGTTTTTTCCCTAATCCTAGTATCTTTAGCAACATTACTCATCAGTTGTGGCGGTCCGAATGTCGCTGCAACACCTCCTACTTATACTCCATCACAAATACAGAAAATCCAGGAGTACGTTCCTGAAATTGTCACCGTGCAAGAACGTAGTACTGAATTGCAAAAGCTAATTCAAAATCAAGATTGGATAAATGTGGGTAATTTTATACATGGTCCAATGACAGAAGTCAAATTAAATATGAACTATATTGTTTCTAATCTCTTGCCAGAACAACAAAAAGAAGCGCGTAGAATAATACGAGAGATGTTTAATAATCTATTAAAAATTGACCAAGCTGCTGGTGAAGGTAATTCGATCAAAGCTTTAAATGCTTATGATGCGGTTTTCGGAGATATTAAACGATTTTTAGATTTAATCCCCGCAAATACTCTATCTGATTAAGCTTAAACGCTTTATGGTAAGTAGGAAACAATTTGCTTTCTTTATTAAGAGTTAAAATCTGACCGAGGATATCCTCAAAATTAATTAATGTTGATATTTGGAGACGTTGCAATGCAACGTCTCTAGATTATTTATATGCTAAATATGTTAATTTTTATAATTTATGAATCATTTAGTTATTATCGGTTGCGGTATTATCGGAGCAACTTTAGCTTACGAACTGAGTATAATTGAAAAGCTAAAAATTACCGTTATCGATCAACAAGCCCCAGCCCAAGCTGCTACAGGTGCCGCTTTAGGGGTGATGATGGGCATCATCAGCCACAAAGTTAAGGGTAAAGCTTGGCGGATGCGACAAACAAGCATCCAACGTTACGAAACTTTGATTCCAGAATTAGAAGCAATCACAAAGCAACGAATCCCTTTTAATCGTCAAGGAATTTTGATGTTGTTACCATCTCCTCAAGTCACAACTGATGATTTAATCGGATGGAATCAACTCAAAGAAACTCGTCACAATCAAGGTTGGCAATTAGACATTTTAGATGTTGCTCAACTTGCAAATGTATGTCCTCAGATAGATGTTAATACACAAAAATATGTAGGAGCAATTCATTCTCCCCAAGACCGACAAATCGATCCGACAGCACTAACATTAGCTTTAGTGGAAGCAGCAAAGCACAATGGTGTCAGCTTCAAATTTGGTGTAAACGTGTTGGGAATAAGCTCAACAACCACTCAAGAAAATTTATTTGCTGATCAACTTGAAACAACAGATGGTGTAATTACAGCAGACAAATTCATTATCGCTGCGGGACTCGGTTCATCTGCTTTAACAGCGCAATTAAATCAAAAAATTGATATTCGTCCGGTATTAGGACAAGCGATTCATTTACGCTTAGGTCATCCTTTAGGAAATTCCCAATTTCAACCAGCAATAACCTGTAATGATGTTTACGTTGTTCCTCGTGTTCCAGGAGTGTCTAATAATACAGACTATTGGGTAGGTGCAACAGTGGAATTTTCTCAAGATAACGGTGAAATTAGTGCCGACAAGCAACTTTTAGACCAGACACTGCATAGCGCGATCGCCACTTGTCCGGAGTTAGCAAATGCCAGTATCATCAGCACTTGGTCAGGATTGCGTCCTCGTCCGGAAAATCGTCCCGCACCAGTGATCGAGAAACTACCGGGATATGACAACGTAATAATTGCTAGCGCTCATTATCGTAACGGTGTTTTACTCGCACCGGCGACAGCGGAAATGGTCAAAGAAATGATTTTTCAGAGCGACTAGCAACTTGGGTTTTTAGATAAACCCAACGCGATTAGGAGGCCAAAAGCGAAAAGTTGCCTTACCAATCATATTTTGTTTGGGTAAAAAGCCCCAATAGCGAGAGTCGTTACTATCGTTACGATTATCACCCATCATAAAATATTGATTTGGAGGAACTTGTATGAGTCCAAAAGGTTGGGAAGGTGGTTCTTTAATATAATCTTCTTGCAAAATTTTACCATTAAGATAAACCTTGCCGCGATCAATTTGTAGAGTATCTCCGGGAGTACCAATCACACGCTTAATAAAAGCTTGGTCTTCGGGATATCCGCGACGCTGTAATTCTGGTGGTGGTTGAAAAACTATGATATCGCCAAATTTAGGGGAACTAAACTTATAGGAAATTTTTTCAACAACTAATCTATCTCCTGTATGTAAAGTTGGCAGCATCGAATCTGAAGGGATGTAGCGAGGTTCGGCGATAAAAGTCCGAATCAAGAATGCTAATACCAAAGCGATGGTTATTAGAATCAGATTTTCTCGTAAACTGCGCCATAACTTTGATGACGCAACGTTTTTTGCATCAGTTTCCTGAGAACTCATGTAAGTTTTTAGCTCGGATTACAACAATTTGACAAAGACAAATAATATGAAAAATATTGAGATTTTGCAGAGCATAAATCGTTATGTAGCCAACAAATGCTATACAACATTGAACCGGCAATGCAGAATTTTGTATTACATTACAGCATAAATAATTATTATTGATAAATTTTACATCATATTTAATTATTGCAATTATAAAGCAATATTTTAGATTAGTTTTACTTTTGCTTGTGGCTCTTGAAAAACTTTTTTAGTTGCTTGTGTAGCAATTTAGTTTACTTTTGTTTGACCTAAGACTTTTTCTAATAAAGAATCGGATATTTGTGATTTGAATGGCACATTTTTCTCAGTAGAAAAATTATAGTTAGTCTCAAAAGTTACTCACGTGAATGAGAATGAATCATTCCAATCCCTTTGTTGCTGGCCCGACACTGCAAAATCCTGACTTGTTTGTAGGGCGTGAACACGAATTGCGGGCTATTGTAAGCAGAATGGGTGGTTCGCAGCCAACAAGTCTGAACATTGTTGGCTCACATCAGATGGGAAAATCTTCTTTGCTGTATTATTTCTTTTTAACTTGGGAACAGCGAATTTCACAGCCAGAAAGTTATGTGGTTATTTATCTATCACTCAAAAATGCCAATTGTCAGCAAGAAAACAATTTTTATCAAGCAATAGCACAGGAGTTGTTGAGTTGTCCTAGTGTGCAAATAGAACCTAAATTAGTAGCATTATTGCAAAAAACACCTCTTGAGCGTGTAGGATTTTCCCAAGCGATGAAAGAGTTTAAGAGACAAGGTTTGCTTCCAGTTTTGTGTTTAGATGATTTTGAAAGTTTGTTGACGAATAGAAGCGAACGTCGCAGAGAATTTGATAACGGTTTTTATGATAATTTACGTTCTTTGATGGATGATAGCGCTTTGATGTTAATTATAACTTCATGCAAAGCACTTGATGTTCATGCTAAAGAACAACGATTGGTGTCAAGTTTTTTTAATGTTGGACACGTAATTAAATTAGAAGAATTAACTACAGATGAAGCAATTAAGCTGACACGTTTACCTGTAAATTCTCAATCAAAAAAACCAGCATTAACACAACAAGAACAAAGTATAGCGCAGCAATGGGGTAATCGTCATCCTTATTTTCTACAACTTGCTGGCTATTATTTATATGAAGCACGTCAACTTAGAAAAGATATTAAATGGGCGAAAATACAGTTTAAAAATCAGGTTTCTAAGTATAAATCAGAATTAAAAGTATATAAATTATATAAGCTACCAAAATGGCTATTGAAACTGATCAATTTTATCGGAATCAGTGCAAACTTTGTCGAGAATTCCGCTAAAAGTGTGATTGGGTTGGTGATAATTCTAGCGGTAATTCTTGTTGTACTCAAAGTAATCAAATTGAATGAATTCATCGATATTTTAAAAACAGTTTTAGGTATAAAATAATAACCATGACCAAACCCATTTCCTTACCTGAGTTCTGGAGATATGTCGATGAATGTGTTCGTATTCTGTATTGGGCTTATTTTAAACCTTACACCTTTGCAAAATGGTTACGAAACATTGATCCACAATTACAAGCCATAGATAATCCATTTGCAATGAAGGCTGAATTCCAAAGCAATCCTGATTTGCATCGTTACGCACAACAGGTTTGGTGGATAACTGCCATTGTACCCACTTTAATCGTATTACTCGCGGGGATAATTTATATCAGCTTCAAGATTCCTATATCACCAATAAGCTTCTGGTTTATACCTGGTTGGTGGATAGGTTTATGGTTGGCTCGTGGTAGAAATAAAAAGTTAGGAAAGTTATTCGAGTGGTCTTTTTGGATTTGTTTTGTTGTTGTTATTATCAGTATTTTGATACCAAAAGAAGTTAATTTCTTAAATCCCCTAATTGATTACTTGAAACAATCTGAATATTTAGGATTGTTGCTGACATCAACTGGATATTTAGCATTAGGAATTTGGTTGGGAGTGGCTTGGGGTGTTTCTTTGGGAATCCGTTGGGGTGTTGCCTGGATTATTGCATGGATTATACTTTTAGGGTTTTTATTTGTAGGCTCACCACAGAAAGCTGTGGTTCTTGCTGGGACTTTATTTTGGCGATTAGCTTGGGTTTTAGCGTCTGGTGTGGCTTCGGGAGTAGCTTTAGGGGTTACAGCTAGTGTCGCTTTGGGTGTAGTACCTGGTTTTTTTAATCATGAGAATAATACGTGGGCGATCGCGATCGCCATATTTTTTATTTTCATCCCAGTATTTTGGTGGTTAATAGAATTGCTATGGATAACTATTATATATATTGCTGCTCAATTAGATAAAGCAGCACCTTTACTAAAATTTATTCCACCTTGCAACAACGAACGGATTCTTTTGCCTTTACCTTTTATGGTGCGAATAATTGTCAAAGCTCATAAAGAAGAACCACTTATGACTAATGATATCATTAAATATTTAATTACTTCTACAAACCAACAAAAAACAGCAAATCAGGCGATTATACGAATTGCTTTAGATTATCTGAATAAATGTAAAACTTTACGCGATATTGCAGAAGTAATAAATCAATTAAACTGGATTCCTTCTGATTTTTCCAAAGAAATTGATTGGGTAATTCGTCGCTTGCTCGATATTAGTCAAGATGTCCGTAAATCATATAAAGAAACTTCTCCTTATCTTCAGTACAAATTTTTAGATAAACCAATTGCTGGATTAGAATCACTTTTAAATAGTATTTCTTCGATTAAAAATCCTCAGATGGCTACTAATGTGGGAAGTATTGCTCAAAATTGGAAAACAATTTTGTTAACTGCCCAAAAGACATTGAAAGAGCGTGCGATCGAATCTGAAGAAGTCCGACAAGTTTACATAGCCGGAAATGCGTTAGAACCACACACAGCAAAGCAGCGCTTCAAAGGACGGATCGATTTATTTCGCGCAATTCAAACTTCCGCACTAGAAGTCGATCCTCCAGTATTATTACTATATGGTGGGCGACGTAGTGGTAAAACTTCGGCTTTAAAATACTTACCTTATAGAATCGGAGCGGATTTAGTACCTTTATTAGTTGATATACAAGGAGCAGCATCGGCAATAACTTTCACAGGTTTTGCCGAAAATTTTGTATGGCAATTGACTGAAGCCGCAAGACGATTACCCCTACCTTTAAACTTACCTGTTCCTAATCAAGAAAAGCTAGAAAAAGATCCATTTATTGCATTACAGCAATGGCTAGTAGATATCGAAACTGCTTTTCCTCAAAAGAAATTTCTTTTATGTCTAGATGAATATGAACGGCTAAAGGAATTTATCGAAATAACAAATAGTCGAGCTCCGCTAAATTTTTTCCGTCATATTCTACAACATCGCTCAAATTGGATTTTATTGTTTAGTGGTTCCCATCATTTAGAAGAACTTCCCGATTACTGGAGTGATTATTTAATCAATACTCATGCTTTTTTAATTACACATTTAAGCAAAGCAGAAGCCCGCGAATTGATATTACACCCAGTAGATGATTTTGCTGATGATATTTATGAAGATGCGGCTGTAGAACAGATTATTTATCTCACTCATTGTCAGCCTTTTTTTGTACAGCTAATGTGCTATGAATTAGTAGAAATTATTAATCGTGATATTAGGGAAAATCACAGAAATATAGACAAATCAAAAATTTCTCTAGCAGATATTGAACGAGTAATTCCCATAGTGCTTAGAAGAGCCGATCAGTATTTTCGAGAATTACGGAAAAGTTTTACCGACGATGAGCTACATTTACTTTATCGTTTAGTTGAAGGAGAACAACCTCAGTTGAAAGATAAAGCCAATAAAATCATTGTACGTTCTTTAATTCGTAAAGAGATTTTACAAAAAGAAGCCGTTGTTGTTAATGGTTTGGGAACAATCCAGATTAGTTTTCAAGTTCCTCTGGTGCAAAAGTATATTGAAAAATTGATCGACGAAGATGAAATGTAAATAGAACGTGAGTACCCCTGGGAAAAAGTAAACTACGATGCTGAATTATGTATTACTGTTTGTAGGGTGAGAAGTCGCGTAACTTTTACAAACCCAGCTTCTGTGACATTGAAAAATGTAAGTTTTGTAATGTTAATTCGCATCTTTTACTATCCATCTACTATTTTGAGCATCCCATACTAAAAAGAAGCGTACCGTACTAGGAACAATAGAACCATTCTTCATTAAATAGCTCAACGAAGCATCGACTATTGCTGTATTTTGATTTGCTTCTAAAAGAGTAACTTGCTCAACATTTACAGTTTCAACTTTTCCTTTCCACCAACTCAGATAAGAAAAATAACCTTTAGGATGAAAACGCTTGTTATCTTTATATTCGGGAGATAATTGATTCCAAGCTGTTTTATACTGACCTTGATTAATTATTAAATAATAATTCTCTACTGCTTGTGCTGGTGATGGTTGTTGAACTGTTGGCGATGTAAAATCAATCGGAGGAGATAATGGAGTTTCTTGGGGAATTAGAGGTTCAGGATTAGGATTAGTTATTTGAGGAGTTTCTATTGTTAGAGGTGGTTCTATTTCTGAATTTACAGTTGGCTCTACAGCAAGTGGCTGGGTTAAATTTGGTTTTTCTGTTGGAATTACAGTGGGTGTTGGTGTATTTTCTAGCTGATTTATATTTAAATTTTCTGAAGCTTTTTCAGGTAAAGTTGTCGGTTGTGGTTCTTGTTCTTTTGTGATTACTTGGGGTTGTTTATATAAAGCAAAACCGACGATGATTGATGCACCGATTAAACTACCCGCAATCAAACTACCAAAAAGAATTCCTCTACCGTTACCTTGATTACTAGAGACAATTGAAGATGGTGGTGCAATGGAAATTGTACTCAAATAACTTTGGGGTGGTAAGGTGATTCCGGGAGGAAGAGTATCCGAATTAGCAGCGAGATAGGAAACTCTCGAAGGTACGCTTAAAACACCACTTTGTAAAGCTTGCAGCATCGTACTGGCACTATTGAATCTCTCCTTAGCATGAAACCCAATTGCTTTATCTAAAATACTTACAAAATCATCTTTAACATTTGGTGCATAATGCCGCCACAATATTTTACCAGTCGCGGGGTCAGTAGCTAATTCTTGGGGCATTTTACCTGTAAGCAAATAAATTGCAGTTAACCCCAAACTATATATATCACTGGCAAACATCGGTCTCCCAACCGATTGCTCGGTTGACATAAATCCCGGTGTACCAATCACAATCGATTTTGTGGCATTCCCAGAAGAAGTGAATACCGTCGATAAACTTTCTTTAACTGCACCGAAATCTATAAGTACAGGTTTATTTTCAGCATTAATAATAATATTCTCTGGCTTAATGTCTCGATGAACAATACCTTTAGAGTGGACATACTCAAGAACTGGTAAAATACCAATTAAAATTCCTTTGACAGAATTTTCGTCCATCAAACCAACTTCTTGCAAAATTTGCGTGAGAGTTTTTCCCTTAATATACTCCTGTACTAAGTAAAATTGCCCATGCTCGCTAAAATAAGCGTATAATCGCGGAATCTGGGAACTACCATCACCCAGTTCCTCTAAAATCGCGGCTTCGCGTGCAAAACGCTGCTGTACTAACTGATAAACCTGGGGATTATCTTGAATCGGTCGTAGTTGCTTGATTACACAAGGGCGGATAGAAGGCATTTGGGTATCCTCAGCCAGGAAAGTTTTTCCAAATCCACCGCTTCCTAAAGTCCGAATAATCCGATAGCGGTTATTAAGCAGCATTTGTATAAATAATGGCGCTAGTAAGTCAAAGGGAACACAGTCATATATTTTACTAACTTTCTTGCTTAAGTAGCGAGTTAAGTTGTAATTTATTACCACAGTGGACAGTTAACCTTTAACCTTTAACCTTCAACCTTTTCCCTCTTTTGTATAAATTACCTTTTCCCTAATATCACTCTACTGCTAATATTTTTGTGTGAAAAATTACATTGATTTTTTTGTAGTCAATTTTGTAATTAATATTTATAAATCTGAACAAAAATGATTCAAACAGGTAAGGCTACAATTCTTGATAATCCTTATTTAGAATTAAATAATGGAGAAAAAATTTTATGCCTGCAATTGATTAAACAGCAGCATAAATTAGGACGTGATGATAGCTTTGCTGATTTGCTGGTTCCGCGAGATTGGCAGGTTGTTGGACGCATTCAGGCTGTGCTATGTCGAGAAGGGGAAAACTATCGAATCTATGATGGTGATGGTAATAAAGCCAGTACTAATGGACTTTATCTCAATCGCACTCGCATTACTTCCGATAGTGGTTTTCTACTTACCAATGGAACCGAAATTCAGATTGGACAAAACCCCGAAAATCAAGTTTCGCTGAAATACAAAAATCCGAAGCAACCCGTTGTAATTCCCGAAGTACAAATCCATTCAGTTTCGTTAAAAAATGGTTCTGTGTTATTAGGAAGGGATGATAGCGCAACTTTAACTTTGGATGCTCCAACAGTATCCCGTTTTCATGCGACAATTGATCAAGATGCCGGAGGACGCTACATTATCCGGGATTCTAGTACTAATGGTGTTTTTGTTGACTCAGAAAGAATTAGTGGAAGCAAAGTTCTAACTGAAGGGTCAACAATTCGTATCGGTCCTTATATTTTAGTATTGCGGGGTTCTGATTTACAAATACTCGATCGCGGCGATCAAATTCGCTTGGATGCCTGCAATTTAGTGTTGATTAGCAATGGTAAACGTCGTTTGGATGATGTCTCCTGTGCAATTGAACCGGGACAGCTTGTAGCTTTAGTAGGAGGTAGTGGAGCGGGTAAATCGACTTTGATGCGTTCTTTGTTAGGAACTGAAAAGCTAACTGAAGGTGTAGTGTATTTGAATGGACAAGATTTACGCCACAATTTTAATATCTACCGCACTCAAATCGGTTATGTACCCCAAGATGATATCATTCACTCTCAATTAACTGTTGTGCAAGTGCTTACCTATGCGGCTTTATTGCGACTTCCAGCGGATATTGATGTACAAAAAGTCGTAGAAAAAACTTTATCAGATGTGGAAATGTCCCACCGTCGTGATGCTTTGATCAGTGAACTCAGTGGAGGACAACGCAAACGGATTAGTATTGGGGTAGAGTTACTTGCAGATCCGAAATTATTTTTCTTGGATGAACCGACTTCCGGGTTAGATCCAGGTTTGGATAAAAAGATGATGCAGTTGTTGCGGAAGTTAGCAAATCAAGGACGGACGGTAATTTTAGTTACTCACGCTACAGGCAATATCAAATTATGTCACAGAGTTGTATTTCTCGGACAAGGAGGACGTTTGTGTTATTTTGGTCCTCCCGATCAATGTTTACGATTTTTTGGAGTTACCGAAGATTTTGCTGATATTTATAATCAGTTGGAAAAACCAGAAAATGTCGTTGATCAAGCAGAAAAATTTCATCACTCTGATGATTATCGTCGTTATGTCGCTAATCACCTCAGTCCAGGAAGCGAAACACCACAATCCAAAAAAGCAAATAATCGCAACTCTGGTGTTACTTTTTTCAAACAATTAAGTATTCTTACACAAAGATATTTTCAGATTCAAAAGCGCGATCGCGTTAACCTAATTTTAGCGTTGTTGACCGCACCGATAGGGATTGGTTTAATTACAGTAGCCCTGGGAGATAAACATCCTTTAGTATTACCAGAACAACCTGATGCTAATTTAGCACCTCTAGCATTACGGGTATTATTTGTATTTACCTGTGCGGCTCTGTGGGTAGGGCTTTCAAGTTCGTTACAAGAAATCGTCAAGGAAACTGCGATTTATCTGCGAGAAAGATTAGTAAATTTGGGTTTATTTGCTTATCTTGGTTCTAAATTAATCATTCTTGGTGGTTTAGCTTTATTACAAACTATATTAATATCTTTAGTTATTCTCATATTATTCAAATCACCAAAACCCGAATTTATTTCTTGGTTTTTAGGATTATCTACGACAACTTTTCTCACACTTTTCACTAGTATGAGTTTGGGATTATTAGTTTCAGCAGTTGTCAAAAATGGTTCTCAAGCTAATAGCGCTTTACCTTTATTGTTGATACCTCAAATTATTTTTTCTGGAGTTTTATTTCAGATTAAAGGAGTTGCCAAGATAATTTCTTGGTTAATGTTAAGTCGTTGGTCGATTGGGGGTTACGGTGCTTTAGTTAATATTAATGCAATGGTTCCTGAAGCTATTAAATTACCCGATGGTACTACAATTGCTCAACCTTTTGAAATTACACCAGTATATGATGCAACTTGGAGAAACTTACTTTTAAATTGGGGTATATTAGGTTTGCACGCACTCACATATTTAACTATTACTTTTTGGTTACAAAAGCGTAAAGATATTTTTTGAAATAAAGGGAACAGGGAAAATTAAACAGGGATAGGGTTATGGGGTGATGGGGTGAAATAAATAATAACTGTCCACGACTCTAAATCATTTTTTAAAAAATCTTTTATTTGTTCTATCTTGATATTGGGAAATATATTCTACATTACGCTGTTCTATATCTGAAAGTAAATTGGGTGGGAATTGTTTAGGTGAGTATTTAGGTGTATACCAAGCTTGTTGATCAAAATATTCTTGTAAACCAGGATTGTCAAAACGTCTTCCGTAACGAGCAAAAATTGAATTTCTCATGATATCTAAACTGTAACCATCGATTTCTTCTAAATCTGCATTTGTTACACTCCTAGAAGAAAGCCAAGAAAAATCAGTTGTTGATTCAATTATAGGTGGAAGTTTGGTTTGAGTCAGTTGAGATTCTGCGATTTTTGCAATATTTTCAGATTGAGATTTTGTAGTAGATTCTGGTTCGCTTATTCTAGCTTTACTCTCCGTTTGGGGTGTAATATTGCGGGGAATTAATAACCATAATCCACCAATAGTAAACATTCCAATTACACTACCAATCACTATACTTTGAGGTAAAACACCTAATTGCTTGCTGGGTTTACTTCCCTGAGATTTGGTATTTTGTTCTTGAGATAAATTCTGAGTATATTCCTGAAATGCAACAACTGTTGACGGTTGAGAAATCTCTGTTTCACCATGAAAAGTGACTGTCGGTGGAAAGGAAGTAGCTTTATTTTGCAAAGCTTGGAGCATTTCTAAAGCATTAGAAAAACGTTCCCGTGGATGAAATGCGATCGCTTTATTAATTACTGTTTTTAATGAATCACTAATATTCCTGACATCCGATTCCCAAAGGATTTCCCCAGTATTCAAATCTGTCTCTAATTGTTGCGGTGATTTTCCAGTTAATAAATAAACTATTGTTAATCCTAAACTGTATAAATCGCTTGAATAAACTGCTCTACCCGCAGCTTGTTCGCTTGGCATATAACCTGGTGTACCAATTATAATTGAACGAGTCAAACTTCCTTGTGAGTTGACTACCGTTGTCATTGTTTCTCGTACCGCTCCAAAGTCGATCAATACGGGTTTATTGTCGCTATGTCGCAAAATAATATTATCTGGTTTAATATCCCGATGAACAATGCGTTTATTATGAACAAAATCTAAAACTGGTAAAATATCTCCTAGTATTTGCTTAGCGTCAGCTTCGCTAAATAAACCTTGTTGTTGAACTTTCGCTGTTAAAGTATCCCCTTCAATCCATTCTTGAACCAAGTAAAATTTATCTGATAAACAAAAATAAGCGTATAATGTTGGAATTTGATGGCTCAAACTACCCAATTCTTCCAAAATCGCTGCTTCCCTGGCAAATCTCTCTTGTACTAATTGGTAAATTTGCGGATTACTTTCAATAGCCTTAAGCTGTTTGATTACACAGCGACGCTGAGAAGGCATTTGAGTATCTTCCGCTAAAAAAGTATCACCAAATCCACCACTTCCCAAAGTCCGAATAATTTGATAGCGATTGTTCAACAGCATTGTTTAGTAATAAATACAGGATATTTAGTAATATAAGCTATCAGTATGTTAGTGTTTTTTCGGACATAATAGAAGGTAAATTAGACGAAAATCATAGAAGTCGGGTTTTTAGGATATTCTCTCGCTAACAACATAAAATACTCACAAAAACCCGACTTCTTAACCCACGAATAATTCAAATTATTATTCTTTGTTCCCTGTTAACTATTGACGGTGATTAGTAAATTTAATCTTTAACCTTTTTCCTTGTTTTGCTTACTCATACTATCAAAAACCAAACGGGAAATACTCGGAAATATTTCCCAATCGTATGCGTAGGAACTATCTTCTGCAAAAACAACTAAAATGTACGCTACTTTTCCATCCGGTGTTACGATAATTGCAGCATCGTTACGCGATTCAGTTGTCCAACCTGCTTTTCCCTTAAAATCAATATTATTTAGTAAAGATTCGCTCAAAAATCCTCTTACGGGATTAAATTCATTAGGGTTTTTATCATCTTTTTTTATATTTATAGTTTGAGAATCAATAGTTAATAATTTTGCCATTTTTTCACTAGAAGTTGCCGATACAGATTGTTTTTTATATATCTCGTATAACAATCGAGCAACCTGTTGAGTTGAAATTTGATTACGAATAGGATGTTGAGGATTACCTCGAATTTTTAAATCGGAACCTTTCGGTTTAGAAAGTTTTAAATATGGAATCGGAAAGGTTTTTTGACTGACATTTATATTATTATATTCTGCTTGTTGAAAATATTGATTAACTTTCAGTCTTTTATTTTGCCAGGTTATATATTCTTCTCCTTGAATATTTTCCTGGTATTGTGTTGTGGTAATTTGATCAATAATCTGACTCGCGGCTTCATTATCAGACTTCTGAATCATTTCATCTAAAAACTGAGTAAAGTCAGATTCTGACAACATACCTTTTTCTATTTGAGCATAAAGGTAAACCATCCAAAATAATTTGACCACACTTGCTGGATATCTTAATTTTTCTTGCTGATATTCTGCATATTCGTTGTTCTTGAGATTAATGAGCGTGATTGATAATGGATTTGTGGTAAATTGTTTATATTTTAAATCGCTAATAATATCATTAACAATAATCTTTAACTCTTTACTTTCAGTAAAGTTTGGAGAGGTTTTTATATTATAAGTTAATTCATAATTATCTATATTTTTAGGTAAATTAATAGGTCTAACTGATGTTGAAGGAGTTAATGGATTGACTTTTTTCGCTACTTCTTGAGTATTACTATTATTCTTTTGTTTATCTAAAACTAAACCAATCGCAATTATCGTTAATGCGACTCCGATAACTATACTTGCAAATTGTAAGTAAAATATTATATTAGACTGTTTTTGATTTGTTATTTTCATTTCTTATATTATATTGATACTAATTAATTGATACGATGAAACTCTTAATTAAAATTATTGTTTTGCACAGGAGAGTATTTACTATTAAAAGTTTTATAGCCTTTACAACTTAAAAAAAAAACAGAATTTCTATATTTTTATGATGCAAAATAGTTTAATTGAATCTAATAGCTACTAATGATATTGATAGTTTCATAATCAGAAATTTTTAAGTTGCCATTTTCTAACTGCAAAGAATATCTCACGACTCTAGTATCAAAAGTCGTATTTTCCCCAGTACTCATTTTTCCATTTTTATAAAATTTTCGGTCTTCAGTAAGCGTAACTTCAATTGTTGCTTTATCATCACTAGCAACAAACTTTTCCACAGAATCAATTCTTTGAACACCATATCGATAATAAGCATTATTGTTTTCTAACCATTCTAAAGAACTACCAGTACTAATATTTTTTCTATAAGCTTCACCTGTGGTTAATTCTGCTCCCAGACTACGATTAAAAGGAGGTGCAAATAATTCTTGCTTTGCCTTCTGCCACCGATTTAAAATAGAAATAGCTTCATCTCTTGTTATTAATGCTGCTGCTGGTGAAAATTGAGCTTGATTTGAAGTTTGTGAATTAGATTGTGAATTAGAATTATCTTGACTTTCAACTATCGTTTTATCAGCTTGAAAATTCGCAGATAGTTGTTTGTTCGTTATTGCCATACCACCAACAACACACACACCGATAGCGCAACCTATAATCGTAGCTTTTTGCCAATCTTTCATCCCCGAACTGACTATAATTGTTGATGACTGAGATTGTATTCTTGGTGATGGTGTAGATATAACTGTCGAAGGTAGTACTTTTTTCTTGATCGATGTTGGAGAAAGTTGATGTACTGTAGGAGGAATAGAAGTAACACCTACCATTTGCAAAGCTTGTAACATTTCTTTCGCAGTCGAAAACCGTTCTCGTGGATGAAATTTAATTGCTTGATCTAAAACTGCGGCAAAATCTGGAGTAATATTTGTAGCAAACTCTTGCCAGATTATTTCACCTGTAGACGGGCTGGATGATAACTCCTGGGGAATTTTACCCGTAAGTAGATATATGGCAGTGAGTCCTAAACTATACAAGTCACTTGAGTATGTAGGTCTTCCTGCTATTTGTTCTGCTGGCATAAATCCGGGTGTCCCAATCGCAATTGAGCGGGGAACACCGCTCAGCGCAGGCTCCGCCGTTGCACGGCGGAGTAACGCTGAGTTTGTGGAATTTTCGGAAATAGCCACTACCGTTTGCATCGCTTCCTTAACCGCACCAAAATCGATTAAAACAGGTTTGCGATCGCCATGACGAATTAAGATATTGTCAGGTTTAATATCTCGGTGAACAATACGTTTGTTATGAATATATTCGAGGATGGGTAAAATATTAATTAAAATGCCTTTGACCGAAGTTTCGCTTAATATCCCTTCTTTTTGTAGCTTTTTTGTTAAGGTTTGTCCTTGAATATATTCTTGAATTAAGTAAAAATATTCATCACAAATGAAATAAGCATATAATTGAGGAATCTGATTTTGACCGTTACTTAGTTCTTCTAAAATTGCAGCTTCTCGCTGAAATCTTTCTTGCACTAACTGATATATTTGTGGTTTGTGTTTGATAGGTTTGAGTTGTTTAATTACACATTTTCGTTTTGAAGGCATTTGGGTATCTTCAGCTAAAAATGTTTCACCAAATCCGCCGGAAGCTAATACTTCAATTACTTTGTAACGATAGTTTAACAGTGTCGGTGTCATCATAGGTTTGCACCTGATATTTATTAAACTATAGCCACAAAAAAATACAAGTATCCTCTATATATTTACTTAAACATAATTAGCTATATATTCATCAAAGCTTTAATTTAGTTTAATTTAAATTGGTGGAATCATCAAAATTCCAATTCTGTTGCGTTTGATTCCACACAAGCTCAAATCTGTGAGCGTTAGAAACTACTCTCCCCGATTTGAGATAATATTTCATTCGTACTTCTACTGTTGCGGTATTAGCAGTTGTTGATAAAGTATTTGCTTCCTCAACTGCTACTCTTTCAACTTTATTCCACCAATCTACATATTCTGAGTAACTATTATTAGATTTATTTTGTTGAAATTTGGGAGAAAGTTGATTCCAACCATTAGAATAATTTCGATTATTAATTGTTGTATAGTAATCGATAATTGCTTGGCTTGGTGATGATTTTGCGTCTGTTTGAGGTCTTTTTATTTGAGAACCATAAAAATAATTTGGTGATGCATTTGCATCTTGACTTGCCAAAGCACAATAAGCATTTTCATTCCGTTGAACATAATTTTTTAACGACTCAATACAATCTGCACGATTATTAAATGTTGCCGCATAAACTTGATGGAATGGATTATCTGATAAATTAGCATAATCCTGCAACCAAAATTTTCCAGCTTCGTTATAACCAGCATTTTTTAAATTTGTTATTTGATTCTCAGCATTATTAATCTCTCGAAAAGCCGAATCTGCTAAAAAATAAAACGAATTTGTAATAATTGGATTTGAACTTGGTTGACTATTCGGAGTATTTATAGGTTGTATTGGTGTTTCTATTGGTTCGGGTTCTTCCAAACTAATTTGTTGTGACTGACGTGTTTCTTGAATGAACACAAAAGCTAATAACACAAACCCACCGATCGCACTACCCATCAATACCGATTTGAACCAGTTTCCCTGTGTAGTCGGTTTGACTATTTTTTGTGGTGGCGGTATCATTTGTACTGTTGCCTGGGGTTGTAGCGCGTTCAGCATTTCTATCGCAGTAGAAAAACGTTCTCTGAGGTGAGAGTAAGTTGCTTTTTGCAAAACTGCCGCAAAATTAGAACTGACAGAATGTTCAGACCAAATATTTGACCAGATAATTTCTCCTGTATGAACATCTGTTGGCAATTGTTGCGGTAATTTTGCCGTCAATAAATAAATTCCCACCAATCCTAAACTATACAGATCACTGGCAAACACAGCCCTACCTGCGGCTTGTTCCATCGGCATAAATCCAGGTGTTCCGATTACAATCGAACTAGTGACATTTCCTTGAGAATTAACTTGTGCAGTCATTGTTTCACGTACCGCACCAAAATCGATTAAAACTGGTTGATTATCTGACGAGCGAATAATAATATTTTCTGGTTTGATATCCCGGTGAACAATTCCTTGATTGTGGACGTATTCTAAGAGCTTCAATAAGCTGACTAATATTTCTCGGACTTTCGATTCGCTTAAGGTTCCATAAGTTGCCACCATTTCGCTCAAAGTTTGTCCTTGGATGTATTCTTGAGCTAAGTAAAACTGCTGTGCTTCGTGAAAATATGCGTATAAACTAGGAATCTGAGAACTGCCATCACCGAGAGCTTCTAAAATTGCTGCTTCTCGTGCAAACCTTTGCTGTACCAATTGGTAAGTTTGAGGATTATGTTGAATTAGCTTTAATTGTTTAATTACACACAGACGCTGAGACGGTATTTGAGTATCTTCTGCTAAAAAAGTTTCTCCAAATCCACCGCTTCCTAAACTCCGAATTACTCGATAGCGCTTGTTGAGCAGCATTTGATCAATAAGTGTTATGTTAAAAATTAATTAGTAATATATTTTACCTGTTTCTCCGCAGTCAAGCTTCTGCTTCAAGTCAGGTTTTGTGGTTTTTTATAGTTTTATTTTTGGCGATCGCTGATAATTAGGACTTAGCAAAAAAGGCATATTTTTCTTGTCGGGTGCTTGTACACTGCAGCAATTCTTAACGCAATCATATGAAAGTGAGTTTTGTGACACTTGCGGCTGTTTCTGTGCTTGTTTGAGGCAAGTGTTGATACTTAAGTCCATATTTAACTGCTAGAATAATAATTAATTAACTTTTGCCACGAACCATTTTTTCATTTAAGCTGATACTCAGTTAAATTCTATAAGAACAGAATACGTTCTTGCTGTAGTGCGGGCATCCTGCCCGCTAGCCGTATACAAAAAAATTAAATCCGCTAGCTGTATACAAAAAAAATAAATCCGCTTGCTGTATACAAAAATTAAATCCGCAACAGCTTACGACAAAACAATTCTAAAAATTTTTGCAAAATTTCTTTTGTAGCATCATCATATTGACAAATCAGATGCTATATTAGTAAGGCTATTATTGTGCGTACATATAGATAGTTTTCTTAAAACCTGTGGCGAATTCAAGATCTGCTCTCAAGCGCGTTCTAGTTGCAGAACGCAATCGAATCCGTAATAAAACCTATAAATCGGCTTTGAAAACGTTGATGAAGAAATACTTCACCGCGTTGGATACCTATGTAGCCGAACCAACTCCTGAATTAAAACAAGAAGTATTCGATAAGATGTCTGCTGCTTACAGCAAAATTGATAAAGCTGTAAAGCGAGGAGTTCTTCATGAAAACAATGGAGCGAGGAAAAAAGCTCGATTAGCAAAAAGGCTCAATGTTCTCACGCAAACAGCAGCAGAAGGTTGAGTCCCAATTAGTTTAGTGTTTCCCCATAAAGTCAGCAGCAATCGTTTGTAAATTGCTGACTTTAAAATAAGGATAAATAAATCAATGCAGTTGATTGACACCCACGTTCATCTAAATTTTGACCAATTCCAGCCCGATTTGGAAGAAGTTCGCTCTCGATGGCAAGAAGCGGGTGTAGTGCATCTGGTGCATTCATGCGTTGAGCCATCGGAATTTTCCGGCATCCAAGCCTTAGCTAATCAATTTCCCGAAATTAGCTTTGCAGTAGGATTGCATCCTTTAGATGCCCATAAATGGACATCCGAAACAGCGAATGAGATAGAATCGAGAGCTAGTTCCTCAGAAAAAGTAGTAGCGATTGGGGAAATGGGGCTGGATTTTTATAAAGCCAATAATTACGAACAGCAACGTATGGTGCTTTTAAAGCAGTTAGAAATAGCAGCAAGACTTAACTTGCCAGTTATTATTCACTGTAGAGATGCAGCATTAGAGCTAAAGCAAGTACTGCAAGAGTGCATTGAACGTTATGGAGAAAAGGTGCGGGGAGTTATGCATTGTTGGGGTGGAAAGCCTGTTGAAACCCAATGGTTTTTGGACTTAGGCTTTTATGTCAGTTTTAGCGGAACTGTGACCTTCAAGAATGCTCATGCTATCAAGGAATCAGCCACGATGGTAAGAAGCGATCGCCTTTTAATTGAAACTGACTGTCCTTTTTTAGCTCCGGTTCCCAAACGAGGTGAAAAAAGAAACGAACCCTCCTACGTTCGTTACGTAGCCGAACAAGTAGCGAATTTGCGGGGAGAAACTCTGGGTGAAATTGCTGCTACTACCACGAAAAACGCCTGCGATTTATTTGGCTTGAAGTTATAAAAAAAATCACTTGGGTGTCAACATCTGTAGAGATAATCAAAAATCAGCCTTTAGGAGGACGATAAATATGATAAAATTAATCCCTCCAATAGCGTTTGCTTGGGTGATAATGGTGAAGTTACTTCAAAAAGTAGTTAGCGCGGGGGAAATGCTTGAAATAGTGATTTACTATTTTTTAGTGCATTTTCGGATATGGCGGATATTTATAATCGATAACTGCCGTTGTGATAATTCGTTAGAGTCACCCGTAGCTTAGCCATTGCAGCTAAATTTTTAATTTATAGAAAATTGTTTAAGGTTCGGAGTTTGAAACTACAACCTGCCTGGAAGAGAAGTCGTTCGAGAAAAACCATAGAATCTAGGAATTAATTTCTTTAGTAATAGGATATCATCACATGACAGTAGAAGCACTGTTGGTATAAGAAGAGTGAACGCAATCTTGAAGTTGATAAGTTACTTGTTTGAATGAAAGCGCAATTTTGGAGGGGAAATGAGAAAAGCAAGGCAGTTTCTTCTGAAGCGAAAAACTCGGTTATCACCGAGCAAACTCAAACAAATAATTAAGTTTTGGCAGATTTTAACTGCTGATTTGAGAGGATTAATTATTTATAGAGATGCCATGCATCAGGATTAATTAATTAATTAATCCATACTCAATTGACGACAGCAGTCAGTGCGATTGGAATTTGCTACAAGTCCGTACAAATTTAACCCTTTATAGATTTGAATTAAGGCATGAATTACGACTCAATGACAGAACCGGGCTTCATGTTGCCCGACTTGATTGAAATTCAGCGTTCTAGTTTTCGCTGGTTTTTAGAAGAAGGGTTAGTAGAAGAGCTTAATTCCTTTAGTCCAATCACAGATTACACCGGCAAACTAGAACTGCATTTTTTAGGACAGAACTACAAACTCAAAGAACCTAAATACAGTGTAGAAGAATCGAAACGGCGTGATAGTACTTATGCAGTGCAAATGTACGTACCTACACGCTTGATAAATAAAGAGACTGGGGAAATCAAAGAGCAAGAAGTATTTATTGGTGACTTGCCTTTAATGACCGAACGCGGCACATTTATTATTAACGGTGCAGAGCGGGTAATTGTCAACCAGATAGTTAGGTCTCCAGGGGTTTATTACAAATCCGAAATCGATAAAAATGGTCGTAGAACTTATTCTGCTAGTTTAATTCCCAATCGGGGAGCATGGCTGAAATTTGAAACAGACCGTAATGATTTGGTTTGGGTGAGAATTGACAAAACTCGTAAACTGTCGGCTCAAGTGCTGTTGAAAGCCTTGGGACTTACCGACAACGAGATTTTCGATGCTTTACGTCACCCGGAATATTTCCAAAAAACCATCGAAAAAGAAGGGCAATTTTCCGAAGAAGAAGCCCTGATGGAATTGTATCGTAAACTGCGTCCCGGTGAACCACCGACAGTATTGGGGGGGCAACAGCTTTTAGATTCGCGATTTTTTGACGCTAAACGCTACGATTTAGGTAAGGTAGGGCGCTACAAGCTGAATAAAAAATTACGCCTGCAAGCCCCGGATACAGTCAGGGTTTTGACGGCTGCGGATATTTTGGCAGCGGTAGATTACTTAATCAACTTAGAATTTGACCTTGGTAATATTGATGACATTGACCACCTGGGGAATCGCCGAGTTAGAAGTGTCGGTGAATTACTGCAAAACCAAGTGAGAGTTGGTCTAAACCGTTTAGAGCGGATTATCCGCGAACGCATGACTGTATCCGATGCTGACTCACTGACTCCTGCTTCTTTAGTCAACCCCAAACCATTGGTAGCAGCAATCAAAGAATTCTTTGGTTCATCGCAGTTGTCTCAGTTCATGGATCAAACCAATCCGTTAGCGGAATTGACCCATAAACGTAGATTATCAGCACTTGGTCCTGGAGGATTAACTCGCGAACGTGCTGGTTTTGCGGTACGAGACATTCACCCTTCCCACTACGGACGCATATGTCCGATTGAAACACCAGAAGGACCGAATGCGGGATTGATTGGTTCTTTAGCGACTCACGCGAAGGTGAATCCCTATGGATTTTTAGAAACACCTTTTCGTCCGGTAGAAAACGGAAAAGTCATGTTTGATCAGCCAGCAATCTACATGACTGCTGATGAAGAAGACGACTTGCGAGTAGCTCCGGGAGACACTCCCCTTGATGAGAATGGCTATATTATTGGAACTCAAGTACCAGTACGCTATCGTCAGGACTGGGCAACTACAACTCCCGAACAAGTGGATTATGTCGCAGTTTCTCCGGTACAAATAGTCTCGGTGGCAACAAGTTTGATTCCATTTTTGGAACACGACGATGCGAACCGGGCATTAATGGGGTCGAACATGCAACGGCAAGCGGTACCATTGCTCAGACCAGAACGTCCTTTGGTGGGAACTGGTTTAGAAGCGCAAGCTGCAAGAGACTCCGGGATGGTAATAGTATCTCGTACCGACGGTGACGTTACCTATGTGGATGCCACAGAAATTCGTGTTCGTCCCGCCCCTGATGCACCGGAAGAAATATATAAAATTTCCAAATACCAGCGTTCCAACCAAGACACCTGCTTGAGTCAAAAACCGCTGGTAAGGATAGGAGAAAGAGTGGTTGCTGGACAGGTACTTGCAGATGGTTCTTCTACTGAAGGTGGAGAATTAGCATTAGGACAAAACATCATACTAGCTTATATGCCTTGGGAAGGTTATAACTACGAAGATGCAATTCTAATCAGCGAGCGTTTGGTGCAAGAGGATATTTATACTTCAATTCACATTGAAAAATATGAAATTGAAGCCAGACAAACCAAACTTGGTCCCGAAGAAATTACCAGAGAAATTCCTAACGTTGGTGAAGACGCGCTGCGAAACTTAGACGAACAGGGAATTATCCGCATTGGTGCTTGGGTAGAAGCCGGAGACATCTTGGTAGGAAAAGTCACTCCCAAGGGTGAATCCGACCAGCCACCAGAAGAGAAATTACTGCGAGCAATTTTCGGTGAGAAAGCCAGAGACGTAAGAGATAACTCTTTGCGGGTACCAAATGGTGAAAAAGGAAGAGTTGTAGATGTACGTCTATTTACCCGCGAGCAAGGTGACGAATTACCGCCAGGGGCGAATATGGTGGTACGAGTTTACGTAGCCCAAAAGCGGAAAATTCAAGTTGGCGACAAAATGGCAGGACGGCATGGCAATAAAGGAATTATTTCTAGAATATTGCCTTTAGAAGATATGCCTTACTTACCAGATGGTTCTCCGATCGATATTGCACTCAACCCCTTGGGTGTACCCAGCCGTATGAACGTCGGACAAGTATTCGAGTGCTTGCTTGGTTGGGCTGGTCATACATTAGGAGTCAGGTTTAAGATTACACCTTTCGACGAAATGTATGGTGAAGAGTCATCCAGACAAATCGTTCACGGTAAATTACAAGAAGCCAGAGACGAAACTGGTAAAGATTGGGTATTTAATCCCGACAACCCAGGAAAAATTCAAGTTTATGACGGTCGTACTGGCGAACCTTTTGACCGACCAGTGACTATAGGTGTAGCTTATATGCTCAAATTAGTCCACTTGGTAGATGATAAAATCCACGCTCGTTCTACTGGACCTTACTCTTTGGTTACTCAGCAACCATTGGGTGGTAAAGCACAGCAAGGCGGACAGCGTTTCGGAGAAATGGAAGTATGGGCATTAGAAGCATTCGGTGCAGCTTACACCTTGCAGGAATTACTTACCGTCAAATCCGACGATATGCAAGGACGTAACGAAGCTCTTAACGCCATTGTTAAAGGTAAAGCAATTCCTCGTCCAGGAACTCCAGAATCATTCAAAGTATTGATGCGAGAATTGCAATCTTTGGGATTAGATATTGCCGTCCACAAAGTAGAAACTCAAAATGATGGTAGTTCCTTGGATGTGGAAGTAGACCTGATGACAGACCAAAACTCTCGTCGTACACCACCTCGTCCTACTTACGAATCTCTCACCCGCGAAACGATACAAGAAGAGCAATAAAGGTTAGAGGTTAAAGGTTAGAGGTTAAAGGTTAGAGGTTAAAGGTAATAAATAGGAGCGGCTGGAGAAAAATGCCGTATTGAGACCTAATAATAATGACCTTTGACCTTTGCCCTTTGACCTTTGACCTTTGCCCTTTAACCTATGACCTTTGCCCTTTGACCTATGAAATTTTTTAATTTTTTACTATGAGAAACTCTCAAAATAATCAGTTTGATTACGTAAAAATTGGCTTAGCTTCACCCGAACGTATTCGTCAATGGGGAGAAAGAACTTTACCTAATTCTCAAGTGGTTGGTGAAGTCACAAAACCCGAAACGATTAACTACCGTACTCTCAAACCAGAGATGGACGGACTTTTCTGCGAACGTATTTTCGGTCCAGCGAAAGATTGGGAATGCCATTGCGGTAAGTATAAAAGAGTCCGTCACAGAGGTATCGTTTGCGAGCGTTGTGGTGTAGAAGTTACCGAATCGAGGGTACGTCGTCACCGCATGGGCTACATTAAACTGGCAGCCCCGGTAGCTCACGTATGGTATCTCAAAGGGATTCCCAGCTATATTTCCATCCTGCTAGATATGCCGTTGCGGGATGTCGAACAAATAGTTTATTTCAACTCTTATGTAGTTCTGAGTCCTGGTAATGCTGATTCATTAACTTACAAGCAATTGCTCACAGAAGATCAATGGTTGGAAATTGAAGACCAAATTTACAGCGAAGATTCCCAGTTGGAAGGCGTAGAAGTAGGGATTGGTGCGGAAGCTTTGTTGCGACTGCTCGCGGATATCAATTTAGAACCAGAAGCGGAAAACCTCAGAGAAGAAATTATTGTCGCTAAAGGTCAAAAGCGAGCCAAATTAATCAAAAGATTGCGGGTAATAGATAACTTTATCGCTACCGGCTCCAAGCCCGAATGGATGGTGATGACGGTGATTCCCGTGATTCCTCCAGATTTACGCCCGATGGTGCAGCTTGATGGTGGTCGATTTGCTACCAGTGATTTGAACGACCTTTATCGCCGCGTAATTAACCGTAACAATCGGTTAGCAAGATTACAAGAAATTCTTGCCCCCGAAATTATCGTCCGTAACGAAAAACGGATGTTACAAGAAGCCGTAGACGCTTTAATTGACAACGGTCGTCGCGGACGTACTGTAGTCGGTGCTAACAACCGTCCTTTGAAATCATTGTCTGACATTATTGAAGGTAAACAAGGACGTTTCCGACAAAACTTATTGGGTAAACGAGTTGACTATTCCGGAAGAAGCGTAATTGTAGTTGGACCAAAATTGAAGATTCACCAGTGCGGTTTGCCCAGAGAAATGGCGATCGAACTGTTTCAACCTTTTGTGATTAATCGGTTGATTAGAAGCGGCATGGTAAACAATATCAAAGCCGCCAAGAAGTTAATATCTCGAGCCGACCCCCAAGTTTGGGATGTTTTAGAAGAAGTCATCGAAGGACACCCAGTGATGCTCAACCGTGCGCCCACTTTGCACCGTTTGGGTATTCAAGCTTTTGAACCAATATTAGTAGAAGGAAGAGCAATTCAACTGCATCCCTTGGTATGTCCCGCATTCAACGCCGATTTTGACGGAGACCAAATGGCGGTACACGTACCTTTATCTTTGGAATCGCAGTCAGAAGCCAGATTATTAATGCTCGCTTCCAACAACATCCTTTCCCCTGCAACAGGTCAGCCGATTATTACCCCCAGTCAAGACATGGTATTGGGAGCATATTATTTAACCGCAGAAAACAAGAACGCAACCAAAGGTGTTGGGGGCTATTACGCTTCTTTAGATGACGTAGTAATGGCTTACGAGCAACAACAAGTAGACTTACACGCCTACGTTTACGTCCGCTATGACGGGGAAGTAGACCAGGATGTAGATGATACAAACCCGGTAGAAATCCAAGAAAACGAAGATGGTACTCGTACCTTACATTATAAATTCCGTCGCGTTAGACAAGATGCCGCAGGAAATTTACTTTCTCAGTATATATACACTACGGCGGGTCGCGTTATTTACAACATGGCAATTCAGGAAGCTTTAGCCAGTTGACAGTTGACAGTTGACAGTTGACAGTTATCAGTTATCAGTTAACAACTATCAACTAACCACCAACTATCCACTAACAACTATCAACCAACAACTAACCACCAACTAACCAACAACTAACCACTATCAACTAACCACCATCAACTATCCACTAACTACTAACTATTATGAGTATGATTTTTCGCAACCGTGTGGTTGACAAGAAACAACTAAGAAAGCTAATCTCCTGGGGCTTTACCAATTACGGAACAGCACGAACAGCGGTAATGGCAGATAAACTCAAGGAGTTGGGTTTCCGCTACGCTACCAGAGCCGGGGTTTCCATCAGTATTGATGATTTAATGGTCCCCCCCTCCAAACGCTCGCTCCTCGAAGCTGCTGAAGAAGAAATTAGGGCGACTGAGAAACGCTATCAGCGTGGGGAAATTACTGAGGTGGAACGTTTCCAGAAGGTAATTGATACTTGGAACGGAACTTCGGAAGCTCTCAAAGATGAGGTGGTAGCTCATTTTAAAAGCAAAGACCCGCTCAACTCGGTGTACATGATGGCGTTTTCCGGCGCACGGGGTAATATTTCCCAGGTACGTCAGTTGGTGGGAATGCGGGGACTGATGGCTGACCCCCAAGGGGAAATTATCGATTTACCAATTAAAACTAACTTCCGCGAAGGACTAACTGTTACTGAATACATTATTTCTTCTTACGGTGCGCGGAAGGGATTGGTGGATACGGCTTTGCGGACAGCGGATAGTGGTTATTTGACCAGACGTTTGGTGGATGTTTCCCAGGATGTAATTATCCGCGAAACTGATTGCGGTACATTGCGGGGCATCAATGTTTTACCGATGAAGGAAGGTGACAAAATCTTGATTCCTCTAAGCAATCGGTTGTTGGGGAGAACTGTGAATGAAGATGTTGTCCATCCTAAAACTGGTGAAGTCATCGCCGTCCGCAATACTCCGATTGATGAACCATTAGCAGATTTGATTGAAGCATCCGGGGTGGAATTCGTTAACGTGCGTTCTCCTTTGACTTGCGAAGCTGCTCGTAGTGTTTGTCAGCTTTGCTATGGTTGGAGTCTGGCTCATGCCAAAATGGTAGACCTTGGGGAAGCTGTGGGAATTATCGCAGCCCAAAGTATCGGTGAACCCGGAACCCAATTAACCATGCGTACTTTCCACACTGGTGGTGTATTCACTGGGGAAGTGGCGCAACAAGTACGAGCCAAAGCTGATGGTACGGTACGTTTTAAAGGTAAATTCCGCACCAGACCTTTCCGCACTCGTCACGGGGAAGAAGCTCTGTTTGTCGAGACTAATGGTACTTTGATGTTGGAACCCCAAGGCAGTCCCAAAACTGCGGCGATGGAAATTAGCATTACTAAAGGTTCAACTTTGTACGTTACCAATGGCACTAAAATCAAGCAGGGTCAATTGTTGGCAGAAGTCGCCTTGGGAGCCAGAACAACTCGCATTAATACTGAAAAGGCAGTAAAAGATGTTGCTTCTGATATTGCTGGAGTTGTCAGATTTGCGGATGTGGTGGCAGAACAAAAAACTGACCGTCAAGGGAATACTACAACTACAGCGGTCAGGGGTGGTTTGATTTGGATTTTCTCCGGGGAAGTATACAATTTACCTCCCGGTGCCGAATTGGTCGTCAAAAATGGCGATCGCATTCAAAGCAACGGGGTAATTGCTGAAAGTAAATTGACTTCGATTCATGGTGGTGGTGTCAGGCTGACTGAAGCGACTCCGGGTAAGAGTACCCGCGAAATCGAGATTATTACAGCTTCGATAGTTTTAGACCGAGCAGCGGTGACAGTACAGAGTTCCCAAGGTCGGAATAATTATTTGATTAGTACTGCGAACAATCAAGTATTTAACTTGCGAGCAACTCCCGGCACCAAAGTACAGAATTCTCAAGTAGTCGCAGAATTAATTGACGACCGTTACCGTACCAACACTGGGGGATTGTTGAAATTCTCTGGGGTGGAAGTGCAGAAAAAAGGTAAAGCCAAACAAGGTTATGAAGTGGTGCAAGGAGGTACCTTGTTGTGGATACCCGAAGAAACCCATGAAGTTAACAAAGATATTTCCTTGTTGGTAGTCGAAGATGGTCAATTTGTCAACGCTGGAGATGAAGTAGTCAAAGATATCTTCTGTCAGAACAGCGGTGTGGTGGAAGTGACTCAGAAAAACGACATCTTGCGGGAAGTGGTGATTAAACCAGGGGAACTGCTGATGGTGGATGACCCAGAAGCTGTGATTAGTAAAGATGGTAGTTTTGTACAAGCTGGGGAAGAGTTTTTAGGTACAACCTTTACCGAACTGCGTTACATCGAGTATGTAGAAACACCAGAAGGACCGGCAATCTTGAGCCGTCCGGTAGTAGAATTTCCTGTACCGACTAATCCCGACGTACCTTCTACCACTTCCGCCAACGAAGAAGGTGGGAGGTCGATTCAGTTAAAAGCAGTACAAAGAATATCTTACAAAGACTCCGAACGCATCAAGTCAGTAGAATCGGTAGAACTGTTGCGGACACAGTTGGTATTGGAGATTGGACAAGAAGGAGAAGAACATAATAGTTCTCCCTTGGCTGCGGATATTGAATTAATACCCGATGAAAACGACCCAGAAATCCAGCGCTTGCAATTGGTAATATTGGAATCCTTGGTAATTCGGCGCGATATTGCCGCAGATGCAACTCAAGGTAGTACCAGAACTAGTTTGGAAGTAGAAGATGGACAAACTATCGAACCAGGAGCAGTGGTAGCGCGGACACAGATACTGTGTAAAGAAGGAGGCATCATCGGCGGCGTAAGAGTGGGTACCGACGCACCCCGTCGTTGTTTGATATTACGTGATGCCGATATGTTTACTGTTAATACCGATCAGGCTCCTACTTGTAAAGTTGGTGACTTGATAGTTGAAGGTACCGAAATTGCTCCGGGGGTATTTGCAGAGCAATCCGGAGAAGTAGTTGAGTGTGGACAAGGAGTAGGGGGACAGGGAGACAAGGGGACAAGGGGACAAGGGGATAATTCCCAATTACCCATGGACAATTCCCAATTACCAAATACCAATTCCCCCTCTTCCCTCTTCCCTCTTCCCTCTTCACCCGGACCAAATAGCAATTATTATGTGACATTGCGGATGGGTCGTCCTTATCGGGTTAGTCCGGGGGCGGTGTTGCAAGTTGAGGATACCGATTTGGTGCAGCGCGGTGATAACTTGGTGTTGCTGGTATTTGAACGGGCAAAAACTGGGGATATCATTCAAGGTTTACCTCGAATCGAAGAACTACTCGAAGCTCGTAAACCAAAAGAAGCTTGTATTCTAGCTCGTCGAGCCGGGGAAGTTAAACCAGTTTACGGTGACGGTGATGAAGCGATCGCGATTAAGGTATTGGAAGCTGGGGGAGTAGTTACCGATTATCCCTTGGGACCGGGACAAAATATGGTAGTTTCCGAAGGACAAATGGTCGCCACTGGTCAACCCTTGACAGATGGTCCTTCTAATCCTCATGAAATCTTGGAAGTATTTTTTAATCAAGGTTCCGATGAGGGGGTATATGCTTGTACCAGTCTGGCGCTGCAAAAAGTGCAGACCTTCTTGGTAAACGAAGTGCAATCGGTGTATCAATCCCAAGGTATTGAGATTTCTGACAAACACATTGAAGTAATTGTCCGGCAGATGACTTCCAAAGTCCGATTGGATGATGGTGGGGATACAACAATGCTACCTGGGGAATTGATTGAACTGCGACAAGTGGAACAGGTCAATGAAGCCATGTCGATTACTGGGGGAGCCAAAGCCCAATATACTCCAGTATTATTGGGGATAACCAAAGCATCATTGAATACTGATAGCTTTATCTCAGCGGCTTCATTCCAAGAAACCACTCGTGTGTTAACCGAAGCAGCAATTGAAGGTAAATCCGACTGGTTGCGGGGCTTGAAAGAAAACGTGATTATCGGTCGATTAATTCCAGCGGGTACCGGGTTCAACGCTTACGAAGAAATGGGTATAGTTGACGACTATACGAACGAGATGAGCGGCGGCATACTTGATGAAGTCGATGACCCCTTGGACATGGTTCTAGACGACAGGACAGCCCGTAATTATAACTTGGATTCACCAACCATCGCACCAGAAGGATTTGGGTTGAGGAGTACATCGCGATCGATATTAGATGACGATAACGACTTGATGGGTCATACCTTGGATGTGAATGCTGATGAAGATATCAAGGGGTTAACACCAATGCAAGTTGATGTTGATAATGACAATGATGAAGATGATTTTGATGACGATGGTCTTTTAGGGGAATTTGAAGATGAAGATGAAGATGAAGACGACGATGACTTCATGGATGAGGACGATTAGTTAGTTGACAGTTGACAGTTGACAGTTGACAGTTAAGAGGACGGGAGTAAGAATTATCTTCACCCCGTCCCCCCCATCTCCCCATCTCCCCATCCCCCCATCTCCCCATCTCCTACTACCTAATTCTTTCTAAACATCTCAGTAAATTTAACTGGAAGTAATTGAGAAATTATTTTTTGTTTTGGTAAATCTACAGTTTTCCAATCATCTAAAAGAATACCTCCTGTATCGGCGCTGTTTGGATTCCAACTCCAAAAAGCAAAACTCAAGTTTTGTTGATCGATGTATTTAACAAACTTATTTAGCCAAATGGCTTCTTTCTCAGTATCATTTAAACGTCCGCCAAACTCTCCCACAAAAATTGGAGCCTTCTGCTGACTAGAAATATAATTAAAACCGATTTGCCAGCGATGGACGAGATTTTGCGGAAACTTATCATCCGAAAAATAAGGCATATTATATACCCCAGGTCCATACTCATGGGGAGAATAAACTAACTTGTTGCGGACTGATAAACGTACCGGGTATTTCAGTACACCTTCCAAATTACCCCCTTGCCAATGTTCAGTTAAATATTGTCCGGGAACATTTTTTTCGACTCCTTCAACAACAATTAACCAATTAGGGTTGATATTTGCAATTGCATTACCAGCACGTTCTGCTGCTAATCGCCAATCGGTTGCTAAATCACCAGTACCCCAGCTAGCTTTACCATGGGGTTCGTTTTTTAAATCAGCACCAATAACGTTAGTTTGATTCTTATATCTTTGAGCAAGCTGCAACCAGGTATTAATCCAATCAGCTTCAGTATAACCATCTCCGTACCACAGTTCGGGAATTCGTTGATCGTTAAGACGATGGCAATCCAGTAAAATTAGCAACCCTTGACGTTGGGCTTCCTCAACGATTGTGTCCATTATTTCTATGGGAGTTTTACCTGCAAGTTGTTGATTGCTACCGATAGTAAAATCAATACCGCTAATTTGGGATGAACGCAGTGCTTCCACAGAGTATGGTAAGCGAATCAAGTTGTATCCTAGTTTCTTGATTTGCGCCATCATTTCCTGATAATCCCGTAGCCATAAACCGTGGGGAGCGTGAGTTTCTGTTTCCATTCCAAACCAATTGACACCACGAAGTAATACAGGATTTCCGCGACTGTCAATTATTTTAGCCCCATGGGTGTAGAGTGGTAGCTGCATGGCTGTTGTGGCTATAGCAAAATTCGTGTGTTTGTATAAGATGTTTGTAAAATTGCCATTAAAACACAAAACTAAGGTAATGATAAATATCAGTATTTTCTTGTAGAATTTGATTTTTCGTAATTTATTTTTACTTAAGTATTTTCTAAAGCTATCTGCTTGCAGCAGAAACTTTTTGGGAAATATATTAATTAAAGATAAAAACATGAATAAAACACGCATAATTACTGAGTCCTATTTTGATTTAATCCGGCGTTGCATCTTGATATCTGATCCGTTTATTTACAGATAAAGAACATTAAAAAATAAGTCTTTAATCAACGTAATTTCCATAGATTAACCACACAATCACAAGTCAGTTAAGAAGTCGGGTTATGATTAGAATTGCAAATGTATTACAGACACTTATATTAAAAAACCGACTTGTGATGGTTGTGAGTGAATTCACCTTAACCAGATTCATAAAGTTAAATAAATAAACTAACACTTGAGATAGATTATTGCCATACATCAGTTATTACTTAAGTATGAAAAACGATTAAGATAAATTGTTCCGAACAGCATCAAATGCCAGCTTCGTCAGACTTATTTAGCTTGATAAGGCTAATCACAAAAAAGAGTTTATAGAAAATTTATTTACTTTACCTATTTCTTTATCTTTAAACCCTTGTGAATTAAGTATTTAACGAATAAATTAGAAACCAATAGAGCAAACAAATTTTATGAATACTTTCATTCTCACGAAACAAAGAGTATAAAAGTAGTAAGGTCAACATCTGTCGTTTTTTGTTTAAATAACTAAACTTTAAAATATGTCTCTATCTGCATTAACAAAATTTATTCTACCTCCAGTTTTAGCTTCTGCGGCTGTTTTTTCGGCAATGACAATACCACTTGCTGTAATCGGTGATAAACAAATTAATATCAAGTTTCAAGAAGAAACACTTTTCTTTGGTAAGCTCAGAGATGTTGCTTTACCTTATGTGGTAATCTCTACCGGACTTAGTTTAGGAGCCGGAATTGGTGCTGTAGCGATTTGTGGATGGCGAAATTCTTCTCGTAAATCAGCAGAAATAGAAGAACAACTATCGCAATTAGAGCAGGAGTTACACCAAAAAGAAGAATTACTGAAGGAATTTAAACTTTCAGAATCTCGACTGCAAGTTTCTGGGCTGAACAGTTTTTTGGATGAACAAGTCTCATCCCAATCAAGCAAGGATTATCCAACTTCAGGTGTAGCGCAAATTCCACCACAAGCAGAAAAAGCTTCACATAGTGTACTTGAAGATAAAAGACGAGATAGAACTCCAGCAAATGCTGCATCGGGGTTCGCTTCTGCTCAAAATTTCCTCGGTTATACTCAATCAAACAACAATATTAAACAAGAACTTGCTAATATATCCCAAGCAAATCAAACTAGCATAACACCAGTAGAATTTGAGCAATTACAAAGACAACTTCGAGATATGATGTTGCAAATGCAGGCAATGCAAAATCATCTACCATCAATATCTCAATCTACAAAAATTGCTCCTACAAGAACTTCAGAAACAATTAATATTTACTACGATACTCACGAGCCTCAACAAGTTAAATTTATGTAAGCTTTAACGGCTCAATTAGAAAATGTTTACAACTTGATCAAGTTTTTAGAAATAAGTAAGTTCTAAAATAAAAAACTCCATCCCTTTATCTGGGTGGAGTTTTTGAATATGGAATATAAGTACCTATGCCTTCATTAATTAGACATTTCTTTTAGGCAGGGAATAGGGAATAGGCAAAAGGGAACAGTAATATAACTGAGTAGTAATTATATAAATAATTTTGCTTAAGTACTTATTTTTGATTGAAGAGACCATAATTTAGTTTCGTTTTATACTAACTTCCTGAAAATTTGACAAAGGTATTATTTGAGAAACCTGGCTTTTCAATTCTTCCAGATAATTTATTACTGCTATAACAGTTATATGTACTCAAAAAATATCTCTTATGAAGTCCGGTTAATTGCTTACTACATGACTCAACGCATTTACCCATTACCAGCCCTCACAGACAGTAGGAGTGTTTAACCCGAGGTAATATCAGTCGAGTTTATACCGCTTTGTTGTTTTGCAATGCTATTTAAGTAATTTAACGAAAAAAACTGTAGAAGTTTTAATATCGCAAAAATTTCCATAAAATTTCAATTTAGAAAAAGATGAAAAGCGAAAATCCATCCCGCAGATTTACCGCAAAAAGATTTACAAATTCAGTTTGAAGATAAAACACAATTAAGTCAGCATTTTACTCGTTGGTTGAGAAAGGTATTAGAACCAAGTCAAGAAAAACGATTTAATTCTGCTCAAGTCGCTTTAGAAGCTTTGCTGAAGCCTGAGAAAAATCATTTTAGTTTTATTAACTATACTGCCATTAAACCAGTTGATAGCAAAATTATTTTAAGTAAAAATTCTGGTGCAATAGAAATTATCAAGCCAGGAACAGGGTTGATGTTTAGCTCATTAGGAAAATTAGGAACTAATATATTATGTAATTTTTTTACAATTATTATTGTTCTAATTTTTAGTCAAATTCCTTTATTCGGAACGGTTATTTCATTAACACTTATCTGGTTGGCAATTGTCAAATGGGTGGATTTTTTATTTGAAGTATTTGGCGAAACTCGATTAATAATAAATACGAAAATAATTTATTTGAATTATGAACTTTTCGGAATTAAGTACCAAAAAAATAAATCTTCTTCACGTCAAGATATAATTAAATTGGAATATATTAATTCTTTTGCCAAAGAACAACAAAACTTCCAAGGAAAAATTTATTACCAAGAAATTCCACCAGCAATTATTATTTGGGCTGGAAATAAACAATATAAACTTACCGGAATCACTCAAACAGAATTAGATTGGTTACTCAAAGAACTTAGCGATTATTTAGAATTACCTTTTCAACGTCGAATCGTACCTGTAGTTAAGTCTAGTTGATTTTAGATTAACGCCAGAAGTCGGGTTTTTTCAAATAAATTTCTCTAGTCACAAACAATCATCATAAAAACCCGACTTCTTAATCATTACCCAACTTTGGCAACAACATCGGGATTATTTGCTAAACGTCCATCTTCCATGTACACAATTCTATCAGCAATATCAAGAATACGGTTATCGTGAGTAACGAGTAAAATCGTACAACCTTTCTCTTTCGCAAGACTCTGCATTAATTCCACCACATCACGACCGGATTTTTTATCTAACGCTGCCGTCGGTTCATCAGCAAGGACTATTTTCGGCTCCGCAACTAAAGCACGTGCGATCGCAACTCTCTGTTTTTGTCCTCCTGATAGGTCATCTGGGTAATAATTTATACGGTCTCCCAACCCAACAGCTTCAAGCATTTCAATCGAACGGCTTCTCATTTGCCCTGGAGAAATACCTTTGTGTACTTCCAAACCCATTCTCACGTTTTGCAAAGCGGTTAAACTACCGTGTAAATTATGAGCTTGAAAGATATAACCGTTACTACGTCTTGCTTGGGTCAACTTTCCAGCACTAGCACCGCATAATTCTTCGCCCAATATTTTTAAACTACCAGATTGAGCAGAGCGCAAACCTCCGGCTAAAGTTAACAGTGTCGTTTTACCAGAACCAGAAGGTCCCGTCATAATGATGATTTCACCAGCATTTATATCTAAGCTAATATCAAATAATACTTGTTTACGGAGTTTACCTTTACCGAAAAAATGGTCAAGATTTTCAATAGAAATTACACAAGACATGAGAAAAGGTTAGTTGATAGTTGACAGTTGACAGTTGACAGTTGACAATTGACAGTTGACAGTGGACAGTTGACAGTTGACAGTTAATTTCTCACATCCCCCCTTCGGATTCACCATCTCCCCATCCCCCCATCCCCCCATCCCCTTGTCCCCTTGTCTCCTTGTCCCCTTGTCCCCCCATCTCCCCCGAACCCCATCAATCCAAACAAAAAATTTAAATTAAAACATATCCGCTGGATCTGCTGATTGGACTTTGCGGGTTGCGATCGCGCCAGAGATGGCACACATAATTACGGTTAAAATAAATACTGTGGTTGCTCTTGCTATGGTCATGGCGATCGGTAAGTTTGTAGCTTTTCTTGTTAGTTGATAAAGTCCCAAAGGTAGTAAGGAACCTGGGATAAAACCTAGTAGTGCTAAAATTAATGCTTCTTCAAATACTACACCTAATAAGTAAAAATTGCGATATCCCATTGCTTTAAATGTGGCGTATTCTTTCATATGAGCATTGACATCGGTAGAAAGAACTTGATAAACAATAATTACGCCGACAATAAATCCCATGGCAGTACCTAAACCAAAGATAAAACCGATGGGAGATTCTGTTGACCAAAAGTTATTTTCAAATTGGATAAATTCTTTATGGGTAAGAACTTTAATATCGTCAAAATCTCGGAACCGATATTTTAAGTCTTGAGCAATTTTTTCAGAATCATAGCCTTCTTCTACATTAATTAAAGCAAGATTAATGCTGCTAGCTTTCCGTTTGGGAAATAATCTTAAAAAATTATCCCCGCTAGTAATTAAATTACCATCCGCACCAAAGGAAGTTCCTAAAAAAAACAGTCCTCTCAGGTTTACGTTCCGTCCTTCAATTTCTGTATTGGCAGTTTTTCCTTGTTCAATTTGAGCTATAACTTCTGTATATTTACCTTTGGTTCCTCTATCAAATAAGTAAGTATCTGGTAGCTTAATTAATGGCAATTGTTGCTTTAATTCTGGTAAATCTAAAGCCGATTCATCTGGGTTAATTCCTAATACTTGAATTGAAGTTTCTTGACGAGTTTGAGGATTCTTCCATTTGACAACATTGACATACATGGGTTCTGCTGATTTCACCCCCTTTATATCTTTTGCTTGATATAATCGTCGTCGCGAAAATGTCGATAAACTTTGCATATTTTTAGCTTTAGGACTAATCAATACAATATCTGTCTTTAAAGACCTATTTAGTCGAGTATTACTATCAAATAATGCTCCTTGAAAACCAAGCTGCATGAACATCAAAACATCGGCAAAGGCAATACCCGAAATTGCTACTAATAATCTACCTTTTTCATGATTTAATTGCAGCCATCCTAAAGGAGTTCGCCGCCGTAATTGTTGAATAAATCCAATCATAATTAATTTTAGATTTTAGATTATTAATTTACGTAGTGAGGGCATCCTGCCCGCTAGAAAAATATAAATTAAATGCGTAACAACTTACATCTTGCTGGCTATTTTTTCCAAAAAACTATTTATTTCTATAAAACGTCTTATTTCTATGAAACGGCTTATTTGTTTCTATAAAACGATTTATTTCTATAAAACGTCTTATTTATTCCTAGGGAGCGAGACGCTCCCACTACTTATTAATATTTACTTACCGACAGAATATTATTGATACAAACTTTTTAGACGCAGCAAAAAACAATCGCTAACTATTAATTAGTATTTGATATTACTGCTCAATTCTGACTTCAACTTGCAAATTAGTAAACTTGCTTGCTATCTCCTTAGATTTATTATCCAAACGTATACGAACTTCTACAACTTTTGCATCAATATTCTCGCTGGGGTCGGTATTTATAACACTTTGACGACGTATTTTGGAACCAATCCAATCCACCGTTCCTTGTAATTCAGTTGGTAAAGAATTACTGGTAATTGTCACTTTTTGTCCGATTTTAACTTTACTAATATCTGTTTGATAAACTTCCGCATTCGCATACATCTGAGAGGTTTGTCCTATCTCGACAATCCCGTTATTTGAAACAACTTCCCCCCCACGAGTATGTATTTCCAACACTTCACCAGCTTGAGGACTCCGGACGTATACTTGTTTAAGCTTCTCTTTTGCTTGATTTACAGCCGCTACAGCATCGTTAACCTCGGCTTCTGCTGCTTGTACGTCTACTGAACGCACTTCCGAAACACTGTTTAATATGGCTTCCGCTTCGCTGACTTGCTTGCTTCCGGTACTGTTTATCCGTTTTAAAGCAGTTTCGGCTTCGCTAATTTGTTTGCTTCCTGTCGCTTCAATTCTTGTTAAAATAGCTTTTGCTTCATTAAGTTGTTTCTGGGCTGTTTCCATCTCTAGACGCTTGCTATCAAAAACCGAGCGAGATATAGCACCATCGTTATATAGTTTTTCATAACGTTGATATTCTGCCTGTGCATTTCTCACAGACGCTGCAATTCTTTCTATTGTCGCTTGTTGAGCCGCAGTATCCCCTTCTAACTGAGCCTTTAACCGGATAACTGCATCAATTTGACCAGCGCGATCGCCTTCTAATTGTGCCTCTAAACGAGCGATTGTCGCTTTTTGAGCCGCGATATCACCGCTTTTTGCTCCCGCTCTCACTTTCGCTAAGTTAGCTTGAGCAATTTTTACCTGTTGTTCGGCTTTGACAACATCCGCTTGCAGTCTATCTTTATTATCTAGAACCGCAATTATTTGTCCAGACTCAACTTGATCTCCTTCTTTAACTAAAAGTTGCTCGACACGATTTTCTTGACTAGATGTCGGTGCCGAAACTTTAACAATCTCTCCTTTAGGCTGTAAACTTCCTAAAGCCGTAATAACGGTAATTTCAGGTATCCTAACTTCAGCTTCTTTTGCTGCATTAATTTCCGCTGTCTGAAATTGCCTGTAAGTCGTGACACCACCAACAGCAATTGTTGCGGTAATTAACACCATCAACAGCTGCCGAGAACTCGGTTTGAACGAGAAACTATTATTACTATTCGCTGCTGTATCGCGCACCATTGGGTGCCTCCTGGATACGATAATAAAAATGGACTAATCGGTTTAGCTATATCTATAAACTAAACTGTATAGTACAATAATGTCAAGGGGTATCTAACTAAAGTATGAACTCCCTACTCTCGAATGAACTACTCCCTATGAAAGAATTACAACTATCCGAAAAAGCCGAAGTTATTTTGAAAGGAGCAATACAAGAATTTTTAATCCATGGCTTTGCAGCGACAACTATGGATGGAGTTGCAGCAGCAGCAGGAGTATCTAAAACCACGGTGTATAGCTATTTTCAGGATAAGGAAAGTTTATTTTTAGCTTTAATTGAGCGATTAATACAGCAGAAATATCAAGCCCTATTTAATCCCCAAAAAGCGCGATCGACATCAGGAGAAGTAAGCATTATTTTGCGTCGTTTGGCAAACAGTATGTTATTCGCGATGATGGGCGATCAAGAAGCGCTAGGATTATTAAGAATAATTATTGGAGAGTCAGGACGGTTTCCCCAATTAGCAAGGGCTTTCGTAAATAACTTTAAAAAATCGGTTTTACAAGATTTAACTCAATTTTTCGAGTCTCATCAGGAATTAAATTTACCCGATGCAGAAGTAGCAGCCAGAATATTCATGGGGACATTCATGCATTTCGTGATGACAAGCGAAGTGTTGCACGGTAAGGATATTATGCCAATCGACCAAGATAGGTTGATTGATAATTTAATTTACTTGTTAACCAGCAATCAAGGCATTTCAGCCACAAAACATAAGTCTAACAGATGTAACCGTAGCGATTCAGGTAAATTCGAGCCAGATTACCAATCCGAGCCAAAACGTTTACGTTCCATGAGACTTACCGATACAGCTTGGGAAAAATTAGACTTAATTGCAAAAGAAAATCAACTTAGCCGCAGTGAAATTATTGAAATGTTTGCTCGTGGTGAGGAACTAGGGAGTAAGGAATAGCTTTGTATATACATGGAAGTAATACAATTTCAGTCTTGGTTAATTTTGTATATACACGGTTAATAGTTGATAGTTGTTGGTTGTTGGTTGTTGGTTGATGGTTGATGGTTTTTGGTTGATGGTTGTTGGTTGTTGGTTGTTGGTTGTTGATTGATGGTTGATGGTTTTTGGTTGTTGTCGCGTATTTAATTTGTATTTTTCTAGCGGGCTGTCTGGCCCGCACTACAAGACTTTAATAAAATTTGAATAAATTTGAATATACAAATTAAAGGCTTGTTAGCTTATTAACCACTATCAACTATCTACTAACCACTATCTACTAACCACTATCCATCCATAGGTTATCGCCAACATAACAAGGGTTAAAGGCATTCCAAAACGTAGATGTTGCCAAAAGGATAAGTTATAGCCTTGGGAAGCGGCAGCTTCTACCATGATTAGATTGGCAACCGAACCGAATAAACTGAGATTTCCTGCAAGAGTGGCTCCAGCAGCTAGCAATAACCAGCTTTGGGTGTCATTTTCCGAAATAAAAGACTGAAGTAGCATTACTGTTGGTACATTAGAAATCATGTTCGAGAGTATGGCTGTAACTGCTAATAAACCAACGGGATGAGTTATCCAAGCAGCGAAAGAATCCAATAATTGGAGGGATTGAACCGAGCGGGTGAGAATAAATAGCCCGGAAAACATGACTAATAAAGACCAATCCACCTCTTTTAAAACCCGTTGGGGTTTGATGCGACGAGTAATTAGTAAAACCGCAGCCGCGACAAATGCTGACTCTGCTAAAGGAAATCCGATGACAAAACCACTCAGTAATATTACTGTGACAAATAAGGTTTTAATTAATAAGGGACGGTGCAAGCGCACACGTAGTAATTCTGGTGCAGCACAGGGTACAATTGAACGCACTTCTGGATATAGCAGGTACAAAAAGCCGATTTGTAAACCAAGTCCAACAATGGCAATCGGAGCTAAAGTTTGGGCAAAGTTTAAATAACTAATCCCGGAAAACGAACCCACGAGAATATTTTGTGGATTACCATTTAAGGTTGCTAACGAACCAATATTAGTTGCACCAGCAATCGCTAATAGATACGGAACAGGATTTAATTTTAGCGATCGCCCCAACTGCACTGTCAAAGGAGTGGTAACTAATGCCAAGGTATCGTTTAAAAACAATGCCGACAAAAAACCAGTCCCAAAGGTTAATACGCCCAGCAAACCCAGAGGGCTACGAGTCAGGCGTAATAAATATAATAAAGCTAAATTAAAAAAACCGGCATAAGACAAATAAGCATTAATTACCATCATGCTTAGTAAAAATATGATGGTACTAGCATCAATTGCTTCCCAAGCTTGATTTAAGCTCAAAGTTCCCAAAGCAATTAAACCCGCAGAACTCACCAAAGCAATTGTGGCACGGTTCATCCGTAAACCAGGTACGTATCCCAGTCCCAAGCCCAGATAGCTCAGGACTATTAATAAAACTTGAATTAATCGCAAGAGGTCGAAAGCTAAAGGTTAAAGGTCAAAGGTTAAAGGTCAAGGGTCAAAGGTCAAAGGTTAAAGGTCAAAGGTTAAAGGTCAAGGGTCAAAGGTCAAAGGTTAAGAATTATTGTCAACTGTCAACTGTCAACTGTCAACTGCCAACTGTCCCCTACCACGGTAAACGACTTCCATCCCAGGAGAAAAATTCGCCGCTATCTTCTGGTTTTAAGTTAGCTATAACACTGAGTAATTGCTCGACGGTACGTTCAACGGAAAATAATTTTTCTGGGGGTACATTACGTTGAAAAGGTTGGGAAAGGTTGGTGTCTGTAGTCCCTGGATGCAAAGTTACTACTATCGTTTTAGGGCATCTTCTACTATATTCGATCGCTACGGTTCGCATAAACATATTTAAGGCTGCTTTCGATGCTCTATATCCATACCATCCACCTAGTTTGTTATCGCCGATACTTCCTACCTTGGCAGAAATACAGGCAAATATATTTTTTTCATTATGCTTAAATAACGGTTGTAGGTGTTTGGCTAATAAAATTCCTCCCATACTATTGACTTGGAAATAACGAATTAAATTTTCTGGATTGATTTGTCGCAGGCTTTTTTCTGGTTGCATTTCTCCTTGATGTAAAATTCCTATGCAGTTAATTACTAGATGTAATTTATCTGTTTCTGCACTAATTTTTTCGACAACTGCTGATATTTGTGACTCTTGGGTAATATCCATTGATAAACAAACTAATTTATCGGAATATTCTCTGTGCAGAGTCATTAATTCAATTGCAGTATCAATATTACGATAGGTAGCGTAAATTTTGGCAATCTTATTATCTAGCAATAAACTTTTGACAAAGCCTAATCCAATACCTTGACTTGCACCGACAATTAAAGCGTTTGCGTTGTTGATTTTTTCTATTACTGACATTATTTGTTTAATTACCAATTACTATTAATTTAATCAAATCGAACTGCAAATCAAGTCCGACAACGGTAACGGGTGCTAAATTTTTGGCTAACAACACTTGAAGTAATCGCAACTAAAATCGAATCAATTCAATATATCATCCCTATTTCCCCGGTAAACCATGTATTTCCCCACACTACACCTATCAACTTTTTTTGAAATAATAGTATGATATTCATCAATAAAAGTTGATTGATATTTTAGAATAAGGAGAATATTTGACGTGACAGTAAAAGTTGCCATTAACGGATTTGGTCGGATTGGTCGTCTTGATTTGAGAGCAGGATGGGGATGTTCGGAAATTGAGTTTGTCCACATCAATGAAATCAAGGGGGGAGCCGAGACTTCTGCTCATCTGCTCAAATATGACTCGGTTCACGGACGCTGGGACAAGGAAATAACAGTAAAAGATAACCAAATTCTAATAGAAGGTAAGTCTATCACTTTTAGTGAGTATAGTAAACCGGGAGATGTAGACTGGGCTGGTTTGGGAGTAGATATCGTTTTGGAATGTTCGGGTAAATTTAAAACGAATGAAGATTTGGCTCCCTATTTTGAAAAAGGTGTGAAAAAGGTAATTGTTGCTGCTCCTGTGAAGAAAGAAGCCTTGAATATTGTCATGGGAGTCAACGATCATCTATATGATCCAGAAAAACATCACCTACTTACAGCAGCATCTTGTACTACCAACTGTTTAGCTCCCATCGTCAAAGTGATTCATGAAGGACTTGGTATCAAACATGGCTTAATTACCACAATTCATGACCATACAAATACGCAGACAATCGTGGATGCTCCCCACAAAGACTTACGACGGGCTAGAGCCACTGGAATGTCTTTAATACCTACAACAACAGGCTCAGCTACAGCGATTGGACTAATCTATCCAGAACTCAACGGTAAACTCAACGGCTTAGCAGTGCGAGTACCTTTATTGAATGCATCCTTAACTGACTGTGTATTTGAAGTTACTAGACCTACAACAGTAGAAGAAGTCAACAGTTTACTCAAAACAGCCGCAGAAACAGAACTTAAAGGAATTTTGGGTTACGAAGAACTACCGCTAGTCTCCATTGACTACAAAGACGATCCTCGTTCATCGATTATTGATGCTCTTTCCACAATGGTGGTAAACCAAACCCAAGTCAAGATTCTCTCTTGGTATGACAACGAGTGGGGTTATTCAAATCGCATGGTTGAACTAGCTCGAAAAGTCGCTACCACTATTTAGAGACGAGATACACACGTCTTCAATTCAAAACCCTCTCATCCAAAATTCCCATGACTTCCACTGCATCAAATGCCAACTTGAGGAATTACATCCTAGTCACCCTTGCTTACTGGGGCTTCACAATTACCGATGGAGCGCTCAGGATGTTGGTGCTACTATATTTTAACCAAATCGGTTACACCCCGATTCAAATCGCTTCTTTATTTTTGTTCTACGAAATCTTTGGTGTTGTCACCAACTTTTTTGGTGGCTGGATTGGCTCCAAATTTGGTTTAAAGTTAACCCTTTACTTGGGTATTGGTTTACAAGTATTTTCGATGGTAATGCTGTCGGGTTTGAATGAGAGTTGGGAGCAATGGTTTGCGGTATTATTTGTAATGGTTGCCCAGGCTTTCTCTGGAATTGCCAAAGACTTGACTAAGATGAGTTCCAAGAGTGCAATTCGTTTGGTTGTTCCCCAGGATGCTCAATCTGCCTTGTTTAAGTGGGTGGCAATCCTCACAGGTTCCAAAAATGCTCTCAAAGGACTTGGCTTTTTCCTTGGTGCTGCACTGCTGTCATGGTTTGGTTTTGTCACAACCTTGTGGATTATGTCAGCAGGTTTATTCCTGTTGATGTTTAGCGGGTTAATGCTGCCTAATGGCATGGGCAAAATCAAGAAGAAAATCCAATTTAGCCAGTTATTCTCCAAAAGTCCGGAAATTAATATTCTTTCGGCTGCTAGATTCTTTCTTTTTGGTTCGCGAGATGTCTGGTTTGTCGTCGGCTTACCCGTATTTTTGCGGAGTGTACTTGGTTGGTCATTTTGGCAAGTCGGTGGATTCCTCGCAGTTTGGGTAATTGGTTATGGTATTGTCCAATCTACCGCACCCATAATTTTAAAACGATTTGGTTCCGGTCGTCCTCCTCAAAGCAAAACCATTCAATTTTGGACTTTTACCTTAACAGCAGTTCCAGCAATAATTGCGATCGCGCTGCAAGTTGGTATTGAACCGAATACTGTAATTATCAGTGGTTTATTATTATTTGGTCTGATATTTGCTTTTAATTCCGCAGTGCATTCCTATCTAGTACTTGCCTTTACTGATGATGATGAGGTGGCTTTGAATGTAGGCTTTTACTACATGGCAAATTCAGCCGGAAGATTAGCAGGGACAGTATTATCTGGTCTAGTTTACCAAAGGTTTGGTTTAATTGGTTGTCTGTGGACTTCCATGGTATGTGTATTAGCAGCAGGATTAGTTTCGATCAAATTACCCGATCCCCAGCCTAGCAAGGAAATCGTTTGGAAAGCCGGAGGGGGAGATTAAATCAATTAATAGAGAGTGGGTTTAATTTGTCTTTTTCTAGCGGGCTGTCGAGCCCGCACTACAAAACTTTAATAAAATTTGAATATACAAATTAAAGGCAATGAGAGCTTAGAATAACCCGTTGGTGCGTGACGCTACAAGTTTTATTAGTCCGTTCAAATTTAATCTAAACTACACACTCGCTGCAAAAAATTGTGCTAGTTACGTAAGTACCGACTCAGTTATCATCTTAATTTTTCGCCGCTGCCGAAGTTTAATCTATAACCGTATTGCCCGTTATTCTCATGTGTTATTAGACACTACAAAATTCAAATTTTTTTGAAATAATAGCATGAGATTTATCAGGAAAAGTTGATTGATATCCTACAACAAAGAGAACACAACTACGTGAGAATAAAAGCTGCTATTAACAGATTTGGCTGCATTGTTCGGCTGAATTTGAGAGTAGGGTAGGTTTGCTCGGAAATTGAGTTTGTCCGCATTAATTAAATCAAGGGAGGAGCGCAGACTTCTGCTTATCTCCTCAAATATAACTCGGTTTACGGATGCTGCGACTGTGACCACAGACTACCCAATCCACGTGAAATTACTCAAGTATTTATACGTAGAATAGACGCGCATTCTTTACTCATAACTTATATTCCATTCTCTCATCCAAAATCCTCTCATCCAAAATCTAAAATCCCCATGACTTCCACTGCATCAAACGCAAATTTGAGGAATTACATTCTAGTTACCTTTACTTATTGGGGCTTTACCATTACCGATGGAGCGCTACGGATGTTGGTGTTACTGTATTTCGACAATATCGGTTACACTCCAATTCAAATCGCTTCTTTATTTTTGTTCTATGAAATCTTTGGTGTTGTCACCAACTTTTTAGGTGGCTGGATTGGTTCCCAAACTGGTTTAAAGTTAACCCTTTACTTGGGTATTGGTTTACAAGTATTTTCGATGTTGATGCTATCGGGACTCAATGATACTTGGCCACAATGGTTTGCAGTATTATTCGTGATGATAGCCCAGGCTTTCTCTGGAATTGCCAAAGACTTGACTAAGATGAGTTCCAAGAGTGCAATTCGTTTGGTTGTTCCCCAGGATGCTCAATCTACCTTGTTTAAGTGGGTGGCAATTCTTACAGGTTCCAAAAATGCTCTTAAAGGTTTTGGCTTTTTTCTTGGTGCTGCTCTGCTGTCGTGGTTTGGTTTTGTCACAACCTTGTGGATTATGGCAGCGGGTTTATTCCTGTTGATGTTTACCGGGTTAATGCTGCCGAATGACATGGGTAAAATCAAGAAGAAAATCCAATTTAGCCAGTTATTCTCTAAAAGTCCGGAAATTAATATTCTTTCGGCAGCTCGATTCTTTCTTTTTGGTTCGCGAGATGTCTGGTTTGTCGTCGGATTACCCGTATTTTTACGCGGTATACTTGGTTGGTCATTTTGGCAAGTCGGTGGATTCCTCGCAGTTTGGGTGATTGGTTATGGTATTGTCCAATCTAGCGCACCCACTCTACTAAAAAGATTCGGTTCTGGTCAACCTCCCCAAGCCAAAACAATTCAATTTTGGACTTTTACCTTAACAGCAGTTCCAGCAACAATTGCGATCGCGCTGCAAGTTGGTATTGAACCGAACAGAGTAATTATCAGTGGTTTATTATTATTTGGTTTGATATTTGCTTTTAATTCGGCAGTCCATTCCTATCTAGTACTTGCTTTTACTGATGATAATGAAGTGGCTTTGAATGTAGGCTTTTACTACATGGCAAATTCAGCCGGAAGATTAGCCGGGACAGTATTATCTGGTCTAGTTTACCAAAGGTTTGGTTTAATTGGTTGTCTGTGGACTTCCATGGCATTTGTACTAGCAGCAGGATTAGTTTCGATCAAATTACCTGATCCCCAGCCTAGCAAGGAAATCCTTTGGAAAGCCGGAGGGGGAGATTAAATCAGTTAATAATTCTGGTGGGTTTAAAGTAGTGTGTTGGTGTAGCCTTGCCCAGAGGGGGAAAGTCTGAATATAATTCGTAATTCGTAATTCGTAATTCGTAATTCGTAATTCGTAATTATGGACTACTAGTACTCCGCCACATTAATTTTGAATGGTTAGTTTTTCCCAAAATTGTCTAGAGACGTTATGTATAACGTCTCTACAGCACGTCGGTAGACGAAAAAACCCCGCTTTCATTAATGTGGTCAAGTACTAGTTGAGAACTTGGTAACTTACCCAAGCTTGCCAAAAAATGTATATCGACAATATTCCTAAAAATATACGTAGAACAAGACTAACAGTAGAATCTGGCAACTTAGGTAATGTACGAGTACTTATCTGCGCTCCTAAAATACCGCCACATCCTAAAACTATACCAGGAATAAACAAAATATTTCCTTTTAAAGTGTGTCCAATGCAGGCAACTAAAGCTGTAATGACAATAACACCCAGACTTGTCTGAATAGCTACTTTAATTTCTTCTTTCAAAAGTAACATTTGCATCGGTACCATAATTGTACCGCCGCCCAAACCAAATAAACCCGCTAAAACTCCCGCCGAGCCTCCCGTACCAATTCTAGATATGATTGGGTTAAACGTTGTTTCTGTACTGTGTATTTCCACAGCAGCTAATTGTTTACGTAAATCTATTAGATAAATGTTAGCGAGTAAGATAATACCGAAAGTAAAAAGAATAATGTGGGGTGGAATTAGGTTAGCAAAATATACTCCAATACCAGTTGTTAAAAAAGCTGGGATTCCTAAATAAATAATTTTTTCCCAATTCAAGTAACCCATCAACCAATTTTGTACACTTCCAGAAATTGCTGCGATCGCAATAAATAAACTACTTGTAGCAATAGCTTCAACAGGTGTATAACCCAATGTCACCATCAAAGGAATCGTCACAATACCACCACCGATTCCCAACAATCCCGATATCATCCCGCTGATTAAGCCACCAATTGCCAAAATCAACCACACAAAATCAATCATATTGGATGACCTCTAACCTTGTACTATTACCGGATGACTGACAACGGCTCCATAAAGCAATCCTTTATCGTTCCAAGGAACCGTTACAGGTTGAGTGTTACCTAAGTTATCTGTAGCACGAGCTTGCAGGAAATATTTACCTGGAACTGGCTTCCAATCAACATCCCACCGCACCCAGGCAAAAGGAAAATTCGGTTCTCGCAATCGTGCCAATTGCCAAGTTTGACCATTATCTAAACTAACTTCTACTCGGACAATTTTTCCTTTGCCAGACCACGAACGTCCTCGCAATAGATAAGGTTTAGCCTTGAGTCTAGCTGACCAAGCCAATTCAAAAGCACTTTTGACATTTTGAGAGGTAATTAATTTACCTTGTGGTGGATAATCCGAACCGATCAGAACTGCTTGCTTAGCAATCCACTCGTTGTATATAGGCTCAGAAGCAACTTCAATCCGCTCAATCCATTTCACATTAGCATTTCCAGCCCAACCAGGAAATATTGCACGACATGGACTACCGTGGTCTGGAGGCAGAGGTTCACCATTCATTGCATAGACTATCAGCGAATTATCCATTTTAGCTTTGGCAATTGGCACTACAAAGCTATACTTAGATTGCTTGGCTGTTGTAGAATCGAGAGAATCGATATCTTTACCTTGAATTCTCACATCCACCGCATTCGATTTCAATCCAGCACGCTCTAATAATAAGCCGAGTGGGACTCCAGTCCATTCAGCGACACCAATTGCACCCAATCTCCACCGCGCTCCAGAAAAAGTTTTATTATATACTTCCTCAAAAAAAATTCGTCCGTTCGCAGCACATTCAATAGCACTAGTAACAGAGATTGAGGGCATACCGATAATATCATCGTAGGTAAACTCACAAGGTTTATTGATACCAGTACCCGCAAGTTGTAAGCGCCATGTAGAGCGGTCAAAAGCCGGAGGTTTACTACGATTGTGAACATAGAAGGAATTATTTGGGACTACATAACCACGTCCATACATCGCTTCCCAGTTCATCTCTAAAGTGCCACTGCTATGAGAAATATATCCTGGTGGCAATGGTTTAATTATTTTACTTTCGTTACTTTTAAAAGACTTTGAGGCACTTTGTTGACCTTGAGCAGATGCAGGTATAGCCAATCCCCCCATAGCAGTTGCTCCAGCAATACTCCCTAATATTTTCAGAAAACGCTGGCGAGATAAACCCAAATGTTGGCTTTTTTGCCAGATATACTCATCAACTCGTGCTTGCAGATAATCCTCTTGGTCACTCAAAATATTACCTCTTTTGACAATTGACAATTGACAGTTGACAGTTATCAACTAACTACCATAAACTAACCACCATCAACTAACTAAGTTGTCGCGCACTTAATTTGTATTTTTCTAGCGGGCTTTCCGGCCCGCACTACAAGCTTTTAATAAAATTTGAATATACAAATAAATTAAAGGCTTTTTAGCTTACCATCAACTAACTACCATCAACTAACTACCATCAAAGTTATCAACTAACCTCAACTGTCAATTGTCAACTGTCCACTGTCAACTGTCCACTGTCCACTGTCAACTAACTCTCTATTAATGTCCAAACCCCTGTAGCTTCATCCTGTTTATAGGAGGATAAATAGTGTTCAACTTTGTTGTTAGCTATTTGTGAAATTGCATCCAAAAAGCGATCGCAATCTTCAAAGGTATTGTACACGGCAAAGCTAGCTCGAATAATAGTAGGAATGTTACGGGTAATTCCTTGCTCTACTTCCGCAGCAATTTCTAAATCTCGCTGATCGGTAATATTTTTCAGTTTGCGGATGTATTCGTAGGTGCAGAAAGCTCCGGCTCTAACTCCAATTCCGTATTCTTGAGCGAGAATTTCCGCTACTAAACGTCCATCAAACTCATCGATATCGAAAGGAATCACGTGGGCTATATCCTCTCCGGTAATATGTACTCTGACTCCCGGAATCTGCCGGAGTCGTGAGAATGTGTAGTCAACTAAAGAATGCTCGTACTCAGCAATTCGTTTACGTCCTAGTGTTTCGATAATTTCAATCGCTTTGGCAATGGCGATCGCACCCATTGCGTTGGGTGTTCCGGGATCATGCGCTCGTTCTGTATAAAAACGTTTAATCTCTAAGTTTCTGGTAATGTATGGTAAGTTACCTCCACCAATTTGGTAAGGATAACAATCATCAAAAAATTCTTTCGGTCCTAATAAAACTCCTGTTCCATAGGGAGCATACATTTTATGTCCAGAAAAAGCTACAAAATCTAAATGACTTGGGTCGTCATCTGGACGCATATCTACTCGTTCGTGCTGAATTAATTGGCACACATCAGCAAACATCTTCACTCCGTAACGATGTGCTAAAGCTGCTAACTCGTAAATCGGTGGTCTGTATCCGGTAATTGTCGAAGCTCCCGTCATAGTCAGCAACTTAATCCGCTCAGTTTGCGATCGCGATTGGTGTGCTTCGAGAATATTTTCAATTTCGGCTAAATCAACGCTTCCATCCGGTTTGGTTCTGTATTGAACTACCTTGTCTCTTGTTACCCAAGGAAGCAAATTTGAAGAATGCTCTATATCAGAAACTAAGATTAACCCTGGTTTTTTAGCCCAAAGCGTAGCTGCTCCGTTAATTGCTTCGGTGGTATTTTTGGAAAAAATTACATAATTATTTGCACTGGAACCAACAAAATTCCGGATAACGTCTCGACTAGAATCATACTCTTGTGTGGTAATAATCGATTTTTGTCCAGAGCCTCGATGTACGCTACCGTAAGAATCTAGTTTTTCGTTAACGTACTGCTTGAGTTGTGCAAAGGGATTCGTCGTCGCACCGTTATCTAAATTAACGTAATTAACATAATTCCCATCTAAGGTTTTAACCCTAAAAAATAAAGTCTCTAAATTAAATAACGGTCTAATTTCCCTTTCCCAAAAATTGTCAATATCATTCCGCAATGGCAAACCAGCGACTTCTTGCAATACTTTCTCATTCAATGCAAGGATTTCTGCCATTTTTATTACCCCATTAATGATTGGTGATGCCGACATTCACTTTTATTACCCTTGTTAACAATGGTTAAGGTGTTTAAAAGCACTTTGTCGTTTATTTAACTATTTGAATCTGCAATGATTTTTTAATAAAAAAATTATATTTTAAACAGAAATCATACTGAACTATATCAAATTAATAATTTAATTTATACAACGTATTTAAAATTACAAAGACTAAATTAAGTTTCTGATAAGTTGTGAATTAGCTGATTGCGAAAAATTTGAGTATAAATCAACTAAAATTCATTCGACATTTCCGGAAATTAAATATGCATCATTCATAAATCTTTTAGAGACGCGATATTATGCCCTATGACGCTATCGCGTCACGCTTTGCTAACGGGCACGCGCTCGCCGCACGCTTTCGCGTGAACGCGCTTCGCGTCTCTACATTCTTTTTCGGAGATATCTATTGATTATAAATAGTTTATAGATCAGCTTTGTTTTTTGAATTAATTATATAACTTTATAGTTACAAATAAAAAAAATTACTTATTTTTACTGAATAGACTTGATAATGGGTTGTTAAATTTAAGCATTATTAACTAAGGCATTTCACGCAAATATATTTATTCCTTGACTTTTTAGTGTTATACAAATACATTTTTATCTGTTAAATAAAAGCAGTAAATAATCTGAAACTTTTGCGGAGTAAATTGTTTTGCCGATACTAATACAAACAAAAAATTAAGTATGAAATAAATCATTAGATTTTTGTCAATATAGATTTATATTTAAATACATCTTAGGGAGGATGTAATTGGATTATTATTTATCTGTAGAAAAACTCTAGGGATTTAGACTTATATTTGCCTGCTTCTGTATAGTTACTTATCTCTTTCCTCAGTGCTAATAGCCTCTAGTAAGGTTTTTTTGATTAATAATCTTTTATCGAGAAGCAAGCAGCTTCCCTAACCTTAGAGAAAAATAAATTTTCTTTTCCCAGAGTGTGAGTTGAGGGGTAAAACTGGGAATCATGAAATTATCTTGAAAATTATTTACCGAACCGCTTCCCTAAACTATGTATTACTCAAATCTAATAAATTTACAAAACTTAGAGTACAAATGTTATTCCTAAAAGATTTTTGGGAATCATAAAACTAAATCAGCTTCAAGAATGTACATTGTCATTGATATTGAAACGTGCTGATTCCGATAATTCCAAGATTGTTCTTGGTGAAGTTAACTACAAGAGTTGTTGTTTAGAAAAAAAGAGAATACAAGCAATTATGAATCAATCTACAGTTACACAAACCCCAATCAATGCTTTAGAGCTTCCATTAGATCGTGAAGGATTCTTCGGTACCTTAATAAGAGAATTATCTGGTACGTTACAGGAATTAGTTGGTTTGGAAGAAGCTTCTGGATTTATTAGCGTAGTCGGTCAAACAATGAGTAGAGAAATCGATAAAGAATATAAATCTGCTCTCAAAGTATCTAATCTTTCTCGTCAGCAAGTTAGTGAGGTTTTAGTTGACTTGAAAAAACGGATCAAAGGTGGTTTTTATATTATCGAAGAGAGCGATAAAAAAATTGTTTTTGGTAATCATAATTGTCCCTTTGGAGAAAAAGTGATTGGTCGTCCTTCAATGTGTATGATGACCTCCAATGTTTTCGGTTCAATAGCTGCCGATAATCTTGGTTATGCAAAAGTTGAGTTACAAGAAACCATTGCTAATGGTAATTTTGGATGCAGAATTGTAGTTTACTTAGAACATACTGAAGAAGCAGAAGAAGCTGTTGGGAGAGAGTATTTTAAAGGATAATAAAGCTTTCATTAGGGAACAGGAAACAAAGAACAGGGAACACAGAAAAATCAATGCTAGTAAAGAGTAGTGTAAATCAATATTTTTCATAATTTAAAATAGACTATTTAGCTTTATAAAACTGTTAAATTAAGTTTATTAATTTTTTATTATGGAATTAAATCAATTATAAATAACTACTTAATACTGTAAAAAATGTTAATAGAAAAGCCTTTTATATCCGAATTTTTTCTTAAAATAGCCAGCGTTTTACCAGAAGCGATGTTACTTGTTGATAGCGAGGGTAAAATTATCGCTGTTAATAAAGCTGCAACTAAAATGCTGGGTTTAGTAAGTAAAAAGCTACAGAATCAAAATATATTTGATTTAGTTTCTGAGCCATTCGATAAAGTCATTCAATATTTGCAAACTTGTTCGAGAAGTCGGCAAATGGTTCTCGGTTGTTTAACTTTTCATCAGCATGATGAAGAAAATTTAATTTGTCGTACTGAAGGTGCGCTGATTCAAGCTTCTTCTTCTTCTTCTAAAGCGTTAATTCTTTTACGTTTAAAAAATCGCGCTTTAGCAAGTAATAATTTTATTTTACTCAACAAGAAAATTGACGAATCTATGGCAGAAATTGCCTTGCGACAATCGGAAGCTTTGTTAAAACAAAAAGCCAAAGATTTGGAAGTAACTCTTGACGAACTTCGATGCACTCAATCAAAACTAATTCAAAGCGAAAAAATGTCTGCTCTCGGTAAAATGGTTGCAGGTATCGCTCATGAAATTAATAATCCTGTTAGTTTTATTTATGGTAATATAATCCCTGCTACTATATACGCTCAAGATTTAGTTAAAATAATTGAACTTTATCAAAAATACTATCCTCATCCAGTAAAGGAGATAGAAGAAGAAATCGAAACTGTTGAACTGGAGTTTTTAAAAGAAGATTTTATTAAATTACTTAGTTCTATGCAAAATGGAACCCAAAGAATTAAGGAAATCGTTTTATCATTACGTAATTTTTCTCGGCTCGATGAAGCGGAATTCAAAAAAGTAGATATTCATCAAGGAATTGATAGTACCCTACTGATTTTACACAACCGCTTAAAATTGAAACCTAATCATCTGGAAATTGAACTAATTAAGGAATATTCTTGCTTGCCAAAAGTTAATTGTTATCCAGGACAATTGAATCAAGTATTTATGAATATTCTTAGTAATGCTATCGATGCTTTAGAAGATGAAGTCAAGAAGAATCCTCATTTTCTTCCCCAAATTCGTATTTCTACAGAATTATCTGGTAATAGTAATATTACTATTCGGATTGCGGATAATGGTTCGGGAATTCCACCATCAATTCAATCTAAAATATTTGACCCTTTCTTTACAACTAAACAAGTTGGAAGAGGAACAGGATTGGGTTTATCTATCAGCTATCAAATTATAGTAGATAAACATCATGGAAAGTTACTTTGTAATTCTTCACCAATTCAAGGTACAGAGTTTATTATTGAAATTCCGATTAATCCAGGTTGAAGGAAATCAGTTATCAGTTAACAGTTATCAGTTAACAGTTATCTATTATTAGGTAGTAGTGATAATTCATGAATTACCACTACTACTCCACCACATTAATTTTGATGGGTTGAGGTAGTGCGACCATCTTGGTCGCTAGGTACTACCAGGGAGCGAGACGCTCCCACTACAAACGCATTACCCTTCACACTACTTTCATATTAATTTTACGTCCCGACTTCTTACCTCATGGAAGATTCACCATCTAACTCAGGTTAAACCATTAAAGCTTGTTTCCGCAAACTTTCAACTGTAGAAATAAAATGTTTTGCAACCTTGTTGATTTGCTCATATGTATTAAATCTTCCTATACCAAATCTCACGGAAGCATGAGCGAGTTTTTCCGAGCTACCTAATGCTATTAAAACGTGAGAAGGTGCGGTACTTGTCGATGAACAAGCTGAACCAGAAGAAACTGCCATTACTTGTTGTAATCCTAATAGTAATGCAGAACCGTCTATTCCTTCGACGCTAACGTTAAGATTTCCTGCTAATCTTTGAGTAGGATGTCCGTTGAGGTGAATTCCTGGTAATTGGGAAAGCTGTTCCCACAAGTTTTGTCTGAGTTGAATCAGATATGCGTTTTCTGTATCTTGGTTTTGCAAAGCGATTTCCACTGCTTTACCGAATCCAACTATTTGCGGTGTATATAATGTACCCGAACGTATACCTCGTTCTTGTCCACCACCATGTTGCTGGGAAGCTATGTTAACTCTGGGGTTACGACGACGTACATATAAAGCACCGATGCCTTTTGGACCGTAGAGTTTATGTGCTGTTAATGACATTAAATCAATATTCATTCCTTGTACATCCAAAGGAATTTTACCAATTGCTTGAGCGCTATCTGAATGAAAAATGATATTGCGTTCACGACACATTGCACCAATTTCTATTAGCGGTTGTAAAACGCCAATTTCATTATTAGCTGCCATGATTGAGACTAAAATTGTATCATCGCGAAAAGCTTTTTCTAAGTCTTTGAGATTAATAATTCCATCTTTTTGCACAGGAAGAAAAGTAATTTCAAAGCCAAGAGTTTTTAAATAATTACAAGGATCGATAACTGCATTATGTTCAGTTTGTACAGTAATTATATGTTGACCTTTGGAAAAATAAGCTTCTGCAACACCTTTAATAGCTAAATTATTCGCTTCAGTTGCACCACTTGTAAAAATGATTTCTTCGGGGGTTGCATTAATAGCTTCTGCAATGATTTCTCGCGTTTTTTTGACAGCAGCTTCCGCTTCCCAACCATAAATATGACCAACACTTGAAGGATTACCAAAATGTTCGGTGAAGTAGGGTAGCATAGCATTTACTACTCTTTCATCAACGGGTGTCGTAGAGTGACAATCAAGGTAGATGGGACGTTCAGACATGATTAAGATGTGACAAGGGGATGGGGGGATGGGGGGATGGGGGGATGGGGGGGACAAGGGGATGGGGGGACAAGGGGATGGGGAGACAAGGAGATAACTCCTAACTCCTAACTCCTAACTCCTAAATCCTAACTCCTAACTCCTAACTCCTAACTCCTCACTCATCACTGATTATGCTACCTAAATTTTTCAGAATACTCAAAACCTGATACATTTCGTTTTGTCTTCTAAATAATGTAAATTCATCAGACGTTGCATACACAGGTTTTTCTTGAATCGTTAGTTTTAAGAAAGTAAAATGGCTACCATTCGTCACCAATCCAAATACGGGTTTTTGTTTATCGGGATTATTCAACATATAAGTTAGTGCTTGGGGTATGACTTCTAATAAAGAAATGTTTTGAAAGTCTAATTTAATACTTTACCGGGCGACTATAAGTCGCGGCTACAGAAACCGGCACCCGCAGTAAGGCGGGTTTCAAATTAAATAGTCCACCTTACGGTGGACTTTGTTTCTGTAGTAGAGCCAGTGCGTTGCGGAGAGAAGAAGCCTTGGGAGATGTTCTTCCCGGCAAACTAAGTCCTGCGGACACGCTACGCGAACGGAGGCTCCCTCTGTTGTAGCAACTGGCGTGCGGTTTAAACCGCCGGATACTTTTAAAACATCCTCTTAAATAAAGCTAGACTAAAATCTTTCATAATCCTCTTAATTTTTCAAGTAATTACATTATGTGTAAACATAATTAAGTAATCAATTGTCTTATTTACGAATATTATTTACTGAATCTACCAGAGCAAATATGAGAAATAAATCGAAATTACATAGTTATCAGTATTTTAAACTTATAAAAGCAATAATCATAATTTTAACCCTGATATTAACCTTGCAACTTGTACCAGCCATAGCACAGTCTAATCAATTTGCTCCTGTAGACATCGATGGTAGACAAGTTTTTCAAGTTAGCAGTACAAAAGAAAAGTCCGCTAGAGAAAGGGCTGAAATTATTAGTAAAATTCTCCAAGAAGCGGTAAGAGCGGAAAATGAACCTGAAATCAAGGTAAAAAAAGGTAATAATATTGCAGAAATCCAAGTTGGTGAAAATGCTCAATTTACTGTTATCGCAAATGATGTAGTTCCCGGCAAAAGTCCTAACGAACAAGCTGATATTTGGGTAAAGCAAATTCGCGAAAAAATTCGTATAGCTAGACAAGAAAGAAGTGGAGAATTTATTCGTAATACCTTAATTCTAAGTTTGATGCTTGTAGTGCTAACAATTGCACTGCATTGGGTTTTAGGAAAAGTATGGGATATATTGCATCGTCAAATTTCCCCATTAGTAACTTCCGAAGATGCTCCCGATCAAAATCAACAGCAAAAGAGCTTAAATATATTATTAAAAGCAACTTTAATTTTAACGAGAACAGCGCTTTGGGCAAGTGTAATACTTTATATCACCAATCTATTTCCCTTAACACGGCAATGGAGTTTTGATATTGCTCGTAGCATATGGTCAAGTTTAACTTCACCAATTTTTAAAGACTTCACAGTTACAGGAGTTTTAGTTTTAATTGGCTTCTTTTTAGGATTAATTATACTTTCCGGTGTAGTTACTAATATATTGCGATCGCGAATTTTACAACTACTACGAATTAGTCAAGGAGCGCAGGAAGTAATTGCAATTATTTTTAAATATACATTAATAAGTATTGGTTCAATTATCCTTCTACAAATTTTCGGAATTGATTTAAGTTCTTTAGCAATTTTAGCGAGTGCTTTGGGTGTTGGTATTGGTTTTGGTTTCCAAGATATTGCGAAAAACTTTGGTAGTGGACTTGTATTATTATTTGAAAGACCAATTCAAGTAGGTGATTTTATTGAAGTAGGAAAATATATGGGAACCGTAGAACATATCGGAGCGCGTAGTGTGGTGATTCGTACTTTAGATAGAGTTTCAATAATTGTACCAAACTCACGCTTTTTGGAAAATGAGGTAATTAATTGGAGTCACCGTAATCCAATTTCTCGAATTCATATACCAGTAGGAGTTTCTTATAATGCTGATGTAAACATTGTCAAAAAAGTACTTTTAGAAGCAGCAAAAAAACATTCTGAAGTACTTTCAATTCCTCAATCTCAAGTATTTTTTACCGGATTGGGTGATAGCTCTTTAGACTTTGAACTATTAGTATGGATAGACGCACCTAGTCATCAAATATCAATTAAAAGTGATTTGTATTTTATAATTGAAGCAACCCTGAAAAAACATAATATCGAAATTCCATTTCCCCAAAGAGATTTACATCTACGTAGTGGAGATTTACCTGTCAAACTTTCACCCGAATTAGAGCAAGCTTTATTACGATATTCACAACAACAAAATGGGAAAGGTTAAGAGTTAGGAGTTAGAAGTTATGAGTTATGAGTTATGAGTTAAAAAAATAAAAATATTTGTAGTGGGAGCATCTTGCTCCCTATTAGACATCTCCGAAAAAGAATGTAGAGACGCGAAGCGCGTTCACGCCTTCCGGAGTGCGGCGAGCGCGTGCCCGGAGGGCAAAGCGTGACGCGATAGCGTCATAGGGCATAATATCGCGTCTCTACAAGGTTTCTGGATGACGGATATTTAATTTCCGGAGATGTCTATTTATCTTTTAATCAATCCCCAATTTCCTAACTCCTAATTCCTAACTCCTAATTCCTAATTCCTAACTCCTAATTCCTAACTATTACCAATCCTAAATAGTGACTGGTGCTTCAATATAAATATTAGGTTCTTGCATAACAAACTCAATTCCAAAATCATTTAATTTGTGAGAAACCTTTTCATTGGCTAAACTTAACAATTGTTTTCTTAACTCAAAAGAATTTTGATTTGAACCTAAAAGAAAGAAGGTAATTCTCGCTTTCGTACGTTCTGACTGAGTATTGTTGTCCACCGTAAGTACTGTTGTTGAAGGATTATTTTCTATCGGAGTATCAGCCGGAGAATTATCATTAATTATCAAATCAGGATTTAATATTACGTTTTCAAAAACCACTTTCGTACTATCAGGTTCTACCCCAAAAAGTGATTGCATAGTTTCTTCAACTACTTGTCTTACTAAAGCCTGTCCTTTGTCAAGTAACTTTTGATTGAAATCTAAATATAATAACACCATGACTTTTTTTCCACGAGTTACATTTTCGATTTCTACATTAGCTAAGATAGAATTCGGTACAATTACCAAAGTACCTTTACCAGAACAACGAATTTTTGTAGAACGAAATCCAATAGATTCCACCCGTCCATAAACACTGTCTGTAAACTTACCAGATGGGGGTAAATGAATATATTCACCTGTTACAAAAGGTCGATCTAAATAAATAACAATAGTACCTAAAAATTGTTCCAAAGTCTTTTGTGCTGCAAAAGCAACAGCTAATCCACCGATTCCTAAACCAGTAATTAAACCAATTAAATTAAATCGGTCATTTGCAAAAACTAAAACAGCAATAAATCCGATAATTACATTGACAATAGTTTCAAGAATTAATAATAAATCGTCAGCTTGATAACCCAATTTGCGAATAATACTAACACCATATGTTCTAATTGATTGCCGAAAAACACCAGAAGCTAAGAAAGCAATACTGAAGATAACTGCTAGTTGTACGACATCATTTAAAAATGAATATAATCCTTTATACTGCCTAATTAACCCTAAAGATAATGAAATTAGGATTGAAGTACCAGCCCATTTTAAAGATTGATGATTTGTATAAATTAATTTTTCATAAATATCTATTTGTGAAGGAAAGAAACGTTTTATAATTTCTTTAATCAGAATAGGAGTGTATATTCCAATCACAAAAGAAGCAATTACAGAGAAGACAAATATTTCTAAGCTACGCATATCTTCTCGTAAGATTAATTGAAATAGTTGATTCACGATATTCTTACCTCTAAATTGTAACGGGAGCATCTACATAGATTGTCGGTTCTTCTATACGAAAGTCAATGCCGTAACCTTTCAACTTTTTATTAATAGTTTCTGTAGCCATTTCAAGTAGTTGACGACGTAATTCTATAGATACTTTGCCAGAACCTAAAATAAACAAGCTTATTTGAGCTTGACTTTTTGGTTCGTTGTCTTGATTTATAGTTCTAAAATCTATGCGAGTGCTACGTGAATCCAGCCCAAAAATATCTTTTGTACTGGTTAAAACTACCTGTTCAATTAATGCTTCTTCTTTCGGATCAACTTGGTGATTAAAATTTAAATAAAGAATTGATATTACCTTTTTTGCTCCAGAAAAATTCTCAATATTCATTTGAGTTAAAGCATTATTCGGAATAATCATAACAGTTCCTTTTCCAGAAGTACGAATTTTTGTAGAACGCCAACCTATCGATTCTACTCGTCCAAATGTACCATCTGGTAAGCCAATATAGTCATCAATATAAAAAGGATGGTCAAGATATAGGACAACACCACCAAGAACTTGCTCTAAGGTTTTTTGAGCCGCAAAAGCCACTGCTAAACCACCAATTCCTAAACTAGCTAATAAGCTAAAAATGTTGATTTTGTGAGTTTCTGTAAAAAAGATAATTCCACTAAAAATAATCGCAAAATAACCAGTAAATTTTACTAAAATAAATAGTTCGCTGTTTGCTTGACGACCACTTTTTAAAGCAGTTTCTAAAATATAGTCATCGATATATTTTGCTAATATTCGAGAAAATAACCAGCAAGCTTCTACGGTTAAAATTAAACTAATAATGAATTCTATTGTCGGATAATCATCTAATACGTGAATAAATAAAGCGACTATTTCTAAAAATCCTAAACCGAAAGCAAGCCCAATAAAAAATCTATAGGGCTTTAGTATTTTTTCTGCTTTATCATTAATGTTGGAAGAAACTAATAATTGTAAGCTTTTAATGATGTCACAAAAAAAGTAACCAATAAAAAATGCAACAAAGCTGAATATTGCAATACAAAATGTTAACTGTACTTTAGGACTCAATAAAATATTCTTTGACAACAATTCTATCATCAACAAAACTCCTTTTTTTTAAGTACTAATTATTATGTAAATATCCAAATTATCTGTTTATACAATGTATAAGCAGTTAGTCTAACTATTTGAATTGAAACTCGAAACGATATTAGCTACTTTAATTACATCGTGTTTTAGGCTACAGAAAATTATCTATCACTAAAAGTTTTGCAACAATATATTTTAGTCTGTAACACATTAATGATAGATTCCTTGCCTTATTAGAATTTCACTGTTACCTATCTTCTATGTATAAAGCGTTTTTGTCTGCCAACTACATTACTTAGGATTGAATTGATTTATACTTTGAATAAAGAATAGAGAATAGGTACCTAATAATAGGGTTGGGGATTGTCGGAACCTTCCTGTTACCAATTACCAATTACCAATTACCAATTACCTGCTACACTACAAAAATTATGAGTGATGCTTACAATAGACTTGCGCCATTTATTCAAGAATACATTTACAATAATAATTGGACTGAATTAAGACCTGTACAAACTGCTGCTTGCGAAATTATATTTGACACAGATGCTCATTTATTAATAGCTGCTGGTACAGCTTCGGGTAAAACAGAAGCAGCTTTTTTACCAGTTTTAACCCACTTATACGAAAAACCTGCTAATACTATAGGTGCAATTTATATAGGTCCAATCAAAGCATTAATTAACGACCAATTTGAACGTCTTAATGACTTATTAAGAGAAGCCGATATTTCGGTATATCATTGGCATGGAGATGTTTCTCAAACTAGAAAAAAACAGCTTTTAAAAACTCCATCGGGTATTCTCCAAATTACACCAGAATCTTTAGAAAGTTTATTAATTAATAAGCATGAAGAATTAACAAAACTTTTCGGTGATGTCCGCTTTGTTGTCATCGACGAAATTCACGCTTTTATGGGTACCGAAAGGGGTTATCAGATTCTTTGTCAATTGGAAAGATTAGCAAATTTAACCAAAAATCAACCCCGCAGAATCGGTTTGTCGGCAACTTTAGGCGATTATTCACTTGCAGAAAATTGGTTAAGTTCTGGTACAAATAGAAGAGTAATTACCCCAAAAATTCAAGCAGGAAAGCGACAAATAAAATTAGCTTTAGAACACTTTTATATACCTGAAAAAGTGGATAATTCCGAAACTACTGACTACGAAGAATATATTTTTAATTTGAGTAAATCGAGTAAATGTCTTATATTTGCTAATAATAAATCCCAAACCGAATCTATAATAGCCTCCTTACGTCAAATTGCGGCTACTCAAAACCAACCAGATATTTATCACGTTCATCATGGTAGTATATCCGCTTCTCTACGCCAAGCTGCTGAAAATGCGATGCGAGAACGTGATAAACCAGCTGTGACTGCTGCAACATTGACTTTAGAAGTTGGTGTTGATATCGGCTATTTACAGCGAGTCATTCAGTTAGAATCACCCGATGGTGTAGCAAGTTTTTTGCAACGTTTAGGACGTACTGGAAGAAGAGGAGAAGCTGCGGATATGCGTTTTGTTTGTTCGGAAAAACAACTATCTTTAGAAGCACCGCTTCCCCAACAAATTCCTTGGCAACTTTTACAATCTATTGCGATTATTCAACTCTATTTAGAAGAAAAATGGATTGAACCAATTCAACCAATAAAATACCCATTTAGTCTACTTTATCATCAGACTATGAGTATCTTGGCAGCAACTAAAGAAATTTCACCATCTGCTCTTGCAAATCAAGTTTTAAATTTATCATCTTTTCAACATATTTTATTAGAAGATTATAAATTATTACTGCGTTATTTAGTTAGTATTGACCATATTTATAAAACCGATGAAGGTAAATTGATTATCGGTTTAGCCGGTGAAAAAATTGTCAATAAATTTAAATTCTATGCAGTATTTCCCGAAACTCTTGAATTTCATGTTAAACAAGATGCAACGGATATTGGTACCATTGTCATCATACCTAACGTCGGCAGTCAATTCGGTTTAGCAGGAAAAACCTGGGAAGTTTTGGACGTAGATTTTGCCAAAAAAATTATCTTTGTGAAACAAGTTGAAGGTAAAGCCGGTATTTTTTGGCGTGGTGGTTGCGGAAATATTCATACTAAAATATTACAATATATGCGTCGCATTTTATTAGAAGATATAGAGTATGAGTATTTAAAAACTAATGCGAGAAACAGATTGCAAACAGCCCGTCAATTAGCCAAAGATTTCGAGTTAGATAAAAGTAATATATTTAAATTAGAAAAAGGTAAATGTTGTATTTTACCTTGGATGGGTACCATTGCTTATAATACTTTACAGAGATTGTTAAATAACTTTTGTCGAGAGTCTTTAGAAATTAAATCTTTAGGTGGTCTCAATCCTTATTTCATGACACTAAAATTAGGGAAAGGTAAATTTGAACAACTGCAAACAGAAATTTTATCTTTATGTGAACAACGTATTCTCAACGAACATTTAGTTACAGATGCAGAAGCACCAGAAATCCAAAAATATGATAAATTTATTCCTCATCCTTTATTACGAAAAGCTTTTACAAGCGATTATTTGAATATTGAAGAAGTTAAACAGCAAGTTGAATTGTGGTAGATTTTTAACGTGAGTTCGATATTTATTATGTATAACGTCTCTACAGTACGTCGGTAGATGAACAAACCCCGCAAAACTTATGTGGCAGACTACTACTACTCCACCACATTAATTTTAAGGAGTTGAAGTAGTGCGTTGGCGTAGCCTGCCCCGAAGGGGCATACATCTTGCTCGCTCTTTTGCTACCAGGGAGCGAGACGCTCCCACTACGAATGCATTACCCATCATAATTAATCTGGTGAAGCACTACCCCCTACTCCCTAATTACAACGACAATTTTGCCCATCTACTTACCATTCGTGATAACTAGTTATTTAATATACTACCATTAGAGCTTGAATTTGATAGGCTAAAAGTATTGATGTGATGAGCTTTATTACTATATGCACTGGTTATTGACCGGACCATTAACTGTAGAAAAAATCACAGTTAAGATTCAAGATTTGCCAGCATCGTTACAAGGTATTCGCATAGTGCAAATGACAGATTTTCACTATGATGGCTTACGTTTATCAGAGAAAATGTTAGAAAAAGCCATAATTACCTGCAACAAAGTACAACCCGATTTAATTGTTCTTACTGGTGATTATGTAACTGATGACCCAAGTCCAATCAATCAACTAGTACTTCGACTCAAACATTTACAAAGTCGTTATGGTATTTATGCCGTACTTGGCAATCATGACATACATTACCCTCATTCAAAAGCAGAAATTACATCCGCTTTTAACAGAATTGGAATTGAATTACTTGACAACAAAATTGCTTATCCATTAGGAAAAGAATTACCCTTAGTCGGACTTGCTGAATATTGGTCTCCTCATTTTCATCCTGAATTAGTGATGAACCAATTAGACCCAGCAACACCACGCATAGTTTTATCTCATAATCCCGATACTGCTGATATATTACGGCACTGGCGAGTAGATTTACAACTATCCGGTCATACTCACGGGGGTCATATTGTAATTCCCGGTGTCGGTCCAGCCATTGTTACTTACAATAATTTTGTTCACAGTATACCCAGAAAACTGCGCCGTCGGATGCCATTTGTCAAAAAAGAATTCTTCAAAGTCGTGAAAAATTGGCAATGGGCTCAGGGATTTCATCAAGTAGGAAGCAATCAACTCTACGTCAACCGGGGTTTAGGAACTTATTTCCCAGGACGGTTTTTCTGTACTCCAGAAGTCACTGTGATTACCTTAATGTAAGGTTAAAGGCTAAAAACTCCTAACTCTAAAATCCAAAATCCAAAATCCAAAATCCAAAATTTGATCAGTCAGATGATAAACTAAAAGCGCTGGTACAAGGAGCAATGTTAGCGCTATGCATTGGTTGTTATCTGGTCCTTTAAGTGTAGAAAAACTTACAGTAAAAATAGAAAATTTACCAGCATCTACCATCGGTACTCGTATAATACAGCTTTCAGATTTGCACTACGATGGCTTAAGGTTATCGTCAGAAATGCTAGAACAAGCGATTATTACTAGCAATGAAGCTGAACCGGATTTGGTTGTGTTAACTGGTGATTACATCACTGATGACCCTGCACCAATATACAAACTAGTTAAAAAACTCAAGCATTTACAATCTCGTGTTGGTATATATGCTGTACTCGGCAATCATGATATATGCTACCGCAACGCCAAAAAAGAAGTTACGGCAGCCCTGACAAGTATCGATGTTAAGGTTCTTTGGAATGAAATTGCTTACCCTTTTGGCAAAAAATTACCATTAGTTGGACTCGCTGATTATTGGTCAAAAGAATTTGCTCCCGCATCGGTAATGAATCAGTTAGACGACGCAACACCACGCATCGTTCTATCACACAATCCCGATACAGCCCAAATATTGAAAAAATGGCGAGTTGATTTGCAATTATCAGGTCATACCCACGGCGGACAAATTGTACTTCCTGATATCGGTCCGTTAGTAGTATATTATAAAAAACTTATTCGCAATCTTCCCAAAGATGTACGGCGATTAATACCATTTTTACGGTCGGACTATATTAAAGTTCTCCGACACTGGGAATGGGCGCAAGGTTATCATCGAGTCGGAAAAAATCAATTATACGTTAATCGCGGTTTAGGTACTTATCTCCCAGGACGCTTGTTTTGTCCCCCGGAAGTTACGGTGATTACTTTAGAGTGACAAGGGGACAAGGGGACAAGGGGACAAGGGGACAAGGAGACAAGGAGACAAGGAGACAAGGGGACAAGGAGACAAGGAGACAAGGGGATGGGGTGATATTAACTGTCAACTGTCAACTATTAACTGTCAACTCCTAACCTTTAAAACCGCCTCTAGTTACGACCGCAAATGTCAGTAATTAGAGACGGTTTATTAAATAGTTGGTAAATTGAGAACAGTTAAAGATTAAAATTATTTTGACTAAAATACAGGGTGAACCGGAATCGCAATTTTACTCTTAAGTTATCACCTGGTGTACATCCGTTCTTGCCTAAAACCTCCAAATTTATTCATCGATAGACTAAAGACTAAAACACAACATTTCAAGGATGTAACATTGGAGAAACTATTGCGATTAGATTAGAGTGGGAGACACAAACTCCAATCAGAAGATTTATTGTTAGACTTTTAACTTGTCTTGTGTCTTGTTTATTAAATTAGCATCCATTTTCTGTAAATTAAACCTGATTTTACTCACTGTAATTATTAGTAACTTTTTGTAACATTTGCCGAACTATTTTTATAGAATTAGTAGCAAATACTCATCTATTGTTTTCACAGCTTTACTTTAAGTCCATCTATCTTTATGATGCTGCATCTTCCGAAAAACCTTCTTTCCTCTACCCAAACCCCTCATAGCGGCTACCACTGGGACAATAGCTATCGCCGTTTTTTTGAAGGTTGGTATTATCGTGTAACTTTACCGCAGGAAAACCAAACCTTTGCTTTTATGTACTCAATTGAAGATCCAGTAGGTGGAAAACCTTACAGCGGTGGTGCAGCACAAATTCTTGGTCCGAATGATGAATATCTATTACGTACTTTTCCAGATGTAAATACATTTTGGGCTTCTAAGGATAATTTGGCTTTAGGTCATTGGGGTAAAACTAATATAGAAAGCCGACCACTTTATTTACTTCCACAAGAATTTACCAGCTACATTCAATCCGGTTATCAAGCTACAACAACCTTGAATCAAGGAATAATTCACGACCCAGGCAGCGGTAATTACTGTCGTTGGGAGTACGAAATTAAGCCAGTGTATTACTGGGGAGACCGAGGCAGCATTCAGCAATCAACCGCAGGTTGGGTATCTTTTTTACAGATTTTTGAACCCGGATGGCAAATTTTAGTAGCCCACGGTTTGGCTAGCGGTTGGATCGATTGGAATGGTAAACGCTATGAATTTACCGATGCACCTGCTTACAGTGAAAAGAATTGGGGAGGTGCTTTTCCCCAAAAATGGTTTTGGTTGAACTGTAATAGTTTTGATAATGAACCTGATTTAGCCTTAACCGCAGGTGGTGGTAGACGTGGTGTACTATGGTGGATGGAATCCGTAGCAATGGTTGGCTTGCATTATCAAGGCAAATTTTACGAATTTGTACCTTGGAATTCCCAAGTGAATTGGAATATCGAACCTTGGGGAAAATGGCAAATGCACGCTCGTAATTCCCAATATGAAATTGAATTGACGGGAACTACCGATAAACAAGGCACTCCATTGCGTGCGCCGACTGAACATGGTTTAATATTTGCCTGTCGCGATACCATGCAGGGAAAATTAACTTTAGAATTACGCGAATTAAATGGTATTGAATCCAAAACTATCCTGAAAGCAACCAGCAATCTATGTGGATTAGAAACAGGGGGTGAACCTTGGGACAATTCCTGGCAGAACTACTAGAAATGGTATTATAAAGTTAATATAAAAATAATCGCCAATTGGGGCTGTAGCTCAGTTGGATAGAGCGAGCGCCTCCTAAGCGCTAGGTCGCAGGTTCAAGTCTTGCCAGTCCCGTTTTCCCAAAAAAATCACACAAAGTAATCAAACATACTTTTTATTTAACCCCCACAGCAGATAAAATCTTTGATTGAATCTGGTATTGCTTATGGCTGCAAAGTCATAAACACTTCGTGTAAAGTAAACAGTAAACAGTCAACTGTCCACTGTCAACTGATAGTGCGATAAAATACATTGTCACTAGTTCAGAAACAGCCAAAAGTCTTTGTTCGAGTAGCAATCTCATATAAATTTCGGCATCAAATCTAGTTAAACAAGGGGTCTAACCCCCTGTGCATTTTCCCACAAAATATTTATATATTGTTGGACATATTATTATTAACAGCGTATACCTTGCGAGATTTTTTTTATTTTAGAAAAAATTCCTCTCCAGATAATTTAAGTAATAAAGACCTGAATCAAATGCTCTTCAAAGGAATTTCTTCTCGGTTAATGCTTCTAATCCTACCCTTAACCTTGTTGTGGGGTTATAAAAAAGTTCAAAATGTATTTGTACAACCACAGGCAATTTTAGTTTTAGGAGGTTCAACTAAAAGATTAGAACGAGAAAAATTTGCCGCAGATTTTGCAAGTAAATATCCCAACCTACCTATTTGGATTTCCGGAGGCAGCCCTCCAAGTGCGACAAAAAAAGTATTTAGCGAAGCTGGGATTGATTCCAAACGTTTATACTTAGACTATCGCGCAAGTAATACAGTAGAAAACTTTACAACTTTAGTAGATGATTTACATAAAAGGGGAGTCAAGAGATTGTATTTAGTGACCTCCGATTATCATATGCCTCGTGCTACTATAGTAGGCGAAATAGTTTTAGGTAGTCGGGGAATTGACTTTCAAACAGTATCTGTTCCTTCAGAAAGTAATGCTGAACCAATAGAAAAATCGATTCGTGACGGAGTGAGATCTATTGTTTGGGTTGCTACTGGTTTGGATGTTGAAAAAAAGTATACACAAAAGTAACGCTTGCTGCTTTAAAAGTCTGGTTTTGATAATAATTTTAAATCTGTGAGAAATATTTTGACTAAAAAATGCTACTTTTTAGAACTAATGCTTATTTGTTTTAGAAAAAATTAGGTTTTGATCAACGTTGTAAGCAACTTATATAAAATCTGAATCATTATTAGTTATTATTCCCTCCTCCCTCCTCCCTTTTCCCTACTCCCTTTATTAACCATAGTTATGTAATAATTTACGCAGCAACTTTCTCTTGAACAAGCACAAAAGGCTGTACAATCAAAGTATTAAAACGTTTTTCTCGCTGCATATTCCATTCCCCGACTTGTGCTGCTGAAGGTTTAGCAATTAGGGCTTGGTTGAGTCGATGAGAGGTATTATCCTCCGCACCTCTCAGTTAGAACCGGACGTGCCACTTTCATGGCATCCGGCTCCCGATATTCTTAAGGGATAACCCTATTGCTCATGTGTATATAATCATG
>Ga0209911_100091_pt1 | contig 85218 bp, 50 predicted proteins | sample FECB21metaG_FD_188301 | JGI IMG/M metagenome (GOLD analysis project Ga0209911, IMG submission 188301) | Cyanobacterial communities from the Joint Genome Institute, California, USA - FECB-21 (SPAdes) (version 2) | ecosystem: Environmental > Aquatic > Thermal springs > Hot (42-90C) > Microbial mats...
CGAGAGTTATAACAGTTCGCGAAGCTGCAAGGTTACATAGTTTTCCAGACTGGTTTGATTTCGGGACGAGTAAGCTTGCTGCTCACAAAGCCATAGGGAATAGCGTTCCACCATTGCTGGCTTATGCGATCGCGCAAACGTTGAGTGTTGAGTTAGAGCAAAAATTGCCGCGTAGAAAATCTGCTCTCAAGACACTTTCAGCAAGCTCGTTTTTCGGATTAATTCATGCGCCAAGTTTTGCTTACACAAAGGCTGTGAGCTTTTTAATGCGTTCCGTTCGACTTGAGGAACCGATCAAAAAATGTTCGGGTAAGAAATATTCGCTACGGGAAATTATTGCTGTCGATGAAAGAGGACCACCCCGCCAGACGTTAACTTTTATTTTCTATAATTTTTTAGGCTTATTGGTTTTAAAATAATTTAACAACCAGTAAAGTTGTGTTGCTCAAAACTATTTTGAAACTAATTATAAAACGACGCATCATACTGACTCCAAAATTTACAAGCTTGCTAAATACTCCAACCTTTCTTGCCAATTTTCATCATGTCGCAAGGTGAGAACGGTATAGCTGGTACTATATCTCAAGTTATCTCGTTCAATTGTGTCTCGCTTTCTTTGTTCGGGATTATCGTGAACTGAACCGTCGCAGAAAACAGCAATTTCTAAATGACAAATAAAGTCTGGTTTACAGTTAGCTTCTGGGATTAATTTTTGTGCAGCTTCAGTTCCATTTGTAACAAATAAGAACATACTTACGAATTACTGATTAAATTCCCACTCAACTGATGCTGTCGGTTAAACACGGCACAAAACGCTAAAATCAACACCCCTATGGTAGCCAAAGCCGTTCCCGAAGCTTGCGTAAAAATAATTAGAATCTGGTAGCGCACGGCATCAGTGGGGCTAGCACCAGCCAATATTTGACCAGTCATCATTCCCGGTAAACTGACTAATCCCATCACCATCATGGAATTAATAGTGGGAATCATCCCAGTTCGCAGTGCTTCTTTTAATGTTTCGTGTGCTGCTTCCCAACGAGTAGCCCCTAACGTTAACAAGGCTTCGATTTGCTCGCGCTTACTACTCAAATCTTCCATAAATTTATCTAACGCTAAAGATGTACCCGTCAGCGCATTACCTAAAACCATACCCAATAAAGGAATTAAATATTGCGGGTCGTACCAAGGTTCAACGCGAATAATTCCATTTACCGTTAATCCCGTAACCAAAAATGAAGCGCTCAACAGACAAATAAAGCTGTTCCAGTAAATACTAGAAAATCGCCTGCGGGTACGGTTGACACTCGAACTAGCGGCGATAGTGGTCATGGCAACGGCTACAAGTAATACCAACAAAGGGTTACGCAAGGTAAACACCCACTGCAATACATAACCTACCAGCAATAGTTGTACTACCATTCGCAACGATGCTATTACCAAACTTTGGGTTAGTCCCAATCGTAAAGCCAAAGAAAGACAAACATTGATAATAATAAATAAAGTGGCTATTGCCAGTTGAGCATAACTAATGGAAATATACTTATCCATCAATCCTATTCCTGCAAACTAATTTGACGGTTGGTAATTCGCTGTAACTGTGTTGGATCGTGGCTTGTCCAAAGATATGCTCTTTGTGGGTCTTGGGCTTGCCAAGCTTCTACCAATAATTCCAAACTACGGGTAGTTTCACTATCTAATGATGCGGTAGGTTCATCAAGCAATAATACTTTGGGTGCTAGTTGCAATGCTCGTAAAAAAGCGACAATTTGTGATTCACCCCCAGAAATAGCACTTACCGGACGCTTTAAAAAGTCATCATTTTTATGTAAAAGTTGCAAATAATCTAGAATTGCAGCACGGTTATAAACTAGATGACGGTTGGCTTTAAGATGATAAACTTGCTGTAAATTTAACTCTACAGTTCCGAACCATAAAGCCGGACGCTGGTGGAGGTAAATAATTTGGGAACGATATTTAGGTAAATACCAAGCATCAATACTTTTTCCCTCAAAGATAATTTGACCTGCTTGTACTTGGTCAAGTCCAGCTAAAGTTCGTAAAAGTAAACTTTTACCCGAACCAGAAGCACCCAAGACAGCGACTTTTTCACCCGAAAATACTTCAAAATTTAAGTTACGCCAAATCCAATATTTATCGATTTTTCGACCCAAACCTTGTACTGAAAGAATGGGTGCTTGAGAAAATACCAATGCTTCGGCAGCCTGGGCTTGGGTTTTCATGGTTAAACGGTATTTTGGCAGATAGATAATTTTAGATTCACAGCTAACTGCAAGTATTTCTCTTTAACAAGTACTGAATAACCCTTATATTAAAACATAATTGACTCGGGTGGAAGATGAAAATAGTCAAGATATTACTTAGCACGCTTACAATACCTAACGGCACGCTTCGCTAAAGTAAAACATTTTGTTGTTCTAAGTCAGTAGAAGAAATGCTGGATTTTTCTATAAGCAGGTTAAAACCTGCGATTAGCTTTTATCCTCGGATTAAAATCACGGGGTTTTAGTCACGATACTTCGTGAACAGCATTAATCTTATAAGAATTAAAAGTATTTGAGAAGAATTCCTGTTATTATTTTTTAGGGTACAAGTGAAAGTATCGCTTGAAGCAAAAGTTTCGACTGATATTTTCTCACTAAAGGCAGGTTTACAAATCAGCCTTTTTTATTGAAAAATTTTGCGACATAACGCAAGTTGTCACTAACGAGCAGGCTATAATCCCTTATTCATCACTATCTGCTCAATAATGTTTGAATGAATGTGCTACATAACAGATATTTTTTGGAAAATATCATCAATTACCTTACATAGTGTTTATTAACTATGCAGCAGTTAATTACTATCGCTTACCTTTTGTCTTCTGGCAGTAAATCCGAAATACTTAAGGTTTTTAAAAGAAATCTTAATAGAATTTTACCATTTACACTCAGCCTATTGTTTGCATTAATTTTAGGATGCCAAACTCTAGGAACTCAGGTTCCTAGTACTGAAATATTGTGGGATACCTATGGGATACCGCATATTTATGGTCAGGATGCTACAAGTGCATTCCGTGCTTTTGGATGGGCGCAAATGCAAAGCCACGGTAATTTATTACTGCGTCTCTACGGACAAGCAAGAGGACGTGCAGCCCAATACTGGGGAGAAGATTATATAGATTCAGACCGTTGGGTGTTGACAATGGGAGTACCCAAACGTGCTAGTGTTTGGTATGAAGCACAAGATGCATCTTTCCGTAGTTACTTAGATGCTTTTGCAGAAGGTATCAATACTTACGTCAAAGAAAATCCGGATGCAATTGATGATGAGGTTGAAGTTGTCTTACCAGTCACAGGAGAAGACATCCTCGCTCATCTACAAAGAGTACTCAACTTTACATTTGTAGTTAGTCCAGAACAAGTTGCGGGTGTGAGTAGTTCGGAGTCAAAAGCTGGTTCTAATGGGTGGGCGATCGCACCTTCTCGGTCGGCATCTGGTAATGCGATGCTGCTGACAAATCCTCACCTTCCTTGGTCGGATTTATATCTATGGTATGAAGCTCAAATTACTGCACCGGGAATTGATGCTTATGGAGCGTCGTTGGTAGGGATTCCGGTTTTAACAGTTGCTTTCAACGATAATTTGGGTTGGACTCATACCGTCAATACTCATGATGGCTGGGATGCTTATCAATTAGAGTTAACTGGTGATGGCTATCGTTTTGATGGTAAAGTGCGTTCCTTTGAGACCAAAACTGTTTCTTTCCAAGTAAAACAAAAAGACGGGACATTACGGGAAGAACCATTAATAGTCAAAAGTTCTATTCATGGACCTGTTGTGTCAGAGAAAGATGATAAAGTTACTGCGCTGCGTGTTGTCGGACTTGACCAACCAGGAGTGTTGAAACAGTGGTGGGATATGGCGCGATCGCAAAATTTGGCAGAATTTGAAAAAGCACTCCAACGCTTGCAATTACCGATGTTTACGGTGATATATGCTGACCGAGAAGGGCATATTATGCACTTATTTAACGGACAAGTTCCAGTACGCGAGCAAGGGGATTTTCAGTATTGGCAAGGTCTTATTCCTGGTAACACATCAAAAACTCTATGGACAAAAACTCATCCTTATGAGGACTTACCTCGCGTTATTGACCCTCCAAGTGGTTGGTTACAAAATGCTAATGACTCACCGTGGACAACAACTTTTCCATTAGCGATTCAACCAGAAAAATATCCGCCTTATATGGCACCGCGTTTGATGGATTTCCGAGCGCAGAGTTCTGCCAGAATGCTCGATGAAGATAAAAAAATTACCTTCAATGAAATGGTTAAATACAAGCATTCAACGCGGATGGAATTTGCCGACCGGATTCTGGATGATTTAATTCCAGCAGCGCGGAAATATGGTAGCGAACTAGGACAACGAGCAGTAAACGTCTTAGAAAAGTGGGATAGACAAGCGAATGCAGATAGTCAGGGAGCAGTATTATTTGCTGCTTGGGCAGAAGAATTAGATTTTGATGAAGCCTTTAGTAAACCTTGGAGTCCAGATGCACCTCGGAATACACCCGATGGTTTAGCAAATCCCCAAGATGCTGTGAAATTACTGGAAACAGTAGCAGCAAAAGTAGAGAAAGCTTATGGAAAATTAGATGTAGCTTGGGGAGAAGTTTTCCGCTTGAAATATGAGAGCGTAAATTTACCGGGTAATGGTGGCGATGATTACTTAGGTATTTTCCGCGTTGTCAATTTTGCTCCGTCAGAGAATGGACAATTTCAACCCGTTGCAGGTGATTCTTATGTGGCTGCGATTGAGTTTTCTACCCCAGTTAAAGCAATGGCATTGATGAGTTATGGTAATTCCTCTCAACCTGGTTCTGCTCATTCTGTTGACCAATTAGAACTTTTTGCTCAGAAAAAATTGCGTCCGGTATGGCGTACTAAAAAGGATATTGAGGCTCATTTAGAATCTCGTAAAGTATTTTAGGAGTCTCATGTAGAGATTACAATTTTCGTAACACGCAGGCTTTGAAATCTATAATAAGCCTGCCTTTGTATTTAAGGTTTATCTCGCACTGAAATATGGTGAAGGTTTTATCAGGGATGCTTCTTGGGCTATTATCAAATCTTTACTGCTATAGATAAAATGCCTGCTAAACTCCTACGCATTTAACTTATATATTCAATTTTCATTGGTTAATGCTTACAATTCTTGTCTCTTCTTCCACTCAAACACTCTTGAAAGAAGCAAGAGTGTTGCTTTAAAAAATTAATATCTGACGTAAAACCCAAAAATAGTAATTTTATATCAATTAGTCAGATTAAACAACTCCAAAAATAAATGTAGAGATGCTCATAGTGTCGCGCCTCTATAAAGATGTATATCTAATTTGTGCATATGTTTATTGAAGTATTAATAGAAATATTAATAAAAATACACCAAGCACGAGCTTCCTGATTTAATAATTTTAATTGATTTACTCTGTGTCAGTTGATGCTCACAAATGTTGAGATAAATTCTCAAGTAAAAGGGATTGGGCTGAGTGTATAAAAAAGTGGTCTCCGGAAAACATTTGTAATTTGAAGGAACTTTGTGTTTGCGATCGCCACCTTTCTAGTTCTTCTACAGTTACTTCTTGGTCTTCTAATCCACCAAAAGCCACGATTGGACATTCAAGGGGTGGCTCTTGAGTGTAAACGTAAGTTTCTAAAACTGCAAAATCTGCCCTTAGAATAGGGATAAGTATTTGCATTAATTCGTTATTTTGTAAAACTGATGCAGGGGTACCATTAAGACGGTGAAGCTCTTGTTTAAATTCAGTATCTGGTAATAGGTGAATAGGTGGTTTTGGTGAAGGAATTTGGGGAGCGCGACTAGCAGAAACAAATAGCCCGAATGGAATTTTACCATACTGTTCGCGAAGATAGCGAGCCAGTTCAAAGCTAAGCAATCCCCCCATACTATGACCAAAAAAAGCAAATGGTTTATCTAAATAAGGAAGGAGAATAGGAGCGATCGCGCTAACTAAAGCTTCTATGGTTGTAAATAAAGGTGATTTTATCTGGGTTCCTCTTCCGGGAAGTTCTACGGGACAAATTTCGATATTTTCAGGTAAGTTCCCAGCCCATTTACGAAAAATGATTGAGCTAGTACCCGCATAGGGAAAACAAAATAACCGAGCGGAAGCTTGAGGATTGGGTAATGTAAGAGTAATGTAGGAATTAGTTGGGAAATAATTATTCATTTCTTTATTTAAAATTAGACTGGAAATTAGCATTCCTAGTCTAGAATAAATTACATGAAATTACTACCTTTTCCAGAATAAATATCTATTATAATTAGCTAAAAATCTGGAAAATTAGATTAATTTAGTAGATTGCAAAAATTGGATGTTTTTTTAGGATAAAATCAATATCTTTTTCAAATATGATTAAATTGTACTGGTATTTTCCTGCATTCTCTTCCTAAGACTAAGAGGTTTCATCTCGATCCAAACTTCCTGAATATATTCAAGACACTCTTGTTTAAGACCTGTTTTACCTGCATCTTTCCAACCAAGAGCGTTATCTTTATCAGCAAGCCAAATAGAGTATTGTTCTTCGTGATTGACTACTACTTTATAAATGGTAGTATCTTCTTTTTTAGTTGGATGCATTGGTTTCTCTAGTTAATTAATAATGGTCAATTAATTGCTGATTTTTAGATAAAATCAAGCGATTAAGGGAAAAAATGACCTTCCCGCAGTTCTAATATGCTATTTTTAACAGCCTGAATAATGTAATTAATGTCTTCATCTGTATGGGCTGTAGAGAAAAATCCGCCATTTCCTCTGAGCATGATTCCTTTTTCTAATAAATGGTAATAAAGTAAATCAAAAACTAAGGAAGTTTCGGAATTTTCAATATAGTCATTACTCTCATCTCCTGCATAAACGGGACCAAAAAGCGAACCAAAATTTGTAATTTGGATAGGTAATCCTTCTTCTTCAAAGTAATCATTCAGGGTTTTTACAAACTTTTTTGTGCGCTGATTCAACTGTTCTTGCAGAGTAAAACCTTGAGTTTTTAAATGTTCGAGTACTGCTTTCGCACCAGCTAAAGCTAGGGGATGCTTACAGTAAGTTCCAGCAAAAAAAGTAGTTTTCTGGTGCGGATGTGATAAATCTCCATAATTCCACATTCCACCATCAATTGCATCCATAAAATTGGCTTTGCCCGCAATGATGCCAATAGCAATTCCACCACCGACAATTTTACCATAGGCGGCAATATCTGTTTCAATTTCAAACCAAGCTTGTGCACCACCAGGATGAATGCGAAAACCCGTTACCATTTCATCGAAAATTAATGCTATTCCCGATTCTTTGGTTAATTTTCTGAGTTGATGCAAGAAAGCTTTGGGTTGTAAATCTAAATTTTTTGTTTGAACGGGTTCAACCAAAACAGCAGCTAATTCTTGAGCATGATTATCTATAGCTTCTATAGATTCCTGTTCGCCGTATTTTAAAACTAAAATATCTTCAACGAAATTTGAGGGAATTCCTGCTGCAATGGGTACAGTTTGTAAGTTATTATCTATTAATTTTCTTTGCCCTAATGTTCCATCAAAATGACCGTGATAAGAGTTAGAAAATATAGCAATTTTCTTACGTCCCGTAACTGCTCTGGCAATCCGAATCGCTGTCATGATGGCTTCTGTACCTGTATTACTAAAAGCGACTCGTTCCATTCCTGTAAGAGAGGAAATCAATTGAGCAACTTCACCAGCAATTTCTGATTGAGAACCTAGTTGTATACCTTTTTCTAGTTGTGCTGCTAATGCTTGTTTAACAAAAGGTGGATTATGACCAAACAGATTAACGCCAAATCCCATCACTAAATCTATGTATTTGTTACCATCTATATCCCATATTTTGGAACCAGAAGAATGTTTGGTAACAATGGGGTAAAATATTTCTTTGAGAGGGAGTTGGAAATTAACAAATGATTTATTGTCAGCTAAAAATTGACGATTAGTTTGGGCTAGTTGTTTTGAAGTTTTGGTTTTGCTGTTGTAGCGGATAATAAAGTTTTCTAAATAGTCTCTTTGGCGAGAAGTAAGATTTATAGTAGATAAGATTTCACTAATTTTTTTGACATCGGTGAGAGTAGAATTTGTCAGCATTATATTTTGTGTGGTAGACATAGATTTCTCGCTTATATTTAAAATTGCTTATTCTTCATAGGATTAACTTCTTCTATTTATTCAGCAAGCCCTACTTATTTATTACTTTTATTTGTTGCAGATAAAGTAGATTATATTAGCTTGTTCTGGTTCCATCTAAATATCTTCTTTGTTGTAGCATTCTACTATTTTGAATCCTACAGTTTTGAGAGCAGATAATATTTGTGCTTGGGAATAGCCTTTGACTAACCAAGTAATATCATCACGTTGCCAACTTTCTTGAATTAGTTCAAATATAGTAATATCAATTGTGCCGATTTTCTCTTCTGAATTATAACTACGTCTTAATGCCCAAGCATATTCATTTTCGATATCTCCCAGCATTGAATTATTCCAATCAGACTGATATCGCCGTTCTAAACTTAAGTCAAACATGAATAAGCCGTTTGGAAGGAGTAGATTATATACATTTGCAAATACACTGGTTAATTCTTCTAGATTGATGACATGATTGAGTCCGTAATCTGTGGAAATTACTCCATGAAAGCTCGATGGTAATTTACAATCACGCACATCATCTAGAATAAATTTACCATTAGGGGCATTTTCCTTAGCATATTGTATTAGTTTTTCAGAACCATCAACGCCAGTGACTTGATATCCTTTTTCGAGTAGTTTTTTGGCTAAATGTCCTGCACCACAACAAAGGTCAAGAATTTTAGCTTGTTGAGGCAAATTTTCGAGAAGAAATTTTTCGATATCAGGAAGTAATGATTCCCTAACTTCTGGTCCCCAATTTTCATTGATGATACGAGCGAAAGAATCGTAAGCGGAATAGCGAGTTGATGACAGCATAACTTTTTTAGAATTAAAAATGGACAGGGATACTAAGGTAAACGCAGAGCAGGACAGAGTTTGATTGTTAATTATTATTTGAGGGATTGATTAAAAATCCACTATTAATTAAGTAGGAAAGGTATGTACTTAATAGTTGGCTATTAAGAGGTGGACAAATAATTGTAGTTGCTGCTAATCCAGTCAGGGTATTTTGTTGTTCAATTTGCTGAGTTGCTAAATCTTCAACACTCATATTTTGAGATTTGGTATTAGTAACTTTTGCGATTAGGGGATACAGAGGATTATCGTCATATTGCTCAACTTCTTTAAGTAGTTGAGAACACCATTGTGGATAGTCAATTTTTTTGAGTGGATAACCACAGGAAATAATTGAGTTAACCACTTCTTCCCAAGGTAAAGGTTGGGGATTTATCAGGTGAAAAATTTTTCCAAATGAGGTTTGTTGTTGGGACAAATAAACTATTGCTTGAGTAGCATAGTCTACGGGGGTTAAGTTAACTATTCCATTATCTTTAGGAACGCTACCGAGTTGGATGCAACCCCTAATCATCCTAAAGGTATGGTCATTGATATTGCAAACACCTGTTTTACTATGTCTAGAAATGCGTCCAGGGCGATATATAGATATGGGGATTCCGCGATCGCCAGCAATTCTGACCAATTTTTCTGCTACCCATTTACTTTGGGTATAGCCACTACTTATGTTTTCGCTACGATCGATTGGGGTATCTTCTCCAATACTATCTAAAGTAGAGTCAGCAGCACCTACAACCCCAATGGTAGAAATAAAATGTACTGGCTTAATTTTAATTTGCGCGGCTAATCTTAAAATTTCTTCAGTCCCCAAGACATTTGCTGCTTTAAGTTGGGAATAAGGATAAGTGAAATTGACGAATGCACCGTTATGATAAATCACATCAACTTGATCTGCGATCGCCGCAAATTTATCTGCACAAAGTCCTAAAAGTGGTTGAGATAAATCCCCTATTAAGGGAATAATGCGTCGATTAAAACTTTCATCCCATAGTAAATAGGATGTTAAATGCTTTTGCAATCGCTCTTTGGCTATTGCAGTTGTTTTCTTCGCACGTATTAAGCAATAAATATCTGCTGTTGTTTGTTGGAGGAGTTCGTAAAGTAAAAAAGCTCCCAAAAAACCAGTGGCACCTGTTAATAAAATGGCACCAGGCTGGGTTTGTTTAGCCACATATTCAACAGCAGGAACAATTGTCGGATCTAAAACAGCTTCAGAATCAAGATTGATATTGGCAGTATCTGCTATTTGTTTTTTGTCTATTTGTGTAGCTAAATCGGCAATGGTAGGTGCATTAAAGAAATCTTTTAAGGGAATATCTAGATTCAAGGCTTTCCGCACTTTTGCCAGCAGTTGAGTAAGTAATAAGGAATGTCCACCCAATTCAAAGAAATTGTCATGAATTCCTATTTGTTCTAAATCTAGTATTTCTAACCAAATTTCAGCTAGCTGTTTTTCTAATAGTGTACGTGGTGCAACATAAAGTTGTTCTAGTTCGGGACGGGTTCGTTCGGGAGTTGGTAAAGCTTGATAATCGATTTTCCCGTTAGCTGTTAATGGTAATGTCTTGAGCAACACAAAAGTAGAAGGAACTGCATATTCTGGAAGTTTTTCTAAGCAAAAGTTACGGAGAAGGCTGGTAATCGCAGAGTGATGATTTTTATTGGGAAGACGAAACTGGGAATTAGTCACTACATATGCTACTAAACGTTTGTTACCGAGGGTTTCTTCTGTTGCTGTAACTGCTACTTCTTGGATTCCAGAATGTTGTTTGAGGATTGTTTCAATTTCTTCTAATTCAATGCGGAAACCTCTAATTTTTACTTGACGATCTGCTCGTCCTAAAAATTCCAAATTCCCATCACTTAAATAGCGTACTCTATCTCCTGTCTTGTACAAACGTTTAGAATCGGATACAAAAGGATTTTGAATAAATTTTGCGTCTGTAAGTTCCAGTCGATTTAAATAACCTCTAGCTAATCCCGCACCACCGATATACAATTCACCCGCTACACCGATTGGTACGGGTTGTAATTGTTTGTCGAGGATATAAACTTGAGTATTAGCTAAAGGTTTTCCCAAAGGAACATTTGGCGATCGCTGTTTTGTTTGTTGAGTAATTGGATAAGTTAAGGTTCCTACAGTTGCTTCTGTGGGTCCGTAATGATTAAAAATCTGACACCCAATTCCTAGCTGCTGGATTTGCTCAATTAGTTGCCAACTACTGGCTTCACCACCTAAAATTAAGCGTGATCGGGGTAGGATTGATGCCGTTGAAGATGCGGTTAAAAGAGCGGTAAGATGAGAGGGAACTATCTTGAGACAGTCTATAGGATAACGTTGAAAATAATTGGCTAGTGCTTGGGAATCGGATGCTGTTTCTTGAGGAATGATATGCAAACATCCTCCCGTACACAATGCAGGAAAGATGACTGTATTGCCTAAATCTGCTGCAAAAGTCGAAACTGTAGCAAAGCTAGCACCTTCGGGTAAGGCTAATCTATCTATAATTGCGTAAATATAGTTAACAAGTTGGCGGTGTTCGATAGCAACTGCTTTTGCTTTACCTGTAGAACCAGAAGTATAGATGGCATATACTAAGTTTTCGGGATGTACCTGAGTGGAAAAATCTTGTGGATTTTCTTTATTAATAAGTTCCCAGTCTGCATCTAAACAAATTATTTCTACGGTGTTGTCGGGAATTTTAGCAATTAGTGATTGCTCTGTTAACAGAATTGATACACCAGCATCTTGTAAACGATAAGCTAAAGCTGCTTCTGGTAATGCTGGATCTACTAGGGGTAAGTAAGCACCTCCAGCTTTGAGAATAGCAAGTAGAGCTACAATGGTATCTAGGGAGCGTTCCATGTATATCCCTACCAGCACTTCTGGTTTCACTCCCAGTTTTTGTAGATAATGGGCTAATTGATTGGAGCGAGCATTTAGTTCGGTGTAGGTGAATTTTTGCTCTTCAAATACAACAGCAAGATTCTGGGGTGTACGTGCTACTTGTTCTGCAAATAATTGGTGAAAACATTTATCTTGAGGAAATTCTGCTTGAGTATGATTAAATTCTACTAATAGCTGGTGGCGATCACTCTCCTTTAATATTTCTAATTTATTAATTGCAGTTTCGGGAGCATTAACAGCACTTTCTACTAGATTTTGAAAATATGTAGCTAGAAGTTGGATATTTTCTGCATCAAATAAATTGATATCATAATCAAAGTTAGCTATTAAACAATCGGCTTGTTGGTAGCAAGAAAGTTTAATTTTAAAACGGTCGGTACAAGCAAATTGTTTGTAAATTGAAAATGAAACTTCATCAGCAGTATATTTTACTGTTTCTGGTTGAAATTCAAAATTAAAGGGGAAGAAAGCAGAATTAATATGATTATTTTCACCTTGAGTCCAATTATCCCATGAAAAATATTCTTGCCATGCCCAATTTTCTTGTATTGACTGGCTAACTATTTCTAATATTTCTTGAAAAGATGGATTATTTTCTAAATTAACTGAGAGTGGTAAATATTTGTTCATTAATCCGATGACCGATGCTAATTCTTCATATTTACGTCCATCAGCAGCGATACCAATAGTTAGCGGTTTTTGTTCTGTAAAACGCCATAAGAAAATTTGCCAGCAGCTAACTAAAAAGTCAGATACAGAAGATTGATATTTCTCAGCAAGAGGTTTTATTTTTGCCAACAAATTAGGCTCAATTTGCCAACTATAAGAACCAATGTTGAACTGATAATCATCATTTGGCAGTTGATTCTCAAAAGATATGCTTAATTTTTCTAATGAAGATGGATCGTATTTCTGCCAATATTTTTTACCATCATCTGCGTCAGCATCTTCTAGTAATTCATTTTGCCATTCAGAAAACTGCAAATATTGTACTATTTCATCAATATCTAATTCTGTACCTTGTAAAGCAGCATCATAACATAGACCAATTTCTTGTACTAAATTTTTAATTGAACAACTATCGGCACAAATTGCTGGTAAAGTCATCAGTAAAATAGACTTGTTTGCTGATAAATTTATCAGTGAAACACGTAACAGCGAACCTCGATCAAAATTCCAAGGAATTAATCTTTGCTTCTGTAATAAAGATGCGACTTGATTTAACTGTTGCTTTTCTTCAGTATTACCAAAATCAACTTCTTGAATAGTCAAACATCCTTGTTCTCTGATCCCCTGCATCGGGGTTTTGATTCCTGCTGGTTTGATAAAATTAGTCCGCAGGATATCTTGACGATTGACGACTTGTTCTAAAGCTAATTTGAGAATATCTTTTTTTAGTCTTCCCTCGATTAAAATTGCACCTTGGACACAATAGGAAGGATTATCTTTTTGTAAAAGCCAAAGATGTTTTTGTTGAGGAGAAATCCGAAATTTGTTAGCGATTGTTTCTTGTACTTGCATTTTATTTTACTTAATTTCTATATCTTTACTATTGATAATTTCGCCCATAGCCACAACAATTTTGCGCTTTCCGGTATAAGGTTTACGACCATGAGCGGTGAGCATATTATCAAGCATTAAAATATCACCTTTTTGCCAAGGAAAAGTAATTTCAGCTTGTTTGTAAACAGATGTAACCTCATCAATTACTGACTGTTCTATAGTTGTACCATCACCGTAATAAACATTACGTGGAAGATTTGGTTCACCAAATAACGATAATAAAGATTCACGAACCGATGAATCTAAATAAGCAATATGGTGTAACTGAATTTGATTAAAAAATACCCATTCCTTTGTTTTGGGATGTCTAGCAATAGCTTGACGAATCTCTTGAGTTTTTAACCCTCCATCTGCTTTCCATTCCCACTTAATTCCATTGCGATCACAAAATTTCTCTACTGCTGTTTTATCTGTGGTATGAAAGAAGTTTTGCCAACTTACATCTAGTCCATCTGTGTAGTTACGGATATATATTAATCCTTTTTGGGCAAATTTTTCTCTAGTTTCAACATTTAATAATTGATATACTTTACGACAATCAACAATTGGTTAGGACTTACGCAACTGGCACATTTTTGATTGTAGGGTGTGTGACACTTTGAAGAATTTTAAACGTAATAATAAGCTTTGTAGTGTCACGCACCATCCGATTCTTGTGACACTTGCGTAAGTCCTGTTGGTGTTTCTCCCCTTTCTTGGGATGGGTGTACGCAGTAAAACCAAATTTTCATGGGGTACCTGTGCATATGAGAGCTTTCATTATGAAAGAATATTGCTTTATCTGCGGGATAAGGTGTAGAACCGTAGACTTTACCACCATTACCTTCCCTGGGTAAATCACCATATTCACCAAATAACTCCGGACAAACAGCTTCAGCAAAATTTTCAAAATCTGGTACCGAATAGGTGTTAAATCCCCGGAAAAGAATTGCACCATGTTTGAGTAAATTAGTTTCTATGAATTGTCGATTATTCTTGGCCCAATCGATAAAATCGAGGTCATATGTATTAGGTTGACAAACAAGGGGTAAAGTATATTCTGGTTGAAAATAATCAGTTTTGACTAATTGTGTTGGAGTAAAATTAACTGCTTCTGGCTTTACTTTTTTGAATTTTTGGAAGTTCCGAGACTGACGTTTTGTTTTTTCTAAAACTTGTTGTTGTTTTTCCTCTGGAGTCATAATTTCTAAGGAGTTTATTTTGGCATTAGGTTGAGCAATGATGTTGCCTAGTAAAGTTTCAAAGTATTTCGATATCTTAGTAATAGTGCCGCTATTAAATAAGCTGGTGTTGTACTTCCAAGTGCCGATAATTCCTGCTTCTGTTTCCTGCATAAACAAAACCAAATCAAATCTAGATACACTGTTTTCTACTTCTAGTAGTTCTAAAGTCAAACCTGGAAGTTCTACAGGCGATACTGGTGCATTTTGCATTACAAACAATACTTGAAATAACGGAGTTTGGCTTAATTTTCTTTCTGGTTGGAGGGCTTCAACTAATTTACTAAAAGGTAAATCTTGATGAGCATAAGCTCCTAATGTTTTTTCACGTACCTGATGCAATAATTCTCTAAAAGTAGGATTGCTGCTTAAGTCAGTACGCAAAACCAAAATATTGATAAAGAAACCTATTAAATCTTCAATTTCCGAGCGATTTCGGTTAGCAACATCAGTACCGATAACAATATCATCTGCTCCCGTATAGCGATATAAAACAACATTTAAAGTTGCCAGCAGAGTCATGAATAGGGTAGCATTTTCTTGACGACTTAAAGATGCGATCGCTGTTGATAACCTAGGAGATAGTATAAAGGATTCACTGGCACTACTATTGTTAGTTAAAGGTTTTGATGGTGATATTTCAGGAAACTTGATGATAGGAAGTTTTCCACCTAGTTGCTGTTTCCAGTAATTAAGCTGCTCTTCTAGTACCTCACCTTGCAACCAATTACGCTGCCATACGGCAAAGTCGGCATATTGGATGGGTAATGGTGGTAGAAATATTGTCTCGTCACCTCTGGTAATTGCCGCGTAAAGTGTTGTTAATTCACGTACCAGTACCCCCATAGACCAAGCATCCGAGATAATATGGTGCGTTATAAATAGAACTATATGCTCCTGTTCAGCTAATCGCAGCAGAGTAACTCTCAATAAAGGGTCTTGTGCTAGGTTAAAGGAACTTTCGGCTTCTGCTGCTGCTAGTCGGAGAGCTTCTATTTGACGCTCATTCTCAGGTAAATGTTGTAGGTCAATAATCGGAATTGACAACGTGAGAGTGGAAGCAATTTTTTGAATTGGTAGCCCATCTATGCTTTTAAAATTGGTTCGTAAAGATTCGTGTCGCTTGACAATTTCGTTTAAACTTTGTTCCAAAGCTGCTATATTCAGTTCACCCTTGACTAAGACAGTAGTAGGGGTATTATAGAGAGCAGAATTTGAGTCTAATTGATCGATAAACCACAACCGTTCTTGAGCAAAAGATAAAGGTAATTCGCCATCGCGAGATACAGGTACTATTGGTGGTACTACTTGACCTTGATTCATTGCTGTCTCAATTTGTTGAGCTAAACCAGCAATAGTAGATGTTTCAAATATGCAGCGTAAAGGCAATTCTAGTTTAAAGCTGTTGCGGATGCGAGACATGACTTGAGTTGCTAATAGGGAATGCCCTCCTAACTCAAAAAAGTTATCTGTGGTGCTAATTTGCTCAATCCCTAAAATTTGTGTCCAGATTCCTACCAATACTTCTTCAATGGGAGTACGTGCAGCTATTAATTGCTGCTGTTGAGGATTTTCTTCTATTAGCAGTTTGACTTGAGGAATTTCTGTCGCAGGAATTTGATCTAACAGTGTGCCTAACTTTAATTCTGGTTGGTTAACAAGGGTTGTTAACAAAGCTATTAAATGTTCTAAAATTTTAGCTGTGTCAACACTCTCAAAGCGACGAGCGTCGTAAACAAGTTTAAAACTTAATTCTGAATCCGCCGCTGCCAACAAAGTTAGAGCATAGTGAGTTTGTGCGCCATTGGTACTAACATCTTGAATATCAATGTTGAAATCAGAAGTTTCTAAGCCAGAGGAATTAACTGGATAGTTCTCAAACACCAATATGCTTTCATATAGAGGCAAAGCTCCTGGAACTTCGCTCCATTGATGTACTTGTCCGCTAGGAATATATTCATAATCCCGCATTTCGAGATTATAAGTTTGAATAGTTTGTAGCCAATCCCAAACCAATGTTTGACGAGTGATTTTAACTCGCAAGGGTAGCGTATTGATAAATAGTCCGATGGCAGATTCTATTCCAGATAAATCAGCAGGACGACCAGAAACGGTTATCCCAAAAAGGATATCTTCTTGATTACTATAGCGGCTTAAAAGTAATGCCCAAACACCCTGCACTAAAGTGTTTAAGGTGAGGCGGTGAGTTTTCAGTATAGATTGTAACTGCTGCAATGCTGCGGCTGAAAATTCAGCTTCTACTTTTCCATAGCGTTCGCTAGAGTTAGCAGGGTGATTGCTTGTTACTGTTATTCCCAATGGTGTAGGCTTGGTAAAGCCTTGCAGGGTTTGCCGCCAAAATGCCTCGGCTTGAGATCGATCTTGTTTTTTGAGCCAATTAATATAGTCTCTGTAAGTACAGGTTTTTGCTAACTGTATATCTTCACCTTTACTGAAAGCTTGGTACAACAACAGTAATTCATTAAATATCATCGGACCGCACCAGCCATCCATAAGAATATGATGGCGAGTCCAAATAAATTGATACGTATCATTTTCTGTTCGCAACAGTGCGACTCGCATCAGAGGTGGTTTAGATAAATTAAAACTGCGAGTGCGATCGCTATTCAGATAGGCTTCTAGCTGCTGTTGTTGTGCAGATAACTCCAAGCTGCGCCAGTTTTGCTGCTCAATTGGTACTTCCACTTGTCGCAAAACTACTTGCAAAGCTTCGTCTTGATCTTTCCAAACAAAAGCCGTTCTTAAAATCGGGTGGCGTTCAATAATTCCCTGCCATGCTTTGTGAAAAGCAGAAATATTAACTTTACCCTGCAATTTACAAGCAAATTGCTCAATGTAAATACCTGAATCTGGCGCATACAGGCTTTCAAATAGCATTCCCTGTTGGGAACCAGATAAAGGATAAATTGCTTCAATGTTTTTTTTGTTCACTATTGCATCCTCTACTTAATTAAAATCAAGTTCTGCTAAAACTTTGTCTAGTTGTGCTTGGCTGAGATCAACATCAGCAAAATCTGAAGGAGTGTAACTAACTGCATCAGAAGACTGGCAGTCAGCAATTAATAAGCGCAATGCCTCAATAAAACCTTCTGCTAAATTTGCAATTGTGCTGTGTTGATGCACTGCCGCACTGTATTCCCAATTCATTTGCAATTGACCACCAATAACTAATCCATTAATTGTTAGTAAATAACTCCGCTGATTCCGCAGACTGGAAGTTGCATCGCTAGATTCAGTCGCAGCAGCAAATAGTGATGACTCTGAAAGCACTTGATCGAACTGCCCCAAGTAATTAAAACTGATTTCAGCTTGGGGTAATGCCTTCAATTGCTCAATAATGGTTGAATCTTGACTGAGATAGCGCAATATACCATAGCCAATTCCTCGGTTGGGAATCTGCCGTAATTGTTCTCTAATACTTTTTAATGTTTCTCTTGGGTTGGTATTATTGCCCAAATCCAAACGTACTGGAAAGATAGAAGTAAACCAGCCAACAGTACGAGATAAGTTAACATCATCAAAAAGCTCTTCTCGTCCGTGACCTTCTAAATCAATCAGTAACGATTTTTCTTCCCGCCATTGTTGGCAAGTTAAGGCCAAGGCAGTTAGCAATACTTCATTAATTTGAGTATTGTAAACTGCTGGCACTTCTGAGAGCAAAACTTTAGTTTCATCTACACTGAGGGAAACTGACACACTAGCCGCAGAACCGACTGTATTTGTAGCAACCTGCAATTATAAATGCTCAAACCTGCAATCAACGCATTTTCAAACCAGGATTATTTGCAACTATAATTACACTTCAACCAGGATTAATTGCAACTGAGCCAGGATTAATTGCAACCAACCTGCAATCAACGCATTTTCAAACCAGGATTAATTGCAACTATAAATACTTCCATTTTTATTACATTTTCAATCCGCTCAAAGTGGCAGTCCTGCTGCTAACATTTGCTCTTGCAACTCACGTGAACGCGCTGGGTCGAGTTGTCCGCGAAACAGCAATTTAATCTCAGCAGGTTTGGCATTAAACTGTTCCGCCAAGCCCCTCACATCGTAGCCATGCCGGGTTAGAGTGGGTTCCAAATCGTCAATTTGCTTTGACAAAACGGACTCAACAATCGCCGTGGTAACAGGTTTTTCCCCAAAGAGGTACGCTGCCTCAAAAGCAAGTGTCAAATGTTGCTCGATTTGTAGTGGTGTCCTCAAGCGCATAGCAAGTAACTCAATGGCTTCCAGCGACAATATATCATTTATTTGGGTATCTTCAGTGATGCATTTAGATACCAACCATTCAATATATTCTCGTTGGCTACCAACAATACCCTCCAAGGAGAAGACCGTTGCCCGATAACCGATTTCTTCCATAGTTGGACGGCGCAAATCATTTTTTAGCTTAGGATGGCCAGCCAACACTACCGAAAGTGTGCCACCACCGTCTTCAACTACTTCAATTAAACGTTTGAGTCCCGTTAAAGTACTGTAGTGAAGGTCGTGCGCTTCATCCACAAACAGCGCTACGGGCTTTTTACCTTTTCTAATTAGGTCGCGTAGTTCCCGTTCCCGTTTTTCTCCAAGTACGGGGATTTTAATTTCTTTATCTGTTGATAAATCGTAAAATAAGGCAGCAATCAGTGTTGGTAGCGTCGCTCGGTCTTTATCAACAGAAAGGGATTTCGAGACTAAAATCTTGCCTTCTTTCTCCAAAACCTCAAACAAACGTCGCAAAGTGGTCGTCTTGCCACACCCGATAATTCCCGTGATAGCAACCAACTTCCCTGAATGGATTGCGACTTTAATATCCTTAAACATTTGCTTTTGATGTTCTGTCTCATAGTACCCAGCCTTGGAGAACTCCCGAACTAAGCGAAAATGTTCCATAACCTCAGTGAGCATTTTGTTCCCCTCCTTTATGTGAGTGGAAATATTGCCGTACTCGTTCAATAATCGCTTTTTTATTCAAAGTTTCAGCTAGTAGTGCATCAATGAATACCAACTGTTCGGTAGACAATTTAGCCAACGGTTTAGCGAGATAATCTGAAATCGCCCTCTTAGCAAATAATACAGTGGGATAAGTAAATTCTTGGTATGGGTCGGGGTCGTTAAAAGGTGTGACAGCAGGCGTAAGTTCTTTGTACTTATCCACTAAAAATTGTAGATCCGCATTTTTGTCTAAGGCAGCCCGTGGCAAGCCCAACTTTTTAGCCAAATCGGCAATTTTATCTGCCCGTTCTTCGGTTTTGGTTTTTTTTAATTTACGGTAGCGGTGTAGGGGAATGGGACCATCAACTGGATAAAATGGTCCATAGCGTTGGTCATCTTTTTCTACGTACAGTTCGTTATCAAACAAACCCCACCACAGCACGACAGTTTCCCCCGCTAAATCAGGTTCTACCTGATAAGCCACGCCTTCTACGGATACCCTAGCATCCGTTCCCACTTTTCTCCGTTGTGGCTCACGAGCATAGGTACAGAATCGCTCCCAACTGCACATCTCGTTAATGGTATTGGGTATATTTCGCAACCAATCTTCTATCCGCGAGTGCGGTTCTATGCGGTGTGGCTTGTCGTTGTAATGCAACAAATACTGGCGTAACCACAAGTTAGCCTCAACACGCTTTCAGGTTCGTGAAAGTGATACAAAGTCTCGTGGGCTTCTTTAACCGTCCGAAAAGGTCTTTCTACTTTACCCTTGGAGCGGGCTGTTACTCGACGACCATCCTTACCCGCAGGCATATGCGTAACCAGCTTGATTTTCAAGCAATCCATCACGTTTTGAAATACATGGCTTTTTGAAATTGGCCCGTTATCCGTATAAATCATCTCTGGAATCCCATGAAAGGGAAATCCATCAGTTGTTTTCAGCGTCATTGCATTAAATAAGAAACGCAATGCAGCTTCCACATCCTCCCCATAAACACAGTGGTATTCCTGGTAACACACACCACTACGGTCATCAACAATGCTATACAGCATCAGTAGTGGATTACCTTTACCCGATTCCACCCATGATGGCTGTTTTACGTGTTTTAGATCGGATGGGCTGAGGTCGAAATGCCAACATTCGTTGCTGTGATTCGCCTGAAAACGCACCGCAGGCGGTTGCCTAGTCATGCGTTCTTGGTCATACCCCCAGATTTTCAAGTAATAATTGACAGTACTTCTAGTTAAAACACCTTTGGGCGGTTGTATAAAACCTGACGGTGTATCCATCCCAAACTCTTCTAACAGTTCAATCGCCCGTACTGTGGAGATATGCCGCCCTTTTTTATTACTGGTACGGATTTTCATCGCGGCGATGACTTCGCAATAACGTTCCATCTCGCTTGGTGAGAGCTTTCTGGGTACCCCACTATCTGAGCGGTTGATAGATTTGGGACGTGATGAATTACGCAAAGCGCGGTACAGCGTATCGGTTGACACACCATATAATGCTGCTGTTTCTTCAATGAGAATCCGACGCTCTTGACAGCGGCTAGGTAAAGATTCGAGACGATGGCGTAAATTGATGAGTGTCTCTACCGGGATTTGCTTATGTACCATGTTCAGTTCTTACCTCTGCAACATAGTTGTAGAGCGTTGGTTTGGAAATTCCCATCAACTTACATATTTCAATAATTGTGTATTGCCCCTCGGTATAAAGCTTTACTGCTAATTGACGTTTAGTTGGGTCAAGGGCTTTTGGCCTGCCTCCAGTATGACCACGCGATCGCGCTGCAACAAGTCCAGCCGACGTGCGTTCGCGGATTAGATTGCGCTCAAATTCAGCCAATGCACCAAATAAATGGAAAATCAGCCTACCGCTGTTATTCGTGGTGATGATAGATTCTTGTAAGCTAGAAAGCCCAATTCCTCGCTTATCTAAAGTTTCCATCGTTTCAATCAGGTCTTCGAGCGACCTTCCCAAACGGTCGAGCCGCCATACCACCAAAACATCACTAGTCCGTGCTACCTCCAATGCTAAGGAAAGTCCTCTCCAAAGAAGTAACTGTTTCTCCTGCATCCAATTTTTCTAAAAATTTTCTTCCACCGGATTTATTTGCAATAATTTTTCGCACGTCGGGACGATTGGACATCAAGCGCATTGCACCAAGCGCTCTACCGCAATTGCCCGAACTATCACAAACTCTCTGTCCCACAAAATTGTAGTTATCTTCTGATAACGCGGAGCTTAAAACATCAAGATTAGTACCGGATAAATGAATATTTTTGCAATCTTCTTTTGAAACTGGTATCAAATTAGATAGGTTATCCGCCTCCGGCGGGAAGGCAGAAGTCAGAGGGCAGTAGGCAGAAGGTTTTGAAGGAAGTAAATTTAAACTTCTCGTTTCGTCAGTATCAGAATTTAATAACTCGTTTTTACGGTTTATACAGTTCTTCCTTCTGCCCTCTGCCTCCTGCCCCCTGCCTTCATTATTGAAAGTAAACCCGCTACTTTTTAAACCGGTAGGAGTAGAGATTTCGTTTTTCTTGGAATCGATAGTTCCTAGAAATATTGCTTCTTTTTCTCTATAAGTCATAAACGGAACGGGACCGATAAAGTATGGTGTACATCCCAAATCCACAAAATTATTCCGCATACAAACCCGGAAGAATAATGATTGAGAAACTTTACCATCAACTTCAGAAACATCCCACACAGCAACTTTGAAAGCATCACCAAATAGATTTCTACCAGTTGGTTCTTTACCCCCATTAACCGAACCAAGAATACCTTTCCCACCTTTAACTAACTGATACTTTCCGCTAATCCAAGCTTTACCTTTAATAGCAGGAGAACCCGATAATTCAATATGAGCGCAATCTTGCTCGCAGGGTACTGCAAACCCTTCTTTGTTACTACCAGAAACTGTTAAATTTCTTTTTTGTTCGTCGGTTGCAAAAGCAACATCTACTATCCCAACTTCCATTCCTACGGGGTTCGTAGGATTAGGAAATTGGGAAAATGGTACATCGCTTAATCCTGGTACTTGATCAATGTAAACCCCTTGCCATTTATCAAAGCTAGCAATCGGAGTAGTTGATAATCCTGGAATTGAATCGATATTGTAAGATGTTAAATCCAAATATTCAAAATTCAATTTACTCAGATGGGGAGATTCTTTGAGTAGATTACCGATAGTTTTGTTTGAGTTAAATGATGTTGATAAATTTTGCAATAGTAAATCGTATATTGGTTTGACATCAGGAATGGGAAATTCTTTTAAATCCGGTATTGCCTTGACTAAACTATCTAAATTTTGAGATTTGACGACACCAAAACGAGATAAATTAATTTCTTGTAAATTTGAGTTAGCGATTTGAGAAATATCCAACAGTGTGAATTCTTGGAGCTTAAAAGAATCCTGGAAATCACCTAACATCGTAAATGATTCGGGTGTTTGACCTACATTCCAACTACGAGAAGGGTCATATCCTAATTCCGAGGTAACATTATTAGGTACTTGGAATGAGCCGGATTCAGTAATCGTTGGCATTTTAGAAAAGGTAATTTGATTCCAATCTGGTAAACGAGTATTTTGCCAAGTTGTTGTAGGAATTTATATTTTTGTTGATGGAGAATTAGATATATATTTTTGTTGCCATGTGATGAGAATAGCACCAAAAATTAATAGTGATAAACTCAATCGCGAAGCAAATACCAAATGTCTTTTTAGTAGTTTCATAATATAAATAACCATCTATTTTTTTTGATTGCTACAAATCAATTATTGATAAATACTCTCCTCTGCTCCCTATCTCCAAGATTTCCTAACTCAATTAATCGATTAACTAACTGCATCGAAATACCGCTTTTACGAGCAGCAGTGTTTACAGATTCTCCCATTCTTATTTTGATTAGTAAATTTTCTATTCTAGACCATAAACGAGATTCTCTATTAATCAATTTTCGTGTATTAACAATCTTTAATCCTTTAATAATTTGCTGTAATTCCTGATTATTTTTAATATTAGAAAACTGAGTTTTTTCTGGATTTATTTTGATATCAGGTATAATTTCCAGAGTATGATAAGCGGGAGTTTTATCACCTATACCGACTTGGAATAAATATACTTTGCGTCCCAATTCACCTTTTGCAATTACGGTTAGCAAGCTTGTATTTGAGTTGGGTAACTGTGGTACTTTCAGCGATGTGATTCAGGCTTGAAAGTCTCCTGTTTCAGCTTGCCGCTTCAGCCATAAGTTGATGGTGTTGCGACTAATGCTGAACAGAAGACTTGCTTCACTAATCTTTAATCCATCAAGCTTTATAGCTTGGATAACTTTTTGACGGAGATCGTAACTGTAGGGTTTAGGCATGGAATAAATGCGATCGCGTGCGAGCAAGATTTGGGACTACTTCCAGTTTATGCCATAACCGCCTTGGCGGTTGCTATACAATGATTACTTTAAATTCACAACCATTTACATATTCAAATCAGTCTAATGAAATAAAAGCAGAAATTGAAGAAAATCATTGTATTAGTTTTCATTCTCATAAACAATGGAATCATAAAGGTGGATGGAAAAATACTTTAAATAATATCCGTTTAATTATCCAACCGATGTTTATTTTTTGGATGATTTATCCGTGGTTAGAGGTTTTCCCATCTAGCAATTTATTCCTAGGATTTAACGATTTGATTGCTGCAATCAATCAGTCCAAATTTTTTTATTCATCTGGATAAGAATATGAATGTTTATATTTAATTTATCCGGAAAGTGACAGAAGAGGGATACAACGGGATTATCCTCCTAGACCCCTGCTCCCCCAAAATTTTTCACTCTCCAAGTAGGTCGGCGGCAAAGTTTCTAACTATGTAACGAAAAGTTAATAAGGGTTGTGTTTGTCAACATCATGATCAGGTACAATATATTCCACATTCCGCAATTTTGGGTAAGCATATCCACCCAAACCAATTAACAACAAACCTAGGGAAGAAATCACATACAAAATTGCCATTCCTGCACCTTTACCAGTGCCAAATAAACCACTAAACCAGGGTGTAAGACTACCTCCTAGCATCATAGCGGGTTCAAAAATATGGTCAGCCAGCAAAGCAGAAATGAAGACTGCGATCGCTGAAACAATCTGTTGAATACTAGATTCAGTAGCAAAAACTCGTCCTTGGACATCTGGGCTAACTTTACTCAACAAAATCGCTGTACTGGAACTTGTTAACATAGGAAAATTCAGGGAAGAACAAAATTGTGCAGGTAGCCAAATCATTAATCCTTGGGCAAAACCAAATACTGTTTTACTAATTCCCGCCCCAATCATTCCTAACAAAAAGCCATTTATCCGCCGTTGAGAACCACCCCAAATACTCAAAATAATAGTTCCTGTCACGCCACCCAAACCAGCGGCAGAGGAGATACTTCCTAACACTGTAGCGTTGTTATTTGTCCGCGCCAAAATCATGGCAGAAGACAAGGTTGCACCGATATCATGAAAGAACCAAAATAAAGAACCAGTGAGGATCATAGCTAAAAGACTCGGACGGGCTATAAGATAGCGAAAGCCAAAAATTATTTCTTGCCAAAAATTGATAGAATCCTGAGATTTATTGTTGATTTTTAGTTGGGGAATATGAACTGTAAAAATGGTAGCGGTCGCTATTGTAAAACTAACCAGATCAATAACTAAAATTCCACTCAATTGAATTACATAATACAGTACACCAGCCAATCCTGGAGCGATAATAATTGAACCGTAATGAATAGCAGAATTCATACTTGTAGCGCGGGTGTATTGCTGTTTGGGAACTAGCATAGAAATTGAGGCTGAATATGCCAGAGATTGAATTTCACCAAAAGCCCCATTCACAGCACTAGTTAAATAAAGATGCCAAGTTTCTAATTGATTATTTAAGTAAAAATAACAGATAAATACAGTAGATATAGCTGCTACTGCATCACCAATTATCATCAATATTTTTCTGTCTACACGGTCTACAATTAGTCCCGAAACCAAGGTAATCAAAATACTAGGAATCAATGTAAACAGACTGAGTAAAGCTAATGTAGTTACCTGACTTGTTAGTTCCCAAGCCCAGAGTTTGATAGCAAAATTGGTCATAGAACTACCAATAGTTGATATAAACTGACCAAACCAGATAATAAAAAAAGTACGCATTCTGGATTAATTATGTTTGATAAGTAAAATATTTAAATAAATCATCAACTATTGCATTAGCCGATAAAATACTCCCAAAGATCCAGTAACTAGAATCTACACTATAAACTCGTTGATTTTTTACTACATTTAGAGTTTGCCAAAGCTGACTATTTTGATATTTTTCAAATAATTCTTTAGCCCCCGGATCTACAGCTACAAATAAAACATCTGCATCGAGTAAATCTATTCTTTCTAAGCTGAGGATAATTAAATTATCATCAGGAGACTTGATTAATTGACGCTGATTATCTGGCATAGAAATTCCTAATTCTGCCAAAATACTCCCAGGAAAAGAATATTGAGAACGAAACTCGGGTAATTGTACTTGTCCATGAAAGCGACTCACAGAAACTTTAATTTTTTCAACTTTATCACCCAACAAAGACCGGAGATTTGTTAATTTTTCTTGATATTGAGTTAATGATTTTTTAGCAACATCACTTTTATTTAAAATATTTCCCATCTGTTGTAAAGAATCTTTCCAACCACTTTGAGAATATTTCACCTGAACTGTAGGGGCAATTTGCGAAAATAATTTATAAGTCTCTTGATTAATACTATATAAACTAACAATCAAATCAGGTTTTAATCTAACAATAGCTTCAATGTTTAATTGATTTTCCTTACCTATATAATTTATCCCTGCTATGTTATCACCCAAAAAATTAGCTTTATTAGCTACAAAAGCAGATTCGGGTGCAGCTATTGGTTTAATTCCTAATGCTAAAACTACCTCTAAAGCTAATTGTTCAGTAACTATTACCCGTTTTGGATGCAGGGGAACACAACTTTCACCTAATTCATGTTTAACTAACCGACATTTTGCCCCTAATGCTAATGGCTCTGATTTTATTTCTCCAGTATTTTGATAAAACCCACTATGGCAAGCAGTAAATATCAATAAAGAAATAATAGTCAAAATACATAATTTTAGAAAAGCAAAATGTCGTTTTTTCATTGGATGTAATTTTGAAACATTAACTAAGCATGAACAGAGGTAAGTAAATTCTGCACGTGATATTGGGGAATAGTTTCTGCTTCTCCACCACTGCAATCATTCAGATATAATGTTTTATTTTCATCTACCAAAACATCAGCTTGCACAGTGTCAAAACTACCATCTGGTTTCATAAAACTTAATTCAATCCGATTGAATTTATCATCATCACTTTGACTAATTATTTGATCAGCAACTTTATAATTAAACCATTGCCAACCATACATCAAAATCATTTCTCTTTCTAAAACCTGTGCTGCTGCTGATAATATTGCCCACCCTCGATAAACACCCTTGATAAAATCAAGATTACCTGTGCGTGTCAAAATAGCAGTGAATGATTCAGCATCTAATCTGGCATAGTATCTAGCATCAGGAAAATCTATCGCAGTAGGGGCAAAACGATGACCACCAAAGTGGGTAATTTGCCAAATTCTGACATGATTTAGACCTAAATTATTAACAATAGTTTTTGCTTGACGATAGAAAGGATTACCAAATTTAGCACAGCATTTATCACGGCTACCATGAGTACAGATAAAAATATTTCTTGTGGTAGATTCTAGGTTATAAACTTCTAAATTTTTATCAAGTAAACATTTTTTAACAGCAGATGCTACCTCATGAATATCAGAAACAACAAATTCATACTGACTATAACCTTGAGTAAAACCTGTGGGTTTATGGAAAATGAAAACTCGCGTTTTATCCGGTTCTTTAAGTTCTTCATTATAAAATAATAAGAACTCTACAGTTGTTTCGGATTCGTTAAACTCCTTAACTAAATTTCTTAAATTATCGGGAACTGGCTGAGAATTAAATGCCTGTTGAGTCCAAGGAGTTGGACATTCAATCATGACAAAAAAATCAAAGTTTTCAGCATTAGCAATTGGATCTTCTCCCACATAACGAGATTCTAGCGCACAAAAGGAATTGAGCATAATGAAATAACTGGGTAAGGGTTTATGAAAATTTCCAGCGTAATTCTCAAAATCAGGATTACTATTTGTAGATTTTCAACTATCTTATTTTTGTTATCGAGACTATTTAGTTATTTCTGAACTATAGCGGTATGCACTTGAATGAGATACATCCTAAGCCCCCTCCTCGCTTGCGGTGAACCAGCGCTGTAGGCGGGTTTCCCACCGTAGGCGACTGGTGAACCCGAAGGGGGAGGGGGTTGGGGTTTTTGTATCTCACTCAACCGAGAACCGCTATAATATGTGAAGTTTTGGAGGCGGGTTTTTCCCGCCCATTGGAGTTAACTATTTAAACACAAATCAAAAATCAAAAGAAACAGTTCCCAACACTGTTAATGGTGCAGCCGGAACGATAGAAGAACCTTGAGACTCATAATACGTAGTATCCAAGAGGTTTTTAAGATTAATAGCAGCACGCCAATTATTCCGTTTATAGAAAATACTAGCATCAGTTCTTACGAATGAAGGAATTTTCAGATTATTGGGTAAACTTGCTTCTCTTTCTCCAGCATAAACAAGTCCAAGTCCTAACCCGAACCCTTGCAAATTCCCTTTTTGAAATTCATAAGTAGTCCATAAACTTGCACTATTATAAGGTACAGCCACTAACCGATTATCTTGTAAGTCATTATCTTTGCTAATGTTGGCATCTGTATAAGCATAAGTACCAATTATTTTCCAACCAGGAAGAACTTCACCAACAACATCTAATTCAAAACCACGACTTTTTTGTTCACCTGTTTGAATGCTAAAGTTATCATCTTCAGGATCTGTTGTTAAAACATTTTGCTTGGTAATATCGAAATAAGCTAAAGTTGCTGACAGACGCTTATTTAAAAGCTCCTGCTTAATTCCTACTTCAAATTGTTCTGCGGTTTCCGGTTTAAAAGGTTGATTATTTCGGTCTTTACCAAAGATTTGTGGGTTGAAGGAAGTTGTCCAACTAGCATAAATTGCTGTTGTATCAGTTGGTTGATAAACTAACCCTACTCTTGGCGAAAACTTAGAGTCTGAAGTTTCATCATAGACTGTACCAGTTGGTATATCTCGATAAAAAGAATCAACGGTATCAAAACGACCACCAGCAAGTAATTTGATTTGTGGTGTTAGTTCCAGTAAATTCTGGAAATACACTGCAATATTATCTCCACCATATTCATAATTATCTCTGCTAAGATTCGTAGGTTTTGGAGCGCCATAAACAGGGTTGAAAATATCTAAATCGCCAATACTGCCACTATAAAAGTCATTGATGAATTTGTAATTGGATAAATCCACTCCAAACAGGACATTATGAACAAGTGAACCAGTTTTAAATTTGCCACTAATTTCATTTTGAAATGATAGATTGTTTGATTCTTCATCAACATATCTATAACTCCGTGATACTGTCCTTCCATCGGCATTGACACGCCTGGGTTGCGCTCCTCTGGTATTACCACTAACATTAATAGCATTAAAACCTTGCCGAAATTTCCAGTTATTGTTGTACCCAAATTCACTTTCTAATGTGTAGGTGAAATTATTAGATTTTAGTTCGCCTCTATTTAAATTAGGTTCACCTAAAAAGCGGTTGATGGGCAGATCAAAAACTACTTTATTATTGGACGGAAACCCCCGCTCAAAAGTGTAGTCATATTTTTGGTATTCATAACCAAAGGTAACATTTGTTCTTTTTCCGACTTTGAAGCTAACCATTGGGGCAATAAAGGTACTTTCATTGTCTACGAAATCACGGAAACTTTTAGCATTTTCATAAGCTGCATTGAGGCGATAAAGTGCAGTCCGATTTTCTACTAAAGGTCCTGAAAGATCAATTGCTCCTCGGTAAAAGTCGTTATTACCAATAGTGCCATTAAGTTGATAAAAAGGATCTTCCAGGGGCTTTTTAGTAATAGTATTGACAACACCACCGGGACTAGTGGCGCTACCATATAAAACTGATGCAGGTCCTTTGAGAAATTCTACCCGCTCAATATTAGCGACATCACGAGGACTGATAAAGCCGAAATCTCTAAACCCATCACGCAGGGTTTCAAAACCTGTACTAAACCCGCGAATAAAGTAACCTTGAGATGCTAGTCCGCCATAGGTTTCTTCAGGACGTACACCACTGACGTTATCGGCTAATTCATTCAGTCTAATTACTTGTCTGTCTTGAATTAGTTCTTTAGGAATAACTTGTACAGATGCAGGAATATCACGCAATGGGACATTAATTTTAGCGGCGGTTGTAGCTTCAGGAATAAAGTAACCGCTATCTTTTTCACCTATAACTATTAATTCTATTGGTGTTTCGGAAGCGGTTGTTTCTTCTGGTTGTGTTTGATTTTCTGATTGGGGGGTTGGTGTGGGTGTTTCTGGTTGAGGGATGGAAGCGGTGGAAATGACACCGAAAATTAAACCTTCTTCACTATCAAATAATTCTACATTGGGTGTGGTATCTATTCCTGTAATAGAAATTCTAATAGTGTTGTTATTCAAGTTAGAAACTGTGATGTCGCTAACTCCAGCAATGGGTTGTTTTTGGTTAACTGTATCACCATTGGGTAGGCTAAGTTGGGCTGAAGGGATATCAACAATAAATGTGTTACCGTCTTTTTTTGGTAATACTTGTAATTTATCAACTTCTGGAGTTGCTAAGATTATTTCTAAGCCGTTGGTAGTGTTGTTAAATTTAACTTCACTAATTTTAACTAATGTTTGATTCTGCTGTGGTGAAGTAGTAGCAGATGCGATCGGTGCAAGTTCAAAAATTAAGCCTTCATCACCATCAAATAATTCAGCTTTTGGTACACTTTTTTCACCTGTAACTGTTAGTTGAACGGTATTAGGGTTAGTTTGGGTGACGCTAACATTGGTGATACCTGCAACTGGATTTTTTTGGTTAAAACTGTTTTCTTTACCCAGGGATAGGACAGTATTGGGTATTTCTACTATAAAATTACTGCCTTGGCTTTTATTAACTGGCTTGAGAGCGTCTATATTAGGAGTTTCTAAAATTACTTCAATACCTTTTCCAGTGGTATTAACTTTAACACCTGTGATTTTTGCAACTGATGTATTACCCTTTTGTGCTAATAAGGGTGCTGCGCTGGTTGAATAATGTTCTTTATCTTTAACGCTAGGTATCTCTTGTGTTTGTTTTTGAGCATACGCTGGGTGTACTAAGCTGCCAATAACAGCTAGTGCTAATCCTACTGAACGTATCTCATTAATTAATTCAGATTTCATTCCCGTTACTCCTTAGCCTACACCTGTAAACAGAATTTTCCCTTGTATACTGGTATGCTTCCGCAGCCAGTAGCAACTTTCACGCGCAAATTTATGACGCAATAATTTCTTGATAGTGGTTTATCTTTTATTTCAAAGATTTCTTACTAAGATAGCTGCAAGTACTTTGCAGTTATTTCTGTCACTATTAAGAAATATTATCATAAAGATTTTGAGAAAGCAAGTACTTTTTTTAACCCGACTCTAGCTGTATTGACTCAAGGGGACGCAATGGGGCGGTGAGAATCTTAGGCTAAAATCCTTATCATAAAAGGCTTCTAGGTAATTCTAGAGACAAAAGAACTGTTAGCTTGAGTCATGACTCTGTGATATTTCAGTTCACGCTTTGTCTAAATCAGTAATTCAGGAAGCTGTAAAAAACTTATACTTAATGAAAATAATAAGTTTTATTGATGAATTACTGATTGTAATTTTTAACTAATTGCTATAAGGTTATAAGGTAAAAAAAATAATTGGAAATTCCTGGCAATAAAGGTTAGCAACCTGCAAGTAACAGACTAAATAGCCGCGAGTAAAACGCTACTAATAACTGTGAATTAGCAAGTCAGCATTAGGGGTATTGCTACTTGTTAAGGGTTTTCAACTGCTTCGATTCAATTTTATTGTGTGCCTCAAGGCTGTAAAAGGACAATGACTCAATCTATTAATGATTTTTCTAGCGTTGTAGAATTACTACGTTACAGGTGTTTAAAACAACTAAATACTGAGGCTTTTACTTTTTTGCTTGATGGAGAAGCACAGGCAAAATCTTTGACCTATCAGGAGTTAGACTGTCAGAGTCGAGCAATTGCCTGTCAGTTGCAAGTATTAAATTTAACTGGGCAACGGGCGTTACTCCTGTACCCACCGGGCTTAGATTATTTAGCAGCGTTTTTTGGGTGTTTGTATGCAGGTGTGGTAGCTGTTCCCGCTTATCCACCACGCAACCATCGCAATACACCTAGAATATTGTCAATTCTCAAAGATGCTGAAGCGGCGGTAGTTTTAACCACAACGACGATTTTACAGCAGATACAATCTTTATTAGTCGCCAAAGCAGACATTAATCTGCTTTGGTTAACAACTGATGATATCCAACCTGATATGGCTGTTGACTGGCGCGAACCGCCTATAAATTCAGACACTCTGGCATTTCTGCAATATACTTCCGGTTCTACAGGTACACCTAAAGGCGTGATGTTGACACATGGCAACTTAATTCATAATGCAACCATGACTTATACTTGCATGGAACATTCCCAACAAAGCAAGTTTGTAACTTGGCTACCGATTTATCATGATATGGGATTAATTGGTGGGGTATTGCAACCTTTATATGGTGGGTTTCCTTGTATTATGATGTCGCCAACATCCTTTTTACAAAACCCTTATCGGTGGTTAGCAGCAATTTCTGACTATCAGGGAACTACTAGCGGCGCGCCTAATTTTGCCTATCATTTATGTGTGGAGAAAATTACTGCTGAACAACGGGCTAGTTTAGATTTGAGTAGTTGGGATGTGGCTTTTAATGGTGCAGAACCTATCCGTCAGCAAACCTTAGAATTGTTTAGTCAAACCTTTGCAGATTGTGGTTTTCGTCCCGAAGCTTTTTATCCTTGCTATGGTATGGCGGAGGCAACTTTAATGGTTTCAGGAACTGTAAAATCAGCTTTACCTGCAACTCTTCTGGTAGAGAAAACAGCATTAGAACAACACCAAATTATTCCTAAAAAATCACGTAAAAATGCTGTTAATTTAGTAGGCTATAACCTATCCATACCAGGACAGAAAATAGTTATTGTTGATCTGGAAAATTGTACTCTTTGTTCTGAAAATGAAGTAGGGGAAATTTGGGTATCTAGTCCCAGTGTTGGACAAGGTTATTGGCAACGTCCAGAAGAAACCAAGGAAACTTTTCAAGCTCAAGTTAAAGATTGCAATGAAGGTAATTTTTTAAGAACTGGTGATTTAGGTTTTTTCCATAATGGACAACTATTCATTACTGGCAGAAGCAAAGATTTAATTATTATTCGTGGACGTAACCTTTACCCTCAAGATATTGAATTAACAGCAGAAAATAGCCATCCAGCTTTGCGTCGTAGTGGTGGGGCGGCATTTGCTATTGAAGTAGAAACTGAAGAGAAATTAGTTATAGTCCAAGAATTACAATTTCGGGCTAAACCAGATTTTGTAGAAGTTATTGCCGCAATTCGTCAAGCTGTTTCTCAACAATTTGAAATTCAAGTTTATGCAGTTGTTTTAATTAAAGGTGGGACTATTCCTAAAACTTCCAGTGGTAAAATTCAACGTCGTGCTACTAAAGGGGAATTTTTAGCTAGTAATCTTCAAGTTGTTCATAGTAGTATTTTAAATTATGAAAACTTGGGAGAAGTTAAAGCAGAAAATACTGAATCTTATTTACAACAAATAGTATCTCAGGTGTTATCAATGCCTTTAGATGAAATTAATATACAACAGCCTTTAAGCAATTTAGGGATTGATTCATTGCAAGCATTTGATCTAAAAAATCGGATTCAGAAAGATTTGGGTGTAACACTTTCAGCCGTTGATTTATTTGAAGCCAATATTATAGAGATTGGTAAACAAATTTTGTCAACAAATCAAACTAATGTTCCAACTATTCAACCTGTTTCTAGGAATAGTGAATTACCTTTATGTTTAGCGCAAGAACGTTTATGGTTTCTTGATCAATTAGAACCAGGTAATCCATTTTATAATGTAGCGATCGCTATTAGATTAAATGGTAAACTGGATGGGGTAATTTTAGAAGCCAGTTTGAACGAAATTATCAAACGTCATGAAAGTTTAAGAACAACATTTGTTGCTGGAGGTGGGAAACCAGTTCAGATTATTCATGAGAGTTTAGAAGTAAAATTATCATGTCTTGATTTGACAACTCAGGAAAATTGCGATATTGATATTCAAGGTTTGATTTTACAAGAAACACAAAAGCCTTTTCACCTAGCTGAACTTCCCCTATTAAGAGGAAAGTTACTAACTCTAAAAACTGATGAACATTTGCTGATAATTACCATACATCATATCATTGCTGATGGTTGGTCAATTGGGGTACTTATCCAAGAATTAGCAACGGTTTATGCAGCATTTATTGTTAATAAACCTGCGCTTTTACCAGAGTTAAGTATTCAATATGCAGATTATGCTTATTGGCAAAGAAATTATTACCAATCTGATATTATTGACAAGCAGCTAAATTACTGGAAACAACAACTTAGTAATAGTGCAGCATTACTCAATCTTCCCACAGATAAACCTAGACCAGCAATACAAACCTTTACAGGTAAAAAGGAATTCTTTACCATTTCAGCAGAAATAAAAGCAGGGGTGAAAAAATTAAATCAACAAGAGGGCGTAACTTTATTTATGACTCTTTTGACAGTGTTTAAAACCTTGCTTTACTGCTATACTAAACAAGAAGATATTTTAGTTGGTTCGCCTGTTGTGGGTAGAAACTGGCGAGAAACAGAAAACTTGATTGGCTTTTTTATTAATACTTTAGTTTTTCGCAGTGACTTTAGTAAAAACCCTAGTTTTCGAGAATTACTTAAACAAATACGTGCTGTTGCTTTAGATGCTTACGCTCATCAGGATTTACCTTTTGAGAAGTTGGTAGAGGAGTTAAAACCACAACGGAATTTAAGTTACAATCCCTTGTTTCAAGTAATGTTTATTTTGCAAAATGCGCCAATATTAAAAGTTGAAAATTCCGAATTAAGGTGGCAACCAGAAGAGGTAGATATTGGCACTTCTAAGTTTGATTTAAAGCTGAGTCTTTGGGAAAATTCACAAGGTTTTCAAGGGTCACTGGAGTACAAAATAGATTTATTCAACTCTACGACTATTGCTAACATGAACAAGCATTTTGAAATTATACTGATCCATGTCATCAAAAATCCATGTATGAGATTAGATGAAATCAGTCAAATGATTGCCAAATCTGACAAAGAAAAACAGTTAATTCAAGAACAAGAATTAGAAATAACATCTGTTAAAAAACTAAAACTAACCAAACGTAAGGGAATTCATGTTTTAGCAGATGGTAAGTCCTAAATAGAATTAATGAGAGGCGAGTATGCAGATTTTTTTAGAAACAGAACGCTTAATTTTACGACAATTTACAGAAGCTGATGCTGATAACTTATTCGCATTAGATAATGATCCAGAGGTTGTCAATCTGACAACAAATTTAGGACAGCCCACTCCATATTCAAGTATTACGACAGAAATACTCCCAAGTTACTTTGAGTATTATCAAAACTATCAGAATTATGGATATTGGGCAGCTATAGAAAAGTCAACTCAATCATTTATTGGTTGGTTTCTCTTTAGACCTGTGATTCATGCTTCTTACTTTAATCCTCAATTTGTTAGCAGAAGTGATATTGAGTTAGGATATCGCCTACGAAAAATTTCTTGGGGCAAAGGTTACGCAACTGAAGGGGCAAAGGCAATCATTAAAAAAGGCTTTGCTGAAGGAGTACAACGTATTATTGCTGTTGGCTTTGCTGAGAATTTAGCTTCGATTCGTGTAATGGAAAAAGCAGGGTTAACACTTCAGGCGAAAGTAATTTATGAAAAGAATAATCAAGAAGCCGTACTGTATGCTATCAATCGCAGTAACTGTAATTATGTTGATTCAGCATCTTTATCTTTATTAATTACAAAAAATTAGCATAATTTCTAGTTAAGTACAAAATTAGCATCATCAACTTTTTCTTTTATCACTGATGGAAATAGCAGAAACATCACCAATCAAAGCATCTTCTTTTAAGTCGAAAAGAAGGCAAGGTATCAATCTTTCACTCTCAGAATTAGTAAATATAACACCTCTGTTATCTTATAGTGCTTTACCTGCGCTATGCAAACCCACTGTAGAAGGAGTTAATTTATTAACATGGGCGACTAATAATAAACAGTTAATTACTGAAAATTTATTTAGGCATGGAGGTATACTATTTCGTAGCTTCCAAATTAAAGAAATAGCCGAGTTTGAAAAACTTATCCAGACTTTGTCAGGAGATTTGTTAGAATATCGCGATCGCTCATCTCCGCGTAGTGCAGTTCAAGGTAAAATCTATACATCTACAGATTATCCGGCTGACCAAAGTATCTTTCTACATAGTGAGAACTCCTATGCTGCTACCTGGCCTTTAAAAATTTTCTTTTACTGTGTTACACCAGCACACGAAGGAGGGGAAACTCCCATTGCTGACACGCGAAGATTATTTAATAATCTTGAGCCAAAAATACGCAATCGCTTCATTGAAAAAGGAGTAATGTATGTCCGTAACTTTGGGGATGGTTTTGGTCTATCTTGGCAGACAGTATTTCAAACTACAAACCCATCCGAAGTTGAAGAATTTTGCCATAAAAATAGCATTGAATTCGAGTGGAAACAGGGAAATCGTTTGCGAACTCGTTCCCGTAGACAAGCAGTTGCTACACACCCGAAAACTGGTGAAACTGTTTGGTTTAATCACGCCGCTTTTTTTCATGTCTCAACTTTGGAGGCCAATATTCGTACTGCCTTGTTAACAGAATTTGCCGAAGAAGATTTACCACACAACACTTATTACGGTGATGGTTCACCAATTGAAAGTGAAATTTTAGAAGCAATTCGCGCTGTCTATAAACAAGAAACTGTGATTTTTCCTTGGCAAGCTGGAGATATTTTAATGCTAGACAATATGCTCACAGCACACGGAAGAATGCCATTTATAGGCAAAAGAAAAGTAGTAGTTGGTATGTCAGAACAATTCAGCTTAGAAGCATAAGACGCGAAATAGAGATATTTCAGCAATTTTTTTGGCAATCGCGATTGATCTGATATGTTTTAACTTTTAAGTCGTTAGTACAAAAATAGGGAGAATTATTAATGCTGGAAGAAATGCAAGGTTTTCGTCTTTCACCTCAACAAAAAAATCTATGGACATGGCAACAATTTGATCAGAGTTCCTATTGTTCACAATGTTCTATTTTGATTGAGGGTGAATTAAAATTTAACACCCTGAAGCAAACATTAGAACAAGTTATCAAACGCCACGAAATACTACGTACTAATTTTCAGTGTCTATCAGGGATGTCAATCCCATTACAAGTAATTACCAATAATAATATTATTTGGGGTGAAAACCACGATTTTAGTAGTTATAATCAACAACAACAAGCAGAATTATTATCAAGCTTATTTAATCAATTTCGTCAACAGCCATTTGACTTACAGCAAGGTAGTATGTTGCGGGTATGTTTGGTTCATCTATCTACAGAAAAAAATATTTTACTTATTGCTTTACCTGCTCTTTGTGCAGATTCTACAACCTTGAAAATCTTAGTGAGAGAAATTAGCCAATCTTATCTAGCTTGTCTTCAAAAAACAGAACTAGATAATGAAGCACTACAATATGCAGATTTAGCTGAATGGCAAAATGAGTTATTAGAAAGTGAAGATACAGAAACAGGAAGAGATTATTGGCGTAAACAAAATATAGCTAATTTGGCATCCTTAAAGTTACCTTGGGAACAAAAAACTACAGCCAAATCAATATTTAAATCACAAATACAATCTATCACTATTTCTCCCGAACTACTGACACAGATAGAAATACTGGTTCAGCAATATAATACTTCTGTGTCTGAGTTTTTATTAACTTGCTGGCAGATCTTATTATGGCGTATTACCCAAGAGCAGAACCTAATTATAGGCATTGCTTGTGATGGACGTAAATATGAAGAATTAGAAGATGCGATAGGCCTATTTGTTAAATATTTACCGATTGATGCTGAGCTAAATTCAAAAATTAATTTTTTGGAAGTATTAAGTAAAACCCATAATAATATTCAGGAAATTACAAAGTTTTATGATTATTTTGACTGGGATAAAATCTCCAACTTATCCGCAGATACATTAAGATTTTTTCCCTTAAGTTTTGAGTTTTTAGAAAAATCCACAAAGTATGTAAATTCTGATATCTCTTTTTCCATAGATCAGCATTACTCTTGTACTGAAAGATTTAAAATTAAGCTTTTATGTAGTTTAAAAAATCAAGAATTAAAATTAGAGTTTTATTACGACTCAAGCTTATTTAATTCTGCATATATTCAAACTATAGCCAGACAATTACAAAACTTAATATGTAGTGCTGTTACTCATCCAGAGGAAGAAATTAGCCAGTTAGAAATTATCAACATTACTGAGCTAAACCAGCTGATTCAAAATAATAACACTCAGCAATATTACTCCAAGAAATTATTAATTCATCAACTATTTGAAGCACAAGTTGAAAAAACACCTGAGCAAATTGCTGTAGTTTTTGAAGATGAAAAACTCACATATCAACAACTTAATCAAAAGGCCAATCAATTAGCTCACTACTTGCAAAGTCAGGGAGTAAAACCAGAGAGCCTAGTAGGAATTTGCCTAGAGCGTTCTATTAACATAATTGTGAGTATTTTAGGCATTTTTAAAGCTGGTGGGGCATATATACCTTTTGATCCAGCAATCCCAACTAAAGCTTTAGCATCACGCTTAGAAGATATCAACGCTTCATTTTTGATTAGTAATTCTTGCGTAGAAAATAAATTGGCAGCAGTAACTAACCAAGAAAAAATACCAGTCATTTGTTTAGAGAATATCTGGGAAACAATTTCTCATGAAAGTGATGTTAACCCTAGCAACGAAGTAAACAATAATCATCTAGCTTATATAATATTTACCTCCGGTTCTACAGGCAAACCTAAAGGAGTTGCCATTGAACATCAGCAAATTCTTAATTATGTTCATGCCATTATTGATAGGTTAAACTTACCTACCAATTCCGGTTACAACTTTACATTAGTTTCCACCCTTGCAGCAGACTTAGGGAATACTGTTATCTTCCCTGCACTTTGCACAGGGGGATGCCTACATATCATCTCCTATGATTGCGCTACCGATCCAGTTGCTTTAACAGAGTATTGCCACAAATATCCCATAGATTGCCTGAAAATTGTTCCTTCTCACCTTAGCTCTCTTCTCCTTTCTCCTAAACCTCAATGTATCCTACCTCGTCAACAACTAATTTTAGGTGGTGAAGCTGCTAATTGGCAGTTAATTGAGCAAATTCGCCAATATGTGCCACATTGCCAGATATTTAACCATTATGGACCTACAGAAAGTACGGTTGGTGTACTCACTTATTTAATTACAGAAGAAAATTTAACAACTCAAACAGTTCCTCTTGGTAAACCACTCGGTAACACACAAGTTTATATTCTGGATAATAATTTACACCTAACTCCTATAGGAATCACAGGTGAAATATATATTGGTGGTGCAGGTTTAGGGAGATGCTATATGCAGCATCCTGAACTCACTGCTGAAAAATTTCTTCCTCATCCATTTAGCAAAGAAGCAGGTGCAAGACTATATAAAACAGGTGATTTAGGACGTTATTTACCAGATGGAAAAATTGAGTTTATTGGCCGCAGTGATTATCAAGTAAAAATTCGCGGTTTCCGCATTGAATTAGCCGAAATCGAAGCATTATTAACTCAATATTCACAGGTTAGAGAAGCGGTAGTCATAGCCCGAGAAAATGAAAATAAGGATAAACAATTAATAGCTTATTTAGTTGCTAAAAATTCAGAAATTATAGATTTGAATCAACTAAATAGCTTTTTGCAGGACAACTTACCTAATTATATGTTGCCCTCTCACTTGGTCATTTTAGAAGCCTTACCCCTGACTCCTAATGGTAAAGTGAATCGTCAAGAATTACCAGCACCGGAAGAATTATCACAGCACAAACAAGGTACTATTATTCCACCACGCACCCCGATAGAAGAAGTTTTAGTGGCAATATGGGTCAAAATTCTCGGTATTAAACAAGTAGGAATAACAGAAAACTTTTTTGAATTAGGAGGACATTCCCTATTAGCAACACAAGTAATATCTCAAATTCGGGAAGCATTTAAAGTTGAATTACCTCTCCGCAGTTTGTTTGAATTACCAACTGTAGCAGAACTATCACAGCGTCTAGAAATAGCACTAAAAGCAGGACAAGATTTCGCAGTTTTACCCATAGAAAAAGTTACAGAAACAGAGAATTTACCATTATCCTTTGCTCAACAAAGATTATGGTTTTTAGACCAATTACAACCAGGAAGTTCTGCTTATAATCTCTCTAGGGCGGTTAGACTTCAAGGAGATTTGAACATTGCTGCATTAGAACAAAGTTTTAACGAAATTATCCGCCGTCATCAAGCTTTACGGACTACTTTTTTAGGCGCAAATGGTGAACCGAAACAGGTAATTATTCCAGAAGTCAGTATTAGTTTGCCTGTGGTTAATTTACGGAATTTATCACCAGAAGAACGAGAAATAGAAACTATTAATTGGGCGAGAAAACAGTCACAATATGCTTTTGATTTAACTATTGCACCATTATTAAATATTTTACTGTTGCAATTAACAGAACAAGAGTATATTTTGTTATTTACCATTCATCATATTGTGGCTGATGGTTGGTCAGCGGGAGTAATAATTCAAGAATTAGCTGTTCTTTATGAGTCTTTTTGTACAGGTAAAAGTTATGAATTACCAAGTTTAAGTATTCAATATGCTGATTTTGCAGTTTGGCAAAGAACACAGTTACAAACAGAAGTCTTTGCGGATCAAATGGAATACTGGAAACAGCAATTAAATGGTAATTTACCAGTATTAGAACTTCCTTTTGCTAAACCACGTCCCAAACAACAAACTTTTGCTGGTAAAAAGCAGATATTTACACTTTCTCCTGTTTTGAGCAATGAATTAAAATCTTTGAGTCAAAAACAAGGTGTAACGCTGTTTATGACTTTATTAGCAGCTTTTAAAACTCTGCTTTATCGTTATACCGGACAGGAAGATATTTTAATAGGTTCTCCTATTGCTAACCGTAACCGTCAGGAAATTGAAGGTTTAATTGGCTTTTTTGTGAATACTTTGGTATTGCGAACTCAATTTAAGGATAATCTGAGTTTTAGTGATTTATTAAAACAAGTTAGAGAAGTAACATTAGGAGCATACACCCATCAAGATTTACCCTTTGAATTATTAGTATCAGAACTACAACCACAACGTAATCTCAGTCATACTCCTTTATTCCAAGTTGCATTTGCTCTCCAAAATGCACCAGGAGAGGAATTGAAACTTGCGGGTTTAAATCTTATCCAAGAAGAGGTAGATACAGAAGCAGCTAAGTTTGACTTAAGTCTATTTTTAACAGAGAAAAATCAAGGCTTAATGGGAGTATGGGAATATAACAGCGATTTGTTTGATGCTGATACTATCTCTAGAATCCAAGGTCATTTTCAGACATTACTAGAGGGGATTATAGCCAATCCTGACCAAATGTTATGCCACCTGCCGATTTTAACTAAGGCAGAATTACAGCAATTATTTGTAGAAAGTAATAACACAGAATTTGAGTTACCATCTGTTTGTATTCATCAACTATTTGAAGCACAAGTAGAGAAAACACCTAATGCTGTTGCTGTAGTATTTGAAGGGCAACAGTTGACCTATCAAGAACTCAATCAAAGAGCTAATCAATTAGCCCATTACCTGCAAAAACTGGGAGTAAGTCCAGAGGTATTAGTGGGAATTTGTGTACAGCGATCGCTTGAAATGGTCATTAGTATCTTAGCAATTCTCAAAGCAGGTGGTGCTTACGTCCCTTTAGATCCAGTCTATCCACAAGAACGGTTAGCCTATATGTTGGCAGATGCCCAAGTTTCAGTGCTGTTAACCCAAAAACATCTATTGGAAACATTACCTGCACACAATGCTCAGACTGTATATCTAGACCAAGACGAAAATTTATTGATCACCCAAAGCACAGCTAACCCAATTAGCAATGCTACATCTGAAAATTTAGCTTATGTAATTTATACCTCCGGTTCTACAGGTCAGCCCAAAGGTGTGTTAATCAACCATAGTAATGTTGTTCGTTTGTTTACGACGGTACAGCCTTGGTACAACTTTCATCAACAGGATGTTTGGACACTGTTTCACTCCTATGCGTTTGACTTCTCGGTTTGGGAAATTTGGGGTGCTTTACTTTATGGTGGAAAACTTGTTGTTGTACCTTACTGGGTCAGCAGATCCCCTGAAGCATTTTATCAATTATTGTCTAAAGAGCAAGTTACAGTTTTAAATCAAACTCCCTCAGCATTTCGCCAACTGATTCAAATAGAGGAATCTGCTAGTGAGACTAAAAATTTAAATCTGCGTTTAGTGATCTTTGGTGGTGAAGCTTTAGACATCCAAAGTTTACAGCCTTGGTTTGCTCGTCATGGAGATAAATTGCCCCAATTGGTTAATATGTATGGGATTACAGAAACCACTGTTCATGTTACCTATCGCCCCTTAACTGTAGCTGATTTGCACACAACACCCAGTGTAATTGGTAGACCAATTCCTGATTTACAAGTCTATTTGTTAGATCAACATCAGCAACCAGTACCCATTGGCGTTCCTGGTGAAATGTATATTAGTGGCGCTGGTTTAGCTCGTGGTTATCTCAATCGCTCAGATATCACCAAAGACAGATTTATTGCTCACCCCTTGAGCAAGCAAGGTAAACTTTATAGGTCTGGTGATTTAGCCCGTTATTTACCTAATGGTGATATTGAATATTTAGGACGGATTGATCATCAGGTTAAACTACGGGGATTCCGCATTGAAATTGGGGAAATTGAGGTAGTAATTCATCAACACCCAAAAATCAGAGAAGTTGTAGTTATAGTTAGAGAAGACAGACAGGATGATAAACGTCTAGTTGCTTATATCGTTCCCCAATCAACAGATATTTCTGTATTAGAAATACGTAATTTTTTAAAGGCTAAACTACCAGATTACATGATACCCTCTGCCTTTGTAGTGTTAGGCAAATTCCCTCTTACACCCAATGGCAAAATTGACCGTCGCGCTTTATCTGCACCAGAAAATACTCAATTGGAAACAGATAATTTTGTGCTTCCTCGTTATCCAGTGGAAAAAGTTTTAGCTGCAATTTGGACTCAAGTTTTAGGTGTTTCTCAAGTTGGAATTTATGACAATTTCTTTGAACTCGGTGGACATTCTTTATTAGCAACTCAAGTTATTTCTCGGATTCGGAAAATCTTGAAAATAGATATATCATTACAACATTTATTTACATTTCCCACTATTGCCGAACTAGCTCAGGAAATTCAACAAATAAATAGTGAAAGTATTTCCACAATTACACCTGTTTCTCGTGATGGAAATTTACCTTTATCTTTTGCTCAAACTAGGTTATGGTTATTAGAACAACTTAACCCAGATAGCGGTATTTACAATATGCTGGCAGCAGTTCGCTTTGTGGGTGAGTTGAATATACAGGCATTAGAGAAAAGCATCAATGAAATTATTCGCCGTCATGAAGTTTTACGCACTAACTTTGTTTTAGTTGATGGGCAACCTTTACAGATAATTGTTGATGATGTCCAGTTAAAAATACCTGTAATTAATTTACAGAAATTGCCAAAAATTGCCCAAAAAGAAGCAATTAAATGTTATAGTGAAGAAGAAGTTAAACTACGATTTGATTTACAACAAGCACCATTATTAAGATGTAAGCTATTACAACTAGACCAACAAGAACACATCTTATTATTTACTATCCATCATATTGTTTTTGATGGTTGGTCAACGAGAATAATAATTAAAGAATTGGCAGCCCTCTATTCTGCTTTTAGCCAAAATCAAACTTCACATTTACCAAAATTACCTATTCAATATGCGGACTTTGCAGTTTGGCAACGTCAACATTTACAAGGTGAAAGACGAGAAACTCTACTCTCATATTGGCAGCAGCAATTAGCCAGTTTACCTGTTTTACAACTGCCTACAACTTGTCCTCGTGCAGAAGTGAAAACTAACCGGGGTGCTAGTCATACATTCTTGATACCTGTCACAATATCACAGCAATTACAACAGTTATCACGGCAAGAAAGTGTTACTTTATTTATGACACTGCTGGCCAGTTTTAAAATCTTATTGCAACGTTACAGCAACCAAGATGATATTGTTGTTGGTACAGATATTGCTAACAGAAATCAAGCAGAAATTGAATCCTTAATTGGCTTTTTTATTAACTTATTAGTTCTTCGCACTGACTTAACAGGAAATCCCACCTTCAGAGAATTATTACAACGAGTTCGCACCCAAACATTAGCAGCTTACGCTCATCAAGATTTACCCTTTGACGAGTTAGTGAGAGAATTACAACCTGAGCGTCAGGTAAGTAATACAGTACCATTCTTTCAAGTGTTGTTTGTCTTGCAAAATGTACCAAACTCAGCCTTAGAATTACCAGAACTCACTTTAGAATTATTAGAAATAGAAAGCAAAGTAGCCAGATTTGATTTAGCTCTATTCCTCACAGAAACCGAGCAAGGTATAGAAGGAAAATGGCAATATAACACCGATTTATTTGCTTTGGATACTATCACCGACTTAAGCAAACACTGGCAAATATTAATTAACAATATTATTACTCAACCTCAAAACCATATCAACACATTAGAAATGCTCACAGCAGCAGAAAAGGAACAACAAATCATGCAACAACAGGAACGTAAAGCAGCTAAAAGACAAAAATTCATGAGTATTGCGCCCAAAGCTGTTAATCTATCATTAGAGCAATTAATTAAAACAGATTATTTGCAAGCGGGAGAAAAATTTCCCCTCGTAATTCAGCCCCATAGTGCCGAAATTGATATCATATCTTGGACAGAAAATAACCGCCCATTTCTGGAAACAGAATTATTCAAACATGGAGCGATTTTATTTAGAGGTTTTGATATAAAATCAGTTTCAGAGTTTGAAAAATTCGCTCAAACAATTTCTCCTAATTTATTTGCTGAATATGGCGACTTACCCCGCACAGATGAAGGTGGTAAAGTTTATGGTTCTACTCCTTACCCAGCAGATAAAGCAATACTTTTTCACAATGAAAGTTCTCATTTACATTACTTCCCCTTAAAGATTTGGTTTTACTGTGTTCAACCTGCTGAACAAGGTGGAGAAACCCCAATTGTTGACTGTAGAAAAGCTTATAAATTGCTTAGTCATCAATTGCGAAACAAACTAGCTACCAAACAGTTAATGTATGTGAGAAACTATGCTGAAGGTTTAGATGTGAGTTGGCAGAATTTCTTTCAAACCACAGATAAAAAAGAAGTAGAAAATTATTGTCGTCAAGCAAAAATTGAATTTGAATGGTATAATGATAATAGTTTAGTTACTCGTCAAATTCGTCCAGCTTTAGCATTACATCCCCAAACTGGCGAACCTGTATTTTTTAACCAAATTCAATTACACCATATCTCTTATTTAGATACAGACGTGAGGAAATCTCTGTTATCTATATTTGGAGAGTCAAAATTACCTCGTAATGTTTACTTTGGTGACGGTACACCAATTACAGCCGCAGAAATTGCTGAAATTAATGCAGTTTATCAGCAATCACAAACTATCTTCCCTTGGCAAAAAGGCGACATTATCATGCTAGATAATATGCTGGCTGCTCACGCTAGAAATCCCTATTTGGGAGAGCGTAAAATCGTTGTCGCAATGGCAGAAATGATTAATAGTCAAGATATTAATACTCCCTAAGACCAATTTTATGTGAATTTGTAATTATCAAATTCATTTATTTATCGGCGTTTATCTGCGTGCATCTGCGTTTACAAAATCCTTCCTCAATATGCAAACTCAAGTAATTAGTGGTTTTCAACTTGCTCCTCAGCAAAAAAGACTGTGGCATTTACAACAAAATATTTCTGCTTTCTGCTCCCAATGTAGTATTTTAATTGACGGTAATCTCCAATCAGAGATACTCAAAAATACTATTCAGAAAATTGTCAGTTATCATGACATCCTGCGAACAAGCTTTTATTGTCCTCCCGGAGTAAAAACTCCAGTCATGGTAATTGCTGATAAGAGTGCATTTAATTGGCAATATCTAGATTTAACTGATTTATGTCAGGAAGATATTTCTCATCAAATCAACGAATTATTACAGCAATATCAAAATAAATCTCAAGATTCACCATTGAGTTTATGTTTAATAAAACAATCAGAAAATCAGCACATTTTAATTGTTTCACTACCTGCTTTGTGTGCAGATAATAGAACAAGTAAAAACTTGGTTAATCAAATTAGTCAAGGTTATAAACAACTTTCTCAAGGTAAAGAATTTACTGTAAATCCTGTACAGTATGTCCAATTCTCTGAATGGCAGAATCAATTACTTACAGATGAAGATGCAGCAGCAGCTAAAGAATATTGGCAACTACAAAATATTAACTCTTTATCAGCATTAAAATTACCTCATGAACAGACAAGAAAGAGTAATAAATTTATAACTGATAGATATAAGTTAACCATTAGCAAAGAATTATCTGATGCAATTAATGAATTTGCCCAAAGATATGATATAACTCCTGATATTATATTACTAGCTTGCTGGCAAATATTAATTTGGCGACTTACAGAAGAATCAGAAATTGTTATTGGTACAGCAGCTAGTCGCCGTGAATATGAAGAACTTAATGATGTACTTGGCTTATTAGCAACTTGGCTGCCAATTAAAACTAAATTTACTTCTAATTTAACTTTTATAGAGGTATTAACAACAGTAACTCACACATTAGAAAATGCGGCTGAATGGCAAGATTATTTTGTACCAGAAACTGTAGAAACTGATGGTTTGATAGCGTTTCCTATTGGTTTTGAATTTAATAATGTTTCTATTTTCAATTCTGAGAAGACAGGATTAAAATTCACTTTACAGGAAATTTACAGCGTTATTGAACCTTTTAAATTAAAACTCTCTTGTTTACAACACAATCAGAGTTTAGTTACTGAGTTTGATTATGATATTAATTGCTTTTCTCAATCAACAATTCAAAGATTAGCAAAAAATTTTCAAGCATTTTTGATAAATATTTTTGATAATCCAAATACATCTATCAGTCAATTAGAAATACTCAGCACTAGCGAACGTCAAAAATTACTAGTTGAATTTAATCAAACAACAGTTGATTATTCCCCAAGCAAATGTATTCATGAATTATTTGCAGAACAGGTAGAAAAAACACCTAATCAAGTTGCTGTGGTGTTTGAGAATGAAGAAATTACATATCAAGAATTAAACTGTAAAGTTAATCAATTAGCGCATTACTTACAGAAACTAGGAGTAAAAGCAGAAGTAATAGTAGGAATTTGCGTAGAGAGAAATCCCCAATTTATCATCTCTTTGTTAGCTGTTCTCAAAGCTGGTGGTGCTTACCTGCCATTAGATCCTAATCTTCCCCTAGAAGCCTTACAATTTCGCTTAGAAGATGCTCAAGTGTCAGTTTTGATTAGGGAAAAAGAAACAGAAAATAAAGAACAGTTTTTAAATATCACAGAAGTAAATTTAGAGCATGATTGGGCAATAATTTCTCAAGAAAGTACAGACAATCCTATTAACAACACTAAGCCAGAAAACTTAGTTTATATCATTTATACTTCCGGTTCTACTGGTAAACCTAAAGGTGTGGCAGTTGAACATCAACAATTGCTTAATTACTTATACGGGATTTTGCCAAAACTGCAACTTCCAAATAATGCCAGTTACGCAAGCGTTTCCACATTTGCCGCAGATTTAGGAAATACCGTCATTTTCCCTTGCTTGTGTAGTGGTGGCAGTCTGCATATTATATCTTGGCAACGTGCATCTGATCCGATAGCATTAGCTGATTATTTTCATCATCATTCTATTGACTGTTTAAAAATAGTTCCTTCTCATTTATCAGCTTTATTAACTTCCGAATGTTGGGAAATTTTACCCCATCAATTACTAATTCTCGGTGGTGAAGCTGCTGATTGGAATTTGATTGAGAAAATAGAAAACAATGCGCCCCATTGTCGAATTATTAATCACTATGGACCTACAGAAACAACTGTTGGTGTACTCACCTATTGCGTAGGAGAGAAAATTCAGGACACTGCAACAGTTCCCATTGGTAAACCTATTGCTAACACCCATGTTTATGTATTAGATGCAAATTTGCAATTAGTTCCTTTAGGGGTAGCAGGAGAATTATATATTGGTGGTGAATCTTTAGCGCGAGGATATTTAAATCAACCAGAATTAACCGCACAAAGGTTTATAAATTGTCAATTTGCTGATAGTCAAAAAAGATTATATAAAACAGGCGATCGCGTGCGTTATTTATCCAATGGTGATATAGAATTTCTTGGACGTATTGACGATCAAGTAAAAATTAGGGGCTACCGGATTGAACTAGGAGAAATATCAACAGCCCTAAATCAACACCCAGAAGTAAGAGAAAGTGCAGTTATTGTTAGGGAAGACATATCAACAGAAAAATGTCTTGTTGCCTATATAATTCTTAAAACTAACTCAGACTTAAATCATAACTTTCGTAACTTCTTAAAAAGAAAGTTACCAGAATATATGATACCTGGATCATTTGTTATTCTTAAATCATTACCTCTCACAGCTAATGGTAAATTAGATCGTCATGCTTTACCTGCACCAGAAGAATCAGTCAGCAGAGAAATAACCTTTATTGCTCCCCGTACTCCCGTAGAAGAAGTCTTAGCGGGTATTTGGGGACAATTATTAGGTAAAACACAGATTGGCATTAATGATAATTTCTTTAATTTAGGTGGACATTCGCTTTTAGCAACTCAAGTAATTTCTCGTATTCGTAATATTTTGGGAGTAGAAATTGCCTTAATAAAACTGTTTGAATCTGCAAATTTAGCAGCGTTAGCAACGCAGATTGAAATAGCAATTCAGGGTGAACAACAAGAAATTAAAACCATTACCTCCGTTTTTAGAAATCAAAAATTACCTCTATCTTTTGCTCAACAAAGATTGTGGTTTTTTGACCAATTTGAACCAGGTAGCTCATCATATAATCTACCTAGAGCAGTACGTTTACAGGGAAACCTGAATATAGAAGCACTTTCATCTAGTCTCAATGAAATTATGAGACGACATGAAATTTTGCGGACAAGTTTTGTCATCGCTGATGGGCAACCAATCCAGGTAATTTCTGATTCTGTAAATTTAAACTTACCAGTTGTAGATTTACAAAACATTCCCCAACAACAGCGAGAAATAGAACTATATAGCCTTGCTAATGAAGAAGCAAAAACCGGATTTGATCTCACCCAAGCATCATTATTAAGAGCGAAACTATTACAATTGGACGCGGAAGAATATGTAATTCTGCTGACGCTGCATCATATTGTTTCTGATGCTTGGTCAACAGATATCTTAATTAAAGAAGTAGCCGCGTTGTATACAGCTTTCTGTGCTGGTAAACCTTCTCCTTTACCACAATTACCTATACAATATGCTGACTTTGCAGTTTGGCAAAGACAATGGTTAGAAGGAGAAGGATTAAAAAATCAACTTGCTTATTGGCAACAGCAATTATCTGGTGAACTCCCGATATTGCAATTACCTACTGACCGTCCTCGTCCCAGCGTCCAAACTTATGCTGGTAAAACACTATCATTTGTTCTGCCAACAAGTTTAAGTGAAGGATTAAAAAATCTGTCAAAGCAAGAAGGTGTCACTTTATTTATGACCCTGTTGGCAGGGTTTAAAACTTTGCTGTATCGCTACACAAACCAAACTGATATTGTAGTTGGTTCACCTATTGCTAACAGGAACAGAGCAGAAATTGAAAATTTAATTGGCTTCTTTGTTAATACTTTAGTATTGCGGAGTAAACTATCTGGTAATCCTACTTTTCAGGATTTACTCAAACAAGTGCGGGAAGTAGCACTAGGGGCATACACTCATCAAGATTTGCCATTTGAAAAGTTGGTAGAAGAAATAAAACCAGAACGTAGTTTGAGCCATAATCCTTTGTTCCAGGTCATGTTTGTCCTGCAAAATGCTCCTAGAACTGCCTTAGAACTACCAGATTTAAATCTGTCAGTTTTGAATGTAAAGAGCGAAACTGCAACTTTTGATCTATGTCTGACAATGGAGGAATCAGAGCAAGGGTTAAGAGGGAATTTGGAGTATAACACCGACCTATTCAATGCAGAAAGAATGAATAGATTGGTTGGACATTTCCAAACCTTACTAGAAGGTATTATTAATAATGTTGAACAAAATTTAAGTAATTTACCTCTATTAACATCTGACGAAAAACAGCAGTTACTAGAGTGGGGAGAAAATCATAAATTAGGAGAAATACAACATAATTTATGTATTCATCAGTTATTTGAAGCCCAGGTGGAGAAAACACCTAATGCTGTAGCGGTAGTATTTGGAAATGAACAATTAACCTATCGGGAACTAAACCAGCAAGCTAACCAACTAGCACACTCTTTACAAAAGCTGGGAGTTAAACCAGAGGTATTAGTAGGGTTGTATGTAGAGCGTTCTTTAGAAATGGTAGTTGGTCTACTGGCTGTTCTCAAGGCTGGTAGTGCATACTTACCCCTTGATCCAGCTTATCCCCAAGAGCGAATCGCTTTCATGTTAGCTGATGCTAAAATTCCTCTAGTGTTGACACAACAAAAACTTGTAGCCGATTTACCAGCAAATTCAGCCCAAATTATCTATTTAGATAACCTCGTAACTCAAGAATCGAGAGAAAATCCTTATAGCGAAGTCAGAGCAGAAAATCTTGCTTATGTAATCTATACATCTGGTTCTACAGGACAATCTAAAGGTGTCATGATTCAACATCGTAGCCTGACAAATGCTTATTTAGCTTGGGAAAAAGCCTATCAACTAAGAACTACTGCAAGTTCCCATTTACAAATGGCTAGTTTCTCCTTTGATGTGTTTACCGGGGACTTAGTTCGCGCTCTTTGTTCTGGTGGCAAACTCGTCCTTTGTCCTCGTGACCTATTGTTAGAACCAGAAAAACTTTATGAGTTAATGCTGCGAGAAAAAATTGATTGTGCAGAATTTGTCCCAGCAGTATTAAGAAATTTAATTTCGTCCTTAGAACAGAACCAAAAGCGTCTAGATTTTATGCGACTAATAATTTGTGGTTCTGACAGTTGGTATGGGCAGGAATATGATAAATTTCGCCATTTTTGTGGAAATTCAACCCGGTTAATTAATTCCTTTGGTTTAACAGAAGCAACTATTGACAGTACCTATTTTGAAACACAAACAATAAACTTATCTGCTGAGCAATTAGTCCCCATTGGTTCCCCCTTTGCTAACACACAAATTTACATCCTCGATAGCTATTTTCAGCCTGTGCCTGTGGGAGTAATCGGAGAAATTCACATTGGTGGGGCTGGTGTAGCCAGGGGTTATTTATATCGGCCGGATTTAAGTGCTGAAAAATTTGTTCCTAATTTATTTAGTCAAAAATCAGGAGATATCCTTTACAAAACAGGAGATTTAGGGCATTATCTTGCTGATGGGCAAATTGAATTAGTTGGACGCATTGATAATCAAGTAAAAATTCGTGGTTTTCGTATTGAACTAGGCGAGATTGAATCAACCTTAAATCAACATCCAAATGTACAAGCAAATGTAGTGATAGTCCGGGAAGATAAACCCGGTAATCAAAGCTTGGTAGCTTATATAGTTAGCAACTCACAGCAAGAGATTGATCACCTTGAACTTCGCAGTTTTTTACAAGAAAAACTCCCTAGTTATATGCTACCAACGGCATTTGTCCCATTAGATAAACTGCCTTTAACTTCCAATGGAAAAGTAGACCGTAAAGCTTTACCCGCACCAGATATATCAATTGAATTAGGAACAAATTTTGTTCCACCCCGCACACCAACAGAACAGATAATAGCTGATATTTGGGCTGATATATTAGGGCTAGAACAAATAGGAATTTATAACAACTTCTTCGATTTAGGCGGACATTCACTTTTAGCTACGCAAGTTATTTCTCGATTGCGTGAAGCCTTCAAAATTGATTTACCTCTGCGTAGCTTATTTGAAAATCCTACTGTTAAAAATTTAGTGGAACAAATAGAAGCAATTTTGACGGTACAACAATTACAGGCTGTAAATCAGTACATGGCAGAAGACAGAGAGGAAATAGAACTATGAAAACGATTGAGCAATTTTTGTCTGACCTTTGCAGCCTGGATATAAAATTATGGGTAGAGGATGAGCGCCTGCGTTGTAGTGCGCCCAAAGAAGCCCTGACACTAGATATTAAAACAGAATTAGCTGCACGCAAAACTGAAATTATAGCTTTTATTAACCAAGCAAATCAAGCTTTCAAATCTACTCCAGAATCTATTCAACCTGCGTCACGTCAGGGAAATATGCCCCTGTCTTTTGCCCAGCAGCGACTGTGGTTTTTTAGCCAATTAGAACCAAATAGCAGTGCTTATAATATACCCGCAGCAGTCAGACTGACAGGTAAATTAAATGTAGCTGCATTGTCTAAAAGCATCAATGAAATTATCAGACGACATGAAATATTAAGAACTACATTTATTGTAGTAGATGGGGAAGCAATACAGGTAATTGGCAAAGGCGAAAACTTTACTTTCCCAGTTATAAATTTACAGGAAATTGCGGAAGATAACCAACAACAAGAAGTTCAAAATTTAGCTGTATTAGAAGCTCAAAAACCCTTTGACTTAGTACAAGATTTATTAATCAGATCCAGTTTAATCCAACTATCAGAAACAGAAAACGTAATATTGTTGACCATGCACCATATAGTTTCTGATGGTTGGTCTACGGGGATATTCATTAAAGAACTCACTGCACTTTATACAGCTTTTTCTAAAGGTCTACATTCTCCACTTTCAGAGTTATCAATTCAGTATGCTGACTTTGCTATTTGGCAAAGAAAATGGTTGCAAGGTGAGGTGCTACAAACCCAAATCAATTACTGGAAACAGCAGCTAGATGGTAATTTACCTATTTTAGAATTACCAATTGATAAACCTCGTCCAGCAATTCAATTTAACAATGGTGCAAAGCAGCCTTTCCAATTATCTCAATCCTTAACTGAGAAACTCAAAGACCTGTCAAAACAGGAGGGAGTTACCTTATTTATGACTCTGCTGGCAGCTTTTAAAGTATTACTATATCGTTACACCCAGCAGGAAGATATTATAGTTGGTACTCCCATTGCTAACCGCAATCGTGCAGAAATTGAAGGGTTAATTGGCTTTTTTGTCAATACTTTGGTACTGAGGACAAATCTTAGCAATAACCCTACTTTTAAGAAATTGTTGCAACAGGTACGCGAAGTAACTTTAGATGCTTATGCTCATCAAGATTTACCTTTTGAAAAATTGGTAGAAGAACTACAAATCAAGCGTGATTTAACTCATAATCCCTTGTTTCAAGTAATGTTCGTTCTGCAAAATGCACCCACCGAAGTTATTGAGTTACCCGAATTAAGTCTAGAAATATTAAAAGCAGAAAAAAACACTGCTAACTTTGATTTAACGCTCTCACTGACAGAAACCGAGGCAGGATTAAAGGGAGATTTAGAATACAACACAGATATATTTGATGCTGACAAAATTACCCGAATGTTGGGGCATTTACAAGTATTGTTAGAAGGAATTGTTACTGACTCTAAACAGTGCCTATCAGAACTGCCATTATTAACAGCAAATGAACAACATCAATTATTAATAGAGTGGAATAATACAAAAATTAATTATCCTCAATACCAATGTATTCATCAATTATTTGAAGCTCAGGTAGAGAAAACACCTGATGCTGTAGCAGTGGTATTTGAAAATCAGCAATTAACCTATCAAGAACTTAACACTAAAGCAAATCAACTCGCTCATTACTTGCAAAAACTGGGAGTAAAACCAGAGATATTAGTGGGGATTTGTGTAGAGCGATCGCTGGAGATGGTGATAGCTATACTAGGGATTTTGAAAGCAGGTGGTGCTTACGTCCCCCTAGATCCAGAGTATCCGCAGGAACGCCTAGCTTATATGCTGGAAGATTCCCAGGTGAAAGTATTACTCACTCAAGAAAAATTATTAACTCAAATTGCTGACAGCCAAATTAAAACTATTTGTTTAGATAGTGACTGGCAAGAAATCAGCAAAGAAGAAATTAGTAACTTAGCTAGTTTTTTAGCATGGGAAAATACTGCTTATGTAATTTATACTTCAGGTTCTACGGGAAAACCAAAAGGAGCAATGAACACCCATCAAGGTATTTGCAATCGCTTACTATGGATGCAATCAGCCTACAAACTGAATGAAGCAGACCGAGTATTGCAAAAAACGCCATTTAGTTTTGATGTTTCTGTATGGGAGTTCTTTTGGCCGCTGTTGAATGGTGCAAGTTTAGTTATTGCTAAACCTGGAGGACATCGCGATCGCTCTTATCTCATAGACTTAATTTGTCAGGAGCAAATTACTACTCTGCACTTTGTCCCTTCAATGCTGCAAGTTTTTCTCGGTAGTGAAAATGTCGAAAAATGCAGCAGCCTCAAGCGAGTTATTTGTAGTGGAGAAGAATTATCCCTGGATTTACAAACAAGATTTTTTCAACGTTTAAACTGCGAATTACATAACTTATATGGTCCGACAGAAGCAGCTATAGATGTAACTTTTTGGCAATGTTACCAAAATAGCGATTGGCAAACAGTGCCTCTTGGTCAACCGATTTCTAATACCCAAATCTATATTCTTGATTCTCATTTACAACCAGTACCTATAGGTATTCCTGGAGAACTTTACATTGGTGGTGCTGGATTAGCTAGAGGTTATTGGAATCGTCCTGAACTAACAGCAGAAAAATTTATTCCTAACTTATTTAGTAATCAAACAGGTTCACGTCTTTACAAAACAGGTGATTTAGCTCGTTATTTACCAGATGGCAACATTGAATATTTAGGAAGAATAGATCATCAAGTTAAAATTCGTGGTTTTCGCATTGAATTAGGAGAAATTGAAGCAGTATTAAATCAACATCCCGATGTGCAAACAAATATTGTATTTGTGCAGAAAGATGAACTCAATTTAAAATGTTTAATCGCTTATATAGTTCCTAATTTAGACACAAAAATCACAACTACTAATTTACAGTCTTATCTAAAAGAAAAATTAGCTGGGTATATGATCCCCTCAGCTTTTGTCATCTTAGATAAATTACCACTGACACCCAACGGTAAAATTGACCGTCAAGCATTACCAAAACCTTCTAATTTACGACCAGAATTAGCCGTTACTTATGTTCAACCGCAAACAGAAATAGAAAAGGCGATCGCTCATATTTGGCAAAAATCTCTACATCTATCAGATATCGGTCTTCACGATAACTTTTTTGAAATTGGTGGACATTCCCTACTGTTAATTCAAGTACATAGTCAATTACAACAAATCTGTTCTCACAATTTAACAGTTATGGATATGTTCAGATATCCAAATATTCATGATTTAGCACAATTTTTAACCAGCACCAATTCCCAAAACCAAATATTTAACGATGAGCAAAAAACCATAGACAACCATCAAATCAGTAAAAACAAACAAAAAGAACGTCGTCAAAAAATGCAAAAAATTCGCAATATTTAAGGATATTTAGAGGTAACACAATGACAGACTCAGTAGAAAATTACAACTTTCATGGTTCAGAAATAGCCATCATTGGTATGAGCGGACGTTTCCCCGGTGCTAAAAATCTTGATGAATTTTGGCAGGATATAAAAAATGGTAATCACTCAATTTCATCTTTCACCAAAAAAGAATTATTAGCTGCTGGTGTAGATGCTAAATTATTGAATAATCCCAATTATATTAAAGCAGGTGGGATATTAGCTGATGCTGAATTTTTTGATGCTGAATTTTTTGGATTTAACCCCAAAGAAGCAGAAGTTACTGATATTCAACATCGTGTTTTTTTAGAATGTGCTTGGCAAGCCTTAGAAAATTCTGGTTACAGTTCTGAAAATTATCCAGGTTTAATAGGAGTTTATGCAGGTAGTAACTTAAATGGGTATTTACTTCATATTTATTCCCATCCTGAAATACTTAATTCTGTAAATTCCCAACAAATAACTATTGGTGGTGATAAGGATTATTTAACGACAAAAGTTTCCTATAAATTAAATTTAACTGGTCCTAGTTATACAATTCAAACAGCTTGTTCAACTTCATTAGTTGCGGTTCATTTAGCTTGTCAAAGTTTACTATCTGGAGAATGTGATTTAGCTTTAGCCGGTGGAGTTGCTATTAATGCTAAACGTAAACAAGGTTATTTATATAAAGAAGGTGGCGTTAATTCTCCCGATGGATATTGTCGCGCTTTCGATGCCAAAGCCCAAGGAACTGTAGGAGGTGAAGGTGTAGGTATTGTTGTTTTAAAAAGATTAGAAGATGCTTTACAAGACAATGATACTATTCATGCCATTATTAAAGGTTCTGCTATTAATAATGATGGCGCAAACAAAGTTAGTTACACGGCACCGCGAATTGAAGGACAAGCGAAAGTAATTAGAACCGCCCAAATAGTCGCCGAAGTAGAAGCGGAAACAATTACTTGTATAGAAGCACACGGTACAGGCACATCTCTAGGTGATCCTATTGAAATAGCAGCCTTAACTCAAGCTTTTTCAGCAACTACAGAGAAAAAAGAATTTTGTGCTGTAGCTTCCGTCAAAACCAATATCGGACATTTAGACGCAGCAGCAGGAATAGCAGGTTTAATTAAAACCGTTTTAGCACTAAAACATAAACAAATACCGCCTAATCTGCACTTTGAAAAACCAAATCCGCAAATTGATTTTAACAATAGTCCTTTTTATGTCAATACTATTCTCAAAGACTGGGAAGTTAACGGTATTCCCCGCCGCGCCGGTGTCAGTTCCTTTGGTATTGGTGGCACTAATGCTCATGTAATTTTAGAAGAAGCTCCCCCCGTAGAAACTATTGCGTCTGCTCGCAACTGGCAACTTTTGACACTTTCAGCTAAAACCCCCACAGCCTTAGAAACAGCTACCGCAAACTTAGCAATTCATTTACAACAAAATCCACATTTGCATCTAAGTGATGTTGCTTATACACTACAGGTGGGGCGTAAAATATTTGACTATCGGCAGATGTTAGTTTGCCAAAATTCTGAGCAAGCAGTCCAGTTATTAACATCAAAAAAAGGGGTATTAAGCCATCATCAAAAGTCCTGTAAGCGTTCGTTAGTGTTCATGTTTCCCGGTCAGGGAGCGCAGTATGTCAACATGGCAGCGGAACTTTATCAAACAGAATCCGTATTTGCTAACCACATTAACAGATGTGCTGAATTGCTCAAACCCCATTTAGGCTTAGATATACGTGAAGTTATTTATCCAACAGATAGCCAAGTAGTATCACAGATAAATGAAACAGCTTTAACTCAGCCAGCACTATTTGTCATTGAATACGCCTTAGCGCAACTATGGATGAGTTGGGGGGTGCATCCAGAAGTCATGATAGGTAACAGTATTGGTGAATACGTTGCAGCTACACTCGCTGGCGTTTTCTCCTTAGCCGATGCTTTGATGCTGGTAGCACATCGGGGAAAACTCATGCAGCAGTTACCGAAAGGGGCGATGCTTTCCGTAGCAATACCAGCTTCTGAAGTAAAAAATTTCTTAGGAGACGGACTTTCTCTAGCTGTGAATAACGCTCCTTCTACCTGTGTAGTTGCAGGTACAGATTCAGCAATTGCAGAGTTACAAGCAAAGTTACAAGCACAAGGAATAAATTGCCGGCAATTGCATACCTCTCATGCGTTCCATTCTCAGATGATGGAAGCTATCATTAATCCATTTATTGAACTGTTAGCAAAAGTAACTTTTAATCCTCCCCAAATTCCTTTTATTTCTAATGTTACTGGGGTATTGATTACTACAGAACAAGTCACAGATCCTCATTATTGGGCTAAACATTTACGGCAAACTGTACTGTTTAATGAAGGCATAATTGAGTTAATTAAACAACCAGAAAGAATTTTCTTGGAGGTTGGACCAGGAAGAACTTTGAGTAGTTTGGTAAAGCAACATCAAAACCAGGAAATAGTTACTTTAACTTCTGCTCGTCATCCTCAAGAAACACAGTCAGATACTGCTTTTATTCTCACTACTTTAGGTAGACTTTGGTTGTTAGGAGTCAAAATTAATTGGTCTAGTTTTTATGAACAAGAGCAACGTTTTCATATTCCTTTACCTACCTATCCTTTTGAACGCAAACCTTATTTAATTTCACTCAATCAACAGACAGAAATTAAAGTTAATCATGAGGAAAAATTAGATATTCCTAAATGGTTTTATACTCCCACTTGGAAACAGTCTTTACCCGTTATTACTTCTCAATTGGGTACAAAAAATTCCTGTTATTTAGTATTTGCTGATGATTGTCAAATCGGTTCAGCAATAGTCAAGCGGCTAGAGTTAGAAAATCAAAATCCTATTAGTGTATTGGTAGGTGAGCAGTTTGCCAAAATCGGTACAAACGCTTATACAATTAATCCCCAAAATCCACAAGATTATCATGCGTTAATTGTTGATCTGCGTGATCATAATTTAATTCCCGATTGTATTTTCCATTGTTGGAGTATTACACCCAATGCTAACCTGAAAACAGGTAGTGAGTTTTTTAACAGATGTCAAGAGTTAGGTTTTTATAGTCTGTTGTTTTTAACTCAAGCTCTTGATAAACAGGTTATTAATCAGCCTCTGAAACTCATCACTGTTACCAACAATTTACATGATGTTACAGGGAATGAAAAATTAGCTCCTGAAAAATCCACAATTTTAGCTGCTTCTCAAGTAATTCCCCAGGAATATATTAATATTAGTTGTCAAAATATTGATATATTAATTAGTGATTCAGATCATCAAATTGATGCTAGAATCATAGATAAGTTACTAGCAGAACTAACAAGGAATAGCACAGATTTAATAGTTGCTTATCGTGGTCATCATCGCTGGGTAAAAACCTTTGAATCGGTTAATATAGCTGAAGCGGAAAATAAAATCAGTCCATTAAGAGAACAAGGTGTTTATTTAATTACTGGTGGACTGGGTGGAGTTGGTTTAGTCGTAGCAGAATATTTAGCGAAGACAGTAAAAGCCAAACTAATTTTAATCAGTCGTTCTGGTTTACCAGATAAAAATTTATGGTTACAGTGGTTAGAAAACCATGATCAAGAAGATAGTATTAGCCGCAAGATTAGGCAAGTACAAACATTAGAAAAACTTGGATCTGAGGTTTTGGTGATTAGTGCTGATGTAGCTAATGAAGGGCAAATGCAACAAGCGATCGCTCAAGCTACTCAACATTTTGATAAAATTAATGGCGTAATTCATTGTGCAGGAGATTTACAAAAATCCATTTTTAAACCAATACAAGCAACAACTATTAACCAATGCCAAAAACATTTTCAAGCTAAAGTAAATGGCACTTATGTATTAACAAAACTTTTCCAGAATCACCCACTAGATTTTTGTATCTTCACCTCATCTCTAGCTGCTATCTTAGGAGGACTAAACTTTGCAGCCTACTCAGCAGCTAATCTATTTATAGATGCCTTTGTTCATCAACAAAACCAAATTAGTAACGTTAATTGGAGTAGTATTAACTGGGATGGCTGGCAATTTTCCGAGACTACAGAAACATCTAATAGTATCAATACTACAGAAGGACAAGATGCTTTTACCACAATTTTTAATCTCAATCATATTTCCCAAATTTTAGTTTCTACCACCGATTTAAAAACACGTATTCATAAATGGGTAGAACTGCAAAATATTAAATATCAACCTCAAGAAAATAATTCTTCTGGACAATATTCTAGACCAAACTTAGTGAATACTTATGTTCAGCCTCACAGCGAAATTGAACAGATTATTACTAATATTTGGCAAGAGATTTTAGGTATTAATCAAATTGGCATTCATGATAACTTTTTTGAATTAGGTGGACATTCACTATTAGCTACTCAACTCATTGCTCACCTGCGCCAAAAATTACAAATTGAAATCCCCTTACAGCAAATATTCGCTAGTTCTACCATTGCTGAACAAGCTACGGAAATCGAAAACATCAAATCTCAAACATCTAACCTGAAAATTGAGACAATTACCAAAATAAATAGAGAAAACGCCCCTGATATTTCTGTAACCATTGATAAATTTACAGATGCAGAAATTGATTTACTTCTCAAACAATTAGCAACCTTAAATTATGTATAGTTATGAACACAACCTTTAATGAAATATCCCAACTTAATCCAGCAGAAAAACGCGAAATTCTAGCTCAAATACTGGAAAAGCAAGCTATTAAACCTCAGTATTTCCCTCTATCCTTTGCTCAACAAAGACTGTGGTTTGTAGAACAAATACAACCAGGAAATTCTAGCTATAATATTCTGTTAGCTATTCGCTTACAAGGAGCGTTAAATTTAACCTACCTAGAAAAAAGTTTTCAAGAAATAATTTCACGGCATGAAATATTACGAACTAGCTTTATTGCTGTCAAAGGTGAACCTCAACAAGTTATTTACCCTGACTTACCACTAAAATTAACAATTTTAGATATTCAAGAACTACCAATAGCAGCACAAGAACAGGAAATCAAAAACTTAGTTTTTCAAGAGTCACAACAACCCTTTGATTTAACTCAAATTCCTTTATTGCGAGTAAAAATTTTACAACTTAATCTTCAAGAATTTGTATTAGTTTTGACTATGCACCATATTATTACTGATGCTTGGTCAATAGAAATATTTGTGAAAGAATTAATTACACTTTATCAAGGATTTTCTAATCAGCAACCTGCAAATTTACCAGAGTTACCAATTCAATATGCAGATTTTGCTGTTTGGCAAAGAAAGCATTTGACAGGGAAAGTATTAGAAACTCACCTGAATTATTGGCAACAACAACTGGCTAATAATTTACCCGAATTAAAACTACCAACCGACTATCCACGTCCAGAAATACCTACTTATCAAGGAGCAAAAAAGACTTTAGTAATTAGTCAAGATTTTACTGAAAAAATTAAAAAGGTCAGCCTTGAGTTAGGCAGTACCATATTTATGACGCTGTTAGCAGCATTTGAAATTTTATTACATTATTATAGCCATCAAGAAGAAATTGTTGTGGGCATTGATGTAGCCAATCGTAATAGAGCCGAAACTGAAAGATTGATTGGCTTTTTTGTCAATCAATTAGTATTACGGATATCTGTAGCTGAAAATCCAACTTTTCAGGAATTATTACAACGGGTAAAGTCAGTTACTTTAGATGCTTTCTCTCACCAAGATTTACCTTTTGATTTACTTGTCAATACTTTTAACCCCAAACGTAACCTCACCAGTTCTCCATTTTTTCAAGTGAAGGTAGTTCTAGAAACTATTCATCCTACATCTTTTTATTTTCCAGAATTAACAATTAATCCTATTGCCAATCCTAGTATTCAAACTCAACTAGATTTACTGTTGAGAATAAAAGAAACAGACCAGGGAATCATTGCTAATTTTGAATACAGCACAGATTTATTTACTGAATCTACTATTATCAGAATGATGAATAATTGGCAGGATATTTTACATCAAGTAATCGGCAAACCAGATATGGAATTAGTCGCATTAGTCAATCAATTAAAAACAGCCGATTTACAACAAGATACTCAGGACAATATCAAGCATAAACAAGAATTTCAACAAAAACTTAAAACAGTTAAAAGAAAAATTAGCAACAATATATAACCATGAAAAAACTAGAACTAAAAAATCTTCAGCGTCGAGTTGTCAATTCACAGTTACAATCACTAATTACAACGGAAACTTTTAACCATACTGAAAGTCTACCTTTAGTAATTAAACCCACAGTTGATCACATTGATTTACCAGATTGGTTAATTCTCAATCAGGATTTTATTCAGAAACAACTACTCAAATATGGTGCTATTCTTTTTCGAGGATTCAATATTGATACACCAGCTATATTTGAAAAATTCGGTTTAGCTATTTGTCAAGAACTTTTCCACGAAAATGGCGAACACCCCCGCGAAACAGTCAGCGGAAAAGTTTACACCCCAGTATTTTATCCGGCTGATAGAAAACTGTTATGGCATAATGAAAACTCTTTTAATCATCAATTTCCTTTAAAAATTATGTTTGGTTGTCGTCAACCAGCACAGCAGGGAGGAGAAACACCGATTGTTGATAGTCGCCAAGTTTTTCAATTAATAGATCCTAAAATTCGTGATATATTTATTGAGAAACAAGTTATGTATGTTCGCAATTATGGTGATGGATTAGGGTTAGATTGGCAAACAGTATTTCAAACCCAAAATCAGGCAAAAGTTGAAAAAAGATTCTCCCAAAATGCGATCAAATTTGTATGGAAATCAGAAAATCGGCTGCGGACTCTTTCTATTCGTCCGGCTGTAATTAAACATCCTCAAACCGGAGAATTATCTTGGTTTAATCAAGCTCAACATTGGCATCCTGCTTGTTTAGATTCGATAACTAGAGAAACCCTATTTGCATCTTTTAAACCAGAAGATTTACCCAGAAATTGTTACTACGGTGATGGTACTCCCATTGAAGACTCAATCATGGAAGAAATTTGTGGCGTTTATCAACAATTAGAAGTAACTTTTCCTTGGGAAAAAGGAGATGTTTTACTACTAGATAATATTTTAGCTGCCCACGCTAGAAACCCCTTTGTGGGGGAAAGGAAATTATTAGTAGCAATGGGTGAAATGACAGATTATACACAAATTGGATATTAAATATAGTTAGAAAAGGATAGTTAAACAATGCTAACTCAAATTCAAGGATTTCAACTTTCACCACAGCAGCAACATTTGTGCAAATTACAACAAGATGATTATGTTTATCGTGCTTTAGGTGCAGTTCTTATAGAAGGTAATCTACAACTTTATGTCTTTAAACAAGCCCTGCAAAAAGTTGTGGCTAGAAATGAAATACTCCGGACTCACTTTTATCTCCCCCAAGGAATTAAAATTCCTAGTCAGGTAATAAATAGTAGCAATGCTTTCTTATTTACAGAGGATAAATTACGAAGAAATCACAATTTACAGCAAGTAATAGATGAGTTATTACTTGAAGCAAAAAATCAGCCTTGCGACTTAGAAACAGGTTACTTATTTTCTACCAGATTAGTGCAAACTGGCCAAAATCAATATGTTTTATTGATTAGTTTACCGTCTTTATGTGCAGATACCAAAACTTTAAACAATTTAGTTGCAGAAATAAGCAGTTGCTATACTGGCATTTTAGAAGGTTATGATCTTGTAGATGAACCTTTACAATATGCTGATATTGCAACATGGTTAAATGAATTATTAGCAGCAGAAGAAACAAATTTAGGAAGAAAGTATTGGCAAAAAATAGATATTTCCACAATTAGAAATTGCCAAATTATTCATGATCAACAACTAGATAAAACAGCAAAATTTAAACCGCAATTGATCAACTTACAACTTGATCAACAATTAGCTAGACAAATAAACCAAACTGCTAATAGTTGTCAAACTACAACATCTGTATTTTTATTAACTTGTTGGTTAATTCTCCTATGGCGTTTAACTGGTAATTCTGATTTAATTATTGGTACTTACTTTGACGGACGCAATTATGATGAATTAAAATGTAGCTTAGGTTTGTTTGCTAAATATTTACCTGTAACTTGTAATCTAGAAGATGAAAAATACTTTTATGAAGTATTAAATCTGGTTAAAGAAATTACTAGCGAAGTGTCAGATTACCAAGAAAGTTTTGATTGGGAAACTGCGGTAAATAACCAGAAGCAAGAAATTGAAAAACCATTTTTCCCCTTCTCTTTTGAGTTTATAGAAACACCAGCAAAGCATATATCTGGAGAAATATCACTGTCACTGTATCAGCATTGTGTTTATTTAGAACCCTTTGAAGTTAAACTTGCTGGTGTTGGTAAATTTAATGAACAGCTAAAAGTTGAATTTCATTATGATAGTAGTTTATTCACAAAAGCCAATATAGAAAATATTGCCGATCAATTTGCAACTTTGTTAGCAAGTGCTATTGAAAATCCTCAACTAAATATTTCCTGTCTTAATCTTCTTTCGGAATCACAAAAACAGCAACTTTTAATTAATTTCAATCATACCAAAACACCAGAATTACCATATAATTGTATTCATGATTGGTTTGCAGTCCAATGTCAGCAGACACCAGATCATATTGCAGTTGTTTATGAAAATCAAAAACTCACCTATCAAGAATTAAATAATAGTGCTAACCAACTAGCGCATTATTTAAGAAGTCTAGGAGTAGGTACAGAAACCCTCATCGGAATATGTATAGAACGTTCTCCTTTAATGGTGATTGCTGTTTTAGGTATTCTCAAAGCTGGTGCAGCTTATGTACCCATTGATCCCAATTATCCCCCAGAAAGAAAAGCGTTTATTTTGGCAGATACACAAATGCCATTATTGCTAACTCAAGCCAGTTTAGCAGCAGATTTACAGACAAATAATATGACAACTATTTGTTTAGATAATGATTGGCATATCATCAACAAACAACCGCAAAACAACCCAATTCATAACACTAATAGTCATAACCTTGCTTATGTAATTTATACTTCTGGTTCTACTGGTAAACCCAAGGGAACGTTAATTTCTCATGCGGGTTTAGTTAATTATTTGCAATGGTGTACAAAGGCATATAAAGTTGATCAAGGTTCGGGAACTTTGGTACATTCTTCTTTAGGATTTGACTTAACTATTACCAGTTTATTTTCTCCTTTGGTGGTAGGTAGTCAAGTAGAACTATTACCAGAAAATCAAAGCATAGAAAATCTAGCGCAAATTCTCATTCAAAGAAATAATTTGAGCTTAGTAAAAATCACTCCTGCTCATTTAGAATTACTCAGTCAACAACTATCACCAGAGGAAGTATCAGATAGGACTAATGCTTTTATTATTGGTGGGGAAAATTTAACCACACAACATATTAATTTTTGGCAAAAATTTGCCCCAGAAACAATTTTAATTAATGAATATGGTCCAACAGAAACTGTTGTTGGTTGCTGCATTTATCAAGTATCACAACAGGATAATTATTTAGGTTCTATTCCTATTGGTCATCCCATTGCGAATACCGAACTTTATGTTTTAGACCAATATTTACAGCCAGTACCGAAAGGGGTAATAGGTGAATTATATATTGGTGGTGCGGGACTAGCGCGGGGTTATCTCAACCAACCAGAATTAACAGCACAAAAGTTTATTCCCCATCCTTTTAGTAATGAACTAGGAGCGCGTTTATATAAAACTGGTGATCATGTGCGTTTCCGAATAGATGGGAATTTAGAATTTTTGGGACGCTTGGATGATCAAGTTAAATTGAGAGGTTTTCGCATTGAATTAGGAGAAATAGAATCTTTACTTTCCTTACATCCAACTGTGCAAGATGCAGTGGTAATGGTAAGAGAAGATGTAGCTGGAGATCAACGTTTAGTTGCTTATTTGGTTATTAAAAAAGATGATTCTTTCTCTATTTCTAATTTGCGGAGTTTCTTGCAAGAAAAACTTCCAGATTATATGATTCCTACAGCTTTTGTACCTTTAGAAAAGTTACCTTTAACAAGTAATGGAAAAATAAATAGAAAGGTACTTCCTGCACCAGATCAGTTAAATGCAGAGGTGAAAGAATCTTTTATTGCTCCCCGTAATTCTCTGGAAGAACAGTTAACAAATATATGGGCAGAAGTCCTAAAAATAGAAAAAGTTGGTCTTTACAATAACTTTTTTAGCTTAGGTGGACATTCCCTATTAGTGACACAGTTGATATCAAAAATGCGTGATGATCTGGGTGTGGAATTAGTGATACAGGATGTGTTTAATCATCCCACTGTAGCTGATATAGCCGTGATTGTCACCCAAAAATTAGCCCAAGATATAGATGAAGACATTTTAGCGCGATCGCTTGCGGAACTAGAACAATTATCAGACGCAGATATCCAATTAATTACCCAAGGTTAAAAATTATATGAGTAATCTCCTCCAAAAAATTGCTGAACTTTCTCCCGAAAAACGTCAACTACTGCTACAAAAACTTAATCAACAACAAGGTAAAATTTCACCTGTCAAAATTCAACCTCAAAGTCGAGATACCAAGACATTTCCTTTATCTTTTGCTCAACAAAGGCTATGGTTTTTTAGTCAATTAGAACCAGAAAGCAGTGCTTATAATATTCCTACTGCTATCCAACTAACAGGAAATCTGAATATATCAGCCTTAGAAAATAGCATTAATCAAATAGTGCATCGTCATCACATTTTACGCACTAACTTTCAGGTTATCAACGGTGAACCAGTCCAGATAATTCGGGCAGAAACGAACCTAAAAATACCCATAATTGACTTAGAAAATATTCCTGATAACACAAGAGAAATAGAAGCCATTCGTTTAGCCAAAATCGAAGCAGAAAAACCCTTTAACCTAGAAAAAGATTCACTTTTGCGTGTTAATTTATTACGTCTTTGTGAAACAAATTATGTAATTTTATTCACCATGCACCACATCATTTCTGATGGTTGGTCAACAGGAATACTTATCCGGGAGTTGACAACATTTTACAAAGCTTTTAATAGTAGCCAAAAATGCAATTTACCTGAATTACCTATTCAATATGTAGATTTTGCAGTTTGGCAACATCAATATTTACAAGGAGACATTTTACAAACTCAATTAAATTATTGGAAACAACAGTTAAGCGGTAATTTACCCATATTAGAATTACCTACAGATCGTCCACGTCCTGCAATTCAAACAGACCGAGGTACAAGCCAATCCTTTACCATTTCTCCATCCCTAACAGCAGCATTAAAAAACCTTTCCCAGCAGGAAGAAGTTACTTTATTTATGACCTTGCTGGCAGCATTTAAAGTATTATTAAATCGCTATACTCAGCAAAATGATATTCTTATTGGTACTCCCATTGCTAACCGTAACCGTTCGGAAATAGAAGGATTAATTGGGTTTTTTATTAATACTCTAGTTCTCAGAAGTAACTTAAAAAGAAATCCTACTTTTCAACAACTTTTAACCCAAATTAAAAAAACAACCTTAGCAGCTTATAATCATCAAGATTTGCCCTTTGAACAATTAGTAGAAGAACTGCAACCGGAAAGAGATTTAAGCCATAGTTCTCTATTTCAGGTTATGTTTATTCTGCAAAACGCACCGAAAGAAGTTTTACATTTACCAGATTTAATCCTCAAACCTTTGCAAGTAGAAAAGAAAACCGCCAACTTTGATTTAACTCTCTCAATGGTTGAAACAGAAACAGGACTAAGAGGTTCATTGGAATATAACACCGATTTATTTGATGATGACAGAATTACCCGAATGTTGGCACACTTCCAAACATTATTAGCGGGTATTGTAGCTTATCCCCAGCAAAATATTTCTGAATTACCCCTATTAACAACATCAGAACAGCAGCAAATTTTCTTAACTGGAAATACTCATAAAATCTCTATTCCTAAAACGTGCATCCATAAATTATTTGAAGCACAAGTAACTAAAAATCCTGACGCAGTAGCAGTAGTTTTTGAAGAAAAACAATTAACTTATCGAGAACTTAACCAACGTGCTAACCAACTAGCAAACTACTTACAAAAACAAGGAGTTAAACCAGAAATTTTAGTAGGAATTTGTTTAGAACGTTCCCTAGAATTAGTGGTAGGAGTGCTGGGAATTCTCAAAGCAGGTGGAGCATATCTACCAATTGATCCAGCATATCCCCAAGAGCGTTTAACATATATGTTAACAGATGCTCAAGTATCAATTATCCTCACCCAAAAACAACTATTAGCAGTTTTACCAGATGAGAATAGACAAACTATTTGTATTGATTCTGACTGGCAAAAAATTAGTAAAGAATCATTAGAAAATCCTGTGAATCAGGTAAATCTAAATCATCTTGCTTATGTGATTTATACCTCTGGTTCTACAGGTAAATCTAAAGGAGTAATGATTGAACATCGCAATTTAGTAAATGCTTATTTTGCTTGGGAGGAAGCTTATAAATTACCAGCTATTACTGCACATTTACAAATGGCTAGTTTCTCCTTTGATGTTTTTTCAGGTGACTTAGTTCGCGCTCTTTGTTCTGGTGCTAAATTGGTAATTTGTCGCCGTCAACTCCTACTAGAACCTGATCAACTTTATCAACTAATGCTGCAAGAAAAAGTAGAATGTGCAGAATTTGTTCCCGGAGTATTAAGAAACTTAATTCAATATTTAGAACAAACTCAACAACGTCTTGACTTTCTAAAGTTACTAATTTGTGGTTCTGATAGTTGGTATATTCAAGAATATGATAAATTCCGTCAATATTGCGGTGATAAAACTAGATTAATTAATTCCTTTGGCTTAACAGAAGTAACTATTGATAGTACCTATTTTGAAACAGATACAACTAATTTATCTCAATTATCTAAACATCAATTAGTACCGATAGGAAAACCTTTTGCTAATACCCAAATTTATATTTTAGACCAAGATTTACAACCTTTACCTGTAGGTATTTCCGGTGAAATCTATATTAGTGGTGCTGGTTTAGCGCGGGGTTATTTACATAAACCAGAATTAACAGCCAGTAAATTTATACCGAATCCTTTTTGTGAAGACACAGGAAGTTTTTTATATAAAACAGGTGATTTAGGAAAATGGCTTCAAGATGGAAATATTGAATTGATTGGTAGAACTGATAACCAAGTTAAATTAAGAGGTTTCCGGATTGAATTGGGTGAAATTGAAGCCATACTCAGTAAACACCCAATGGTAAAAGAATCTGTTGTTATCGTAAGAGAAGATAACCCAAAACAGCAACAATTAGTTGCTTATATTGTGCTAGACTCGGCAAATTTTAATCATATCAATTCCACCACATTACAAGAATTTTTAAAACAGCAGTTACCCAACTACATGATACCTTCTGCTTTTGTAATGTTGGAATCTTTTCCCCTCACACCTAACGGTAAAATTGATCGACGGGCTTTACCTAAACCTGAATATCAAGAACTACAAACAGCTTTCGTTGCACCTCAAACTCAGACAGAATTAACATTAGCGCAAATTTGGGCGGAAATCCTGAAAGTCGAAAAAGTGGGTATTAATGATAATTTCTTTGAACTAGGAGGAAATTCTTTATTAACAACTAAATTAATGCTCAAAATTCGGTCAACTTTGCAAATAGATTTTCCTTTGCGTCTTCTGTTTGAATCACCTACAATTGCGAGCTTAGCAGTTTATTTAGATAAAATTATCAAATCCGAATCTATTGATACATTAATTCCAAAAAATCTGATAGATTGGGATCAAGAAACTATTTTGGACTCGCAAATTTTCCCCGTAAATACTTATCAAAAATCTCCAAAACCACCTCAATCTATATTATTAACAGGTGCTACCGGCTTTTTAGGTGCTTTTTTACTGTGGGAACTTTTACAACAAACTCAAGCTAATATTCACTGTTTAGTTAGAGCTAAAGATATAGTAGCAGGGAAAAAGAAAATACAGGAAACCCTAGATTCTTATTTAATTGGAAATGAGAGTTTTCATCAGAGAATTATTCCTGTAATTGGAGATTTATCTCAACCCTATTTAGGACTTAATAAAAGTGAGTTTCAAGATTTAGCTAATCAAGTTGATGTCATTTATCATAATGGTGCTTGGGTAAATCATATTTATCCATATTCTGTTTTAAAATCTGCCAATGTTTCAGGCACACAAGAAATATTAAAATTAGCTTGTGCAGGAAAAACAAAACCAGTTCATTTTGTTTCCACTACAAGTATCTTTTCTCAATCAGTTATATCTGGTAATCAAATAATTAGTGAAACAGATAATATTGATAATTATCCAGTCAATAGTAATGGCTATGTACAAACCAAATGGGTAAGCGAAAAGCTATTAATAACGGCTAAAAATAGAGGTATTCCTATTAGTATTTATAGAATAGGGCGTGTTTCTGGACATAGCCAAACGGGAGTTTTTAATATTAATGATTTACTATATAAATTAATCATTGGCTGTATTCAACTTGGTACTGTCCCCAATAGGGATATTCAGGAAGATATTATGCCTGTTGATTATGTCAGTAAAGCTATAGTTTATCTATCAACACAGGAGAAATCTTTGGATAAAGCCTTTCATTTATTCAACAATCAAATGGTGCATACAGATGATTTATTGAGGGTAATTCACTCCTCTGGTTATCAAATTAAACAAGTTCCATATCAAGATTGGCAATTCCAACTAATTAATACTGTTGGAGATTTGCCAGAACATCCTTTATATCCACTTGTCCCATTGTTCTCAGCTAAAACTTCTCAAGGTACATCTGAGCAAACAGGTACTTTACAATTTGATTCTCAAAATGTAATTACTGGACTCGCTGATTCTTCTATTATCTGTCCAGATATTGATGATAAATTACTAGCTACTTACATTTCCTATTTAGCTAATCAGGGATTTATCAACTAATCTTCCTAACAAAAATTAAACCCATAATTTCAAAATCATGCAAACACAAGAATTGAAAAAACAACAACATTCTGATCAACTTAGTCTCAATAATCATCAACAGCAATATCTCGATGATTTTATTACTCGCTATAACCAGAAAACACCAAAATCTAAACAACAATCTCAAACCTATCGTCATGTTTTAGCTGATGTTCGTGGTTCAGCCGGCTTTCGTTCTCCTATTAAAGAAATTGTTTATCCTATCGTGGGTAAATACGCTTCTGGTGCGCGAATGTGGGATATTGATGGCAATGAATATGTAGATTTAATGATGGGTTTTGGTGTGAATTTATTTGGCTATAATCCTGAATTCATCAAAGAAGCTATTAGCGAAAGATTAGAGCAAGGTATTCATATCGGACCACAATCAGATTTAGCTGCTGAAGTTGCAGAATTATTTTCTGAAGTTACAGGAATGGAGCGAGTAACATTCAGTAATACTGGCACAGAAGCAGTCATAACAGCTTTACGACTAGCGCGAGCGACAACAGGGCGTTATAAAATAGCGATGTTTTCTGGCTCCTATCATGGTCATTCTGATGCAACTTTAGTTAAAGCAAAAATTCAGGATGAGATTACAGAAATAGTACCAATGTTTCCTGGAGTATCACCCAGTATTTTGGCAGATGTATTAGTTTTAAATTATGGTGATCCTCAATCTTTAGAAATTATCAAACAGCATCAAGAAGAATTAGCTGCTGTCATTGTTGAACCTGTACAAAATAGCCGTCCAGATATTCAACCAAAAGAGTTTTTACATCAGTTGAGAAAATTAACTGAAGATGCAGGAATAGCATTAATTTTCGATGAAATGCTGACGGGTTTTCGTTTACATCCAGGTGGAGCGCAAGCATGGTTTGGTGTGCAAGCTGATATTGCTACCTATGGAAAAATTGTTGGTGGTGGAATGCCCATTGGTGTAATTGCTGGTAAGGCTAAATATATGGATAGAATTGATGGGGGAATGTGGAATTTTGGAGATGATTCTTCACCACAAGTAGCAACAACTTTTTTTGCTGGTACTTATTGTAAACATCCTTTATCTATGGTAGCAGCTAGGGCAGTTTTGCAATATCTTAAAGTACAAGGTTCGGCTCTGCAAGAAAAATTAAATCAACGCTCTTCCGACTTCATTCAAGAAATTAATTCCTATTTCCAAGAGGATGGTGTACCCATTAAAATGGCTAATTGTGGCTCAATTTTTAATGCTATTCCTTTTGGTAATTCTGCTAATGCCACTAAATCAGTAATATCAGAAAATAAGGATTTAATTTATTATCATCTTATTCATAAAGGTGTGTTCATTCGTTCAGGTGGTGGGTTATTATCCACTGCACATACTGATGAAGATTTAGATTTTGTCATTCAAGCAATTAAAGAAAGTGTCAAAGAATTAAGAGGTGGTGGCTTTTTACCATAAATTAATTAAGTAGGTAGACACAATAAAAACGATATATGTTTAGTTTTGTAAAAACGGTGAAATAACCTATTTGTCAGGTATTTATTGAATTTACATTTCGTCACATACCTTTAATTTTTTTTGTTTACCTACTTATCCTGCCAATAATTAAGTTGAAAATAACTAGGAGATGCTTTCATGACCACAGTAAAAATTGATTCAAAATATGATTCTTGGGCAAAAATCTACAATCAATATTGGGGTTTAGAATATTGCCAACACAATTTACCTCCTTTTGAAAAGCTACTAAAGCAATATAATGTTTTACCCAGTGCAAAACTTCTTGATTTATGTTGTGGAACTGGACACATGGCACAACATTTAATCGCTCAAGGCTATCAAGTTACAGGTCTTGATATTTCTGAGTCCATGTTGCAATATGCTCGCAAAAATGCCCCTGATGCTAATTTTATTCTTGATGATGCCAGGTTTTTTAATTTGCCATCTAGTTTTGATGCGGTGATTTCTCCTAGTGGTAGTCTTAACCATTTTATGAGTCTTGGAGAACTCAAGGAGGTTTTTATAAAGGTGTATGATGCACTACTGGATAATGGTGTTTTTCTGTTTGGTTTAAATTTGGAGGAAGGTTATAAATCTTGGAATGGTTCTCTCACAGATGGAGATATACAAGATAATTATGCTTGGGCTTGTTGTGATAGTTATAATGCAGAGGAGAAAACAGCACAATTTAAAATCACTATCTTTGAGTTAGTGGAAAATGTTTGGCAGCGTTTAGATATTAATAATTTGGTAAAACCCTATGCCCCATCGGAAATTATCCCCATCCTTGAAAGTGTCGGTTTTACAAATATCAATGTTTATGATCACCAGGGAAATTTAGCCGATGATGAATGTAATCACTTTGCTATTTTTGCTGGATTTAAGTTTGTTAATAAATAGAAAATTCGGAGTTACCAATGAGTCAAGCAAATTCAGAAGATACAACAATTTATAAAGTTGTAGTTAACCATGAAGAACAATATTCTATCTGGCCTGCTGATAGAGAAAATGCCCTTGGTTGGAAAGATGCAGGTAAAACTGGTTTGAAATCAGAATGTCTAGAATATATTAAGGAGGTGTGGACTGATATGCGACCTCTAAGTTTAAGAAAGCAAATGGAGGAAGCTGCTAGTAAGAGTTAGCACTGTAAACCATCTTTGTAGTTATTGATAGAGCAGGGCAAACGCATCTAAAATTAAGCTAGGTGCGGCTACGCCGCACCAGCGCGGGCAAGTGATGGTAAAAATCAGCCCATAACCCAGAATTTAGCTTAAATATGAAAGCAAGTATTAAATAAGACTATAGTTTATGATGAATAGGCAGTAAATACCAGTAGATGCAATCATCTGAAATAACTAAAAATATAATTTTAATTAAAATGAAATAGCTAACAACTTAATTCTAAAACTTTAGCAAGATAGTTGTCATCCATAGCAGCTAAAAACTGTTTATTTTTAATTCCAAGCTTTTTACTTTTTTCTTTACCTAACAGATTAACTGCAATGTGACGAAGAACAGCAAAATTTTGTGGTGCATTATCTTTTCTGATTCTACAATCGTCTTCATTTAAGGCTACATCTAATATCCAATGTAGCGAATTTTCAATACCCCAATGGCTGCGAATTGACTCTCCAAACTTTTTCGCATCCAAATTCAAGCTACTAATATAGTAACGAGTTTCGACGGTGGTTTTACCATTTTCAGTTCTAACTGATTCAACCATACCTATACTGTTTAATTTGTTCCATTTATTATCTGGGTCAATTCGATTGGAGATATTAGAAAGCATTAAATAATTACGTATCTCTTCACGTCCATGAGCCAACTCACGAGTGCTATAATGACTTGCATACTCGCCTTTATTACGCTTTGAGATTGCTTCGGCCAACAATAATTCTACATTTTCATGCAAGATTTTTTGATTCTTTTTTAGCGCAATTATATAGTCTCCTTGTTTTTGAGATATAAGATTTACAATTTCTTTTTGGCATCCAATTGCATCAATCGTAACAACACAACCGGCAATATCTAATACTTTTATTAACTCTGGTATTGCAGTGTCTTGAAAAGTTTTGCGCCGGGAAACCCGGACGCGCAAACTTTTCGCAATTTCATTAGACTTACTATCAACTTTTCTTTGAGCAAGCACTAATTTATTAGTTCCTGCCCAAGCACTAACCATACTAATAGCGCGATTTCCAGCTTTTTTATCATATGAGTGTTTTAGGCTTTTACCATCAATCGCAATCACTTCTCCATCCGTTAAAATTGCAACTGATTTTATCCATGATAAAAAACATTCTTGAAATTTTTCTGGGTTAATTAGAGCAAATATCCTTGCAAATGTATCATGAGATGGGATGCCGTTTGGTAGTTCTAAAAAACGCTTTAACCATTTTTCTTTAGCCTGACCATATGTTTCAATTGCTACCCACGAATTTGCTCCACAAATCACTGCACAAATCGCAATTGTGATTACGTCGATTAGCTGATGTCGCTTTGTACGCTCAATTCGGGGATCTTCAAGATCCACGAAGTAATCGCTGATTGTTTGTTTCGGTTTCAGCTTCACGTTTGACTACTCCGCACCCTATTCTGTTTTTTTAAGCTAGCACGGATTGGTAAAGTCACAGTTATCGGAGGGCGATCTGCTTGCCTTACTCGCTTCGCTATCGCACCCTCGGTGCAGAGTGCACCTTTAAATTTTAAAATTTAGATGCGTTCGCCCTGATGACTAATTGCCAAGCCTTTTCAAACATATCTAGTTTGAGGTTTCCCCGTATAGTAAAGATATGCTGAAAAAAATATAAGGACAATTCACTATCATACAAACAGTGAAACAACATTCCTTTTTGTACTGGTGTAAGTTGGTATATGTCTTCAATATTGTTGGTTTTCATTTACTTAGGTTCTAATTATGTCGATTAATTTTACTGAGTAAATTATCTAATTGTTGCTGGTTCAATTTAGCTCTGGAAAAGTCAGAGGGTGTGTATCTTTGTGTTTCAACAGAATTACAATGAACTATTAATGAGCTTAGTGCTTCTATAAATTCATTAGCTAAATTTTCAATGGTTTCTCGTTTATGAATAGCATTATTGTAATTCCAGTACAATTGCAATTGTTCTTGAATCACAATTGCACTAATTTCTAGTAAATAATTTCTATTGTTAGGTCTACTATAGATAATATCTTGAGAACTTTGAGCTAAACGAAATAAAGAAGAATCAAAAATCATTTGGTCATGTTGACCTAAGTAGTTGAAACTAATTTCACTTTCAGGAAGAGTTTTTAATTTGGATTGTATTTCTTGATTGCTGCTAAAGTACTTGAGTATGCTATAACCAACACCATTATTTGGAATGCTACGCAAACACTCTTTGATTTGGATTAATAAATCTTCTTGGTTTGAAGATGTTGTTGCGTCCAATATTATCGGGAAATAATTACTAAATAAACCAACAGTACGGGATATATTTATATCTTTAAAAACTGTTTCTCGACAATCAGTTCTAATATCTACCCGCAGTTTTCGTTCTCCCATCCATTTTGCAAAAACTTGTACTAAAGCTGCGAACAATACATCGTTGATTTGAGTGCTATAGGCTTGATGAATTTTTTCTAATAAAGCTTTTGTTGCTTGTTGATTTAGACTAACTGATACAGTATTTGGATTAGCTGCTGTATTATCATCTATTAAATAATCCACTGGCAAGCGGCTAAATGTTTTTTGCATTTCTCGCAACCAATATTCTTGCTCTCGCATCATTTCTGAAGATTGGGCATACTGCTGTAAAAATTGCGTCCACTGAATATATGAGCTAGTACTATCTGGTAAATGTATCGCTTTGTGCTGATATTTTTGCTCGTAAGCTGTTTGTAAGTCTTCTAGCAAAATTTGCCAAGAGATATTATCGATTACTAAGTCGTGAGCAACAATAGACATCTCCGGAAATAGTCAAAGGTTTACCACAAAGGCTTTTACATTGCGATCGCCAACAGATGCAAGGATATCTTTTTCAACGACAAAGTAGATGTTATAGATATTTGCTGATGTTATAGCCTCAAAATATACAATCAAATTAAGACAATTGTAATGCAACTATAGATAGTTTATTTATATTAGAATGAACGCTCCAATTCTCAACCTAACAAGACCACAAATAGTTTTAACTATTTGCTCATACTTTTTGACATTTAATCTGAATCTTTCCTGTGCTACTCTAAATATTTTAATAACTCGAATTAGCTGAAGGGGCGACGATACCAGCTAAAACGTAGATTCTATAAGCTTCATAGCATTAATACCTTTTTTATAATAATTACGTTTACTGGGATTTAATCTCATTAATGTGACTACTAAATCTATGCAATCATTCTTAAAATTGACCCAGTTGAAACCATATAAACCAACATAAAAGCTACTATGTCTTCGCTCTAAACGGTTATATTCTTTAACACGAGCCACATAATTTTGTACTCCCTTACGTTTAATTTCTTGACCTTGAATTGTTGCTCCAGTGTAGGCAATTGCTATCAATAAAACTAGGGAAATAAACCGCTCACCTTTAACATTTGTGTCTTCCAAATTATAACCACCCTTTTTAAATTCTCTAAACATCTCTTCAATATCAAATCTTTTTTGATAAGCTGAAATAGCATATTCTAAGCTTTCAAAGTTGGTTAAAATAAACCATGCTTCTTTGGGTGCTACTCCGTTGATTTTACGCTTCCATATAAGGGCAACATTAAAACCTAGAAAACCACCAGTCTTTGTAACTTTAACTCCTTTAAGAAAAAAGGAAACTCCGGGGACTAATCCCAACTTCTGTAATTCCAGCCAAACGTCTTTTTGGTATTCAACAAATTCATTCTTTTTTAGACGTAAGCAAAAATATACATCTATCTCCTGGAGATACTTTGCTAACTTTACAGAACAAAATTCTCTATCTCCTAAAACACACACTTTATAATTATTAAAAAGTGGTATAACTTTTGTAATAATATCTTTTTGTTCAGTGATATTGCTACTTCCTAACTTAGGTAATAAAGTGAAATATACTGGAAAAGCTCTTTTATCCCAAATTATACTAACCATGAATAAATTTATTCTACACCAATTAGTTCTATCAATGGCTAAGTAAATTATTTTGTCAGAGGTAAAGTAAATTTTCAATAATTATTCAATAATTGGAAACCAAATTTTTTCAATTGTCAGGTTTGGTAATGATAAAAACCTTTGTATTCTTTTCCTTCTACTTTCAAATTTAATTGGCAAAGGTAGAGCTGAAGCTAACTTTTCTAAACTAACTTTTTTTATTGACTGTAAGAGATTGAGCAGAATCTTTAGAAAAATATATTCTGCTAGATTCAATTGATTTTTTAAGTGTTTCTGGTAGAATGTTGGCATCATTATCGATAGATAGGTCTTGTTGCAAATTAGAGACCTATCTTTTTTTACCATAAAATGTTGTCTGCTTTACATATCAAGGATTTCGGGTTGTATCGTCGCCCCTTCAGCTCGAATTAGATGCTCAACAAAAACTATTTCTGATGATAATTCTTTATTTTTTTGTTTATCTTCGTCTGATAAATCTCTATTTTTCGGCTTTTTTTTTCGGAGTTCTAACTCCCTCTTCCCCTATATATGCTTTATCTGCTTGAAATGTTTGTTTTTTATCAAATTCTTGACATTTTTTAGTTTCTCTAAATATAGTTAAGTCGTGTTTTGGCCCAGATTTTCCTACTACAACATCAACTATATCTCTAGCATTTGGTAGTGATATTACTTGGCTTTTGAACGTATGCTTACTCTCCTTTCCCGAATAATATTTTTTTTGCTCTTGATACTCTGAAGGTCTCTCTCTTCTTTGCTCATAGCTGTCAATTATTAATTCAAACTCTGTTAATATTTCTCTGACAACCTCGTAATCACTTGTTTTTTTTTAACTTGTTCAACTAAACTAGCAGGTAATAATTCCCCAATAATTGGGAACCAATAGTTAAACCTATCATTAGCTGTCGTTTCACTAACTCCGAATTGGACTCCTAACAACTGAAATGTCGGCAAATGCCTCAAATAAGTTAAAGTTAACATTACTTGGTCTTCAACTGATAATTTTGCCTTTCTTCCTTACACTCACCGATGATTTTGGCACGTACCAATAATGACACCAGGATATTAGGTAGTATTTCCTCTGCGGCTGGATTGGGAGGAGTAACGGGAACTGTGCTTTTGAGTATTTGGGGTGGTTCCAAACGGCGGATTAATGGCTTTCTTTTGGGAATGATGGGTGCTGGAGTCAGTAAAACGATATTTGCTTTGGGACAAGGGTTAATGATTTGGCTACCCGCTCAATTTTGTTCCTCTCTCAATTTTCCCATGTTGACAAGTTCTTCTACTGCTATATTGCTGAGTAAAGTTAAACCGGATATACAAGGACGAGTCTTTGCCACCGAGTCTATTATGCAACAGATTGTTTCGGCGATCGCGGTTTTTATTGCGGCTTTGCTTGCCGACCATGTTTTTGAACCTGCTATGATGCCAGGAGGTAATTTTGTTCCCTTATTTGGTAATTTATTTGGTACCGGAAAAGGTGCAGGAATGGCAATTTTGTATGTGATTTCTTCTATTAGTTTATTGTTAATTGGTTTGAGCGGATATTTTGTTCCACAACTGCGGAATGTGGAATTAGGTTATGACGCGGTACAGTTTGTTGATGTTTCGACGAATCCAGAGAATTCTTCAGTTTCGGTAAGAGCTATTAATCAGCTAGCAGCAGAACACACAGATATAAATGTTGATTTTATTGGTAGCGTTTCGATAGAAGATGCAATCGGACTGATGAAGCAGCCATCAGATATTGTAATTGGAGTTAAGAGCGCTCAAACTGTTGGCATTATTAATTTTTTGGCTAATCAGGGAAAGGCGATCGCAGCATATATTCCGCAAACTCAAGAGTTTGATAGATGGAATTTACCTATCCCCAACAAGACTGTTGAAGTAGCGAGGAATAATCCACGCGAAGAACGTTGATTTCCACTAATAACAATAACGATCTAAGAAAATGACGATGCTTTTTGATATCGAGCAATACCGTCAACCTAATAGACACAGTTATGAATGTGACTGGGATTCTACGGTACACGATCCAGCTTGGGATGAACTAGATGATTTTCCCGAAATTTCACAAAACATAGAAGCTCTTGAAAATAGTAATGAAAAAGTTTCCACAGTTGTGGAAGTTTTAGACAAAGATGGAGAAGAAATATCACTTAAAATTGATCAAGCCTTTAATGATAATAGTTTCAAGCAGGTTTGGCACGAGCGCAAAGTTCTCCGGATAGAGGATTATGTCTGGCGACCTTTACAAATTTACATGAATCCCTTTTACTCTTGTCCCCCTAGCACTGAGAAACCTTGCGGAGAGAAGCGGGGACATATATCACCTTCGATTTCCCCTAGCACCCGATTACAAAGCGAGAACCAAACAAAGTTAAATAATAGTTTGTTATTCTCAACTACTTTAAACTCCCAAGTAAGTAATGATGACAATGTGCTAGGGGTAAATACATCACCTTCAACTTCCCCTAGCACCCAACTAAAAAGTGATAGCCAAACCCAGCAAGACGGTTCATTTTTATCAACTACTTTAAATATTCAAGTAAGTAATGATGACCAGATGCTGGGGGTAAATATATCACCTTTAACTTCCCCTAGCACCCGATTACAAAGTGAAAGCCAAACTAAGTTGGATGATAGTTTATTATTCTCAATTACTCCAAACTTTCAAGTAAGTAATGATGACGAGGTGCTAGGGGGACATATATTACTTTCAATTTCCCCTAGCACCCGATTACAAAGTGAAAGCCAAACAAAGTTGGATGATAGTTTATTATTCTCAAATGATTCAAATGCACAAGTAAGTAATAATCAGCGAGTCCTAGGGGAAAATACATCATCCCCAATTCCCCCTAGCACCCACCGTAAACCTGGAGAAGGTAGCGGTAATCTTTCTTGGGGTTACGCGAATGCTAATAGCACCAAGAAGAAGCCAATCAAACAGCTTTATTTCGAGTGGGAGTATGGAGGGAAGAGAGGAAAAACTTATGTGCGATCGCACCTCAAGGAGCAAGTTATTTCAATGAATGAAGCGAAGGTTCCAGTTATACAAATATTAAAAATATTAACCTATAACCCAAAGGTGGCGCGTATTTTAGGTGTTAATTAAGTGGTATGATATTTGGTTTCAAAAAAGAGGATTACACTTTAAGCAATCTTTGCTTCAATTGAGTATATCGTTCCTGAGATTTCCTAGAACGCACGCACATACCTATTGCCTTCTCACTGCCAATAATAATCGCCAGCTTCTTCGCACGAGTTAAGCCGGTATAAAGCAAATTCCGGTTCAACATTTCGTCTTTTCTTGCCCACAATGTCCACAACTATTGTAAATTAAGGCTTTCACTGTTGTGAATATACAAACAACAAACAAGTTTAACACAGTGCCCCCAACCTGCTGTAACTTAAAATTCATGACATTAGGTCTGTGATTTCGATTCCATTTCCATCATTTTTTTGGCTTGAAGCCAAGACATCAGACTGTAAGGCAGTCCTGATGAAGTAGGGCGATTTACCTTGACTAGTAACTCTCCTTTAATATTTTTAGGTAACTCAGTTGGTGATTCATTCAGGATAAAGAGAGCATCAATCGCTTGAATATACCATTCCTCAAATCCTTTTGGAAAAACCAACTCTTCATTTTGTGTTTCTTGCGTCTGTGTTTCTGATTTCTTCCAGCGATTCTTTATGCCTTCTGCTAACCATCCAGCTCTGTTGTTTATCACTTGAGTAGACAACGCATATTTTAATGCTTCAATAGCTTCCAATGTAATTTCTTCGGGGTTCTGACGAATTAATTTTCTCAAAGTGCTATTTATCGATATACCAAGATTCGCAAGCTCCATCTTTACGGAATCTGGTATAGGCATATGTGGACGCTTTTGCTTAGTATAACTTGAAGTAACTTTTTTAGTAGCACCTAAATTTAAAGTAGCTAATTTATTTTTTAGCTGGCTATTTTCTTCTGATAATTTTTCTATTTGTGTACTAAGTTTTTGATTATGTTCTCTAAATCTTTGTACTGTATTTTCGTATTCTTCTAATTCAAATACTCTTCCAGCAAGGGACTGATTTGCTTGTCTTAAGTTAGTTATTTGTTGTTCCAATTCCATGATTCGCTTTTTCAAATGACCTATTATACGATTTTTAGAGTTATCAGAAGCTACAGGTATTTTCCGACCGCTACGCTTTTGTTCTTCTCTGAGTTTGGCAATTTTATTCTTTAACTCAGGATATTTATAAAGATAGCTAGTAGATACCTCAGCTTCACGGGCAACAGCGTTAAAGCTAATGACTTTGCCTTGTTGTTGTAATTTACGAATAGCTTTTTGGGTGGCATTCAAAGCATCTTGTTTTTTCTGTTCTGATGCAGCAGATAACCTGGCTATTCTCTCTTCTCTAATATGCTTGGTCATTATCCAGATTTCTCCAACGTAGCAATAATAAGTTCTAGATTTTGTTTAATTGGCTCATTTTTTTTAATTGGTAATTGCCAATTGTATTTATAGGCTTTAGCTAAGACTTCATTTATTCTTTCTAATTGGTCTTTATGCACAGAAATAAAAGCTTTATTTGTACAAAAATGAGGACACATATAACATCCTATATCACCAGCAATATCACAATTGCCTTGTATTTTCGGTCTACCACAATAGCCGTTAGGTAAAGCTATGGCACAAATTTTTTTAGTAAACCACTCTAAATTTTCTGGATTACCTTCAAGTTCTAATGAGACAATTTGACCAGTAATATCAATTGTTCTATTTTGCTGAAACTTAGTTAACTCTTCAATTATTGTTTTATCATGAATATGAGCATAAACCATAGTCATTTCAGGAGATTTATGACCAAGTAATTTTTGTACTATATGTTGAGGGACACCATTATTGATAGCCTCTGTAGCAAAAGTATGTCTAAATTGATGACTGGAAAATTTCCATATTTTTCCATTATCGTCTTTAATCTTAGACCTTACAGCCAATTTATTAAGGTAATAAAGATAGCTGCCTAGTTTAACTGGTTCGTTCTTTTGAGGTACATAATTATCTTCTCTTGAACCATTATCTCTTGAAGCAAATAAATACTCATTGTCCGAAAAATATTGTTTTATGAAAGATTGTTGCTCTTCTATTTCTTTTGCAATTTCTGTAGAAATAGGAGATTTAAACCCATCTGGAATTTTTACTCGGTCTCGATAAATCCACCATTTATCATTATAATCGAGTTCTAAACAATCTAAAGGGATAGTAGCCAAAGTGCTATATCTAAACCCGGTTTCAATAAATAAAGAAACCATTATTTCTATAGTTCTTGGTAATAAGTGTTTATATTGTTTTAATTGGTCAAGAACTGTTTTTGGTATATAGCGAGGTTTTTTTTCAATTTTTGAATGGTCTTCAGGACCAATCAAATACTGGTCTACATTAAACCAATTGTTTCTAGAACCTATTTCAAAGAATGACTTTAATTTTGAAACATAGTCATTGATTGTATTGGGTTTCAGTTCAGAATTCAGATAAATAACATAATCAACTATTAGCTCTCTATTTATATCTAACATACCATTCACTTCTGGATAGAATTCATTTAGATATAGAGAAAATTTTCTTAAAGCTTTTAAACAACCTGAAATTGTATTGTACTTACTATTTACTGCTTTGAATCTAATAAATTTTTTTGCCAATGCTTTTAACCAAGGCTGACAGATAGGGCTAAAATTTAGTTTTCTTGTACCTAAAGTTTTTGGTGCTTTAACACCAAGGGTAAGGGCATCCCACACATCTTCAGATAAAGATAATCTTGGTGATTTATCTACCTTCGCATCAGGGTCAAATTTCCTGCCGCAATCTTTGCAAATATATCCTTGTTTGCTACATGACTTAAGAAACCCACCTTTGACACAATTTTCACTATGACAAAATCTACATTTAATGCCAGTTATTTTTTTAATTTTACGGAGTTTTGGGTCAATAAAAAGCCTTTGACAGTTTTTCTTTTTACATTGATATTGTTGTTGTTTATCAGCGTAAATTCCACGTTTTCTGACCTCTGTAGTTCCACATTCAGGGCAACAAAGAATGTTGGGATTGAAATATTTATCTCTGCTTGTTTTTGGACTAATTCGTCTACATCGTTCTCTTGATTTTGGATCTATAAAATCAGTCTTGCATTTTTTACAGCGGTAATTTTGTTTTTTTTTGACTCTAGATTTTCCTGCTTTGATGAAATCTTTATCACCGCAATAAGGACAACATAAGATATTAGAATCAAAATAAATTAAGTCCTCATGACTATTTATTTCTTTATTGTCTGTGTCAGAGTTAGAAATAACTACTTCTTGTTTAGAATAGTCGATTAAATCTAATTCTATAGATTGTTTATCTTGTCTCAACATTCTTTTTATTTTCAATATATTTGTCAAAAGCTTCTCTTATATCTTCATCTATAAGATGAACATAAGTATCAATTGTGGTTTGAATATGTTTATGTCCTAATCTTTTTTTGACATAAGACATATCCCATTTAGACCTGATTAATTCTGTGGCATGAGTATGTCTGAACAAATGAGGAGTTATTTTCTGTATTTGAGTTCTTTTTTCTAAACTACGACATAAACTATAAACTCCGTTATAGGTCATTGGTGAACCTATTTTAACTTCACTCGAATAAAGATTTACAAAGACGTAATCGCAGTCAATTATCTCTGGATAGTCATAAACATAATAGTCGTAGTAAAGTTTCAGAATACTCACTGGTACATCTATAGTTCTTTGGTCGCTGTTTCAGTTGGATTAGCAGAATAACCTAGCAGATAATCATCTCCATCTGTAGGCTGCAATAAATATTGTTTAATATCTTGATTAGTCCAGATGATTGCACCGTGATCAAACTGAAATTCTTCTACTGCTAGTGATTCCTTGTAATACTCAAAATGATTTTTGATTGTGAGGCGATCGCTACTGCCTTTAACTTTGAAAACGAGGTCATTATCTTGTCGCACAATTTCCATTGTGTTGATAGTTAAACCAGCACCAAACTTCACGGTGTCATAGTTGCTATCGTAAATATATTGATCTTCTTGAATAGTATCTTGACCATAACCTAAATTAAAAATATAAGTGTCGTTTCCTGTTCCTTCTTCTAAAGTATCATTTCCTAATTTACCATCTAAAATTTCTTGTGAATTATCACCTATTCCTGATGTATCATTCTCTGAATATCCTCTGATATTATCATCTCCGTTTGTCGCAGTTAATAAATAGTTTTTGACATCTTCTTTTGTCCAAATAATTGCACCATTATCAAATTGAAATTCTTCAATAGAAAGAGCTTCATCAGGGTAATCAAATTGATTTTTGATTGTGAGGCGATCATTACTACCTTTAACTTTGAAAACGAGGTCATTATCTTGTCGCACAATTTCCATTGTGTTGATAGTTAAACCAGCACCAAACTTCACGGTGTCATAGTTGCTATCGTAAATATATTGATCTTCTTGAATAGTATCTTGACCATAACCTAAATTAAAAATATAAGTGTCGTTTCCTGTTCCTTCTTCTAAAGTATCATTTCCTAATTTACCATCTAAAATTTCTTGTGAATTATCACCTATTCCTGATGTATCATTCTCTGAATATCCTCTGATATTATCATCTCCGTTTGTCGCAGTTAATAAATAGTTTTTGACATCTTCAGGACTTACGCAACTGTCATAAGCAATGGTGCGCGAAGCGCACCGAGCGCCTAAAAACTATATAAAAGACATCACAATATCTGGGCGTTTTAGTTGCTCAATTAGATAATTAGAAAGTAGATTAT